>Ga0209726_10000242_pt1 | contig 111916 bp, 135 predicted proteins | sample Subgrocontami54m_FD_187453 | JGI IMG/M metagenome (GOLD analysis project Ga0209726, IMG submission 187453) | Subsurface groundwater microbial communities from S. Glens Falls, New York, USA - GMW46 contaminated, 5.4 m (SPAdes) (version 3) | ecosystem: Environmental > Aquatic > Deep subsurface...
GCCCCTCGTCAATAGCGAACACAGTCCGAAAGACTCCATCGGTGGCCTTCGCTGCGGCAAAGGCCTCATCCATGATCCATCCGACAGCTTCTGAGCGGAGACCGGCGTCGTGGATACCGCGCAGGTTTAGGACATACAAGGCTGAGTTGCTCATCATTTCGAGGAACGACCCGCTCTTGCTCCCGATGACCGCAGACGGAGTCGGGTCCGCTATGACGAACCTGGACGGGGTTCTATCATAGGCCTTGACGAGCCTATCCGACGCCGAACCGGGACGTGGAGCAAGCTTTCTCACATGGTCAATAAGGGCCGCGATTTCCACGACCTCCCCGCGGCTCTCGAGGCGACCGACAGCCGTCCAGAGCGCCTCGTTTAGACCCCCGTCGATCATGCGAAGGTTAAGTTCCGATCGGACCGCATACTCATCAAAGATGTTCACGACATCCGGAAGGGTCACTTCGAATTGAGTAAATCTGGGATGAAGGCGATCGGCCTCAGCCGCGTATTCGCCATGGGGATCGATGACAATTATCCGGGTCTGCCATGGAGAGCCTTCCTCCACTAATCTGGTCGCGGCCAGCGAACGCACCAATACTTTTAGCCCGTTCGACTTGCCCGCCCCGGTCATCCCGTAAATGGCGCAATGCTTCTCAGCGATCTCGGATGCCTTAAGCCGAACTGCTACGTCAGGATGGTTGAGAACGCAGCCGAGTTCCAGCTCCCCATCGCCTTGGAGCCCGGACAACAAGTCGCTCGAAGCGACACGTACTAGGGCACCGGGCGCAGTCGGGCTTAGCGCCATCTGGAGCCGACCTTCTAGCCACTGCTTAATCACGCGCACCGAGGCTATAGAGAAGGCGGCCGCTGGATCATAAAACGTAGTGGTGAGAAGGAGTGCGCGTTCTTTCGATGCACCGCTAAACAACGACTGAAGGTCTGGCAGCGGACGACGGGAGTAACCCCTGGGATCTCGCAGCTGGGCAGGCTGCTCCATTTCAGGGAAAGAAGTGTTTACCGTACGGATCTCTTCGATTCTCCCGAGTACGTATCCCCCATCACAGTCCGCAACCACATACTGGGCCCGGCGGATGCCCTTAAGTACAACGAAGTCAAATTCGGTCGTTGCAGGTTGGCCGATCACCGAGCCAACGACCTCGTCGCTTAGCGATTGAGAGTCGGACCAAATCCGTTCGAATTGAGCCTGAGCGTCGGCCACGGCAGGGCCATCCGACGCATCTAGCAACACGCCCGCTTCGTAGTTCGTCCAACTTTGTTGTTCTGGTCTGAAGGTGTAGCCCGCCGTCGCCGTGACGTTTGAAGATGAGATCAGGACTCGATCGCGGTCGACAACGATCATCTTGGCATGCACGCGCTTGCAGTAGCGGACGGAGGCGCCGATTTCCGCAAATTCCTCTAGAGCGCTGAGCTCGGTGATGTCGAGGTCAGACATCTCTTTGAGACGGTAGACGACCCTGACCTCTAGCTGTCCCTGCTCAATTCGCGGTCGCGCTGACTCGAGGAGGAGGCGTAACGCTGGACCCGTAATCCATCCGCTGGAGATATCGAGGGACCGCTTCGCTTCAGCGATCATTTGCCTCGCAGCCCGCGACACAGACTGCTCGGTAACGAAGACGGCCATTCAGACCGCGTTCAAATGTGACTTCAAGCGTCTAGGCACGGAGACACCTCGGAAGGACGCCACTAGCTTGTGGGGACCCTCGTAGGCTACCCGTCAGCTACCTGAGAGTCAAGAACAGCTACGTTTCCATGCTTGGAGCATTGAATGCCTCTACCAGGATGGTTCCTTTGAACGGCTCGCGGCTGTAGCTTCGCGGGGCGAGTCCTACGGACATCGCTTATTCGGCGCCACTACAGACGAGCGCTTCGAGCCCCCCGGCAAGGGTGAAATCCTGATCTCGGTAACAGTCGATCGCGCCTCGCGCGGCATCTAGAACCACGGCCCAGTCAGCCGTGCCAGCTGATCTCTTTACATTGGCGGGCAACTTGTACTGGGACGGCTGCTTCGCCTCGAGCGCGTCAAAGACCTCCCGCAGTCTCTCCGATCGCGCAGGTTTAGACACTCTACCGATGGCTGCATAGGTCAACGCTTGAGCAAGAAACTCATGCAGTTCAGATGGAAAGGCCGAGAACCAGGAAGTGCGGGTTCCAACCCACGTCGACCAGTTAGTCTGACCGTTCGTATCGAGTGCGGATAGATCACGACCTATATCGTCTATCCGGGTGCCGAGGTGAATCACCGCGTGGGCATGCTCGTGGATCCGCACGATCTCTCTCAACTCATCGGGGCGGGCACCGAAAACCCGCGCGTCCTGATCTATGCGATTTACAAAGATCTTGATCGACTGAGTCATGGGTTCGTAGCGCCCATACAACACATCAATAGGCAGTTCGCCCTCCTCAGTCGACCCTGGGAGCAGGATCGGCAAGTCGTGAGACCAGTATTCCGTCGCGGTGCCGCAGATCACAGGATTCCGTGCTATCCGCGGCACTAGAAGCCCAGGCTCGTCATCGTCCCCCGGTTGCGCGTACCCTCGCAGCAATACGTCCGCCATTCGAACCGCCGCCGCCCAGTTTGCGGATGAGGCCAAAGTAGCCAAACCTCCTGTTTTGTTGAACGCTTCGCGTTCCTGACCGCGTCCTGAAATATACGTGTCTGACTTCGGAAGGCTGACCGGCCGTCTCGGAAACGACCGGATGTGAGCGCCGCACTTAGGGTGCTGTCCTCCAACTCTGCTGATCTACGGACCCCGTCGCACTTTCCGTCTCACAATCAAAATTGCCATATTGACAGCAATGATAAGTAGTGAGACGATATCAACCGATGAAGATCGGCTATGCCAGAGTATCGAAGGGTGAGCAGTCCCCAGACCTTCAAACCGACGCCCTCACTTCTGCTGGCTGCGAACGGATCTTTCAAGACACCGAGACCGGCGCCAGGGAAGACCGGCCCGGGCTGATCGAAGCGCTTGATTTTCTCCGGCCCGGGGACGCGTTGGTTGTCTGGAAGCTCGACCGCCTAGCACGCAGCCTCAGACAGCTCATCGAGCTCATGAACCAGCTCAACGGCCGGGGCGTCGGCTTACAAAGCCTAACTGAGAACGTCGACACCACCACCCCGAGTGGCAAGCTCATATTCCACGTCTTCGGGGCCCTCGCCGAATTCGAGCGTGACCTCATCCGTGAGCGCACCAGGGCAGGACTCGAAGCTGCCCGAGCTCGTGGGCGAAGGGGAGGCCATCCTCGCGTCGAAGCACTAAATAGCCCTAAGAAGCTGGCGATCGCCCAGTCCCTCTACGCCGACAAGAGCAACTCCATTGAGGACATCTGCCAGGCTCTCGGAGTGTCGAGGTCTACTCTCTATCGCTACCTGAATTCCCACCAGAGCGCAGCGGAGGCGGCCGCAACATGACCCAAACCAAGTATCAGGTCACCCTTTCTGTCGATGGCAGGCACGCCGTCAGTGTCCAGAGCGACGATCCCGCGGCCGTCACCGAAGGACTGATCTGGGCGCACGATACCTACAAGAAGCTCACGAGGATGGGGGGCGCCGACACGAGCACCCGTGGGTCTTCCAAGCTGGAGGACGTGCCGACCCAGCACCGAGTCGACGCCGAGACAGGTGTTCCTATCTGTGGGGTACACGGAACCCTCATGGTCTGGGTAGACAGGAATGGCGGGTTCTGGAGCTGCCATAAGAAAGAGAATGGCAAATGGTGCTCGTATCGTCCACCTGCATGAAGCGCGCTCGCTGAGACGTTGACGGTCGCCCTCCTGGTCGAAGGGCATCCACATCCCAGCGGCGATCCGAGACAGAAGCATCCCCAACGCCTCTCGCTCCCAAGGAGCCTGCTGGATGGCCCAGCCCACGGCTCTGTTCTCACCTCCCCTTCGGCAGTTCTAACCGTCGCCGCCGGAGTTTCTAATCATCAGCCAACAGCCAGTCCCGCCATTGCTGCCCTCGTGTCGGAAGGACACAGGCACCGCAACCCACACGGCAAATATCCGCTTGCGCCGAGCTGCTGCCCCGCCTCACCCTCGCACTTGACAATAATGACCAGCAGTGATAAGCTATGATAGTATATGAATACACATGTCCAGTCATTACTGCCGGTCGAAGAAATCGGTGAATTCACTGGTCTAAAAATCAGCGAGCATCGAACACATGGCCTTTTCATGGACATCGACGTCGGAGTCGTCGAGACATGGCAGGACGACTACGACCAAGTATTCGTGATCGTTGATTACGCTGAAGAGGGGCAGCAAGCATTCAAGCGCCAACAGTTTGACGTTTGGTTCTGGGACACGCGCGAGCACTATTGGGCGTTTGGCTCTCCCTTCTTTCTCGGTGTGGACGAGCCGCACTGGGGCGGGTTCACGAGCGTCGAAGAGGCCCGTCGGTTCATCCTTGACCGCATTGAGGGCAATTGGATGTCTGCTGCGACGGTTCGTGCCTTTCCAGACGAGGCATTTCGGACGCGAGCAAGATAGGGCGATTTCTGCTCTATTGACTACTCGTGATCACATATGTATACTAGTGCTACTATGGAACTCTTGACCGTTCAAGAAACCGCGCAGATGCTCAAAGTCACTCCTATCACCGTCCGCCGCTTTATTGCGGCTGGACGGCTCTCTGCGATCAGAGCAGGAAAGGGGGTGCGTGTGAGAAAAGAGTCTGTTGAAGCCTTCATTCAGCCTATCGAGCCGAAGCCCGATCCTGAGGAACAGCCGAACCCTGGTCTCAAAGGGAAGCCCCTTACCTTCCAAGATCCTCTGTGGGAGCTCGTTGGCTCCGCAACGGATGCCGAGCCCACTGACGCATCGAAGAAATACGAGTATCTGGCGGAGGCGCTGGCGCCCAGCCAGCCATGACCGAGCCAAGAACTCCACGACCGAGGCAGGTCTTCCTAGACTCCTCGGGCTTTCTGGCGCTTGTCAATCCGCGGGACACCCACCACACCCAGGCCAGAGCTGCCTGGGAGAGACTCACCAAAGAGGGCTGGCGCACCTTTACCAGCAACCTAGTTGTAGCTGAGACCCACGCCCTGTTCCTCACTCGTCTTGGCCGCGACCGTGCAACGGCGTTCTTGCGATCGATCCTGCAAAGCAGCACAACCATCGTGCGACTGAGCCAGCAAGACGAGCAGCACGCACAGGACATCATCTTTCGCTACGACGACAAGAACTTCTCCTATACCGATGCCAGCAGCTTCGCGGTGATGGAGCGACTGAGGATCGGCCCTGCCTTCACGTTCGACCACAACTTCGCACAGTATGGATTAGAGATGATCGGCCCAAGCGAGGAGAGCCGGTAGGCTCACGCACGGGTTTCGGAGGACCCGAAGGACCTCCGAGTGTCTATGGCCATCGAGCAGCGTCACATTGAAATGTATCGAGACCTCTTCGTCCACCGCGAGGACGTGTTTGCTCGTCAGACCCCGAACGGTTCCTATTTCCTCAGACGCGCCCGCGTCTCGGACAAGGTACTCGGTGCTCACCTTTTGGGAGACATCACCGCCGGCTTCTATGCTCTCCGCCCCGACAACACTACTCGCTGGGTTGTGCTGGATGCCGATCGACCAGATGGCCTGGCCCAACTCCAGGAAGGCTGGAGGCAGCTCGATACCCAGGGAATCCCCAGTCAGCTCGAAGCCTCCCGCCGCGGAGGGCATCTGTGGATCTTCTTCGAACCTATCCAGGCGATCAACGCAAGACGTCTTGTCTTGGCCGCACTTCCTGATCTGGAAGGTCTTGAGATCTATCCCAAGCAGGACCATGTCCGAGAGCACGGCGTTGGCTCGCTGGTTCGAGGCCCACTCGGGATTCACCGATTAACGGGCAAACGCCACCCTTTCCTCGACCACATCAGCCTGCATCCCACTGCCGCGACGGTTCAATCCACTCTGGAATACCTTCAGGAGGTCCCTCGACTAACCGAGGCTAGAGTCTTAGACCTGCTGGAGCGCCTACCTCCGCCCGCGCTCGCTGAGAGACTTCACGAGGCACGTTTGCGAGAGCGACCCCAACGACTGACTCCCATCGATCAGCTGAAGCAGCGGATCGGTGACCAGCACGCTTTCATTGCTCAGTTCGTCGAACTCGACGCGAAGGGTCGTGGGCACTGCCCCCTACACCCGCCCGACGCCAAGAAGTCGTTTGCAGTCGACCCCCAGACCGGACACTGGACGTGCTTTCATGAAGTCGACCCAAGGACAGGCACGTACCTCGGTGGGGATGCCATTGAGTTCTATCGCCGCTTGAAGGGCCTGTCATACAAAGACGTCATGCGCGAGCTGCGGCAAGTATTTTCTTGACGATGGCCGCAACCAGAGCTGTTGCGCGAGCCACGCCGAGGGTATTTGCACACTCGTGATATAATAATGAGTGGTTATGCGAGGAATCCGCGATGCAGAAAGAGACTGACTCCGTTGACATTACAAATATCCCAGACTTGCTTCGCCTCGCCGAGGAAGTCCGTGCGACCAAGCAGCCACGCCTTCTCAAGCGGGGTGATGAAGAAGTGGCCATCCTTACGCCCGTCACACGCTCATCTACAGCGGCGAATCGCCGATTGCTAGAGAGCTTTGATCGCATGGCGGGATCACTCGCCACCGTCGATATCCCCGGTTGGGAGAGCAGTGAGGCTGCCGAGCGATGGGTGGAGGAGCAGCGCAAAGGTGACATGTTTCCCTTCGACCCACCCACGAAACTATGAGTGAAAGCCAGCTTTATCTTCTCGACACTACGGCGCTCATCGATATCTCAAAGGGCTTTGAGCCCGCCCGCTCCAAGATTCGCAATATGATCAGCAGCGGCGACCAGCTCGCTGTATGTGCGATCTCGGTTGCCGAATTCGCCACGGGCCTTCAGCCTTCACAGCGCGACGAGTGGCGCGATTTCTTGGGAAATCTGCTGTATTGGGACATCAGTCGAGAAGCCGCCTTCCAGGCTGGCATCTGGCGATACGACTTCGGTCGCCGAGGCGTGCAGCTTTCAACGACTGACGCGCTGATTGCTGCCACGGCCTGGCAACACCAGGCGACGATCATCACCAACAACGCGAGGCACTACCCTATGTCTGAGGTGAGGTTGATGTCCGCCCGCGATTGACTATGAGAACCGATACCCTTCATCGATCGAAAACGATCACCGTCACCGTCCAGAACCTTCTGGACGATCCCTCCCAGCTTCTCGACTTTCTTGCGGAACATCACTGCATCGCCCTCGTCGTCGATAAAGCGGGCCAGCCTTTTGCCAAGATCGTTCCTTATAACGACGCGATCCTCGAATCGGCTCAAGGCCGTCCGGGCGACTCCTCGCCGGGTTCCACGCGCAACCGGCGGAAGGAGGCGAAGGTCCGATGAGCCTCTCCTCCTCCAGCCAGACCAAGGTTCGCCAGCTCGTAGAACAGAGTGCGATGGATCTTGGGCAAACCTCTCGCATCGACCTCTATGCCCGTCTGACTTTGGAAGTGATCGATGAAGCGAAGGTCAGCGAAGCACGGGTCCTACAGGTGGTACGCGATTGTGCTGCGCTGGCGTCAGCGGTTGGACGGGCCAACAACAATGGCATGGCATTGTTCGTCTATCTTGTTGCCCATCTCCTGAAGCTTCCTCCTGATGCCGTTCTGGCAGCTGCCGATAGGGCTCTGAAGGAAGGAGCTAGGGCATGATGAACCCCATTCTTGTTCGCCTTCCCGAAGATATGCGACGCGCTTTAGACGCCAAGGCCAGACGGCAGCACAAGTTGCTCTCCGCGGTCATGCGCGAGGCGATCCACGAATATGCCGAGGCGATTCGTCTCACACGAGGTGCGGATTCCCATGAAATCGCCATCGCCTCCCACAACGGCGAGATTTGGATCCCGAAAGCACTTCGACAAGAGCTGCGAATGGAACCAGGAGAGGAGTTTCGAGTTACTCCGCTGCCAAACGGGCTGAAGCTGAAGCGAGTCAACTCACCCCACGAGCCACGGGAGGGGCCAGCGGCGTCATGAGCAAGCTCAAGCTAAACAAGGAGCAGGCGGCCGTACTTGAGCAATTCGTCAAGAACGTCGAGATCAGTCCCTACAGCCCAAGCCCGGCCGCTATCCAGCAGCGGGTCCACGAGCTTGAGTCACTCGGGCTCGAAGACCTGCCTGAGTTCCCAGGGATCTCCTCTCCCGTTCGCCAGTACGCGATCAATACGCTCGTCTCCACGATGGCGAGAGATGCGGGTCGCTCCGACTTGGCACCCCGCGAACTTCTCACCAAACACCCGGGTCTCCTGGAACGAGCCGACGAGCTTGAGGAACGATATGGGCTTCGCCCGATCTCCATGGATGAACTGCGCCGTGATGGAGAGTGGCATGAAGCATGAGAGAATACGAGCAACCATCACATCAGGAGCGCGAACTGACTCGCGATTACCACTACGAGTTTCACGGGCCATGGACGCCAGGCGGTCTCTGCCGAATCCGTACCTTTGAACATCCCTCACTCGTTCCGGTTGTCGTCGCCAGCGAGTTGCCTGAGAACGACAACACCTCGATCACCAACATGGCCTCTGTGTTTACGCTTAGCATCAGCGAGGAGGCGTGGGCTGACCCGAACATGACCTGGCGCTTCATGCCCTTGATTCGACATGTCGCCCGCCTCCTCGCTCCTCGGGCTTGACTTCATGGGAGCCGGTCACGCCATGTGACCCAACAGAGGCCTGTCAGCCTGGGAGCGCATTCCAGATTGGGAGGCAGCCATGATCACCCTCGGAGTCGACGCTCACAAGCAAGTCCATGTCGCTGTCGCCCTCGACGATGCCGGGCGAGAGCTCGATCGTTGGCGTAGGGCGAATAGCCCAGATGGATGGGAAGCCCTCCGTGCCTGGGCCGTCACCAGAGGCGACGAGCGTCAGTGGGGCATCGAAGGGGCGTGGAATTACGGGCGTGGCCTCGCACAGCACCTCGTCGCCGCCGGTGAGACCGTCTACGAGGTCAACGCCCGGTGGACCGCGGAGGGCCGCCGTCGTGCGCGGCGCCCTGGCAAGACCGATCGCCTGGACGCCCGGGCTGTGGCGCTGTTCGTGCGCCAGGAGGCTCCACAGTTGCCGCGTGTCGCGGCCGACGATGTCACGGCCATTCTAGACCTCTTGACCAGCCAGCGGGAGGTCGTGGTGACCGAGACGACCCGCCTGCGCAACCAGCTTCACGCCCTGCTGATGCAGATCGACCCGCAATACAAGGACAGGATCCCAACCCTCGAGACCCAGCAGGCACTCGCAGCCTTGGAGACCTATCAAGCCGCGGCACCAGCTCCCCTGCAACAGGAGCGCGCGGCGATCGTGCGACAAGTCGCGCAGCGCCTGCGTCTGGCCCTCCAGCAAGCGGCGGAGCTGAAGCAGCAAATCGAGACCCATACCGAGGCGGCAGGGTTTTCCGCACTGACGAGCATTCACGGGGTTGGACTCGTCATCGCCGGCACGCTGGCGGGAATCCTGGGGCCGGGTCTCCGGTTCAGGACCGATGCTGAACTGGCTGCGTATGCGGGGACTGCGCCGCTCGAGGCCTCATCGGCTGGAGTCGTCCGCCATCGGTTAAACCGCGGCGGGAATCGTCGCCTCAATGCGTTGGTGCACATGATTCTGCTCACCCAGCTTCGCACCTGGGAGCCGGCGCGGGTGTACGTGGCGAAACGCCTGGCCGAAGGCAAGACGAAACGAGAGGCCATGCGCGCCTTGAAGCGCTACCTGGTGCGAGCAATCTGGAGCTCTTGGAAGAAGTGTCTGCTGGCTCCATCGGCGGAACCCTCGGCTGCAGGGAGCGGAACTCCACAATGAAGAACGCGAGAGCAAAGCTCGGCTTTGCTCTCGCTACCGAGCATACAGGCGGGGGTGAGGAGCGCAAGGGCGAGTCCAGCCGTAGGCGGACTCGTTCATCTTGCCCTTGCGCGCCGAGGGGGCGGCTGCCCCCTCGTGACCCGGGTTACGGTTCAAACGGTCCCAAGAGGAACGCCAGAGGCCGGGCTCTTGACATGGGAGCGTCGAATTCTTGGCGGCCGAGATCCTGGAACTTCACTTTGCGGAGCGGGTCGGGCTTGAGACTCCGCTGATCTGGGTTGAACACTACCCCGAACGGGCGTACGGTCGGGAGCGAGTGCCTGAAGAGTTCGACCTTGTTCGATTCGAGCGAAGCATCCCCGTTGACGTCTACGTTGGAGGTCGCTGGAGACGATCACTGGGCGAGCCTCAGTGGAAGTGCCTGAGCAAGGGGGAACTAGACCAATTCACGAGATGAAGGAATTCGACCACGCAGCTGACCCACCCTCTCTTCCCGCTTACCGAGTCCTGCGTCAGAGGGGAAGCTTCAGTTGCCCGAAAGCCAGCCTGTGTTTGATCGGACTGAGCGATATTCCGCCCTGCAACGTTCTTGGGCGCGCGGACCTTGGGGCTACCAGCTGACACCGCAGCAGCTCTCTCGCCGCGTAGGCGTCGACCAGTAAGGCCTCGACGGTTGAGCGGGCCAAAGCCATCAGGGTCCAGTCCACCTCGTAGATGTCCCGATCGACTTGGTAGGCAACCAGTGGGCTCACATCGTTTGCATCACGCAGATCACCGCTCGCGCATTGCCTGTTGGCGGTCGAAAGGCATTGGCGCACTTGCGGTTCCTTCGTGCGTCCTGCCAGCAGTCGATCTATCTCTCGCTGCCCCACCAGTTGAACAGGCGACAGGTCTATCGGCACGCTTGGAATATCCGAGCCGCCTTCGGCCGATCTGAACCGCACTCTTGAAATCGTGTCCTCGATCAGCAGCTCCATCGGGACTCGTTTCTTAGCGAGCTCCGCCACATGGATGGACCACGTCATGAGATCGAAGCCCACCGCGGGACTGTCGCAGCGAAGGCCGAGCAACACTTTCGCTCGATCGAGGTCGTTGCCGCGCAGCCAGAAGAGTCCCTCGCGCTCCTCGAAGAGGACCGAGTTGGGAGACCTCGCCCAGATTCCAGGGGGCGGGGCCGCGGAAGCGACTCGCGCCAGTTGGGATCGGCGTGCGCGACTCCGTGCGCCGGGATCAGCAGTGTCTGGGAATAGTGCAGGTTGTTCCCCTTCTCTGGGCATAGCAACCCAGAGGTTGAGCAACCCTGGGCAATCTCATCATAGAACCGACCCATTGGCGTGCCGCATGATTAGCGCACCTTGTCGATCCCCGGTGGCCCTTGACAAACTCATCAGTCCGAATACCCGCGGGGACGTGGGCGCAAGAACTGCGGCGTTACACGATCTCGAAGCAGATCGTGTCCTGCTCAGACCGCCGGTACTTGAGCTTCTTGCCCATGCAGTTCGCCGCTGTCGTTAGCCGCCGCTTCACGGTCCGTCGTGCTTCTCCGCTTTCGAGCGTTATCTCTCCTCCTTCGCCCTCCGCGACCTGCCCAAGGAATTCCCTGTATTCGCCGAGGTCAATAGCAGATCCTCGTTTACCGCGCCATGTCGCTACCTGATCAGCATCTGCTCGTTGAAACGTCGGCAAGCTCCACCTCTGTTTCTGTCAAGTGCTGAAAAGCCCGCTGTACTAGGCTAATCGCCTCTCTTGTTGTAAACCAGTGAGATAATGGGCCCTAAATCCATTATGAGAGCTCGCATCTATCATCATCCGAAAACTATCGTCCTCACCTTCGCGCAACTCCACGCTCAACTAGAAGAAGTCTCTGGCTTCATCGAAGAGCACGGCGGGAGCGTCCTTATCATCGACGATCAGGGCAAGCCTATCGCGACGATGATCCCCTTCGATGGCGTTTTGATGGAAGAACGCACCGACGTCGGTCAGGATCCTGCTTCTGGCCCTAGAAGTCCTCGACGGCCAAGGGAGCCGAAGCCATGATCCGCACGCCGCTTTACCTCACGAAAGAACTTGCCTCGACCATCACATTCTGGGCTCGACGCCGCGGCAAGTCGAAATCCGCCATGGTCCGCGAACTGATCGATCACGGTCTGGAGGAGGTCCGCAGGCAAGACCTCACAAGCAAGGCCAAACAGAAGGAGCCGAGGGCGGGTGCCTGATGCATGGGAGAACACGAGCCACTATTCCGGACAGATGACGCCGAGCCGCCCCGGCCCAGTGTAGAGCTCAATGCTGATGAGTGGGATCTGATCCGCGAGAGCGTCGATGATTATCTGCGCAGCTACACCGAGGCCGACTGCACCTGGTGGGAGCCAGACGATGAGCGCCCATCGCGTCTACAGGCCTTGCTTGACAGGCTCGACACCCGACGGGAGGAGACCCGCGCCGCCGAATAACCATGCACGAGGACGAATCACACCAGCAGCAATTACCTGACAACACTCCGCTATTTCCGACCTCGCTCCCGCCAGACCTCGCGGAATTCCTGAAGAGTCAGCACTATGCTTGTCTCATGCATCCAACCGATCATGGCGTCGTGCTGGTGGTAAAGATCCCCGGCATCGATATCGAGAGCGCCCGAGGGACGGTGCCCATACATTTTCAGCATGAACTCTACGAGCATCCTGCTGCGCCCGTGATCCGCATCGTGACCACCATCTACGACCAACCCAGGAGCCCGCTTCGACTAGAGACGTTCGCCAACGTCGAAGATCCACAGCAACGCTCAGACTACGCGGCCCTCGCCGACCAATCCAGGCTTTTCATGCTCTTTTTCGACGAGGGGCTGCGACACCGCCTCTCGAAAGCGGTGGGAGGTTTGGATAACCAGACGATGTTACAGGTGCTTCAAGAGGCAGACCGTTTCCGAGCCGCTATCCTCGAGTCGGACTATGACTTCGATCTGGCTAAGGCCATGGTGATGAGGAGCACACAGCTTTGAACTATGACCGAGCGCCAGACCCCGCCATCAACCTCAGAACCCTATTTTCGTGTGGCCCGATTCGATCGTGAGCGCGACGCGCGGCGAGCTTATGACAGGAGCCAGGATTTGATCTTTCGAGAGCCATGCGAGCTTTCAGCCTACCGGCTCCAGGTCCTCCAAGTTTGGCATGTAGCCGTCGTCGGAGAAGCGCCCTCTGAAGATCTCAATCGCAGAATCGAGCAAATCCTCGCACGCGGTGAGCCAGCGGTCCTGCCCGAGCCTATCATCGAAGCGCTGCTCCAACGCAGCGCGCAGATAAGAAGCGAGGCAGAATGGACCGAGCGCCATTACCGGCCTGGACGAAGCCTACCAGAGTGCTAAGCAGCCACGAGACCACAAGGACGGAAGGAGCCGACTTCATGGAGACCACTGAAGAAACCACGCTGTTCCCCTACAGAATCTCCGAAACCAAGGAGGTAGTCCTCCCGATCGAGTTCCTCGTCAACGAGTGCGGGTTGCGAGATGGTGACCATGTCCGCATCGAAGTACGGCCAGAGGGACTGGCCTTCACGCCGCTGCGGAAACCCTGATCGGAAGGAATGGAGGCTGACCCATCTTACGGGCTTGGGACACCATCCCAACCCATCGACATCGATCCCATCGTCTGGTAGCAATCAGATGCAATCCTCTTACCAGCCGTCTATAGTGACCACATCTTCGTGAGCTTCGGGGGCCATTGGACGAAGGCCGCTACATCTCCCTTGCGGAGGCGGCGGCCACCTCAGGACTCAGCGCCACCCACCTTCGGCATCTCGCCGAGAAGGGCCGTATCCGAGCCTGGAAGATCGGGCGGAACTGGGTTACATCGAGAGAGGCCATCGCGGAATACGTGGCCGACCCTGAAGCGCGGAGTAGGAACCCGCAGAAGAACAAACGCATTGATACTTAGGACGATATCGTCTACACTCCGGAATCCGATCGGAGCACACTTCGGACGAGGAGGCCCGTATGGGCGGCCAAGGCGGCTGAGATAAGCGCAGCGTCTCATGATGGCGGCGGGCCCGGCCAGCTCGTCGCCTCTTTCTTCTCACCACTCCCAACGGACGACATACGGCACATGAGGCTCGGGCGTTTTCAGATCGAAGCTGACGCGTGTTCTTCCATCAGGTAGCCATACGATCGGAAGCGGCCAGCGCTCCTCCTTAAATGACAGCACGGCTTCTTTCACCGGCCGCGACTTCGGGAATTCAATGCTGGGCGCCAGGCGCTGGATTGGGTGATCGATGGTCGTCTCGAGTATCCCGTCGCTGGATGTAAACGCCCCGATAGCATCCCGCTCGACCTGGAATTCCAATTCCTCACCTCTTGAGCGAGGTCGGTCGAGCTCGATCACCAGATGGCGAACGCCCTCATCCCGGAGAGAGTCACCCAACACACCGGCCGTATTCCGATAGCCGGCAAGCACAAACCCCTCTCCCCACGCATGGTCGAGAATGGCGGCGACTCCATGCTGGAGGAAGCGGATCTTTTGCTTCCTCTTGAACGTCGCCCGGTTGCCCGTCTCGTCATGCAAGATCAGTGTCGACTTGTAGTGGAGTACCTCGTAGGGGCTGGTGAGCGGCCCCTCAGGAAGAATCGCCTTGTGAAGGTGAGGCGAGGACAGAATGAATGCCAACAAGCGGTCTGAGACAACTGACTGAGCTCTATGCGATTGGACCATCAAGCGCTTATATCACGTCGCTGAGTGAATGTCAATAGCGGCTATTTGAGCAGCTATAATCGCTATTAGCGATATCGGGTTCGATTTGCCAACCTACTCCAAGGTTCTCGCCTCTCCGGTCCCGCAAGGGCCCTTTCGGTTAGCGTCCCAGAATGCCGATCTGGGACGCTACAGCGGCCCGATCTCTAACGAAGACCTGGCTCAGCCGGTACTCCTACTCGGGTCATGGCGGCCTTGATTTTTGAGATAACAGGGTGCTCCAAACGAAGCATCACCCGCCCGGCCGCCATCAGACGAGCCAAGACAGCGAGTTCTTCTTTGGTGAACGTAAGCGTCGTCCCGGCTTTCCGTTTTCGCGATGCCGCGCTGGTGCCGGATTTTCGTCCGCCCCAAATTGATTTGACCATATGTTGTGGTGTCACCTCCTTCGGATCTTTCTCGTCGCGTAGCTTTGTCCAGCATGCTCCGCATGGTCTTCGAAGAGCATGTGCAGGCCGGTTCGGACGAGATCAAATTTGGTGACTTTCTTGTCGAGGTCGCGCCGCAGCTCCAGCTTGAGATCCTCAAGCGCTTCCAGCTCATCCTGCGTGAAGACGAAGGTCGCCTTATAAAGGGGCTCTTCCTTCAGATCAAAGCGTTTCCCGCTTCCAATCTCAATCTTGGGAGTCTTGAGCGGAGGGGGCGCAACGGGAGCAGTCGCCTTCGTCTCGGCGGTAGGGCTCAGGCTACTCTCGACGACAGACGGCGCAACCGCTGGTGATTGCGGCGTCTTCTCTTGAGTGAACAACCGCTGGTCTAGCTTTCCAACACCAGCCTGCTCCGAGAGACGCATGCCAGAGAAAGGATTGTCATCCGCCATTGGCTGCCTCCTTGCCATCTAGGCTCTTTCTCCGATCGCCGGCCGCCGCGCGGACGTGCTCGTCGCCGATAGTCTGCTGCTGGCGATTGAAGCCGATCAGCAGCGCGTTGTCGGCGAGGATCGTGGTATCGCGAGGCATCCCTTCGCCCAGCTCGCCGAGCGCCGCGAGAGCCGCATCTGAGAACGGGTGCTTCTGCCCGCCGGACGCCACACTCCAACGGAAGGCCACCATGTCGGCAACTTCCTTGGCCGTCAGTCGCTCAAGGGTGGAGGCCATGACGATTCGGCTGCGGAGGTTTCGGCCCTTCGCGTGCGCCAGCTTGGCCCGAAGCTCCTCTTGCGCGAAGAGCACCACCTGAAGGAGCTTCTGATCGTTCGTCTCCACGTTGATCAGCTGTCGAAGGAGCTCCAGCTGGGGAAAGCCCATGGTCTGTGCCTCATCGATGATGAGGACGACCGTCTTCCCGTGTTCCAACGCCTCCTCTAGAAGGAAGGTCTTGAAGATGTCAATCATTCCCTTGTAGCTCTTGTCGGTCCGCTCGATCCCGAATTCCTGGCCGATCGTCCGGAGCAAGCTAAAGGGCGTCGGATAGTTGGGATTGGTCAGGAGGACGGAGACGAATTCGTTGTCGAGGAACTTCTGGTGGAGCAGCCTAGCGAGGGAGGACTTCCCTGTCCCGGTGTCGCCGAACACCGCGGCCAGCCCCTTCTTGGCGCCGACGACATAGGAGGTCTTCTCCAGCGCCGTGGAATGGACATCTGTCAGAAACAGATAGCGCGGAGACGGAACCGTTGAGAACGGCTCCTCTTTCAACCCATAAAATCGCAGATACGGTAAGTCCATCAGATGCGGGGAACTTCAACAGAAAACATCCCCTGTATGTCCATCTATGACACGTTTTCTATAACTTGTCAAGTAGAGAAATCAATAGAGCTTCGAGTTGCCGGCAACTCGTCATTTCCTGGGAAACTTGTTTCCTTGTTTCCTTCCCAGGAAGCTTCCTTCATTCCTTCCTTGTTTCATTGTTTCCTTCATTCCAAGGAAAGAAGCTTCCTTGTTTCCTTCCTGGGAACCTTGTTGACATCCCATTGCAAATTCGCTAATGCTGGTTGGTACCATGCAGACATCAAGCAACAGTCGGGGAGAGGCAGACTTTGAAGTTCGACACCGAAATCCCGCGGCCCAGACCTACGTCGTCGTCTCCCGAGTGATCGTCGTCGGGTACCCCCAGCTCTCAGACGGGGCCAAGGTGACGTACCTGGCCATCTCAAGCCACGACTGGTATGACCAGAGCCGAGGCGCCCGAAAAGGATTCGCATTCCCGACCGTTCGGCGCCTGGCCGACCTGCGACACTGCACGGCGCGGACAGTCCAAAACCACCTCGCGGAGCTCATCGCCGCTGAACTGCTCACCCGTGAGATCAGGGCCGGTAAGCCTAGCATCCTGTACATCGAGGAGCCTTCCGAGAAGGAGCTAGATCGCTACCTCGGAGAACAGCAGACGGCATGGGGTGAAAATAGTTTCGGGGCTGGGGTGAAAATTTCTTCACCCCACAAACAAGAAGAAGAGAAGCAAGAAGAACCCGTTAACGGGAATGAGAGTGTCTTGATGGAGGAGAGGAAAGCCAGCACCCATGGCCTTATTCCTCTCGGACAGGTCCTTGCTCCGAAGGTCAACCAGGCAACACCAACCGTGACCGACGAGGGGGAATGGCTGGTCCAGGAGATGGCGGCCCAGACCTCTGATCAGGCACGCATGGCATTGGCTTGCTACCAAAAGATTGCCACCGGCTGTCCAGCGGATCTGATCTTCGAAGCGCTCTCCATTCTGAAGCAGGCCAGGACAGAAGGGGATGGGGTGAGAAACCGCGGGGCCTTCTTCGTCGCTACGGTCCACCGACTTTGCCGAGAACGTAGCATTCCAGATCCTCTGGAAAAGCGAAATGGGATTCGTACCGGCCATCTCGCTGAAGAGGCCCCAGCCACCGAAAAAGGCTCGCCGCTTACCAGCCTGTCCTATTCTTCGTCGCCGACCGAGCCAGACGATTTTGGGCGTTCAGGGCGACCGACAGACCGTCTTTCGGGCTTATCTCGATCGGTTCGTTCTGGCCGCGCTAAACCACAGGCATCGAACAACGCCGATGTTCGAGCACCAAATTGGCTCAATCCCCGACGGAAGACATAGGAGTTGATCTAGGCGACTGAACTCCTATATCCAGGCAGAGGCATGTTCGGGGCGAAGTAGGCCTACGAGGTGGCGATTGCGTGGCAATCGTGCGTGGGCAAGGAGGAGAGCACCGATGTTCATCGGCGTGGCCAGAGGCGGAGGGGGGTAGTCGACACTCGTTCCTCGCGCCGACTACCCCCCTCCAGGCTTACGCGCTATGGACAAATCGTTGAGTACACGAGGTACTTGAGTACATCCATGAACCTTGGCTCGGTGCGGTAGCCTGGAGGGCGCGCTCACCTGGTTCCCCCTGAGGGGGCTGAGCTGGCAGCCTGGCGTTTCCTCCTTGACCTCCTCGCCAGAGCTGCGAACGAGCTGGCCGCAAGGCAAATGGCTTGGGCGTTGCCAGGAGCGGCTTAACCAGAGCGTCGCCGAAGTTTGTACGAGCGGCGCACCCCAAGGCCTTCGTCCAAAGAGCTCAGCTGCTGCGCAGCTCGAGAGAGGGTAGGGCCTCGCCTTCGCGAGCGCCGAGGCGACGATCGCACCACCTCCGCTGGCGCTGCGCTCGTGCGAGATCAGAGAGCGCTTCGCGAGCAAGCGAACGTCAAGCTCTCCGCGATCCTATCCTTCAGGTCAAGCATCGTTGGGTGCAATAAATGCGCACCCCATCCGTCGATAGGCGATTGACAAATAATGCATAGTTATGATAAGATGACAGCGACTATGAACAAGTATATAACCATAAATCACACTCTACCACCCGCACGAGCCGATGTTGCCGACTATGTTTCCATCGCTGAAGCCGCCGTATTGCTGCATGTTACTCCCTCAACCTTACGCCGATGGATAGCGGGTGGGACGCTTCCGGCATATCGTCTTGGCCAAAGACGAATCTGGCTACGCCGTGCAGATCTTGCTTCGCTTGTTCACCCACTTCGTCAGTCACAGCCGAGAAGGGGGGTGAAGTAACTATCATGTTGAACTTTCTGAGACTGCGCAATGAACCTGGCAGCGGTCCAATGATCCTCAATTTCCAGGAGGTTGAGAGCCTCAGCCTAACTCCCGTCCAAGATGACACCCTTAGCGAGGACAGGGACACGGAGCAAAAGGGCTGGTCCCGCATTTTGAAAATCGAGACCAAGACCGGCCGTTTTGAAGTTATTCTGATGGCATCTAACCCAACGGCCTTGAAGATCGACAAGAGCCGCGGGACCTAAAGGCGGGCGTTTCACGAAACGAATACTTCCTATTCGGGAGTTACGCCGGGGCCCGAGTCGGGGTGGGGTGGCCCTTCTATTCCGTCGATCATGCGCGCTGAGGTAGTTTGGATCTTCCCCAGGACCTGCTTAAAGGTCTGGCGGTTCTGGCTCCAGATGGCGATATAGGGGAAGCTGCGCTCGCCAGTATCGAGCCCGAAGTGGGCGGCAACCACGTAGGCTACGCTCTCGGCTTCCGTCTCGGCCTCGTCGCGAGGTAGCCAAGAACATTCCCCGTGTCCACCGATCAGATGGGCGGTTTCATGGAGCAGCGTCTTCGTCCGCTGGAGTTGGCTCACGGAGTTTCTGATGCGGATGAGCTGAGCATCAGGGAGGAAATAGCCCATGAGACTCGGTTGGCGCTCGTCCTCTTTGTCTCCCATGGCTTCAACGCGGACGCCAGCGTGGGCCAGAAAGTCCCAGGTTTTGGCGTAGAGGTCAGCTCCCTCTTCACCTTCAAGGACAGGGACGTGGATTTCATCTAGAGGGCGGCCCTGGGTCTGGCTGACGTCGAACACCGTACCAACTCCGAAGAAGATCCGCTTTTCTTCCTCCCCGGATTCTCTGTTCTCGACTTTCTTCGTCATCGGAACCAGGATCTTGATCCCGTGCTCGCCCTTCATGACGAAGCGGTCCATCCGTTGCCAGGCACGAAACCCGGCCACGCGCGTGGCGTCAGGGCGCTGGCTCAGGATGAGCGCGACGTTGTTTGGCGAGTAGTGGTAGAAGCGAGATTGAACGTCGAGGTAGCGTCGGAAGGACTCGCTATCGTGGATCTCCCCGATCGCCTGCTCCAGGCGCTGCAGGATCTCGGGATGGCCTCGTTCTGGTGATGGTTCACGTTCGGTTGCCATATCCTTGACACGGGGAATGCCTGATCAGCTCCTCGACATCCTCTCTTCCCGCGTGTCGTCTGGCGCCTCTTTCAACACCCCTTGTATTGCTTCGACCCTCCGCCGCGCAACCTCAACGTAGCTCCCCTCCCGTTCGATCCCGACGGCGCTCAGGCCGAGATTGGCCGCGGCGATCAGGGTGGAGCCCGATCCCGCGAAGGGATCAAGAACATTCCCACCGGGTGGAACGACCAGCTTGAGCAGATGTTCCATCAGCGCGATCGGCTTTACTGTCGGGTGGATGTTCCGCTGAGGACGCACGCCGGAAAGTGTTCGACGGTTACCGTCCGGCGCGATGAGGGTGAACCCTCCGCGAGTGACGGAACCGGATGGATACTGACCTGACTGCTCCAGGCGATCGTTCAGACCGGCATTGCGCTCGACACGAGAGGCCTTGGGAACCACGAAGTAGCGATCGTATCCGTCCAGCAAGGGATCGGTGCGTACAACGTTGGATGGAAACCGGGCTGCCGCCCGGTAGGACAGGCGCACCGAAAGATCCGGTCCGTATACACGGTTTCGGCGAGGGCCGCTGGCGAACCGTTCGTGGTCCCCTTTCTTATGAGCGGCATACCGGTCAGCGTCGTTCTCAAATGGAATCCTGCAGCCGTCGACGTTGAGCCCACCGCACCCCCACGCGTCGAGGTTGGCACAGTACGTATCCAGGAGGGGCTTCTGACAGAGCAGGATTGGCTCGTGAGCTGGCTTGAGGCTGGTACCCCAGCCTCGCCATGTCGATGCCCCGGCAGAATCGGCCCCGTCTCTTCTGATGAACGCCTTCGCAATGTCCATCGATTTGGGCATGCCCTGGGCGTATTGCCAGTGCAGCTCGTCGCGGATGACGAAGCCGACGAGCTCGAGAGCGCAGGCGAGATGATGGTGCGTGCGACAGCCACCGAAGGCGACAAGATAGCCGCCCGGCTTCAGGAGCCGGAAGGCCTGCTCAGCCCAGCGGCGATGCCAGGCGCGCATCTGGCCAAGATGGCGCCGCACCCGCTCGACGGATGATGGGGCGGCACGACGGTCGCCACGAGAGTGGACCAGATCGACGGAGGGCGTGCTCCGTCCAGACGCGGTCAATGCATCCCAGGGCAGCTTCATGAATGCAAACCCGTAGGGAGGATCGGTGACGACGGCATCGAAGCAGTTGTCGTCCATCGCCCGCATCACCCGAACGCATTCACCGTGGTGCAGCTCGACTGGCAGGCGGTGTGACTCGCGGCGGCCACCGGATGATCCTGAGGTCGGCTCATCGGCGTTCAAAGGTGTGGGATGGCTATCTGGCCGAACACCGTGGTCTGTATGCTGATTTGTGGGCATATCGCTGAAATTGTCTCATCGGTCTCGGCGGGTGGATCGAGATTGGGGTGTTGTGACAATCCGCGCGGGGGCTTGACAAAGGTGGTGTCGGGCAGATCACGGTGCGAACAGGCGGTAGGCGTTGGGAGCAAACATCATATGCAGCTTGATACTTGACAAGAATAGCCCCGCTAGGCTGGCAGTCGCCCTTCGTCGCATAACTTAGATTGTGCGACGTGGACCTCCGACAGATAACCCCCCCATCGGCTTGTTCCAACGAGCTAACCCGAATGGGTATTGACACGAGCTATGTTATGTATGGTTGAATATATATCGGATGATGAGTATTATCCGCGTATAATGCAACGAATGAGCTCACTAGCTATACACCGGTTACCTCGATACGAGCGAGTGACGGTCTACCGCCCAATCAAGATCGGCCGAACAAAGCAGGTAATCCTCCAGTCGATCTCTCGCTTCTCCTATTTGAGCGCTGACCAGATCGCCAGATACGCTTTCAGCCGCTCGTCCCTTAGCTACGTCTGCGACCATCTGAAAGAGCTCTTCCATGCTGCCTATGTGCGTCGCGTGTTCTTACCAACCATCACACCGCACGGATCGTCGCTGGCTGTGTACTGCTTGGATAACCGCGGGTACGCATTCCTTAAAGCCGCTGGGCAAGAGTCGAGGGGGCGTTTTCACGCCCAGGAGCAGGCCGACCGGGAATGGCTCTTTTTGCGACATACGCTGTCCTGCAACGACCTTCTGATATCTGCCCATCTGCTTGCGAAGACTGAACCGGGCATCGAGCTCGTCCGATTTCGCACGGAGCGGGACCTCAAGCGCTCCGTCCTTTATGTGCCCGACGGAAAATCCAAAATTGGGATCGCATCAGACGGCTGGATCGATTTGGCTCACGGACAGCTACAAACCTGTCTGGCCTTCGAACTCGATAGAGGCACAGTAGAGCGTGAACCCTGGCGTCGTCGCATCAGAGGCATGGTCAAAGTCGCGTCGGGCCCATACCAGTCCGCCTTCGAAACCGACAGTCTCACGATCGCCGTGGTGACGACATCGGGCGACAAACGACTTCGCTCGCTCATTTCCTGGACGGAGCAGGAGCTCGCTGATATTGATGCGAAGAGCGACGCTGACTTGTTCCGGTTCGCCGCGCTGGATCCCCGGTCGATTGGTCCCGCCGAGCTCTTCTTCACACCCCGCTTCCTTCGTCCATTTGACCCGTATCCCTTGCCCCTTCTATCCAGGGAGTTGCCCTGACGGGGCCCAGCAATGTTCCGTCTCCGGCGGCAGGACCAACCAAAGATTCATCTGGGAGTACGTTCCAACAGCATTCCCCTCTGGCCGACGAACCTGTCCCTTCACGCTGACGACTATCGGCTCCATCAATGGGTGATCGGGATTTCGAGGTCGGGTAAGACGGGCTATCTGGAGACGCAGATCCTCCAACTCATTAAGCACGGCATCGGGATGAGCTTTGTCGATCCTGCAGGGGACGCAGCTGAAGACATTCTCCGGATTCTGGTTGCTGAGGGTTTCTTCGCCCTGCCAGACGCGCTAGACAGGCTTTGGTACTTCGAGTTCGAAGAGGATGAGAACGCCGCCTTCCCGGCCTTCAATGTACTTAACCAGCCGACGGTTCCGGCCAACGTCGTGGCGAGTCAGGTGCTCGAAGGGTTTCATCGCACATGGCCAGCGCTAGCTGCCGGCGCAGCCCCAATGTTTGATACATTGTTGCTCCTCGGCACGAAGATCCTCATCCACAACCACCTCCCTCTCCCGGCCCTGTTTCGCCTTTTGACGGAAAGGGCTTTCCGAGACTCCCTCCTCGAGAGAGTGCCCGATCCAGACCTTGTGTCCTACTTCCACGAAAACTTCGACCACCTCGGAAGGAACGATGCGGTGGACGCTGTGCAGAGCGCTATTCGACGGCTCGTGCTGCTCACGTTCTCGCCCGTTCTCAGGTACGCGCTAGGGCAGTCCGAGAACATTCTGGATTTCTCCCGCTTCATGAACACGAAGATGGCCGTCATCTACAACCTCGGCAAGGTCCAGAGCCAAGAAGCGCGGAGACTGATCGGCGGCCTCATTGCCAAGGGGTACGAGGATGCTGCATTCGCGCGCCAGGCGCTCCCAGCTGAATCCCGCTTCCAGCATCACCTGATCCTCGACGAGTTCGCCGAGTTCTCCAACACGACGGAGCAAGCGCTGTCGCGTTTTCTTAGCCAGACTCGTAAGTTTGGCCTGTTCTGCACGCTCGCCCACCAGACGTTTTCCCAGACGAGTAAGCGTCTTCAGGGGGCCCTCCAAAATGCCGAGTTGAACGTCGCTTTCCGCGTCGGAAGAGAGGATGGGGAGATCCTGGCTAAGCAACTCTTTGATGTGGACGTGCAACGTATCAAGAGCGAGCCGATGACCGAGCGCAGCCAGCCGGTGTTTGCACCCCTCCTGGAGCAATGGGAAGTGGCCGTTCAAGCTCTGACGAACCAGCGACCACGTCGCGCCTGGGTCAGAGTTGGGGCCGAGTCCGCTGTACCGATCCGGACTCTTACATTGTCGAACGCTAGAGTTGACCAGGCCCGCGTAGATGAGATTCGGTCTGCTTACAGGGAGAAGCTGATGCGCCCGAAGAGACAGATTTTATTGCCGTATCAGGCGACACAATCGGTCACCACCACGACTCGGACTTCCCCGAGACGATCAAAACTACCCCCTTGAAAACGCGCAGCAGATGTGCTTCACTGGATTAACAGCGTACCAATGGCCAACTCTGAGACAATTGCCCAGATACAAGCAATAGCCCCGAACCTCTGGGAGATCAGTGGATCACAGCAGACTCTTTCTGCAGAGGCATCTCTCAAGCAGCATCCGATGTTGGGGCGGGGGCTGCGTCTGAAAATCCCAGAGGGTGAAACCGCACTGGGTGCCACCTTGGATCTTTACCCAGAGAGATTGGTTGCTCGCTATCGGAGCGCCCTCTCCCGCCTAGACTTCGCCGACGTCGCGAGCATTCGTCCTGTTGACAACTACGTTCAGCTGGATTCCGTAGGTAAAGTTGAATCCATTCAATGTCTTCTCTATCCCGATGGCTCGTTGACGCTTGGGATAGTCGGGAACCCTGAACGTCGGGACCCAGCAGCATTCGAAATGGCGCCTCCCTCTCCCCCTCGTCAACCGCCTGTGCTTGCTCAAACTCGGATCGAAGGGGAACAGCCTGACCGCGTAGTCTTGACCGGTAGACTCGGCCGGGATCCGCAACTCCGTCAGACATCCACCGGCAAGTTCATCGCCCGCCTACCGCTGGCGGTTCACCGCGGTGAAGAGACTGATTGGCACACCATTCTGTTTTTTGACGCGAAGGCCCAGGAGGTAGCCACGCAATTATCCAAGGGCCAACTGATCATGGTAGTGGGTTATCGACACTTGAGGGAGATTAAGGCCAAAACCGGCGAGACCAAGACCGTTGAGGAGATCTACGGAGCCAGTGTACAGGTGCCAAAATAGCGCCTCCCAGAGGGCTTGCAGACCCACCCGATGTCCATTGAGCAAAAACACGTCGATGTTTATAGAAGCGTCTTCGTTAACCGTCCCGACGCCTTCGGCCAGCAACTGAGCGACGGATCGTATGTTGCCCGACGCTCAATCGTTTCAGACGGCGTGATTCGAAAACACCTGGAGGGACGAATCACCGCTGGGTGGTATGCGCTGGCACAGGACAACACGGTCCCGTGGGTATGCCTAGACGCTGATAGGCCCGACGGCATTTCGCAGCTCCAGGCAGCTTGGCCCAACTTGGACGCACAGGGGATGCCGAGCTATGTGGAGTTGTCCGGCGCGGTGGTCACCTCTGGATGTTCTTCGAGCCAGTTGCCGCCGCCGCCTCTCGTCGCCTCATATCGAGTGCCCTCACCGTTTCGGGAATCGAAATCTCTCCCAAACAGGACCGCCTGCAAACTGACAGGCGGATTGGCAATCTGGTCAGAGGACCGCTCGGCATCCACAGATTGACTGGCCGCCGGTATCCGTTCGTTGATCCTGTTAGTCTTCAGCCGGTGGCTCAGACCCCTGAGGGTACGATCGACTACCTAGGGTCGAAGCTCCCGACTCCTATCACCGAAGTCAAGGAACATTTGGCACGGCTACCCGACCACGCCAAAGGGGCTGCTCCACTCTCCGCTCGCTCGGTAAGCCTATCTCGATCTGCGTCCACTGCCGAGGTAACGAAGCATCGACTCGGTGATGTCTACGATTTCATATCCCGCTACGTTCCTCTTGATGAGACCGGACGGGGGCCGTGTCCCTTTCATCCGCCAGATAGGCACTCATCATTCGCGGTGAATCGCCAGCAGGGATACTGGATCTGTTTCCACGAGGTCAACCCAAGGACCGGCCGGCACTTGGGTGGGGATATCATCGCTTTCTGGATGAAGTTCAGAGATCTCTCATTTCAGGAAGCGCTGCGCGATTTGTATTGGCTCCAACATGCTAGCGGCACACCGTGAGACTAAGCTCGCGGACTCCAATCGAACGGACGCAACGTCGGATCGCCAATGAGTTCAAACGCTCCGTACGTCTGGAATTGGTCGAAAACTCTGGTCGCGCCATCCAGCGGTTTTCTCGTATTCGCTGGACTCGCTTCGGCCTCCACCAGAGTCTCCCACTTCACACGCCTCAAATCAGCGATCGCCTCCGCGAAGGCCTGACTAACTTCGCAGCCAGTGGAACGCCAAATGGCGTGGAAGCGCCGAGCAAACCACGCGCAGGCCAGGTCGTCGACAGTCCAGAGACACACGATCATGGCTTGAGCTCGGGTGGCAGTGAACACCGCGCGCGCCAGCCCAAGCCATTCGTTACCGCCCTCGGAATGCCCGGAAAAGCACACGAGCAAAACAACCAGGTTTGCCTGTACCTGCATCCGCGCTTCGATCGCCCGCGCTCCGAGAAGACAAGGCCCCTCCGGGTGCGACTCCCACAGCAACATTGAAACCTCACCGCGAGTCCGATCCAGGACCCCGTGAGCACCCACCTCCAGTACTTCCACGGTGTCCTGGCGTTGGAGCAGTTCGCTCACTGCCATGGCCGAGGTGGTTGTCGTTCTCACCTCGACCGGATCGGAACCGTATGACGCGGCTGCCCAGCGAGCTTCCGCGTCCACCGCTGGTATCGCCCGATCTTGGTCGAGATCAGCCCCAATGGCAAGGAGTGCTAGAGACGGCACTGACTTTGGCGTACTTACCGCTCTATTACGAATAGCGGCAAGCATGCCGGCGGTCGGAAGCATGCTTAACGACCGGCCACCATTCATCAGTGGCATTAAGGAGGCACCATCTCCAGGAAATAGCAGCTGCATGAGCGGTGTCCGGGTAAGTTCCCCCTGGGGAACGATATAGAGATGCCTGGCTTGAGTTATTCGTTGCTCCAGCACAGGTGGAATGAGCACGAAACTCAAGTCAAGCATTCGATACTGAAGGGCCCGGCTCGCGGCCTCAGAGCCCGCAGGGTACTGGTTGATTTGCTGTACTGTTTCTTCGATTGTGTCCAGGGTGTTGTCGGCAAGCGGAAATGCTTCTAGCCCGTCTGCGGAAATCGCAAATACCTCCGCTCCTCCGTGGTTTTCCATCCAGGACACCCTTACGTTGGCGGGGCAGATGAAATAATCGAGCACGATGTCCTCTGGCTGGAGCATCTGCTGAATCTGCTGGAGCGTCATCGCGTCACTCGAAGATGTGGCTGCTGAATCACCTTCCAGTTCTGCAAGCGCGCGCCGAACTTCATCGTCCGCTTGAGTCAGGCGCGCTCGGATCCCTTCTTCTGTTCCGCCCATCGGACTAGCTGGTCCGTCAAACAGAAAGTGGGATGGTCCGTCGTGTCGTACCAATAGCTCTCGGCGGAGGTGGTCAGCCCGCCTTTCGGCGCTTTCGAGTTGGGCGCGCTTGTCGTCTGGGAGGCGCGCAAGTCTGGCCGCGAGGGGGTCAGTTCCGAGGCTTTCCGCGAGAGTCCTCGCTTTCCAGTTTAAGAGGAACTGGTAGGCTCGGGCAGTGTACTCTCTTGCCTCGGGTGATCCCGTCGGAAAGGTGCGCGCCAGGCGGAGAGCGGCGTCAATGGCGTACGCATAAGGCCCGTGCTTCTGGTCCATGAAATCGATCCGGGTCAGGCTGGACTGGATCGATGACCGGGTAAACTCCAGAATCTGAAGCGTTGCTTCGAAGTCGGCAAGCGCATTCCTGAGTGCTTCCGTCGTCCCCCGCTCGGTTCCTTTGTCCCACTGCTCCATCCTCACGATGCCGCGGAGAATGTAGCATTTCCAGGTGCTATCCCAGTCAATGAGCGGTTTCTGACCGAAGACGGTGAGAGCTTCGTTGAAGAGTGCCACTGCTTCTTCGAGCCTGCCCTGCCGATGCCGCACCATCCCGAGTTGATGGTCACAGCCAGCCACTTCATTCGGTATGCCCGCGGCCAAAAATGTTTCGCGCGCGTTTTGAAACAAGCTGGCCGCGAGGTCTAGGTGCCCCTGGCGGCGCCGAATCGCCCCCAGGGTCCGTTCACACTGTGCCCCACCGAGCGCGATGCTCTTTTTAACGAAGACTTCCCGAGCCCGAAGAAGAAGTGCCGCTGCGAGATCAAGGTTGCCTCGATGCACTTCGATGTAGTTCAGATTGATATCGCACTCGGCCGCTCGAATTTCTTCGCCATTCGCCGCAAGTACGCTGCGAGCTTGCGACAGCAGTTCCGCTGCTTGCTCATGATCTCCCTCGTCCCAACGGAGCATGGCGAGTTTCGCGTCGCAGTGGGCCAACTCGACCGGGTCTCCAATCTGCCTGAGAAGATCCCTGGCCGCAGCCAAATAGCTGCGGCATTGGCTCAGATCGCCGCGGCTGCGCGCCAGAAAGGACAGATTTTGAAGACAGCTTGACTCAGCAGTCTTGTCGCCTACCGCAACGAAGAGCTCCTTGGCACGGCCAAGGAGCTCTTCCGCCTCCGGTAAATCACCGCGATCAACCGCGAACTTTGAAAGGTCCAACCAACAACCGGCCAGCTCCCGCTGCGCACTGCGTTGCTCGAACACGAATCGGCATTCGTCCATCAATTCCCGCGCCTCAGGGACACGCCCTAGTTCATACAGTGCCCGCGCGGAATTGAAGTCACACCGGGCCTGATCAACGGGCGCGTTATCTCCGAAGAGTTCTCGAGCCTGCTTGTAGGTCTGAAGCGCGCCCTCGTACTTTCTCCCGTCCGCCAACACAGTTCCTAAGTTGAGGAGCGCCGTGGCCTGCCGCTTCGCATCATTGGCATCACGGTAGGTTTCCAGCACGGACCGGTACAGACGCTCGGCTTCAACAAGATCCTTCGTATCCTGCAAGATCATGGCAAGATTGAGATCGCAATCTGCAGTCTTGAGCCTGTTCTCTATCCCGGAGAATATCGAACGTGCCCGCGCTAGCGGCGCACGCGCGGACTCGTTGTTGCGTGCTATGTACAGAGCTGAACCAAGGTCCAGGTATGCCTCGCCCGCCTCCACGAGTTGCCCGCACTGTGAAAGCTCCTCGGCCGCAAGAGCCAGCGCGCGCTGGCCTTCAGGAGCAGCACCTAGCCTCAATGCGACGCGGCCGAGCAAAGCGGAACATCTTGCCGCGTGCACCGCATCGCCATAGTCCGTGAACGACCGCCGCGCGCGATCGAGCCATAGCGTTGCCTCAGGCAAATTGTCCATGTTGCTAAAGGTGGCCCCGAGCTCTGATTCGCACGCCCCGACGTTTCCAAGCAATCCGCAGGCCTCATAGGTCTCTCTGGCTTCAAGCAAGAATTGAATTGCCTCCGGACATTTCCCCCGGAGATTCTTGATGACTCCGGCTTCTGCAAGACACCGCGCAGAGTCCTCGGCAATCCCAGCCCGGCGATAGTAGCCAGCCGCCTCCTCAAAACGCTGTTCGGCCTCTTCGAACTCTTCCTGGTATTGCAAAGCCCGCGCAAGAGCGCTGGCACATACGGCTACGTCACCGGGCTTTCCGAACGGGCCAACGAGTTCATAGGCCTTGCGACACGCTGCGAGCCTTTCTGTTGCCCAACCGAGCTCCTCTTCAGCGCGAGCGACAAGGGACCACGCGGCGCCCTCCAGGTGGCCTGCCTGAGCTTCGCGGGCACACCACCTCGCCGCATGGGCGAACGCCCAGGCCAGGAGTTCATTCCCCTCTTCTTCCAGCGACGTGACCGCTCCCCGGTACAACGAGACAGAGACTTCCTCGAGGTCCAGGCCCGTCTCACCCGCCAATGATTCGCGAATTCGACGGTCCACTCGTTCGAGATCCAGGCTGGGGGTTGCTTCGCGACTGGCCATCTCACGGAGACCGTAGAAGCCCATAAATGCAGTGACAATGAGTTCGAGTTGATCCTGCGGTTCCATGCCCACTGTGCCCCCCAACCGGGTTCCTTGCATTGAGTGAAATCACGGCCCATGGGCCTGACCTTGGCCTGGCGAATGTATAACGCGGCCTCCAGGCGTCTCCAAGCCCTCCGCCTCCCGGAATTCGAATGAACATGCGTGGGTAGAGCCAGAGCGCTTGCTATCTGCAGGGCACGCTCCGCTGAGCCAAACCCAAGGCGACATCTGCGAATGGGGCGTCAAGGGCCGCATGAAGGGTGATGGCGAAGAAGCACAGCTTCCAAACTATGAGCGAGGGGGCCAAACCCGCTCCGCACCTGTGTCAGTCGGTCACGCTTTCCTTATCCGTTGTGGGGGGCAGCACTGCTATATGCGCTTGGCGGGCAATTTCAAATGATAGATCTTCATCGTCCACAACTCCTCTCGGCCCTGTCTGGAGCACTCGTCGGGCGGGCGCGCCGGGGACGTCAACGCGAACAGACCAGCCGCTCAGCAACGTCGGCGGGTCACCTCGAAACAGTTGGAATCTTGTTCCGGCGCCTGGTGCCGTAATGAGGAGTCTTAGCCCTTCGACCTCCGGAAAAACGACCTCCACGGGCAACTCCGGCAACGTCTCGGGGCTGGTTCCGGACGGGGTGCCCGGATCCCGCCCGCGCGCGACGGCCGGAGACCATTGCTCGACCTGGAACACACCCCGAATCCACCGCAAAACGGCGCCGAAGTCAGGTGAATCGGGTCCACCCCCCGAACCCGGCATCGGGGATGTTGGGTCGATGCGTCCGGCATCGAATAGTCGCGGAGATTGGAGTAAGGCGAGGATATCGAACGAGGCCTCGCGAGGAAGGCCATTCTGTTCCGTAATGGCGTCTGCAGTTCCCTTCAAACGACGCACCAGCGCGCGGCTACGGTCAGCAAAATTCTCATCAGGCAACCGACTCACCTCCGCGTTCGGAGCGACAGCACTTGCCGAATTCCTCAACGAAATGCTCGAAGGCCGCTCGGTAAGCGTTGCTCGGTTGACCCGGGCCTCTCTTCCGACCCAACTCCGCTTGTTCGCCCGCTGTGATTCGTGCGTAGGCACATTCATAGGCTCGGTTCAGGGCAGCTTCGTAGTCGTCGTCTTCACCCACTGGAGGAACAGGTGTTGGCGGCCGTAGGTCTGGTCTGATGCTACGAATCAAGTCTACCAGTGCGTTGTACTCCAAGCGGGCGAGCCAGCCTCTCGCACGGGCATCCTCGAATTTGAAACTGAGGATCCCCGCGATAACTTTTTCGATTACGTTTCCCACATACACTTCGGCATCCATGTCACTCAGGCCCCAGGAACGGGCTTTCCAGTACCAACGCGACGTATGACGCAAGTAGAGAGCCCCGATCGCATATTCGTCTCCTTCCCTCGCCCGGGCCAGGAGCTCAATGTCGGACAGCGGCATGAGGGCTTGCATCCGCTGCAACTCTTCATCGCTGAAGCCCTCGACTAACCACACGGCAACTGTTCCTCCCGCAAGCTATTGGTCGCTCGCTTCGGTGCCTTCCATGTTTTCATCAAGAAAGCTGGAAACATGGCGCGCCTCATCAGGGTTCAATCGCGCAGCCCGCTCCTCGAAGATCTCCATCAAGACGTCAAATTTGTCCTGAGCTGGTAGACCGCGCCGCGCGGTTTCTGCCTCCGCAAACCGTTTCAGGCGAGCAACTAACTCGTGCGACGAGTGAGCAAATTCTTGCCCGGCCCCGCGCTCTGTAGATTCGTTATCTGTCGTATAGATCACCGCCTTTCCTGTGCAGAAGTCTGCAACATTCGGTCAGTATAGCACACGCGTTCTAGTCCGTTAATGCCCATGAGCCGAATATTCCGCCCGTCTTTCGTACGTGTTAGTAGTCGGACACAACGCGGTCGTACCCACGGGTCGCCGCAGACACAGCCGGTCCGATGTAGGAAAGGGGCTCCAAAATGAGCGGCATGGGATCCAACATGGGCATCCTCGAGCGAATCGTTTCGCCGGGACTCGATGATATCAAGTTGAAGCATGCACTTGTTGACGACGAGATACGGGCCCAGATCCCCTGGGAACTCGGCGATCTCGACCTGATCATCCGTGAAGTCGAACGTGCCGAGCTCATCTGGATCCGGATTCTGACGCACATCTTCGCGGACGCTAACGAATCCCTTGTGATGACGACGGCGCTCGGAGCCAACTACCTGGGTTTCGGCGTTAAGTGCGGTCGAGACCCTCTTCATGGGGAGATCGTTATCGACTGCGAGTTGGCCAGTCGCGCGCAGACAAAAGAAACGTTCATTCGAGAACTTCGAAATTCCTTTCTCAGCCTCCGGCCAGCGCTTCGCGCGATTGCGGCAAGTAGCTTTGCAGCCACGCTTGATCTGGATTTCTCGGGTTCGTTCCTCGACGGCTCGGCCGACACGGACTTTCATCCAGTTCCGCCGAATCTGACCGGCGTTGAGCGCCAGGTCGTCGATTTCCTCGCGGAGCTTGACAACGCGAATCCCGGCTGAGGTGGCTCACGCGCGTCCGCCACGAGGAATGGAATCGAGCCCCATTTCTACTGGTTCTCGAACCCAACCAAGGCAGCTCCTTAGGAAATCCAAAGAGGAGGTTTCACCGCGATGACTGTTCCCGGCAGCAACCAGTTTCGCCCGACCTCAGGTGGTGCAGTCCTCGGTGTCGCGAATGGCACTGGTTCCCTCGCGACGCTATCCCGCATCAACTACTGTCTCCTGGCCGGCCGTCAGGAAATGCTGATGTACCTCGCCGCCGATTTTGAGAAGAACAACCGAAGGTTCCGCCGCTGGCTTCGTGGCGTGCCGACCGTCTATCCCCGCCGGATTCCGTCTGGCGCGCTGTTTGGGTTCCTGCACCGATACAAGGACCACTCGCTTCCGATCATCGATGTTTGTTCCATCGAGGAGCGATGGATGGTCGATATGGCAAGGCGCCGCTCCCACCGGCGGGGCAATGCGGTGAGTCTGGTCCTGGAGTTTCTCGCTCCTTGGAGTGGGCACACGCCGAGCACGCTGCGCCTCCGGAAGCTCCTGCGCGAAACATTTCCGGAGCCGGTTCTCCAGATTGGCGCGATCGAAATTCCGCGTGAGGCCGATCTTCGCGAGAACATCCGCGATGCAGGCTCTTCCTACCCTGACTGCGACGCTCTCGGACTTGACGGTCTGATCATCACCGAACGCCCAGCCAGCGACATCGAATCCGCCATGCAGGACTGGTACGTCGCCTGGGGACTCGCCGTTTTGATTGGATCGCGCCGCGCGAACGTGGTCCGCCAGACTTCGGGCGCCAATGCATTGGCGCCGCTCGCTCGCTTCACGAAGGGACACAACGGCGGCTTTATTCACGCCGCCTTCGGATCAGAACGCATCCCCCTACTCGGTTGGCCCTTCCCCTGGGGACCTTTCAGTCGCATTTCACGCGCTCCGCTCCCGAGCGAGGTGGGCTCCGCGCTTGCTGAGGCAATCAGAGCAGCTCAGCGGGATGGTGCGAATCCGGACCACTCGTGGGTCATGGCAGTTGGGGTCCCGCTGCGGCGTGGTTCGGCTCTGTGGCGTGAAGGATTTCTACCAACGATGGCGAAACGGTATGCGGCCGACCAACTCAGTCTGCCGGCGTTTCCAACCAACATCGATATCGTCTGGTCAACGTTGATGACCTCACCCGACTACGACAACCACCACCTGCCCATCTCAGCGATGGTCCTCTATCCCTCCCCCACGTCCCCCGAACCACTCCTCGCGAAGTATCGAGCGGATCCCGATCTGGCGGCCGACTCAGGACATAGATCCAGGAATGAAGGTTCACCCACGCGGCGCTCCCGGCGCACCTCAACCAACGGACACCAAGACGATCCCATCCCCGACCAACTCCACGTTTAAAGGAGGGTTGCTATGCCGTCCATTCTCACCCTGGTTGCCGTAGTCGCCGCGGTCGCCGCGGTCGCCGCGGTCGCCTGGGCCATCAGCCAAACCGCATGGGGCCGCGCCGGGCTTGCAGCCGTCGGGACGTTTCTGGTGGTCATGTTCGCGGTCGCTCACGCAAACGCTCCGGTTGCCACGTCCGAGCCACGTCAGGGCGCGGTGCCCGGCTGCGCCTACGCGGAGTTCCCGGTGTGCTCGCCCTTCAAGGACTATTACGAAGCGAATGCTTGGTATTACGGTCCTGCGATCAGTTCGGCTGCGCAGCGCGATGGGTTTCTTATCCAGTGTTTCCGCCGCGGGTGCCTGGGGTACGACCCGGGCAACCCTCCCGGATGGGAAGTCCAGGGTTTGCTCCTCGGAGAGCGCTACCTGCAGCAGAAGAAGGTAACCCCCGAGCCTATCAATGTGCCGCCGCTCCTCTCGGCCTGGTTTGCGGACAAGGCGCGGGCAGGAGCTGACCAGCTGAAGCTGATGGGCCAGCCCCTCGGAAACATGCACGCCGATGAGTTCGCTTGCGACGCGGTCGTGTACCAGATGGCGGTGATCTGCCTGCCGCCGGCTGGAACCGCAGACATCAATGCAATTCGACTGGCGTCGCTGGGCGAACTGGTCAATCCGGTCCATCCCCTTCCCGAGATGCCCTGGTGGGCGGCCCCATTCGTGCAGATCGCACTTCTGCTCGGATCCCTGGCTATCTCCGGTTTCTCAATCGCTCGGGGATTTCTCGACCCGGACGATGGTGGCATCTAACCGAGCATCTGCCAAGTATGGCGCGCAAGGGAGGGCGTCAATGCCCTCCCTTCTCCATCTGTAGCTCAGGAGGTTTGGAATGTCCATGGTGCTTGGCATCGTCCTCTTTCTCGCAGCGCTCCGGTTTCTGCATGGTCTGGGATTCGCGCCGCACTGGACTCTGGGAGGGGCCTTAGTCGTCGCCCTCGTTGGTACGTCGATGATCGAATCGTTCTTCACCGCCGCGCTGCAGAGTCTCGCGTCCGCACCTATCCTGCTTTTCCTCGCGGTGATTGCGGCCGTTGGCGTCGGCATCGCGCTCTGGATGGCACACGAGGGACTAATTAATCGGGATTCATTCGACCCGTTTTGAGGAGGCCCGTATGTCGCGATCGCTCCTACGGCTTGTGGTATCGCTTTCGCTCCAAGTCTTCAAATTTGCCATCGTCGTGACCCGAATGCTCTTCGCCATTGGAATCGGAGCTGCACTCCATGTCTCGGCGGCGGGAATCCGTCCTTTTATGGCAAGAGCATCCATACCGGCGGCGCTGATTGCAATTGGGGCTGCGAGCGTTTGGCTCGCTACGGCTATGGCGATCCTTTTCTTCGCAGCCGGCCCGGACGTGCTTGGACCCGCTGTGGTGATCCTGGGACCAGCGACCATCGTTCTCGCGATTCAGCTCAATCGTTGGGCCAGACCGTTCGCCTACGCCTACCGCAGGGGAACACAGATCGTGGGCACGACGCCACCCCGCATGTTCATGCCCTCCCGCCCATACACCGTATCGATCACCGATCGCCTGCAGCACGTCGCCGTGACCGGCGCAACCGGTTCAGGCAAGAGTTCACTCGTCGCTAACCTGGTAGTCGCGGACATCGTCCGCGGAGCGGGAGTGATTGTCATTGATCCGAAAGATTCGCTCGTAGACGAAATTTCCCGCCACGCCCCAGCCCATCGTATCGACGACATCATCCTTTGGGACGCGACAGACACAGCGCTTCCCTTTGGATTCAACCCGCTGGCTGGCGTCTCACCCGAGCGGCGCACGCTCGCAACTGCTGAATTAGTTGCGGTCCTGCGGAGGCTCTTCCCAGACTCATGGGGCCCTCGGTTGCAACATATCTTGACCAACGTCGTGCTCGCCCTAACCGAGGTGCCCGGCGCGACGCTCTTGGATATCCAACGGCTGCTCCTCGACCCGGGCTACCGAGCCAACGTTGTCGGCGAGTTTCTGACAAATCCGGGCGTGCGGCAATTTATGGTGCAGGAGTTCGAACCGATGCTTGCGCGTCGCTCTGATGCTCTTACGCCCATACTGAACAAGGTTGGTATGTTCGGGGCATATCCTGAGCTCCGCAACTGCATTGGCCAGCAGACCAGCTCATTCGACCTCCGCAACGTGATGGACTCCTCTCGCGTGCTGCTGGTGCGGTTACCCCAAGGGTCACTTGGCGAGGATGTAGCCTCGCTCCTTGCGGGACTCCTCGTGGCCAAGATCCAGCTTGCGGCGCACAGTCGCGTGGATACGCCACCGGATCGCCGCCGTCCTGTGTGGCTTTACTGCGACGAATTTCAGACGTACGTGACTTCATCGTTCGAGCGGATCCTCGCCGAGTCCCGGGCATTCGGCCTAGGGCTCATCTGCGCCAATCAGTATGCCGAGCAACTGAGTGGGCCCGTCCGGCTGGCCGTCGCGCACAACGCTGCCACAGCGGTGCATTGCCGGGTTGAGCGCGGCCACCATTTGCTCGAGCTGATGCCTTTGGAACGGACGGAGCAGGACCTACCGCCCATTCGGCTGGAGCCACCGCCCCCGCTCCCGCCCGGTGATCCGGCGCGAGCTGCCCAGATACGGGAGCACTCGCGAAAGCTCTACGGCCGCCCGCGAGCGGAGGTAGAAGAACTGCTCTCCCAGCGGGGCAGCGGGACGGCACTGCCTCCTCGGAAGAGCCCGAATGGGGTCCCCGTAGGTTCGCGCAGTCCCGGGGCCGACATCTATGAAGAGTAGCAGCCCGAGGCTACACGGGTGGCTGTCTCTTCTGGCAGCGGCCGCCTCAGGTGGTGGCCATGGGTTCCCCGAACAAAAACGGACCCGGGACGATGATCGCGCCTCGGGGTTTCAACGAAGAACGTGAGGTGAGAATTGATGGTTGCGCGCCGGCGTCTTCCTCCGCGGGCGGAACCGATGCTGCTGACGGAGCGGGACCAACGGATTGTTCATTGGATTCACGGGGCCGAGCTTGCAACGCGTGAGCACGTCCAGCAGCTCTTCTTTCGGCACGGGAGCCGTTCGCTCTGTCAGCGGAGGCTCACGCTGCTCTATCGGAATCGCTATATCGAAAAGCTTCCGAACCGGGCGTTGAGTGCTCCCGACGTCTACCGGGTGTCGCGGCACTGCACGAATGGCGTTCGCCTCCTTCGCGCGATGATTCCAGAGGAGCCTTTGCAGCTCGGACAGGTCAAGGCGCGGACCGTGGAGCACACGCTGGATATCGCGAGCTTTCGGATCGCAGTGATTCGCGCCTGTGAACGGGCCGGGTTTCAGCTGCTGCACTGGCGCAGTGCCGCTGAGCTGGCCCGAATGATGGGGACTGCCGGTGTGATTCCCGACGCGTATCTGCAAATCGAGCGACCCACGCCGGATGGTCCGAGACGGTCGAGTTTCTTTGTGGAAATTCAGCGGAGTGCCCAAAGTCAGCAGGCTCTAGAAGAGAAATGCCGCCGCTACGGTGCTTACTACTATGGTGGCGAATACGCCCGGGCATTCGGAACCAGGGCGCTCCGGGTGCTCGTTGCGATCGGATCCGACTACGGCATCAATCCGGACCGACAGATTCGACGGCTCCTCAACGTCTGCACCCGGCTCCAGGTCACCTTCGTCATGGCGGCCGGCCTGGATGGTTTGAAGCGCCTGGCTCCCCCTGACGTTCTGACCGAACCCGTCTGGCACTCGCACGCGCATGAGGGGCAGAGCCTAACCGCGCTATTCCCGAGCTGAATCGACAACCGCGGCGACCAATCCAATTGATCGAATTGACCCGGTGACCTCCTATAATCGGCGCGGAGGAGCTTCCGCTGCCGCAGGAAAGGGAGGTTTCGGCCGTGGCAAGTAACACGGTATGGCGGTGGGAAGAGATGACTGATCAGAAGCGGAACCGCAAGGCGCCGATCGAGCAGGCGTTCGAGTGGTTTCTCCTCGCACGCAACTTTTCCGTCAAAACCCGGGAAGTGTATCGAGACGCTCTGCGTTCATTCCTCGGGTGGATGAAGGAACAGGGACATGAGGGCACGCTCGGCGAGCTCGACCCCCAGCTGGTGCGCCAGTGGCGCCGCCATCTGGAATCCAACGGGCGGTCGATCAACACGATTCGAGGATATCTCGCGACGATGAAGAGCTTCGGCAAGTATCTCGCTGAGGATCGCATCATCCTGGACCGGCGGGGCCAACCGGTGGATCTGTTCGCCACGATCAAGGTGCCCCCGCTCCCCCGGGCCCGGCCCCAGGTCTACCAGGACCAGGAGCTGGAAGACGTGCTCGGCGCGATCTCCGCGAACCACCAGTATGGGGCGCGCAATATCGCGCTGGTGCGGCTGCTGCTCGACGGTGGGCTGCGCCTGCGTGAGGCCTGCCAGCTCCGGGTGCAGGACATTGACTGGGCCTCTGGCCGCATCCACATCCGCTGGGAGTCCGCCAAGCGCCGCAAGGAGCGCGTGACCCACGTCGGCAACGGCACCCTCAGCGCGCTCAAGCGGTACATCGAGCGCTATCGCCCCCACACCACGATGGAAGAAGTCTTCATCGACCAGGACGGTGGACCGCTCACGACGAACGCGGTGCAGTGCGTGCTACGCCGTCTCCGACTCAAGCATGGGTTTGCTCACCTCTCAGCGCATCAGTTCCGCCGCACCTGGGCGACCAACTTCCGCCGAATGGGGATCGGCGATCTGTACGATCTCCAGCGCGAGGGCGGCTGGGAGGATCTCAGCGTTCCCCAGCGGTTCTATGTCGACGTGGACGATCGCGGTGAGCGGCGGGCGTCCGTGCTGGACAGCTGGGAGACCACCGCCCGAAAACGGGAGCGGGCGCGGCCAGTTCAGGGAGTCGCGCCAGTACAGGTGGTACAGGTTGGCGAACTCGAAATAGGCCGTCGGTCGAAGACCACCGAACAGGGCGGAAATGGCCGCCGGAAGCGGGTATAATCCAGTGTCTCGTGCCTATTTTGTAGGCGCAAGACGATCGGGCCGTAGCGCAGTCTGGTAGCGCACCTGAATGGGGTTTCGATTCTCAGTGAAAGCCCTTGAAATCAACGACTAGGCATAGACCAAGCGACAGAAACTCCCAATTGAAATCGATTTAGGTTCGCGGAGTCCCCGGCAGAGATGTCGGGGACTTCTGATTAGAGGGGAACCGATGAATGGGCATCTTGATGTCTGACGCTGGTAATAGACGAAGGCGCCGCAAGAAGATCGACGCAAGCGCCGTTTTTCATACAGCAGCCGATGTGCATGAGGCGCTTGAAATAGCCGAATACCTCAAAGCAGAAGGGATCGTCGACCTGTTCCGTGGCCAAACGCGGAGCTATCCACCACTGCCGAGCGTGCTGAGACCGGGTGTTGATCGTTCCGATGCTTCTCTACGATTATCGATCTTCGCCGATTGGGTTGACCGCACGCCTGCGTTGTCGTCCTTGCACGGTAATTCTGATCTAATCCTAGCGGTGGCCCAGCATTATGGGCTCAAAACTCCGTTCCTTGACTTTTCGACTGACCCCCAGGTTGCTGCATTTTTCGCCTCGGACGGGGCCTCTGGCCTAGTCAGCGATCCGAGATATGAACCTGCCTGCATCATCGCTGTGAATAGAGAAGCATTCATCAACTCATGGAGTGACATCAACGAGCGCGCCGTCAACCAGGCCATGGACCAGATCACTCGTATCGTGGAAGTCGACGTACGGAATCTTTGGCGATTGCAATCTCAAAAGGGTGTCTTCATCGATATCCGGGCAGACGCCACCCTTCTTGAGATGTTCTCTGGGTTTGTGAGGATATTCTTTCCGAATTCCGGGCCCGTGAGCATAATCGACCGAGGGAAGATCTACCCTAGCGAAAAGAGTCACCTTGAAAATTATCTCGACCAATTCCTGCTCTTCGAGGACTATGACCGGCGCTCTACTGCTCTCGATAAAGTCTTCGTTTTAATAAACCCGCCGAGCGAGGAGGATCAGTCCGAAAGGTTCCTCGGTATTACTAGCTATTTCGTCGATGATGCGTTCCCTCCGGTGCACGGCTCGTGGGTAGGAATTGACAGGGATTTGTGGAATGAGGAGCCAAACGAAGCTTACGTTGCAACGGTGACAGGCGAAGTTGTGACGATCGTCATCGAAACTGACCGCGACCCGCTTGAAGTGAGAGCCACCATCACCAGTGAAATCACCAAACTGCTGGAAAAACCGTACGTCCGCGCAACATCGTTTGGATGGAAAATCGTCAGGCTTGATGGCACTGACGTGTCCATTGACGATGAGATGTGTGACGTCGACGAAAATGACGAGTATCCCCAAATTTTGTGCGGGACGGTTACGCGATACCTTTGGGACGGAATTCGAAGGCTTCCTTACACCGATCGACAGGTCACTCAGTGCATGTCCAACTATCTCACCATTGCTGCGTGCGGATGGGAGGAGGCGATGCCCGCTTTATGGGGAGAAACCACAGGTGTGGAATTCGAAAGCGGACCCGTGCGTCTCAGATGCTGCGTCGCGGAGGCAACTTTGCTACGGTGCGTTCGGGAAGACTTCCTGGATTACGTGGCTGAGGGAAGGCGAAAGCAATTGGAGTCGCGAGGGAAGACAGGATTTCTTGGAGTCCTGCTCGAACCTCAGCGGTTGTTCAAGTACCCCGAATTCGTGGCCATGTTCGTAGAGGAGATACTACCGGCGCAGGCCGTATTCCGGTTCGAGGGGGATACCTTCGCCTTTAACCCGTTGGCGCTAGAGGTGTTTGGCGCTACTTAGTGCTATTGGATACGGGAGCCACCGCCGGAGTTAGGAAACCCCGCTTGTGCTCAACGTCGTTGACACTACAAGGAATCGATCGCGGGAACTCTCCCACTCGTCGGATTGTTGGCAAAGCCGCCACGGAAATATCGGGGTGTCTTCTGCGTCCTGGAGTGCATGGGTGACAGTAAGCCCGGTGGACTTGAACAGCGTGACCTCAGTCGAGACCGATGTCGCGGTCGAGAGTCTGAACACCGCCGATGCTACTGCTACCGGACCCGTGTTGAGCGAGCTGCTTGGCCTCCACCCTGGAGCGAACGCCGCGAGCGGCCCCTGCACCTGGTTAATGGGATCGCTGTCGGTAGCAGCTGTGGAGGACCTCGAATCCGCAGCCAGAATCCTGGCGGAGCGGGCGATGAGGATGCGCTGCGGCGATTCGACGGCTTATGGGCTATGGGTCTCACGCGTTAACGGAGCTCCACCCTTGACTCCAACAGAGCGCCTTCGCGTAGAACCCTTTATTGAGACAGTCTTCGGTCTTCCCGGCAAGACGCTGAGCCCGGAGCACATTCAAGGCTATGTAGCCGAACTGCTGTGGCATACGCTTGCATCTGAATCGCAAACAACGTGCGGCGGACTCGGAAAACTCCATCACCTGGAAGATCCGAGCTTCTCAGTGACGGAACCTGGCGGCGATGGGCTAGCCGTTTACGAGTTGGCTGACGGAATCCTGTTCTTTAGGCTCTGGGAAGTAAAGAAGCATTCATCCAAGCAGCACGTATCAGCGACGGTCACTAGCGCCTGTAACCAGCTCTCAACGCGAGCAACGAAGTACCTTGCGAAGTATTCAGCGCTGAGCAGGAACTTTCAGGGGCCACTCCGTGAGCTGTATGCCGAGTTGGTGGATCTGTGGATTGACGCGGATCCCCGGGCGGGCCTGGGAGTCTCTGTAGCAACATCTGCAGCATCAGCACCAAAGGGGCGTGGTTTCAGCCAAATGGGAAGGAAATTCCCCAAGCTCACAACACTAGGACAACGAGAGGGAATGCTGATCGCCGTTGGGAATTTCCCGGCGTTCGCAGACATGGTTAAGGAGGCCGTATGGAAGGGTCTTTGAGCCTTTCCGACATCGCTGATGCCCTAGGCGCACACGATAGTCTGCCTACTCCAGAGGAGTTCCAGAGGCTGATAGCTGCCATCGAAGTTTCCATATTCGTGCGTCGACCAGCAATCGAAGATGCAACCCTGGCAACCGCCTGGTATCTCCACGGTGTGGCCTCCGCCAGCGCAGCTCAGCAGCTGTACTCACTCGTTCGGCAGCGTCGTGCATTCGCGGTCAGCGCGCAAGTTTTCGATCTCGCGCTCGAGGATCACCGCTGGTCTAGGGCTGAAGAACTCGAGATTGCCTTCGCAGCATGCGTTGCATACCGAAGATGTGAATTGGACCCCAACGCGACAGCCATATATCGCCGGGTCGCTCACAATCTTTCGGAGGGGCCACTACTCCAACATGTGACGACCCTGTCGGTCGAAGCTGGTGTAGCGTTTCTCGGTCTCGACACCCGACGGGGGTTCACATTGTCCTCGCTCTGGCTCAGACAGTTGGAGGCCCTAGCAACGCAGGTGGGGCTTAACGACCTTCAATCGACCGCGTTCGGCCCTGCCAGCGCTGTCGTGCGAGGAGTATGGGACTTGCTGCGCTACCTCAGTTTTGGTGACCCTGATCGTCTCGCAAGCGCGCGTGCAGGCCTCACGGCAGTAGCACTTGGACAAACAGGAATCGGTGATCTTAATGCGCGCTGGGTTGCGGCGCACTTGCTGGCGTTTGGTGAAGCGCTCGAAACCGACTCCCTCTGGGCTCTGCCTTCCTCACAGCTGCCGCCGTCAGGAAAACAGGCGTTCACCCTGGCCGCTCCTCCCGTGCTCACGCTGTGGCCCCCGCAGCGCGACTTGCTTTTCGCCCAACCATCTCCGCTGGAACCCGAAACGCGCCGGATCGTCGTGTCAGTGCCAACAAGCGCCGGTAAGAGCCTTATAGGGCAAATTTTGAGCGTGGGTCACCTTGCCTCAGCCGGATCCAGTGTCTGCTATGTAGCACCCTTGCGCAGTCTGGGCCGCGAGGTCAGAAGGAGCCTCGGAATGCGCCTTCGAGTACTCCAGAAAGAGGTGGGGGGTGACCTACCGGACTACGGAGGTTGGTCCGTGGGAGGCTTCGAAGCTCAAGAATCACCGGAAGGCTTCCCCGAGATGGAAGGGGCTCCTCCGGACGTCGAAGTAATGACTCCGGAACGCTTGGGTCATTTGCTCAGACGCGATTCTAATTCTGTGCTAGACCGCTACGGGCTATTCATCTTTGACGAAGCCCAACTCCTAAGCGAGAGCGGAAGAGGGTTTGGAATAGAGAGTGTTCTGGCCTTCCTAAACTGGCGCACGCGCAACACGCACCACCGTATCGTGCTTCTGTCCGCCACAATGGGCAACGCGGGGCAAGTAATGACCTGGCTTCAAACTGACAGCCCGGGTCAGCTGCAGGAATCGGCCTGGCGGGGGCCACGAAGGTTGCACGCAGTCTTTACCACAACGGTCGACTGGACAACGGAGTCAAGGACAGCTGGCCATAGGGGACTGCATCCAGTCCGCCTGAACTACCCGTTGATAGGGACTATCCGTCTGCGGGTCGCCGACCAGCCCGAGCCAGTGCAGCTGCGACTCACTGAGCCCGTGGGTCAGCTCGTTCTTCGCGCCCATGCAGACGGTGCGACGGACGGAAAAGATCAAGGTCACAGCACCCCCAACTACCAGGCCGTGGCCCAACTGGTTACGGCGCTAGGCCATGCGGGGTCTGTCCTTGTCATTGTGAGTACGCGCGCAGCGGCGCGCTCTATGGCCGAACAGATCGCTGCCCATCTAGAAGATCTCCCAGCAGCACGACCCGTCGCAGATTTCGCGCGGACTCAGCTCGGAGAGGACCATCCCCTCATCGCTACGCTCCTGAGAGGAGTTGCCTTCCACCACGCGGCGCTGCCCTCAGATGTGCTCGAAGCAATTGAAGACGCAGTAAGAGAGGACCGCATTCCCTATCTTGTCTCTACGTCTACGCTAGCAGAGGGAGTCAATCTGCCAGTTAGAACGGTTGTTATCTCCGAAACCGAATACGAGGGAATGGATCCCGGCGCCAAGCTCTCTGGTCCGCGCCTTGTGAACGCAATGGGACGTGCAGGGAGAGCAGGGAAAGAGAGCGAAGGCTGGATTGTCTTAGCGCACTTTGGAGCCTCGACTTCCGGCGACGGCTTTGAAAAGTTCACTCCAAACTCCGATGACATGGAGGTTCGATCTCGGCTCGTTTCGGAAGAAGCCCTAGCAGACTTAGCGGCCTTTGAAGAGCGACTCAGCGCGAGGGAGGATGCAATTTTTTCCGCCGGCGGCCCGGTAGCCGACTTCATTGGTTTCGTGTGGTTCGTCCTTGCTGCAGAGGAAATTCTGGGCGTGTTGCCGGATGACTGCGACATCGACGCCGCGGTGCAGGCTACTTTGGCATACAGTCAGATGGACGACGATGCCCGTGCCGCATGGAGGCAAGCGGCGGAGGTCGTTCGCGCAGCTTACGCTAGCGCGGACCCCGCGCGGCGCCGGTCCTGGGCGCGCGTGGGAACGAGCATAGGCAGTGCGAGAGAAGTGGACAGACTGGCGTTTGAGGTGTTTGAGGCAGTCCAGGCTCAAAACGAGGAGGACTCCGATGACCCCTCAGCGCTCGGCGCAACGATTGGTTTGTTCGACCGGTTGGGGACATTTGGCCAGCTCCTTCGGCTACCGGAATGTCCGCGAGAGTGGCGTTTTAGAAGCAGTCCGAGGGGCGGCCAAATAGCAGTGAGTTTTGAGGTCGTAAGGGATCGATGGCTTTCCGGCCAACCCATGTCTCTAATGGCTGCTGACTTGCTCCAATCAGTCAGCGATCCGTCTTGGAGAATTGAGCAGCTAGTTGATCTCATCACTGACGACTTCGAACATTACCTTTCCTGGACCGTCGGAGCCCTTGTCGAGATTGTTAATGCCCGGCTCTCGGAGGCGGGCAGCACCCGTCGGCTGTGCGCGTCGTTGGGTGCATTCTTTCGATACGGGGTTGGTTCGGAAATTTCCCTAGCCCTGATGCTCTCTGGGATTCGATCGCGGCGACTCGCACAGTCTGTTGCAGAGCAAGCCGATCCCGTTCTCGCGCTTCCTGAGATACGTGCCTGGCTGCATGGGATGTCACTTCCAGAATGGCGCGCGCGTTTCGAAGCAAGCCCAGCGGAATTGCTGGATCTTCTCGACTTCGCGAGAGTCCGCCGTCGAAGTCTGCTGAGAGTCCTGCTGGAGTCCGGTCAAGCCGAATTGGCTCTCGACGATTGGTCGCAGCCAGCCTCTGCGTGGCAGGAGACCGGCGAAGACGCGGCGCCAACCGACACGGAATTGATCGAGATCACAGCCTACCTAGAAGAGATCCTCGCGGACCCGTCACCCCGTAGGCTCGCTGCTTTCACTGTTGAAGGCCAGCTCCTCGGAACCGTGCCATTGATCGCCCACACCGATATGCGTTCACTCTTGGACACCGGGTTGGCGCTCACGTGCGTCTATTCCCCGACCACGAAGGCCTTGACCCTGCAACTGAGCCCAGAATCAATGTAGCTGTACGAAATACGCTTGCAAACTAGGGATGCCACTGCGGTGAGCGGCGTCCGTCCTATAGTGGAATGGCGCGTCTCCAACCCGCTGCCGTCGGACCGTGTCGTCCCATAGTCTTCCACCTACGCTCCGCCTCGAAGCGCCGACGTCAGTTAATGTTTATTGTGCGACGAATCCAGAGCTCCTTCGAAGCGCCAATCCTACTGTGCGAGTCGCTCCGAAGAAACCATCATTCCTGCGAGACTCGCTTAGTGTTGGCTTGAGGCCTCCTTAGTCGAGTCACCAGAGTCGAGTCTCCCCCGGACGGACTCGATTCGAGGCTCGATATTCCTCCCACCGAGCGCCTGCATGAGCCTCCCAAAAGGCAGCCGACAGGCGGTGGCTTCTAGAATCGCGAAAGTCTATTGTGTGCCGTCGCCTCAAGTCTTGCACTCACGCCTGGTCGGGACTACCGCGCGCCAACCGCGGATATGATTCGGTGCAAAACCAACTTGGCGACTAGCAACGGCCGTGAAGTGGTCTACCGTGGCAGGGAGGTCCAGTGCCAACAAAGGCCGCCTATCTTCGTTTCCTTGATCGATACCGACTGTCGGAGGCCGACGTCCCCCCCATCCTGCCCAAATCTTTGGTCCCCAGCGCGCAGAGACTAGTGGACCAGGCCTGGCCCAACGAAACAAGAGAGGAGATGGTGAATGGACTGGCATCCAACACGAACACGCTAATCGAGAGCATTGTAGGCTCGCTGGAGGCGCGGCTTGAAATGCTCGGCGCTCCCAAGACGCCGCTTCCCTTCTACGCCGGTGTCTTTCCCTCAAAGTCATTCAACGCGCAAGCCGTGCTGATCGAGGACGGAGCGCTATTGCTGATTGACACTGGCTGCTTCTCCCTGCTTGAGGCGTTAATCATGTTTTGGGGATGCTCGGAGGACCCACATGAAGGGATCAGGAGAGCCGCCAAGATAGTCGTTGATTACGTTGACAGTTACCAACTTCCCAAACCCGAAGAGTATGACCTTCCAGAGATGCACCGAGATGGACACAGGTTGTTGGCCTTTGTGTCGATTGTCACGAAATCTGAGGAATTCGTCCTTGGCCATGAGTTGGGCCATTTGAGACTTGGCCATCTCCTCGGGCAGCAAGCACCCAGGAGCGGAGGAATCTATCCTGCCAATCGAAGTTGGGACGATGAAATCAGCGCTGATCTCTTTGCACTGGATCTCCTGACACACAAACGAGATGCATTAGACATACGCACAGGTTGCGCCGGCGCGTATGTCTTCTTCGCTACAGCGGGCTTAATTGAGCGGGCACTGCAGCGAGGCGCAGCTCCTCGGGTCGGTTGGACAGATACCCACCCACCCTCGGTTATGAGAGCGGCAGTTCTGGAGCAGGCTCTCGTCGAGCACCAGTTATTGGACAGCGCAGACCTAGGACAGCGGTTCAATTGGTGGGCTAACGAGGTGGGAACGTTAATTGAACAGACACCCGCCTGACTCGTGCCGGGTCGAGCATGCAGCAGGACTGCAGTTCAACAGAACGGGGGTTACTCGAGCAGGCAACGAGATCAGGTTCATCACAAGGGACTACAGTTCGGGTGGTCCATTACCTGTTGATCCAGGTCCCTTGCTGTCGGTGTACTATGACGCGCTCCGGATTTGAGTTTCGCACCATGCTCTTATTCCCATTCGACCAATCAAAATGATTGCGACCACCACGAATGGGGATACCCAAGCAGCCTGCGCGCCGGTCGTCTGGACGACGAGAGCAGTGAGTCCGCTAACGAAAAACTCGCGGTTGGGTAGACGGTCGAGCAATTCCTTTCGTTCATGCTGGAAAGAGCGACCATCGCAAAAGAAATCGTAGAGTTGCCTAACCACAGAATCCCTCAGCGACGGCGGCTCGGGCAGCATGGATCGCGCGCCCTCATTAGAAAGCAACCAGAGTTGAGCCCAGTCGGGCGACGCACTCGCCGAATCGAGGAACCCCACGATCGACCCCGCTTGGTGTTGAGGGAGGGTAGAAAGCCAGTCTTCATCCGTTCCGGCTGCTCTCAGGGCTGCCAACACATCCTGTTCCAAATGTCACCCCGCCTTAGCGCTAGGATCTATCCGCCTTTTCAATCGTCGCAACCACGAGAAACGCCGCATGTGCTGGCGGCTGTCGCCACCCCTGCACGCTGCTGTGTACTATGCGCCGCAGCTTTCGGTGCTCCTAACTAGCTCACAGCGGCGCCGAGCATCCTCGTGCGCGGACAAGGCCATTCCTCGCCCAGGCCATATCCGCTTTTTCATCAGGTGAGCCAACGATAGGAAACAAGCTTCTGTAGTCGTTGAATGTCTCGAAGAGACGCTGACTATTGAACGCCATGAGTGAAAACAAGTTCTCGTCTAGCTCCTCGAGAAAAGCATCGGCCGCGTCCTTAAAGACGGCTCTCCAGATAGATGGCAGGTTGGTCAGAATATGGTCTCGTCGCCGCGAGGGACTCGGATGTGTCAGCGAATCTTCATTGCCAAAAAGAGAAATAATCCCCAGCGCAAAAAAGGGAGCGAACAGCATGTAATTCGTGAAGTAGGTGTCCTTGTACGCTGAGTACAGCGCCGCCGCTCGCATGCTGAGGGTTGTGCCGGCTAGATCAGCGGCAAACTCAGCACGATGATTGATTTCTCGGTCTGGACCATAATCCGGGTCGTTCTGAACTATGTGGTTGATCTCATGTCCAAGTACAAATGAAATCGCAGACATAGTGAGCACCTGGCCCAAGGCCCAGCTATCCCTCGATATCGGATATACGTCGGGGATCGGAAATAGTGGAGGACGTCCTAGCCATACGGACAGAATGTGTCTCAATGCCTGTTGTAGCATTACAGGGTCGTTAGCCAGAAAATCAACCTTCCCTTGCTCATACGTCTTCAAATACCAATGCGACCAAAAGGAGATGGTGTAGGGAAGGCCCTCGTTAAGAATGACGATCCGGTCGCCGCGCGGTGTGAGACCAGCATAACCTTCAAAGCGGCCCGTTGGGAAGACACCAAAATAGGTACGATCGATTACTTGTTTTTCTTCCTCAGGCAAGATTGGGCGAACGAAATCAAGATATTGCTCCATAAGTTCATCGTGTATCTCCGGTATCCTTTTGTCGTATCGGGCCATCCATACGTCTCTTGCAACATCCCGATCCTCAGCGGGAATGCGCTCAATGAGTTGGGCGAGTTGATCGGCTGGGGCATCAAACAAACGGTCGGCACCCAGTTCGTTGCGCTTGTGTGCAAGCCATTCGCGAGGGCTTAATTCAGCCAGCCGCTCACGCATGGGGTGCCTGACCTCGGCTCATACTCGTTGTTCCTATCAGACGTTCGCGTAGTGCATTGGCTAACGATACGTTAGCGGCCGACGATTCCGAACCGACTGCGACACGCAAAGGCAACCGCGGGGGCCTTTGTTCCTCCACGGTGCAGATGGTGGAGGGAAGCACTACACGCTCAGGTTCCATTCTCCTCCTCCACAGTCGGTTCAAATACCCTCCCATGTCCGCAGACTGGCGTTCCGCCGGAGGTGGTCGGCTACCATGATTCGCGAGTCTACTTGAACTTCTGAATCGACGGAGGCACGCGCCTCCCTCTGCAGTCAAGACAAAATTTGTAACATTCGTTGCTGGCTCCCGTGGCTCGACTACGGGCCCCAGTCTCCGAGGCTAATGGCCATCATGGAAGAGTTCCCAGCGAATCGTGTCTTCGTCCAGAGGCGCATTAAACGTGCCTCCGGAGGCAGCCGGCATTTTCGCCACAACTATCAAATTTGCAAGTGTCCGCACAAATGTTCCGAGTTTCTTAGAAGATGAGGGCTCGAACCGCACTGCAAGACACACCACTCTGTCCGGCGCTGTGTCCAGCTTTCCTGCTACCACAGTATTCGTAGCATTGGGATCCACAATAAGGACATAGAGACGGCTATTATCGTCGAGCGCGTCCGCAATCTCTTGGGCCAGTTCCTTGTCTCGCAACGAGCTACCGATTATCACGAGAAGTTGAGCGGACCGAAGGCACTCCCTAAAACATCTGTAAGCCGTGTGGAATGGTTCTTCACTGACCTCCTTCGGTCCTAGAGTTGGATAAAGCAGGACATCTCGATACCTCCCTTGATTGCGCCCCAGCCGCAAGCCTGGATGCCATTGCAACCCAGCAAATCAAGGCTGCAATCGACAACCTGAAAAGCCGAAGGACCGTCTTAGTTATTTCTCACAATCTGCCGCTGATTATGGATGCGGATGTCATACATGTCATGAGGGGCGGAGAGATTGTCGAGAGCCCGACCTATCGGAACTGCTGTGGACCCGCCTCCAACCAGTTTTTCAGCGCGATGATCTAGGACCGCTACATTCGGACGATTTAAAGAATCTCTTCCATCTTGTGATGCGACCATTGTTCGGTAATGTGCGCGATGTCCAGCGTTTCTTGAATGTGCTGCCGGTCATATTAGAAGCCATCAGGGAGGACCTTGCCCTAGAGGATCTCCTCACATTGGAAGCACTTCGGATTCAGACCCCAGACGTACTTAGCAAAATGGCCGAGTCCATCGACGCTCTGACCACCGTCTCGGGTCCGTTCATTGGCGAACCGGATACCTACGGGGCGAGCCGCACTGAAGAGCTTAGCGCCATTCTGGACACTGCAGGTGTGTTGCGTCCTGTAGTTGAACAAGCGCTTCAACGCCTCTTTCCTGCCAGCGGGCGATACCTTGGCAACATGCACTATGGCCATGAGTGGCTAAGGACGTGGCGGAAGAATCGTCGAGTAGCCCATGCTGCTGTATTCAGATTTTATCTTGAGAAGAATTTACCACCAGGTTCCCTGTCAGCCGGGCGCATCCAGCGCCTGTTTGAGGCGCTAGGCGATCCTGATACTCTGCGTACGATGCTGAGGAACCTAAGCACGGCGGAATTGGAGTATGCGCTAGAGCGGTTAGAGGACTACGAGGACGATTACCCCCAAGACGCGGTCGAAAGCGCGGTCCGTGTGCTTTTGGAGTGTTGGACACGGCTACCGAACAGGTCGCCGGTGATGGCGCCGTCTCCTGAAGTAAAGATGTCGAGGTAATCCTTCGACTCCTCAGACGCATTACGTCGGAGGACTGCATTAACATCGTGGAGCGCATGCTCCCGCACATTGAACACTTGTCAGCGCAGCTCGCGCTTCTCAGGATCGTGGGCCACGGAGAGAACGAGGGTCACAAGCTCATCCCCGAGGAGAAGTTTGAGAGCTTACAACAGCAGTGGTGCGATCGAGTGGTCACAGCATCCACCGACCTATCCGACGAGAGGGATCTCGGAAAGCTCCTGTTGCGCTTTGCAGAGATTCGGGGGGATGATGGGTTCGCCCATGTGAGGGGGCGATTAGATGACAACGGCCTCTTCGCGCAGTTCTTGGAGAGCTTGGCAAGTGAATCGCATCGATTTGCAATGGGAGATGTGGCGGTTCGAACCCAGTTGGAGTTCCCATGGGACTACTTATGCTCGCGTTTCGGAGAAGAATACATGATCGAACGCATCACTGACCTACTGGAGCGGACAAGCATGCGACTCTTGGACCACGTGCCCACGGGTGTTGCGGTTCCCCGTTAGCTTCACAGGGGATCAGAAAGTGATGCACCCCTCCCCAGCTCAGGCATGCAGATCCGATCGCAGCGAGCGCGCACTGAATGTCGGCGGGATGGATTAGGTAGGCAACTCTCGGAGGGCGGACAGTGAGTGTGGCTTGCTTCGGCCCCTCTAGTCTCGTGTCGTCCAGGAGCAACAAATCCTGCATGTAGCCCTCCTAACCGGAGTCAACCGACCGACAGCGCGCTAGCAGTGACTGGGATGCACGGTCAAGTCAGACTCGTCTCTCCTATACAGGCAACAGGCGCCACCGGCGTGCACCATGCCGTCCTTTAACCAAGTTCACCCGTTCTCGCATTCCCGCGTTGGCCGCAGACGAGAGTATGCTGCGGTTCCCCAATGCCCGCAGTCCAAATTCGCTGGGCGCCCTATGGAATCTGTCCTCCTATACGCCGCGAACCCTGTTGACGAAGCAGTCGCTCGAAACCTAGGACGACGATTCTCTCTTGTTGAATGTCTTCAAGAAATTCAGGTCGGGTCTGACCCGCCGAATAGCTGCGCTGCCTTCGGTCTCAGAGGCGAGTCCGGACTGGTTGATGTTGATGGAATCTAGTTCGTTCATTTTGAAGAGCGGATCAAAGCCAGTTAATCGCTCACATCCTACGAGGTTCAAATACCTTAACTTTGGGAGATGAATGAGCGGGATTACATCATGGACGGAGCGGCATCCGCTTAACGACAGCCATCGTAATTGTTTGAGCGTCACTAGGCCGGACAGGTCTTCTAAATCACGAAGCCCGTACAAATCGAGATGGGCAAGATCCGCCAGGCCGGAGATCGCGCTTATATCCTGCACGTGGACGCACCGGGACAAGTCCAGATAGCGGAGCCGTTCCAACCTCCTCAGCGGTTCAAGGTCTCCGACAGGAGTTCCGACCAGTCGGAACTTCGTCAACGCTTCTAAGCGTCTGACTGGCTCACAGTTGGTTATTCGTCCGCAATCAACAATCTCTACCGATTGAAGATTTGAACACCGTTCAATGCCTTCGAGGCCGGTTAACTCAGGCAGAGCAGTCAACGAAAGGCTTGTCAGTTTGCCGATATGCGCTAGGCCTCGGACGTTGTTGAGCATCCGAGCATTTGAGATCTCCAGAGATTCAACATTGGGAACCTCCGACAGGAAGTCTAGGCTTTCAAGTTGGGGGCAATTTCTTAACGTGAGGCGCCTCAACTTCGTCAGGCCCGTCAGGGCGGAGGAGTCAATGAACGGCCCCCCCTTGGTTATGACCAAAGACCGTAGGTTCCTTAGATGTTGGACGCCGTCCAATGAAGACTCATCGAACACTCGGTAGTCGACTAGGGCAGGCCCTAATATCCGCCGTGCATAGTCATGGCGCTCAAAAGCTGGCCAGCCTTTCACAAACTCGTCGCTAAGACTCTGCCCCGCGTTGACAGCGTATGCCTCCAAAGCGTCCAGTGCTAGCTCTCCGCCGATGAAGATAAGAGCCTGCACATTAAAGGCCATTTCCGACTGACTCATGGTTGCGCTATAGGCGAGGTACGGAATAGCCAGCTCACCAGCCGACGCCAGCGCCTTGGCATCGGCTAGGCTGCGAGCCGGCAACAGTTTTCCCAATCGCTCCTGTAATTGGAGCTTTACTTTTGGAGAAAGACTTACGGAGGTCTCGAGACATGTCACTGCAAGGAGATGCAACTGATACTGCCGAGTCCGATCCTCGTCGCCGCGACGGATCAAGGACGTGAGCAACGCGTCCCGTCGCCTTCGGCTGGATAGGCCCGCGGCCAAAATGATGACTTCGCGCCACTGGTCATTATTCGCGTGGCTGGCTAGGACACCATAGCTGCCTTCATCGATGATTGCCTGAGCGGCCAAGAACTCCTGGAAAGTGCGATGAGTGAAATCAAGAACATTTGGGCTGGGCTCGCGAAGAATCGCGGTACGTTCCACTAGCAGCTTCCTAACTTGCTCTCCCGTCGTCCCTGTGGGAGTCTTCTCCATTCTGGAGACGGCAAGATCAAATTTCTGGTCGGCCGCGGGGACGGATACCTCAGACCAACCGTTCACTAGCAACCAGAAAGCAAAATCCTGTACCAGATACTGCTTCTGACGAAAAGTGAGTTCTACGTAGTCGGTTAGGCGGATCTGTCGCTCCAGGTCGCGACGGTCGAGAAGCATTTTGCAGCAGGCCTGATACAGCTCAATGCGGTCCGTAGGAATCTGTTGATGACTGTCCCTATGAAGTGCGCACAGCATGGCGCACAACAAGGGACTCGTCGCGAGGTTTCTGAGTGAACGGCTCCGTCGGATAAGCCTTTTCAGATCCTCTGACAAAGTGTTGAGTTCTTGCTTTTCGTCGTCAGCAACCTGCTCCTTGACTGCCTCATGCCAATGCTCAACGAAGGAGTCGATGTCGCTGAAATCCATGGGCTGGAGCTCCGCGTCCACGAATCCTTCCAGCTGCAACCATTCACCATCTAGAGCATGAGGTCGTGAGGTTACAACCACCCGCACTTGAGGAAACGTCTCACATAGGTCGATAAGCCATTCTCTGGCTTTCTCTCGCTGGTCGCGAGGGACTTCGTCAACCCCATCAACGAGGAGAACTGCTCTCCCCCTAAGCATCAGTTGATGAACCCAGCCGTGAGGCATGCCGCCCGAGATTAAGGGCGCGATCATCCCCGGAATGTCCTCCGGAGACGGGAAGCCATTTTCAACGCAGTGCCGGAGTCGGACAAAGAAAGGCACGAGATCATTCCAAGATTCAAGGTAGCCAGCAAAGTTTTGGGATGCTGCGCGCACCGCGATCCATTGGAGCAACGTTGTCTTGCCTGATCCCGCTACGCCGCGAACCATCACTCTGGACGAGCGAACAAGCACATCTTCCACAGACAAAACAACGTTCGATTCGCGAACAGCCGGTGATAAGCTACGCGCCTTCCGTCTAAGTTGACTCCTGATGAGTTGAATTGCTTGCTGAGTCAAAGACAGAGATATATATGCGACACTTAGTCGGTGCCGTCGACTGGTTGCGGTAAGATCGACGCCAAACAATTCGATCTGGTCTAACTTGCGCATGACAGTCTGTCTGTATTCGAGTTCGAAGTTGGCGGAACGAAGGTTAGTATTTGTATCCTGACTGACTTCACGAAGCCGTCGCACTTCTTGAAGTGTTAGTTTCGCCGTCTGAAGTATTTCGCCTTCCCTGGTCAGGATCTCTGATAGCACTTGCTCGGTAAAGCGTGGCAATTCGTGAGAAATATCAATTACATATTGGCTGACTTCGTTGATGATACGCACATAAAGTGCGCTTTCAGCACTAGAAAGATCGCGCGTTGCATTGGGGTTCGACTCGATGAAGCAGCGCGCTAGTTCGGTTGGCTCCAAGTTGTGGCGGGCCAGCAATGCTGGCGAAAATGGGGTCCTATTTAATGAGTCAGCGGCAGCATATGCCACGGCAAGTCGGCCATTTTCCGTGAACGACGAACCTTCGAGGTTGAAGAGGACCAGCAAGCTCTCGCCCACTTGCTCAGCGATTTGTTCGAACTCACGTTGCGCGCGTCTTTGATCTATCGCGCCAGAGACCTTTAACGCAAATAGGTCACCAAGCTGGCTGGACACATCTGCACCAATCTTTGCGTCTTTGAGCCAGAGCTTGAAGATGGCCTTGCCTACTGCTGTCCCTACGTGAACTGCTAGTGTTTCAGGGAGGGACAAACTTTCCTCCGCAGCCAATTTTCAACCTTCGAGCGACAGATGGAACTAGAATTTACTAGAGGTTTGGGTGCGCGTCAAGAACTAAGCGAATGTGCCGACAGAGCATTTCTAGGCCGAACTGGGCCTGCCCGCTTCCGTAGACAGCTAAGCGTTAGGCGACGACGGTCTGCTTGATGGTCGGCGCCTCGTCGTACATGTCAGAAACGATCAGTAGTGGCACAGGTCAAGCCGCCGACATTCTGGCCGACGAGCACTGCTGAGATTCAGACCCAGAAGCCGTCCCACAATCAAAGTTGCTGTATTGACAGTTATGACGAGTAGTGAGACTATATTGACTGATGCTTGTCGGCTATGCCAGAGTCTCTAAAGAAGAACAAACGCTTGACCTACAGCTAGATGCTTTTCGAGCTGCCGGCTGCGAGCGCATCTTTCAAGATAAGGAGACTGGATCTAAGGAAGATCGCCCCGGCCTCTCCGAGGCGCTCGATTTCGTACGTGCTCATGACACCCTGGTTGTCTGGAAGCTCGACCGCCTCGGCAGGTCACTAAAGCATCTCCTCGAACTGCTGAACGATCTGAAGGATCGCCAAGTCGGATTCCAGAGCATCACCGAGAACATTGATACGACGACTCCAACCGGAAAGCTGATCTTCCACATCTTCGCCTCACTCGCCGAGTTCGAGCGAGATCTCATTCGCCAACGAACGCTAGCTGGCCTGGCAGCTGCCCGCGCCAGAGGCCGTAAGGGTGGACATCCTCGAGTTCAAGCGTTGAACAGCCCCGAGAAGTTGGCCATCGCCCGTTCTCTCTATGCTGACAAGAGCAACTCAATCAGGGCGATCTGTCAGAGCCTCCGTGTGTCGAAAACGACCCTGTATCGCTATCTGCGGTCTGGAAACATGCGCGAAATGGAGGCCGCTCCATGAGACGACCTCCATATATGGTGACGCTCGGAAGGAAGAGGCAGTTTGCTATTCCGATGGCCATGGTGCGCCGTCACGGCTTGAAGAAGGGCGACAAGGTTCGCTTCTACCTCAAGCCCCATGATCCGGATCGCATCTATGCCGAATTTCTTCGAACGGTGAGGTCCCGGTCAAGGAGGCCGACAAGCCTTGATGGTGCCCGTTGTAATCCGTGTTAGAACGCGGCAGCAATGGTCGGCGTCGGCGGAACCACCGGTCCTACGCCCATGCAGGCCACGAGTGAGTCTCGGGCGGCCTCGAACTCAGCGATTGGCACCGAGTTCGCCCCGGCCTCTGTGATTTGGGTGTAGGCGATCCGCTGCTCGGCGCACGAGTCAGCCTGAGTCGACGCGACGCCGAGGGAGGCTAAAGCGAGAACCGCCACGACAACCAGGCGCAACATGGCCACCATTGTACCGCGTGCTCGGACCGATTATTAGGCGCTCGCTTGGCTCGTTGGGGTCTTCTTCGATCATGGCTCTTCGCGACGCAGACCGCCGACATTTAGCGGCACGCCTTACACGGCCGCAACATTGGGGTGGTGCAGTTGCCCTCTTGACAATGGGTAAGGCTATGATACTATGTCCTTACTTATGCAACAACACCTTACATCGGGAGAGACTATGAAAGAGATTGTCTCAACCATTACCAGTAAAGGCCAGGTCACTATCCCGGTCGAAGTGCGCCGCCATATGGGCGTGGATACCAACGATAAGGTCTCATTCATCATCGGCGACGACGGCGAGGTCCAATTGAAGGCCCCGCGTTACTCCACCATCGAATCGCTCCGTGGAGCGGCCGGATCTCTCAAGGTGCCGACGTCCAAGGAGGCGATGCTGGACATCGCCCACGAGGAGGCCGCGGCGGAGAAATTCCGTCCTAAGCTATGAGCGTCAATCCCTTCGTCGATACCGATGTCATCATCCGACTCCTCACCGGAGATGATGTCCAGAAGCAAGATAAGGCAGCATCACTGTTCAAGCAGGTAGAAAGCGGCGGTCTAATTCTTGAAGCTCCCGATACGGTGATTGCCGACGCTGTTTATGTGCTCGCCTCGAAAGTGCTCTATGCCAAGCCTCGCACAGAGATTCAGGAGTTGCTAACGCCGCTAGTCCGACTAGCCGGCTTCAAGGTTAGTAACAAGCGCGTGCTGCTGCGAGCCCTGGAGCTCTACGGGACAACCAACCGTGGCTTCGGCGACGCCATGCTGATCGCAGGATTGGAGCAGCGCGGTTCGCATGATCTCTACTCCTACGATCGCGGTTTTGACGATGTTCCAGGCGTAAATCGAGTGGAACCATAACGCGCGTCGAGAGCACGGACGACTCTAACGGCATGAGCCGCTCAGTCCGTCCAACACAGACCTATGCGAGAAGGAGATTCACAACCTGAAGCCTATGTTCGAGCGGCCCGCTTTAACCACGAGCGGGATGCCGGCCGTGCCTATGACCGAAGCCAGGATCTGGTCTTTCGAGCTCCCTGCGATTTGTCCGCCTATCGTCTGCAAGTCAGTCAGGTTTGGCACGTAGCGATCGTCGGAGAAACGCCGCCCGAGGACCTCAATCGCAGAATTGAGAGGATCCTTTCTCGCGGAGAGCCCGCCGCACTCCCCGATGCCGTCGTCGAGGCGCTGTTGCAACGGAGCGCCGAAGCCAGAAGTCGGCGGCCGTGGACCGAAGGACACTACCGCCCAGGTCGTGGCCTCTCTGACCTCTGATGGCCCCAAATTCGTCTTCCGCGGCGATTCGCGTGTTGCGTCTACCCCCCGCTATAGTCACCCATCCTGAATAGATTCGGGGGCCATTGGAAGAAGGCCGCTACATCTCCCTAGCGGAGGCGGCGGCCCTGGCAGGACTCAGTGCGGATCATCTACGCAGGCTAGCTGAAAAAGGAAGACTCCGTGCCTGGAAGATCGGCCGTAACTGGATCACCACACCAGAAGCCGTCCGCGAATATGTAGGGAATCCTGAAAATCGGAGTAGGGACCCGCAGAAGTATCGCCGCAATCTAAACTGAGCATGATATCGTGTACACTCCTGAATCCGATCGGAGCAGATTTCGGATGAGGAGGAACCCGCAATGGGTGGTCAGGGCGGCTGAGTCCAGTTCGATCATTGAAGCAGCGATGGGCCTGGCCAGCTCGTCGCTGTCTTCTTTCACCACTGCCAGCGGATGACGTAGCTCGTATGGGGCTGGGCTCTTCTTATATGGAAGGACACCCGCGTACGCCCGTCCGCAAGCCGCAGAACAGGAAGCAGTAACTGCTTCCCCTCGAAATGAAGCTGAGCCTTTTTTACCGGCCGCGACTTCGGGAACACCACGCTTGGCGCCACGCGCTGCACCGGGTGATCAATCATCGTCTCGAGTAGGCCATCGGGCGTTCCGAAAGAGCCGATCGCTTCTCGCTCGACGTCGAACTCCAACGTTTCCCCACGAGACCTCGCGCGGTCGAGCTGGATGACGAGGTGCCGAACGCCCTCGTCGCGAAACGAATCACCCAGAACCCCGGCAGTATTCCGGTACCCGGCCAGAACCACGCCCTTACCGCAAGCATGATCCAGAATGGCCGAGACCCCGTGCTGCAGAAAGCGAATCCGCTGCGTTCGTTTGAAGGTCGCTCTCTTCCCATGCTCGTCATGGATCACGAGCGTGGCATCGTAACTTAGAACCTCATACGGGCTCGTGAGCGGACCTTCCGGGAGTAGGGCGTCTCGCAGATGAGGTGTTGCCAGAATAAAGGCGAGCAGGCGATCTGAGAGGACCGGTGTACTGGTAAGGTGCGGATGAGACATTACGGCGGTATATCATGACTATTACATACTGTCAATAGCGAAGATATGCGCTCCTATGAGTGGCAAGCGGCATTTCGATGTTGCTAGGGCTGTCTGCGATTCAGGCCGACCACCCTGCGGCAATACCGAATACGCCCGAATACTTAGCAGAAGAGGCGGAGACGGCCTTTTCACTTGACAATAACCATGAGTCGTGTTAGTGTTGATGTGTAATTTACACGTCTTGTAGGAGGTGTGGATGCCAGAAAGAGACCCTATGACCAAAATTGTTCGCCCATTACGCAGCGGCCAGATCACGATTCCTGCTGAGTTTCGCGAGAGGCTCGGCATTGGTCCGGATAGCTTGCTGCAGGTCACCCTGATGCAGGGCGAGTTGCGGGTCCGACCGCTCAGCGTCAGTGACCGCGCTGGTGGGTCACCATGGCTCAAAGAGCTCTACGATCGCTTCGCCCCCGTGCGAGAAGAAGCGATGACAAAGGAATACACGGAGGAGGAGATCGACACGGCCATCGACGAAGCGGTCAAGGCTGTTCGCCAGAGGCATGCTTAAGGTCGTCTTCGATACCGTCGTCTTTGTCCGCACGCTGCTCAACCCACACAACTATTGCGGCCGGACTGTTTTTGAGCGAGAGTCCGATTATCGACTGTTCGTCTCACAACCTATTGTTCAGGAGATTCTCGAAGTCCTGCACCGCGAGGAGCTGACAGCGAAATTTCGCCAGCTCGCCAGATTTGATCTGGCTTCCGTAATTGACCTACTTGGCCAAGCCGAAGTGGTCGAGATCCCCACTGTCCCCTCCGTTTCTCGCGATCCTCAAGACGACATCTTTGTAGCGACCGCGGTCGCCGCCCAGGCTGACTATCTGGTGAGCGAGGACAAGGATCTCCTCGACCTCGGGGAGCACCAGGGCATCAAGATCGTCAGGTGCGCTGCCTTCCTGGCAGTTCTTCAGGAGGCCCAACCATGAGGGAACCCCGCACGACGGCGACGCAAAGCAGCAAGGGTCAGATCACCATTCCCGCGTGGATTGTTCGCAGGGTTGGTCTGAAGCGGGGCGACAAGCTCGATATCTCAGTTGTGGATGAAGACAGCTTCATCGCTGGTCGGCGTAGGAGAGCGCCCCATGCATGAGTCCGGAAGGTTCCCCCGTTGACGAGAGCTTTGCTGCCTTACGGCTGGTTCAGGACGGCTTGGAACAGCTGGGGTACGTCTACCAGCCGGTGGCTAAGGAGCACACCGAGGCTGGAGTGACCGACCCTCTGGTGCACCGTCTCAGCGGCCAGATCAAGCGCCGCGGCTTGGACAAGCTCGCCGGCAGAGTCGCCATCAGCTTCTCTGGCTATGCCGAGGATGAGCGGGAGATCTTTGCCATCCCCGAGATCCGGGGATACTGGCAGACACTGGATCGCCAGCTTCCCGAACTCCCCGCCCTGCTGGCCTATATTCCCGAGCTTCGCTTCAATGGCCCCGGCATGCACCTGCTCCTTCTGGGGACGATTGACGAAACCATTCGACGTCCTGAAATGGGCGGCTACGATGTGCTCGTCGCCGACGCCGCGTCCCTCATCAAAGACGCTACCCGCAGGATTCAGCAAGCCGGCCGGACCCACCGCTTGAGAGCCGATCGGACCGAGCGGCTAATCGCGCAGTTTCTGGTCGGGGCCACCCGCCGGATAGGACAAGGACTATGAGAGAACGAGAGGTGCCAGTTCAGAGGCAGGGCGCCGAGGCGACCCCGCGAGAGCCGGAGTTTCATCTGAGCGTTGACGACTGGGACTTGATCCGAGAGAGCGTCGATGACTATCTGAGCAGCTTCACCGAATCCGACTACATCTGGTGGGAGCCAGACGATGATCGGCCTTCGCGCCTGCTGGCGTTGCTCGACAAGCTCAGCGGACGACCGGCGGAGGCCGATGATCCTAAATAGCCATGCGCGAGGACGAGTTACACCATCAGCAGTCACCCGACAACGCGCCGCTCGCACCGACCTCTCTGCCGCCAAACCTCGCCGAGTTCCTAAGAGATCACGACTACGCTTGTCTGACCCATCCAACCGACCAGGGCACGGCCTTGGTGATCAAAGCGCCGCGGCACGAGATTCTCAGCGTTGAAGGCGTTGTTCACATCCTGTTTCGTCACGAGGTCTACGAGTGTCCAACAGCTCCGGTGATCCGTATGCTGACCACCATCTACGACCAACCTGATCGGCCGCTCGCGCTGGAGACGTTCATAAATGTGGAGGATCCCGAGCAGCGGGCAGACTATGAAAGCTTGACTCGTCAGGAACAGCTACTCCTCTTGTTCTACGATGAGCACCTCGAGCATCGGCTGACAAAGACAGTGGGAGGTCTCGACAGAGCGCTGATTGCTGAGGTCTTGGCGAGGGCTGACCAGCTGTACCAAGTTCTCCCCGAGGGCCAGTTTTCATTTGAGATCGCCAAGGCTGCCGTAATTGCAAGGACGACGCTCTAGGCGGGGCTTCGCCGCTTCTTGATCTTTCGCGTCGCGTAGCTGCGATCCGGACTGACCTGATGATCTTCGAGGAGCATGTGTAGGGCGGACCGCATCAGGTCGTTCTTCGTGACCTTCTTGTCGAGATCTCGATGGAGCTCAAGTTTGAGGTCATCGAGAGCCAGCAGCTCCTCGTTGCTGAAATAGTAGCTCGCTTTATAGCGCGCCTCGTCCTCGAGATCGAAGCGAGGACCAGCCGACGGTGGTGCAGACAACAGCGCCGGTTTCGGGCTTGATGTCTCTGACGCTAGTTTCTTGGGCGTGTCTGGAGCCCGGGCCGGGTCCACCTCGACCGGCTTGGTCTGGGTGGGTTTGGGCGCTGGTTGAGCTTCAAACAGCCGCTGATCTAGTTTCGCAGCGGGCGCCTGCTCTGATAGTCGGAGACCATTGAACGGATCATCAGGCATCGGTTGGCCCCTTTCCTTCGAGACTTTTCCTCCGATCGGCGGCCGCAGCCTTGACCAGATCGGGGCCGATGCTTGGTTGCTCCTGATAGAAACCAAGAAGAAGCGTATTGTCGGCGAGGATGGTCGCATCCCGCGGTATACCGTCCGAAAGCTCAGCGAGCGCTGAGAGCGCTTCAGGCGTAAACGGATGCGGTTGGCCCCCCGAAGCTACGCTCCAACGAAACGTCACCATGTCCGCGACTTCTGTGGCCGTGAGGCGCTCAAGCGTCGAGGCCATGACTATTCGGCTGCGTAAATTCCGCGCCCGTGCGTGAGCAAGTTTGGCTCGGAGCTCTTCCTGAGCGAACAGCACCACCTGCAGCAGCTTCATTTGATTCGTCTCAACGTTGATGAGCTGCCGCAGCAGTTCGAGCTGCGCGAAGCCCATGGTCTGAGCTTCGTCGATGATCAGCACCACGGTTTTCCCCTGCTCCATCGCCTGGTGAATGAGAAACGCCTTAAACACGTCGAGCATGCCCTTGTAGCTGTTGTGTGTCCGGGCCGTGCCGAATTCTTGGGCGATCGTACGCAGCAAGCTATTCGGCGTCGGGTAGTTCGGATTAGTGAGGAGGACGGAGACGAAGCCGTTGTCGAGGAGCTTTTGATGGAGCAGGCGAGCTAGGGATGACTTGCCAGTCCCGGTGTCGCCGAACACGGCGGCCAGGCCCTTCTTGGCGCCGGCCACGTAGGACGTTTTCTCTAAGGCGGTCGAGTGTATGTCGGTGAGAAATAAGTAGCGTGGCGAAGGAACCGTTGAGAACGGTTCCTCTTTTAGACCATAGAACTTAAGATACGGTAACTCCATAACGCTAAAGCGACAACTACTGACTAAGTTACCGCTAGATACTCTATCTATGACACATTACTGTCGTAGTTGTCAAGTATCCCGCATGAATCTGCCGACTTGTTGCCAACTCGCCATTTACTGGTTTCCTGGCCAGGAAACTTCCTGGGAATCCTCCTTCCTAGTTTCCTGGATGGGTTCCTGGCCAGGAAGGAAGGTTCCTGGTTTCCTGGATGGATGGATTCCTTCCAGGATTCCTGGCTTCCCGGGTTCCTGGTTTACATCGGTGCAATAACGGCGCAATAGTGGAAAGGCCATGCACCCACACAACAATCAGACAGAGCCAGACTTCGAGGTTCGCCACCGCAATCCGTTAGCGACAGACTACGTGATCGTCTCGCGCGTGGTTCTGGTCGGCTATCAAAACGTTTCCGACGGCGCCAAGCTCACCTACTGGGTGATCTACAGCCATGACTGGTATGAGCAGGGTAGCGGTCGAAGAAAGGGCTTTGTCTACCCGACGATACGACGCATCGCGCAGCTCCGCCACGCTACCGAGCGCACAATCCAACGACACCTGTCAGAGCTGATTTCGGTTGGACTGCTGACTCGGGAGGAACGGCCCGGCAGACCGAGCATCCTCTACATCGAGGAACCCGGCGAGGACGAGGTCGAGCACTATCTCGAGGCTCAAAACCGAGGGGGTGACAAAAATGTCACCCCACCCCCGACAGAAATGTCACCCCACAAGAAAGAAGAAGTAAAGAAAGAAAAAGCCGTTAATGGGATTGCAGAAGAGACTATGGAGGAGGTGAGAACGGGCACTGGGGTCTGGCAGGCCATCGGCTCGGTGCTTTCCGATCGATCGAAGAAGGTCAGCCAGGATGGTGACCGTGCTGGGTGGCTAGCCAATGAGATCCTGCGACAGGTGGGAGATCCAACGAGCTTGGGATGCTACCGGATGATTGCAGATCGGTGTCGGGAGGCGACCGTGTTTGAGGCGCTCTCGCTCCTGAAGGAAGCCCGGCGGGATGGCACGGCACTGAGAAGCCGAGGAGCCTTCTTTGTCTCAACGGTTCGCCGCCTGAGTGAGCGAGGCGGCTACCCCGATCCGTTAAGTCGGAGTCAGCCGACGGCCCGGACGGAAAAGGCGACTCTGGCCGCCAGTTATGAGCCGGCGTCTGAGGAGGCCCACTAGCATGTCGGATGGCACTCGAACATCTTTTGACGCTGTGTACCAAGCTGTGGATCAATGTGCTGACTTAAGTACATGACGAACTAATGTTCTGCAATGTCGGGGGTGGGCGGCTATGATAGGCAAAGAGCTGGTGCAGACGGCTAATGCCGATCAGGAGATTGTGTGGGCAGTCGACCCCTCCCCTTCGTTCCAGGCCCGACTGCCCACACAAAGGGAAGTGGCTCGAGAGTGCCTGACGGCACAGGGACAGACCTTCGGTCACGCCTCCAGCCCGGGCCACTATGGGGTTGGTCCGGAGGCAACGGGGATGGGCAGCCTTCGGCAATCGCTGATGGATGATGGCTCCATTGAAGGGCGGGCCGATTCGTCGCGCTCTCGGTTGCCAGTATTGGTATCATCGTTGCGCGCGAACGGGTGTTCTGACAAGGTGTTTGGATCCTCCGGGGAGGAGACAGGATGGCGTTGACGCTCAAGCAATCCCGGTCTATCCAGCAAATAGCAAGGGTGCTCTACGACTTTCTCCCGGGCTCAGGAAGTGTCACTTGGAAGAATCATGTTTCGTTTCAAAGCATCGCCCGTGATCTCAAGCTGGTGAATAACTGGCCCGGGGGAAACAAGGCTCGAGCAATCGAAGATCTCTTGCGGTCGACGCTTGAGAACAATTCGATGGCGTTTGAACCGCTTATAGAGCGGGTTGTTAGGGAATCACTCACCTATCGTGAACGCCAAGGTAATCCACTCAAACGAGCCGACGTTGAGTGCCTCAACGGGCTTATTCTCGAACTCGGATTCAAGTTTCCAAATCTATGGGACGAGGATTTTCTTGATTCGCTTACGGGAGACAGCCTTGACCGTGCCACCAGATTAGCACGAAGTTCAAGCACGATTGCGCGTGACGACTCCGCGACGACCGGGCGGATGGCTGCTCTTATGAGTATGCGGGACGACTTTTTTGCCTTGTGTTCCATCTCAGACCGACAGGCCGCAGGATTTGCACTCGAAAAGCTGTTGAACTCTCTGTTCGAACACTTTGGGCTTGAGCCCCGCTCATCGTTTCGAGTGATCGGAGAGCAAATCGACGGCTCGTTTGTTTTGGACTTCGAGACTTACCTAGCAGAGGCAAAATGGACAGCGGCCCCGACGTCAGCGGCTGATCTGTTCGCCTTCCGCGGCAAAGTTGAAGGGAAATCGTCAGCGACCCGGGGCCTCTTTCTTAGTATCAATGGGTTCACCTCTGACGGGACCGACGCGCTTCTCCGGGGCAAGCAGCCGTTGTTCTTTCTCATGGATGGATCGGATCTACTGGCAGTTCTGCAAGATCAAATCGAGCTTCCACAGCTGCTTCGGCTAAAGCAGCGCCGCCTAGCAGAAGAAGGGCGTCTCCTCCTCGGCGCCCGTGAATTGTTGCCAGTTCTCTAAGGCGCGGCCGTGAGAATGTTGGCTGAAGACAGCAGGCATTTTGGGGTCTTGACTTCCGCTCCCCGTTGTGGTGTCTTGGATGGCGGAGGTGATTCTCAACGAGCACAACAACTTACCATGTCATCGTCTGCATCGACGGACGATTCGACGTCATGGGCGATAGCGCCGACCCAAACGAAACGCTCAGTCAGGTCGCCGATCGAGCCTATCGCGGCGACACGTCTCGAGTCGTTCAGCTTGCGGCGGCGGCGGAGAAAACCGTGATCGCGCCAGGTTCGGAGCCCCCGATGTGCGCGGTTCATATGGTGCCTATGAAGCTCATGCATGGCCGGCGCGGCGATTTCTGGAGCTGCCACGAGAGAAATGCGGATGGCTCTTGGTGCAAGTACAAGCCCACAGGGTGAGCATCATCCCAGGAACGGCTGAAGATGGGGTCCGATTCGGACATTGACCGGCACCTCGTTGGGAGCCGCGCTCGCACTGAATGAGGTCCTAGCCGACCGCTACATGAGCCCATCTGCGCCCCGTGAACCGTGCAAAATCGGCTACTCAACGGTTACGCCTACGGTTCATGCTCCTCGTGCGCCAAAAGCGCGCAGATGCCGACTCGAGCGACGCAGGTTTGTTACAATTGCGATAGATAGGACGGAGGTTCGGAACGAGTGTTCCATAGCGATGAGCGCCTCTGTAGCGGCGGCCCAAGAGGTATGGCGACGCGTGACGACGATACGCTTAGGTCGAGAGTGGCAGTTAGGAACCTCAATAGCCCAGGGTGGTTTCGGAAAGGTCGTAGAAGCTACGGACGCGGAAGGCCTGCGCGCCGCGGTTAAGCTTGTTCCTAAAGCGCCTGGAGCTCATCGCGAACTCCTCTTTGAAGAATTGACAGGACTTCGGAACATCGTTCCCATTATCGACAAAGGTGAGTGGGACGACTACTACGTCCTGGTGATGCCTAGGGCAGATAAGTCGCTGCGGCAGCATCTGGGGGATCTAGGTGGTCGGTTGGACGTTGTCGAGGTGGTCAGAATACTGACTGACGTGGCGACTGCCTTGGCGGGCCTTCGGAACGGGGTTGTCCACCGTGATTTGAAGCCGGAAAACGTATTGCTCTTGGATGGGAGTTGGTCTGTCGCGGATTTCGGAATTGCTCGCTACGCTGAGGCTACCACCGCCGCAGAGACACACAAGTATTCGATGACCCCGGCGTACGCGGCTCCAGAGCAGTGGCGCGGCGAGCGGGCAACGAGCGCGACCGACGTTTACGCATTCGGAGTTATCGCGTTTGAGCTCCTGCAAGGGACCAGACCGTTCCCCGGTCCGGAATTTCGGGAGCAACATCTCAATGAGCCGCCTCTCTCATTGGGTGGCATCCCTCTTTCGTTGGCCAATCTGGTGCTCGAATGCCTCTACAAGGCTTCTGGATCACGCCCATCCCCCGAGAATATCCTTGCGCGTTTGCAGCGAATACAGGAGCCTTTGTCAGGTGCAGCCGTCCGACTTCAGCAGATTAACCAGGCCGTCGTGGAGGAACAAGTTAGACATGGTGCGGCTCAGTCAGCTCAGCGGTCGAGAGAAGACTCTCGGCAAGAGCTTCTACAGGTCGCGCGACAGTCTCTGCAGCAAATTTCGCTCACTCTGCGAGACCGCGCTATTGATGCCGCTCCTGCGGCTAGAGCTTCGGCCGGACGTAGCATCGTTGAGCTGAGTCTGAATAATGGGAAGCTCGTCGTTGAGCAGGTTCAGCCGGCGCCCGCCGGCTGTCTTGCCGCACACGAGTCTGAGCCACCCTTTGATGTGGTCGCGCACGCGTTAATTGCCGCGAAGAAGCCCCAAGATCGATATGGATACGAGGGACGCTCTCATTCTCTATGGTTCTGCGACGCCTGGGATGAAGGTAGGTTTCGATGGTTCGAGCTCGCATTCATGATCATGCCGCTCATGAGAGCTCAAGCAACCTCTGTCGATCCCTTTGCCCTCCCCCCCACCGACCCTCACGCGGCCGGAGCGTTTTGGCATGGCATCGATGTCCGCCAGCTGGATTGGGAGCCACTGGCTTTCGATCAGGGCGATGAGGAGCAGTTCATCGAGCGCTGGCTAGACTGGTTTGCCGCGGCAGCGGACGGCTCGTTGAGCCGACCCAGCGCCATGCCAGAGAAATCGGGTGGCCACCATCGATCTGGCAAGAGGCGCGCCTAAGCTCGAGTAACCCGCTGTCCTTGGGCCGCCGCAACGTGGGCCGCTCCTAGTGCAGATTTTCGCTATCGCTCTCGGGACGGAATCACGCGCTAGGCGATTCCGTGGAGTTTGCGGCCGCAAACTCGGCCGCAAACCATAGCGTGCTTCACCTAGGGACGTATAGCCCCTACTCTCCCCCACCGCCGTCTTCGGTTTCCGTCCGTTGTTAGACGCCCACACCACCCACTGCCGCTCCGTCGCATTCTCATTTGTGCACTCCTCGCATCGCATCCAGCTTCGCTATGAATTCAGCATGGGTGTCCAGACCCTCACAGTGTGTCAATGCTAGGAGTACCGCAAAGTAGGCGAAGAGACGGAGCTCATCGATATCTGCTTGGCCGATGAATTCGCGTCCGCGCAGGTTGCGCCATGCCCAGTGGGCGGCTCCGCCCCGAAGCTCATAGATCGCCTTTAGCCGGTGGCGGAGGCTGGCTCTCTCCTCCTCACTGACGAAGAGAGCCAGCCTCTTTCCCGCTTTGTCGACTCGATACTTCCACTCCGTCCGCTCAAGGCACAATAGGCTCTCGATGGCGGTGATATAGGATTGAATCTTGATCTCCCGCGATGCCGCCCGGGACGCAAGACCGAACTGCATCATCCCGAGAAGAATCTGCTGCTGGAGATCTGTAGCGGACTCGGCGTTGCTGATGGTCTGCGCCCTCTGGAAGAGCTCGAAGGCTTCCAGGCGATCCAACGTTTCGGTCGTGAGCTCGTACCTTAGAGGGACTTGAAAAATCGAGCTGGGGAACGCTACATGTTGTCCGCGCTGATAAACTATTGCTCGACGAATCCCGGGTTGGTTTGGGATTCCGAGCAGGGTCTCATCTGGGTCTATGCCGATATACATGCCGAAGCATCGGAGAATGTCGGTCGCGATGACGACTCGCTCCTCGACGACCTCCTCAACGGCGCCCTTACGTCCGTAGATAGTCCCAACACCCCAGCATTCTGAAGATGCGAGGGTCTCATCGGTTGACTTCTGAATATGCGGCAGGGCACTACCAGGAGCCCCATCTCGGCCAATTCGAACGGTGCGCCCAACCCACTCTATGTCTTCCGTCATCTTTGAACGTTCCGACCCGCCAACTTTGCCGATGGTGAGCCCCGCCAGCCTTATGCTCCGGTCGTTGGGCATCGACAGATTTAGAACCGGCCATACCGTTATCCATTCTCCCAGCCCTTGCTCCAATCGCTCAACGAGCGCAGCAACAACATTGTCCACGTCCAGCCGCCCCTGATCATCGGCAATTGCTGCTTCGAAGACGGTAGTGATGACTTCGGTCTCGACCTCCTTGATCGACAGGTTTTGCGCCACGATTTTGTCGTTGCTGACGACCTCGATCATCTCACCGAGTAACTTTCGGCCTTCCTTGTTGAAGTAGAGGGTTCTCGCCCCTCTATCCAGAGCGCCGTCGGGCTCGATTGCTCGGCTGGAAAAATAGGCTATTTCCTCGGGATGCAGCCGAGACGGATCGAGGAGTCCCCGCCGAAGAATTTCCGCAACCGCAGTGGATATCGATTGGCTGTCGAGCGTCAGCATCACACCCCCACCACTCACTGGATCAACATTTTTCATCAAGCAGGACCCCTCCGTCGCCTTCTCATTGTGGGCCACGACCTCAGCTAGGGTACAAGGGTCTCCGCTGCGCTCCGATGAACTTCGCTCGCTAATCGACTCGCTACGCCCTTGACCCGCTTCGGCTCGTGGCGGAAGTGGAAGGCGCCGACGAAGCGTCGACAGAAAGCGAGGTGATGACCATGATGAAGCTATTGACCCGCGAGTTAGAAGAGCGGTTCGCTGCGGTGGGCTCGCAGCAGAACGTCGCCGATTCGATCGTCGTAGCTAAGTTTTTCAACCCGGTCGGAGAAGGGACCTGGTTTGCGACTGAGTACGATCCCGATCATCGAATGTTCTTCGGGTTCGTCTCAATCTTCGGCGACCATAGCGACGAGTCGGGGTACTTCTCACTCGACGAGCTTGAGCAATACCGAGGTCCGTTGGGCCTGGGAATCGAGCGTGACCTGCATTGGGACGAGAAGCGCTTGAGCGAAGCAAAGCTTGCGCTATACGGCCCGTCGGAGGCTGGAATGAGAGCGGCTTGAACATTGAGCCGGGCGTTTCGACAGTGAGACGCTCGGCTCCTTTTTTGGTCGCATCCAGGACTGAGAGCTGCGGGGCGCCAGAGAAGAACGCTGCCGTCTAACCGAGCTCATCGGCTCTGGCGCCCCTAAGCGTTCCAGCGCTCAGCTCCTACTGGACCCGAGCGAAATTGTCTTCTCCGTTCTCATAGGAACGCGCGCACCGAGCGAGTGACGCTCCGTCTGCCTTCTCATTGTGAAACTCGCGCCTCGCCTATGCGTCAAGGGTCTTCGCTACGCTGCGATGGAACTGCCAGCGCTAATCGCGACAGGCAGCCCTTGACGCGGCTCGGCCGCTCGTTGTGGCGTCGACGTTGACGGATCGTCAGCAGAACGGAGGTGAGAACAATGAGCACAATGGCAGTGTTCAACCGGCGGGTCTATTTGCAGATCCGGGAGAAACTGAATGAAGCGCTAGATGCGCTACAGGGCTTGAGTGCGACGGGAGAAGCGATCGACGTCGAGATCGATCGAGTCAAGAGGCTGATCGAATTGGCGCTGCGCCAACCAAAGGTTCCAGTGGAGAGCGGACCAATCTGTCAGATCCACAAGTTGCAGATGGTCAAGCGGGAAGGACGATACGGAGCCTTCTTTAGCTGTCCGGAGAAGAGCAACGGCGTCTGGTGTAGCTACAGACCGCCGAAATGAGAAGATCGCCGGGTGTCTCGAATAGGGATGCTCGGCTTTTTTCATGGTCGCGTCCTGGACTTGAGAGCTGTTGGCGCCAGAGAAAAAAAGTCCTACTGTGGATGAAGTCTTCGGCTCTGACGCCCGACATCTTGACCCTCGCCAATACATAGCTTCTCGGGCCCACGATAGGCCCAGAATCGGTCGATTACCCCCATTCCTATGGTCCATCTCTGACACGGGACCTTCGCCCTCTCGCGAACGTTGGGGCGGTCCGGCCGGTTTTGCGCCGTTTCGAGAGCGCGACACCCGCGAGGTGTCAGGGTGGATGACAACGGACTTCCGTTCCGTGCGCCCTTGGAGGTGGTCTCAAGTGTCGAGAAAGTCCCAGTCATCTCCCATGACCCACCGCAACGCCGACATTTTGCCGTTGAGCATGCCCCATTCGAAGTCCGTCCACGGCCCAAGATTCTCACGGCCGCGGCGCCTCTCAACCCGCTGCGCTGCAGCCTGTGCCATCTTCCAAACGTTGTGCTGCATGGGCCGATGCAGATGATCGCGGACGGGAAACGTTTCCTTTTCAACCAGCGAGATTCTGCCGCTCTCTACCCCGTCGCGCAGAACTTGGTGCCGACCGTACCAAATCTGGTCCCATAGCTCATCCAGCGCATCCACTATCTCGGCCAATCGCCGTGGCTGCTGAGCCCATTCGCGCTCGAATCTGGCGTCCATTACAAGCGTGGGGTCTATTTTCTGAAGGGCGTCTGCAAGCGTGATGAAGTAGCGCGATTTGATCTTGGAAAAGCAGGGAGATAGATCGGGATGTGGCAGTCGGTTGTCTTGGCTGGGGTGGCTAAAGTCCTTCGTGTTGTGAGTCACGAACCCGAACCGGACACCCGTCGCTGACCTGTCAGTGATGCAGTCGAAATAAGTCTCGATCAGAATTGCATCGTCAATGCCGTTGCGCTGACGATGGAACGGAGCCCTCCGCTCGATAGCTCGCGTCGCGGCGCGGATCAGTACCGAGTCGGACGTTGGGATAGGGCCGGAGCTGGTAAGTAGCGTTTCGATCCGCCCGATAGATTCCATCGCCGCGTCCCCGAGGCGTGGCAATCGGAAATCGATCTCATCGAGCTGCGCGATGGTCTGCCGTTTGGCTTTGTCGTCAGCAAGCTTGTTCACGGCCTCTTTGGCACGTTTGAGGGCACTAGCGAAGCTTTGGACTCCCTCATCAGCGATGCGGGCCTTATTGCGCTCAAACTCGGACGCGATTATCTCCGGAACAAGGAGGTTCGTCCGTCCCTGGCGGATAAGTTCTTCGAGTGCATCGAGCAGCGCCAGTTGGCGATGGTCCTTGGCAAGGTCAAGCCATACGCAGGTGTCGACCATAAGCTTGAACATTAAGACGAGCTTCTAGCGTTCGCGTTTCTCGCCGTTCGGGTACCGATCACGGGATGCCTCCGGCGCGTCATAGTGTATTCGGTCTCCTGGCACCCGCGAGATCCTATTCATGCCAGGATAGATCCGCCAATGAGGGTCCGGTAGGTGCCCGACCGCTGTCATGGTCGAGGACGTGCCTCAATGGCAATGCAGCCTAGCCGCGCCTCCTGCTGAGCCCAATCCGCTACTGCCTCCAGACGCCATCACAGCTGCTATTTGCCTTAGTGCGGCAGACGGACGTCGATCCAGAAGGATCGTGCTCCCTGAACTTGAACATTAGTGGCGTCACCCACACGGGATACGAAGCCGCCTCGGCTCCAGTAACCGTCTGGCCGTGAGCCCTCACTCGTGCGGCCGAATTGAACCCTGTAGGTTCCGTTGGGAACTAGAACGGTGTACGAGCCATCGGCCCCCGTGGTTGTTTGCCCGCATGTCCCAGGCGGAATTGGACAAGCGTAAACATGAATTCCTGGGTAAGGACCTCCCCGCTGATTTGTGACTCGGCCCGCTATTTGTGGTGCAGACCACCCGTAGATAGACAACAACCCTCGTCCATCATCCTCCGTGATCTCTCGCCGATCACCGAGAACAAACGATTCGAGCACCGTCATGTCCGCGGTGCTCATCAAGGCGGAGCTGTCTTCGCTATGGTCAAGGCCGAGGCAATGTCCCAACTCGTGAGCTACTACGGAGTACACATCGAAAGAGAGAAGATCCCCGTCGGTGCTGAATGAACGCGCGGTATTGATTTTGATCTCACAGTGTGTGGCGATCGTGGGCCGGTCAGAGCTGCCAAGAATTTCTGAAACACAGGCCACTCCACACGGGCCTATGTCAAGAATATCGGGGTTGGCGCGGATCACGATATCAGATCCGAGTGACATTCCTTCAACGAGGCGGACCCCGGTTCCGACAGCCGTCCACGTGTTCAACGCATCTCTGATAGCCGGCTTCCAGGAATCTGCTAGTGTGGGATGGATGTAGACGCTAATTTCAGTCTTATCCCACTTGTAATCAAATGCCTTATAAGCGAGAACACTTCGCTCTGTGCCTACAATCAGTAATTCAGCTGCTCCCAATAGCAAGAGAAAGAGGCAGAAGACCACTCGTTTAATCATAATTCTGCGCCAATGTGATATATTATGGTCATGCCCTGGATCGGAAAAGTGTTTATTGTGTTGACATACATCGGTTTATTGATCATGATCGCACTCATCTTTGGTCGCTCCTACCTCCAACGCCAGCGCTGTCATGAGGCTCCGCCAGGAAAAGTCGTTATCAGATGTTTGATCCCATGATGACAGTTAGTGGACTCTTCTAGATCGCGAAGGATATGCCAAGCCGACGGCGACCGTCAACCATACGTTGCTGCTGCTAGTAAGTCGCCATCCGAGCGATCAGAATTGGGGTTTCTTCGCGAGAGTTGATCGAAGAGACCATCCATTGAACCCCGGGTCTAATCGCAAGGGGCCCTTCGCCCCTCTTTCGCAAGGGTCGAGATAAACTCGCTCGCCCAAAGCGGCTCGCTCGCCCTTGCGAAATTCACCCCCCGCTTAGCACTTCGTGACGGGTAAGGAAGGCAAGCAAGCCTTCCAAATTCAATTCTGGAAGAGCGAGCGGAAAGGAGGTGATGAGCGATGGCACAAATGACATATCAGGTGATTTTGTCCTCAGATGGCAAGCACACCGTGATCGTGACGGGCGATAACCAAGGCGAGATGCAAAGCGCAAAGGCTTGGGCCAAGAGCGCCTACGATGAGATCGTGGAACGCTACGGGCTGAAGAACGGCTTGAAGCCCTCGACGTCGGCTCAATCCACATCGGAAGCCGAGGAGGCCCCAGTCTGCCAGATCCACCAGGTTCCTATGACCCAGGTGAATGGCAAGAAGGGAGCGTTTTGGAGCTGCCACGAGAAGAACTCGGACGGCAGCTGGTGTTCCTATAGGCCAAACATTGCGGCCTAAGAATCAAGAACCGGGCGTCTCGGAAGCGAGGCGCTCGGTTTCTTCGGCGGCGGAAATTAAGATTCGGTCGCACCGGGCGCAGGGGCTGTTGCCTTGTAGATGTTGAGCGCGAGTCGACCGCGTCGGCCGTATCAGGTGTTTTCTCTCTTGACAAATCACCAAAGTGTGGGACAATGAAAGCACACTTATGTGGAGTAGCAAGGACCCAACCATGTCGAAGGAAACCATCAGAGCACATGTCGTCATCTCCCCGGAGCTCGTCGAAGAGGTCGACGCTATAGTCGGTCGCCGGGGCCGCAGCCGTTTTTTCACGGAGGCAGTCGAAGAGAAGTTAGCCCGGCTGCGCCTCGGCAATGCTGCGAAAAAGGTCGTTGGCTCGCTCGCCGATGTCGACATCCCAGGTTGGGAAACCAGCGAATCCGCAGTTGAGTGGGTTCGCTCCTCGCGACGATCTTCCGATGCCAAGCTGGAATCAACCATACGCAACTCATGACTCGCTACCTGTTGGACACGACCGCCTTGATCGATTTCTCTAAGAACCGCGAGCCGGCTCGATCAAGGATCCTCGAAATGATCAGCGGCGGCGACGAGCTCGGCGTATGCGCGATCAATGTGGCCGAGTTCTATACGGGAGTGCCGCCCGACAAGCGACCGGTGTGGGATGAGTTTATTTCGTCTCTGCGTTTCTGGGACATCAATCGAGATACCGCCAGGCAGGCTGGGATCTATCGATACGACTTCGGGCGCAAAGGCGTCGTTCTCTCAACCACCGATACACTCGTGGCCGCAGTGGCCAGCGAGCATCACGCAGTCGTCGTGACCAACAATCTCAAGGATTATCCGATGGACGACGTCGAGCTGATGGCACTCAAAGACTGAGCAGCTCCCCGTCGGGGGCTCCGTGGGTGCGAGCGTTCGGCGTCTGTCCGACTGCGGCGCTACAGTGTCACCAGATACGAAGCGATGACGACGGAAGCGGCGTCGAGAGTCTCCGATTCCTCTTATAAGGACGGATCTGAAGCAAAGATGCCGGAGAGGCGAGCCCGACGCTCTGTAGCTCCGACTATGATCTGCCAGATTCAGGTGAGCCTGGAAGGGATCAGCCCGCCGATCTGGCGCCAGATTGAAGTCCCGAGCGATATCACCCTTCGCGGCCTCCACGAGGTCCTCCAGACCGTCATGGGCTGGCTTGACTACCACCTCTACCAGTTCATCATCGAAGGCGCCTATTACGGGGAGCCCGATCCATTTGAGGGCGTGCGGCGTGTCCCCGTCCATCACGCGAGCCGCACCCATCTTCGGAGCATCGCCCATATCGGCGCATCGTTTACTTACGAGTACGACTTTGGCGACGGCTGGCGCCATCACTTGGTGATCGAAGACATATTCCCGCCACAGCCAGGCAGGTTGTACCCACGCTGTGTAGCTGGAGCGAGAGCCTGCCCGCCAGAAGATTGTGGCGGCGCCCATGGTTACCGAGAACTCCTGGCCATTCTCCAGGACCCCGAGCACGAGGAGTACCAGGAGCGGATGGAATGGGTGAACGGCGCTCTTGACCCGGAGGCCTTCGACCTCGAGACGGTCAACGAATCGCTCAAGCTCTCGCCGGGAGTAGAGGCCATCGTGGCTCCCATCCTTGAGCCAGATGCTTCGCTTGTTGGCGCGCTCGGGCCTGACTACAAGCTCTCGCCTGCTGAGCGCATGGGCGTTTATGTGCGAGCGATCAGCGCGGCTGGAAGCCTTGCACCTTCGGGGGAGCCGGTCGAGACGGGCATCCGATGTCGCAGGCGACCCAAGCATCGCCGGTGTCCGGGCTATCTCAACGTCCGCCGCCAGGACATTCCGCCACAGGTCTACTATGAATGCCCGGTGTGTGGCCAGGAGCAGGGCACGGTTTCCGGCTGGAAGAACACAGAAGCGGACCTCTCGAGAGTAGAGACTCACGGAGCTCCGCGATCGAAGGAATACGCGTTCGTGCTGGATCCCGAGAATTACGAGACGTTGAGAAGCCTGCTGCCGCTCGATCCAGATAGCGAGCGTGTGGTGTATGGGGCGAGGCGCACGGAGCAGGGAATCCGCCTCGTAGCCAGCGAGGAAGACCTTGGTGCGCTGCAGAGCTTTATCCACCTCGGTGGCGAATATGACCCAAGTCGGCCGAGGAGGCGGCAGCTGATTCGCCTGTTTGCAGCTCTGGCAGGAGTTATCGGGCCAGAGAGATAGCGCGCTTTCGAAAAGAGCGTCACCTCCGAGAAGACTGCGGCCGAGTGAGAGATTTGAGGGACCTATTTCGATGGCATTCTTATCCCAGCGTTACGACTCGGTTGCGTCGTCGTGAGCCGCGGGGCATTCAATCCCGTCAATGCTGCGCGTTGATGTGGTCTGGATCTTCCCTAGCACCGATTGAAAGGTCTGGCGGTTCTCGCTCCACAGGGCCACTAGGGGAACGACCTCACTCCCGTATCCAGACGAGGGAGCCAGGAACATTCACCGTGTCCGCCGATCGGATGCGCGGCTTCATGTAAGAGGGTCTTCGTCCGCTGGAGCTGGCTCACGCCTAGGATTCGATCGTGGAGCGCTACGGACTCAAGAATGACTCGAAACCAATGTCCGCGCAGTCGACGTCCTCGGAGCCCGAGGAGGCTCGGATCTGCCAGATCCACCAGGTTCCAATGACCCAGGTGAATGGCAAAGAGGGTCCTTTCTGGAGCTACCACGAGAAGATCTCAGATGGCAGGTGGTGTTCCTATACGCCGAGTGCGGCTTAACTGGACCGGGTGGCTATCGGGTCTCGCCACCAACATAGCCGTGGTTACCATGGCAATGAGACTAACAAGGAGGCTGTCAATAGGGTCATTGGCGCGGTAGACCAACCCAATCGCCGGAGTTCCGGTACATCGGGTGTATGCTGCGTAGAGCATGACTGAAGGAGAACCTCGATTATCAGAGTTTCCTCGGGGTCGTGAACATCTTGGTTTATCACGGATTCGTGTAGTTCCAGGCGAGGGTCGTATCCGTGGTAGCTGGGCTATTCTGGCCAATGAGCAAGAGCAGAACCCGGGACCCTGGGATATTCTCGGCGCGGCAATGGCCTTAAGAGCGGACACGCAATTCCTTGGGCATCGGACGTACAGTCTTATCCTGGAGCAGGCTCCTTGGCACGAACTCCGGAATAAGCAAGACGAGCCTTATGGCTGGCAAGGGAGGACAGTACATCTGGAACCCGCGCTCCGAACGGTTCGGCTGGAGAATGGGCAGGTCCACTTGACTCTGACGAATGTCGTCAAGTTTTGTCCTGAAGAGGCCAGGCTTCGAATCGAAGCCCTTGCTGATGATGGTCGATGTGTTCTGACCATAAGCTCGGATGGAACGTTCAACTGCAAGATGACCTTCGCTAATCACACAAGTCCAAGGGCTTCCGCTGAAATGTGAGGATGATCCTCATCAAGGAGTCGGTATTATTCCAGGAACACCGCTCCGAGAGGGGGCCAGCGATGGTGAAGGAACACTTCCGAGAAGAGCACTTCTTGCGGCGTAGATGCCGGTGCAGTGATGTACCGGTTGTGAATTGGAAGGGTCCCCGTCATATGGCGGGGCTTTTTTTTCGCCAGGTGCAAATGCCGTTCACTTTCGATCTTGATCCCGAGAACCGGCTGTGGCTCACGAGCGACGGGGACATGATCGAGGACGATGTCCTTACTAGCTTTAGTTTGTATTCCTTTGGTCCAGAAAACAGAGCAAGGGTAGTGGTCCTGCGCCCATCACCCCGCGGCATACAGGCACTCATCGAGCGGCATCTCGAAGGAAGGCCCCTTCGGCTCCCTGTCCCCCTGCGGCACCGAGTGTATGAACTTGAAATTGCATCGGAAGCCATCGAGGCTTGGCGGCAATTCGTAGCAATCCGCCGTTGCGAGGTGGAGCGCTTGATAGACGCGCTTCACGAAAACTGCTGTTGCGCCTAACAGCGAGGGGGCTATGGCATGAACCAAGAAGAGTACGAGATGACGAGAATTCTGGGGTTCGATCTGATCCTTAAGCCGAAGGGCAATGAGCTAATCGACCAGCGAATTCTGCGCGTTCCGATTGTCGACGACCACGCTGGAAGGTTTGACTCAGCTCTACAGGAGGCGTCGAATCAGACAGGGCGGCGGCTTGGTATCTACCGTTGGGAGGACGTTCGCGAGGCTGTAGCGAAGGTTCAGCGAGTCGCTCCTGATCTCTTGTGCATAGATCTTGGCGGAATATTTCCATCTTTGACCGGTAATCCGCGAGACCCGATCAGCGGCATTTTCGGATTGTCGATTCTACGGTCGGTCTATCCATCGGGGAAATTCTTCGTGGTGTCCCGGTTTTGTCCGCCGGAGATAGTTGGGGTACTCAGAAAGCTTGGAGCGATCGGCATTTACGACCTTGAAGATGCACTCAGGAGGCCGGATGTATTTGCCTGGGGATTCGCAGGTGCGCTCGAGGGGCAAGAAGTGCTGAGTCCGAAAGCCAGGATGGCAGACGACCTCTGGCGCGGCGACATGCAAAGGCCAGAAATCACTCCGGGAACAGGTCCGATTGTTCTCCAGCGCCCTGGGGAAGAGATCACCGGACCCGATGCTGACGACCTCATACGCGGTCTATTGAACTTCAAGGGTGCAGAAGTTCAAAGAATTTTGAGCAAGTCAACCGTGGCCTGGGCTCGCTACCAAGGATTTCATTCGACGTCCAGGACCTTCCATATCGTCACAACAGCAGTAACCCCAGGGAGCGTCAATGTTGCGCTTGCGACGGGCCATCTACCGGCCGTTTTCCCAGTCGCCGAGAATGATAAGGAGCTCCTGCAACTCCTGGCGGACAACTGCACCGTTCAGGAAGCAGCAGATCATCTGGGTTTTTCAAAGAGCACGGTAGAGAAAAATGTTAGCAGAATGCGCAGCGATCACCGAATGACTCATGTCGCAGAAAGGAATCCGCAGCTCTTGGCACAAATCCTTCTGGGCCTTACCCCTCCTGAGATAACGATCCTAAAGACTGACCAGATTCTGTTGGAGCCAGCAGAGGAACCACAAGACGATGGTCAACAGATCGACGAGCAAGGTAGTCTGGAACTTGTACCTGAACATAAGCCTGAGCATAAGAAGGAAGCCGTCGCCTCCGCCCTATAGACGTGGAACCTCGCTCCAACTCACCGTGCGTGTCACTGGCTCAGCCCGGCCCTTAAGAAATATTCGTTCTTTGCTAAGCTGCATTGCGACGACCACTCGGCCAATATTCTTTCAGCCCAATGCTCTCTTGACAAGCTGGATGAGCGCAAAGGAAAATACGCCCCAATTGAAAAGTAGGGCGGTTAAGACTAGCTAGCTCGTTGCTATTCTACCCGTATGCCTGCCTGGGGGCGGTCAGACGCGTGTCCGTGACTCTCATTTTGTATAGCTCAGCACTGCAGTTCCACTGTAGCGATAGGGCGATGGACATTTGACACTCTTCTATCTTGATTGTGGCGTAGAAGAAGCAACCGTCAGGTTCCGAGAGTGGGCAGATTCGAAGGCTAACACACTGCAGAAGACTCTCGAGACTGAACCGTTGGCCACATGTGTATATCGCACAACGCCGGTCGCACCACATCATTCTATTCTCAGTTTGAACTTCCGCCCTGCCCCAGGTGTGCGTTCTGGATTTCTCAAATATTGCGTTATTGGATTTCTGCTTTCTATTGTGGTGGAATTCACCGTAACGTCTGGCATATTCAAGGCACTCTTTAGTGGGGGGCCGTTCGTTCTATCGACGATAGCTGTGGGGGTAGTTGTAGCGTGCGGCATAATTGGTGTTCTCGCTGGTGCATTTATGCCATTCGCGTTCGCGACGCCATGTGCGAATGACGAACAGAGTCTGCGGGAGGAGTTGGCGGCAGCAGGGATCTCTATCAAAGTTTTGGCAACGGAGGTTCACCCGCTATGGTTTCGCGGTGACTGGTGCGTATTGCCACTGATATCATTCGGAACGCTAGCTGTGATTCTCTTCAGTCGAACTGATCTCTCTCCTCGTGGCGCTCCGTTTCTACTCGCGGCTGTGCCAATACTAGCTGCTATCTGTTTGCCTTGGGCTCTTTCCTATTTTAGTGGGCTGCCGTCTACTGAGGATAAAAGCGTCGATGTTCGCAAATTCTTCGCCGCTCGGGCTTGTCAGTTGGCGATGCCGATAAATATGGTTTTCGCGGGCCCTATCTTGTTCTGCGTTACTCTTACGGCGGTAGCAACAATGTCTGTGGATGATCTCTTCTGGAAGACCCAGGCTGCCGTGACTCAGGATCCTTTATGGTCTGGTGCTACCGGAAGTATTTTATTTGAAGTTGCGAACACTCACGCCTCTGTGGAGTCGTTGCTCGCTGATCCGTTGATGTTGACTAGCTGGATGAGAGAGGTCAATGTCTTAGCGGTCACGCGCTTTGGTGGTATGCAAATAAATTCAACGGCGACCGTAATGCTGGGATTTCTGCTATTGGTGGTGGGTATTCCTGCACTGGGCGTAAATTGGCTCCTCCGGTCTGTAAATGACTGGTTTGATCTTTGGGATGCGTGGCCGCATGAGGCGCTGACTTTGGAGCTCGTTGCGGCCTCACCATTCACGGCTTCGCGAGCCCTTATCTTGTCTGCGGTTGGAACGCTAGTCGTCAGCGCTGTGATAAATGTAGCGGGTGTGCTGGCTATAGTCGTAACGGTCCTTTGGTTGGGATCGTCAGATGGTAACGCGGGTTCTCTAGGTATTGAGTTTGCTTTGCCGTCGTTTTGGTATAGAGCAGTGTTAGAGGCGTTGGTCGGGAGCAGTGATGCCGGTTATTTGGCAGGATGGTTGATAGGTATAATATTTTGCGCGCCTGCTACGGTATGGCTGACTATGTGGGTAGTGGCTTGTTGCCAAGACTGGCGAATGATAGCGCTGCTTTTGGCGCGAAAGGTGCAGAGGGTCCCCACCGAAGTTGCGGGGGTCGATGGACCAAGGTTGCTGTTGGAGAAGGGTTTTGGGAAATGGCCGGAATCCAAGATGTTGTTGCCCGTGTTAGCGTGGACCGTTGTGTGCGCGTCTGGAGGGCTATTGGCTGAGCTAGGCGATCGGAAGGCGCGGGTAGTATTGGCACACGAAGTGGGGCACGCTTTGCTGCACCTACGTTTGCTCTGGATGCTGCAGGCACTGTCTCGCCTCAGTCTTTGCGGGCCGAGTCTGCTGACGGTGCTCGTTGACTATAGGAGGATTGAGTTGGAGGCTGATGAATTCGCACTGAACTCGACTACCGACCCGGATGCATTGGTGAGTGTGCTGACTGATCTGCCCAGTCTTGATCTCCGCGCAGAGTTGCAGTCAATCAATCTCCCAGTAGAAACGGAAAGGCTGGCTGCCACTGAGCGATTGCGACAGATTGGTCGACTTCCGGCGATCACCCTGGTGAAGGGGCTGTATTTTTTCTATTTCGGTTCGGCCTTGTGGGGGTACTTCCACCCCTCTTTATCAGACCGCCTCGCAAATGTTCAAGAATGGCGAGAGAGATGGGCATTACGCGTCGCGGCGGGGCAAGCGTTGAACTAAATGGGCGGCAAGTGATTGGCTAGTGCCGAGGCTAAGACCTCGCCGCCTTGCTTCACCGGAGAGGCTTTGCTCGGATGCGTTTGGGTTGAGGATCGCCCAAGCGGTAAGGGAGATTATCGGAAGCAGCTCAGACGAAGATCGAGAGAATCCGAGCGCGCCAAAGCTTTGAGGGGATCTCACTGATGCTGAGCTCAGAGCTTGCAGCGAGTGCATAACGACGGTGTTCCAGAGCTGGCGGAACGTTACAACGTCCAAGTTGCGCGCATCTAGGAACTGCGCGACAAGGTCACGGAGAAGGCGTTTCTGGGGATCGGCATCCTGCAGGGAGACATCTGCCGGGCCCACGTTCGATCTATGTTGTTCCGCAAGCACCTCAAACTTTAGCTGGCTCGATACGCCGAGTTCCTGCGTCGTGATTTCAGCCTGCCTCTTCATCTTTGCGAGCAAGTCGTAACTTAGCTTCCTATACTCGTCGGTCAACGTTTTTGCTCCTCGCCGACGGACTGGCCTCCGTAGCAGTTTTCGAACTCAGCGATCAGCCTACTCAGGGCTACAGGCCAAGTTTTTCTGCCCGTCCCACGACCGGGTCCCTGATCCAACTCCTTAAGTTCTTGCTCCGACAGCTTATGACGTGCACAGTTATAAGCTTCGTGGATTTCGCGCTCGAGGGCGTCCTCTTCAGCATCGAAAAGTGATGCTACCAGGTCTTCTTCCGGCATAGGGCCTTCCCGTTTGAGAACCCGGCCGCGGCGGCGAAAGAAATCGTAGAGTGCACGATACTTAACTGCATTGAGCCAGCGCCCGCTGCTCGGGTGGTCGCCCTTAAACGTTTGAATCCCATCTATGATGCGGGAAAAAGTGTCTTCTACCAGGTCCTCAGCATCCTGGAAATCGAGGCCTTTGGCCAGTCCAAAGCGAAAAATCAATCTGGCATGCCTAGCATAGAGGGCACCGATTGCCTCGATGTCGCCCTCTTGGTACTTCACTAGGAGATCGCGGTCTGTCAGGTCGCGGTACTCGGCGAGCCTTGCGAACTCGTATTCGGAGAGTAGCGAGTTTGTCATGGAGATACTGGTCTCCCCCCCGCTTGGCTAGCTAGCACTTGCTCCATCGGTCTTTGAGGCACTGGGGACACTCTTCCCGTGATCGACGACAGTGGGCAATAGTCGCTGGCAGCCGCGAGGCAGGCAGCGAGCTCCGTAATCGTCGATCACATTATCGCTAGCCCACTGACTTTCATTGCACGCGTTTCGTTGCGTCGTTCTCCGTGTCCTCGCTCCCGTCCCCTGGGTCGCTCTTCTTGGGCAATTCTGGGAGGATGTCATATTCGGCACCCGGCGTGCCACCCGCGTTCGTCGCCTCTCTTGCTGCACGTTTCATTCGGGCGAGCAAGCTCCTAGATCGTTGGACTATGTTTTGCTCCTGATGGGTAGATTCTGGTCCATTTGAATTTTCCGTATACATCACCTCCTAACTATTCTTATCTATAATAGCACAACAGTTCTATGGATGTATGTACTCGGTTGGCGGAGACGGGGGTTTTTGCGCGTCGCAACGTATTGATTACTAGAGGCAGACGCACACTGCAGCCTGTCCAGTGGGCTGACGCATCGATGAAGAACATGACAATTGCCAGTATGTGAAGCCGTGTAGTTCGTCGTGCGGTTGATGCGTAGGCCGGGTCCACCAAAACGTCAAGGAGAGGAGTCATACCGCACCCAAGTCCCTGCAAGGCACCGGGCAGCAGAGAGCATGCAACTCCGGGAACTTGTTCAAATCGGCAGCTGAGAGGAGAGCGTTCTATGGCCGCAGCTAGACCACGACATAAGCCCAACATCTGGGAACCGTTCGTTAGTGCTACGAAGGGGGCCGTAGTCGTGCCCGAACCAGAGCGGCACGCCTGGCCCGTACGTTCTGTTGACCGTGAAATGATAGTGCAGCACCTACAGACTCTCGGGCAGGAGCGCGCTCCCGCCCCGCTCGGCGGCGCTGGCTTTACTGAGGTAGAGGGACTTGGAGTAGTTCCTTTGTTCGAGGGCGCAATTGTCGTCTCCGCGGAGGGAACTGCTCCTGATCTGGTGGTGCTGCCGTCGGAAGAGGACTCGATCCTGATTGCTGTCCGTGATGGTCGGATGGTCGGATGCGCGATACCGCCACAGAATCTCGCTCGGCTAGGAAGCATCCAGCGGATCGTCGACTTCGAAGCCGTCTACATCGTTCACGAGATGTTGAAGGAGCGATCAGCAGCGATCCGGCCTCCGCGCGTCCTCCTTCTCAATTCCCTATTGAGCAAGGAGATGCGAACGTTCAACGTCTCTGAGTTGTTACCTCGCACTTGTCATAATGCACGGCATCTTGGTTTCTCGTGGTGCACGAACTGCTTCGACCCGATTGAGCGGCGTCCTTTCGGAACCGTTAGTTCATCGGGAGGCATTGCAGGCGATTCCCAATGCGTCGCCCAGCAGCTGGCCGACGACCCAAAAGCAGCACCAGCAACTGGAAAGACACTGCCTGGTGTCGAGCCAGAGAAATCTGAGCCTTCAATATGAGTCCTCCACGCAAGTGTCTGCACTGCGGGACATGGCTTCAATCGGAGTTTGGCATTTGTTCAGAGGGCCTAACCGAATTGTTCCCGTTCTCTGAGTTTGTAGATGATGCTTCGATTTCGAACCTGGCAGCAGTTCCTCTGCGCCCTCGTCGCGTCCCAGAGCTCGACCCACCGCAGCGGTCCCACAGTAGCCTGACTCACCGGCATCGGCCGACTTCGCCAGGTGGAGTGCTTTAGATGATCGACCTCTACGCGCTATTGAGTGAACCGATGGTGGGTGTTGGTGTGCCTGCGGCGGGAGCGGCAGGAGCGCTCGCCGTGATGGGTTGGAACCGAGAAATGCGCCGACGGGCCGTTCGTCATCGCGACAAGCTACTGCTCGTGTCGGCGCGAAACGCGAGGCTTCCGGAGGGCGCGGTCGATATCTGGACGCCCGCGACTTACAAACTGCGCGGCGATAGATCCGGCCGAATCATGCTCGTCCTGGTCGGAACCTTTGCTGCGCGGAAGGGTCTAAACGTCCTCACGCTGCTCAACCGTTCTGGACTCGAAGGAGCGATAGGTTCTATCTGGCTGATTGAAGCCGACAAGTACAGGCGGGACGAGTTCCTAGCTTCCATGCCCGCAGTCTTTTCTGATCGGCTTGTCGTCACCGACTTCCCTGCTCTGTCGGCTGGATTCGGCAACGCGACCCCACACGAGGTCGAGCAGCTGATCGAGTCCTGGGGACCGGACCTGCTACGCGGTGGAGACCGCGTATGTGAGGTTCACGAAGCTCGACAGCATGATGAAGCGGGCCTAGTGCTGATGCTCGTCAGCCTTGGGGGCAGCGCAATTACAGCTGCTTGGGCCGCAGAGTCGATTCGCCGTCGCCACCGGCAGGCGGGCTGCTACGGCTTCGCCGCAATGCCGGTTGATGATCGCACCAGAAACTGGGCCCCGTACGTCATCAAACGCTGTGTGAAGGCGGGAGTTCGCGGCTTCGTTCTCTCTGACAATCTTGGCGACGAGGTGGCAAACGACCACGGTATGGAGCAAGGGATAGTTGGCTTTATCAGCGGGGCTCTGTTTGCCGATGCCGGGGTGGAGTCAAACAACGCTTGGAAACTCCTGTTCGAGCGTGCTCCGGGGGGCGTGGTCAGTTACCACACCGAGACCCGTGGAATCCCTGGTCAGCGACTTCAGCCAAGCCATCCCGAAGTACCGCCGCGCTATTACGTCTTCAATCGAAACCTGCGTATCTCCGTCAATTCCGCGCTAGCCGAAGTGCATCGCGACGCACACCATGCGCTTCAAGGTAAGGGCCTTCCGGGCAATGTTTCCGGCACATCGCAGTTCGTCATCGTGCTGACCGCCGTTTCTCCGAGCGACCTGAAGGCGGTTGAAGATGACATCGTGCTCGGGCAAAGGCTCAAGGGAATAGACAAGCGAAACCATCACCTGATCTTCGCTCCCCTGGCTACCGTGGTCAATCCGACGTCGATTCGCTGCCCCGTAACTGTCGTTTCGCTTCAAGCACTCCGCAACCCCGCCACGCTGGTAACCGACCTGGCAAAGCCGAAGCGGTCCAGGGGGCCTGCCGAGGTCACCACGAATGGCCACTCGAAGATGCCTCGGCGCAAGACCAGCCTCCGAAAACTTGTCGGCTCTGTAAGAGGTGAAAAATGAGCCGCAGCGACATGCGCGTGGAGCCAGATCGGCCTGCGCCTCCAGTCAAATCCGAAGCTCGGCAGGACAGCCGGAAGGGCGTTCCTTGGTACGGATTAGCGATCCCCGTCGGAGCAGCCGCTGTATTCGTACTCGGGACGGTTATTGCCGGACGGGCCGAGCCGGTCTCGAAGCCGGTTCCGGGTGTACCGCAGGAGGCGGTTGGCCAGCACCGTGTCGTCCTGCGTGACTTTCCCAACCGGGGATGGCTGAGCTTCTATAGGGAGAATTCCGATTGGCTCGGAGAGCCACTATGGGGCGAGCGACCCTACGATATCTGGCCCAGCTGCGTCGGCTTCACCAATTACGTCATCTGCCACAACCCGGACTCAACTGCCGCTGGCACCGTGTGGGAGTTTGCCCCGCAGCTCTTGGGAACGGCGAGTCTACCTCCGGGACAAGCTCCGGACCCCCGAGCAGCGCTGTCTCCGGCTGTTCAAGCGTACGTCGCCCGCCTGATTTCTGAGGGCATCGATCACTGGTACAGACTGGGAGCAGTCCAGTCCCCTGCCTTCTGCCCTTCGGGTAAGGGTGAGTGCTTCCAGGTCTTTCAACTCCAGGTCCTTCGCTGGCCGGCCGGAAACGACGACCCGTTGCAGGTTCGCATCACGCCGCTCGGTCTAGCCGCGAAAACGACAGCTCGATAGGAATGGATGAACCATGTACTCCTACTACAAGAACTGGGACTGGGAGGATGCGGCGGGCAACTTCGCTGCCTGGCTGGTGGTGTCCGGTCTGGCGATCGCGGCCACCATCATCTGGGTGCTCGTGTCCGAGATCGCACGAATTTATTACCGACGAGCCTTCGCGCCGACAGCGACCGCCACGATCCTATGGCTGGCGGCGGGCGCCTTGTCGCTCCTCTGGTTGGCGAGTGGTCTCTTGCTCGTGAATCACGGTTCGTCTGCATCCGGAGCGTACCTGGCGGTCTGGTCGTTGTTCGTCTTCGTGATCGTGATTGAAGCGGCCGACTATCGCGAGCGCCAAGCTGACGTGCAAGGCGCCGAAGAGATCAACCTCGACGACGTTCTCACCGATTGGGCAACTGCATAGTCCCAACGAACCTTGCTGGAGAACATCATGCCGCATCCAGAAAGAGAGCTTCGCATCGAAACCTGCCCCGACTGCAAAGGCGGTGGCCGGTGCACACAGTGCGATCGGAGTCGGGGGCAGAAGGAGTGCCCCCACTGCTACTCCGGCCGCTGCGCCAGGTGCTCCGGCTCCGGACAGGTGGTCGTTTCTCGCCGCGTCCTCTTCTAATCGCTTGGTCGTTTCGGCGTACTGAAGTCGCTTCTTGATGATCACTACGGAGGACACCGTGGCCCAGGCTATCCCGAATCTGAAGAGCATAATTGCCATATTGACAATAACAGTCGTTCATACTAGCTTATTGGTAATGTCCCGCGCTGCCCAAAGATTCGTGTCTATAACGCCTCGCGACATCGAGGTGATCACCTGGGTCTACTCGTTAGACGGATGCCAAATCGCGGATCTACGTTGGCTCTGGCCACAGGGCGACAAGCCGTTTGGTCCCCGGAACTCTTGCTATCGCCGCATTGGAGAATTGGTTAGCGCCGGATATCTGCGGGCCGAACGGCTTGGTAGTGCTTCCGGCCTGGGGCGAGGTCCCTACTTCTTAACTCTGGGACCCAGGGGACGGGCGCTTCTTGCCGAAAGGCTTCAGCTGTCAAAGAGCGATCTACATAGGCTTCGGGAAATTAGGGCGCCCTTCGTGGCGGCGCACCACTTGGCGATCTGCCAATTCCGAACCGTTCTTACCATCGCTTGTCGAAACACGGGACTGGCGAAACTGGTCGAGTGGAAATCGGAGCGGGAGCTCCGAATACCTCCAGTGCCAAGGGTCGAGGATCCACGGCCCTCAGATGGGCGGACCCCCCACGCTATTCCCCTCATCCCTGACGGTGAATTCACCCTAGCCTATCCAGATGGAGCTGCCGTCGTCTTCAAGATTGAGCAAGACATGGGGACCATCCCGCGGAAGCGTCTCGCTCCGCGGCTACGTGCACAACTTTTGTACTCAAAGCAAGACCATCGGCCGTTCTTGTGGGTCTTGCCGAACAAGGTCCGCCTCGATTCGGTAGCGGATTGGGCTCAGCAGGAGGCGCGGCTGCTGCAGATAGACCCTTCCTTGATTTGGCTGACAACTCAGGATCGCATCGATGAGCATTCAATTCTTCATCCGATTTGGCAGGTTCTAGGCGGGCCGCTGATCTCTTTGGTCCCCGACAGGATGCCATCTTCCAGCTCGTCCATCGTGCCCGGAGGAGCGTTAACAGGCGATGAGGAGGGATCGCGATGGAATTCGTAATCCCGATGGCGCTGGGTATCTGCGCCCTGGCCTTGATTCTGTTGGCCACAGCCACGCGCAAGCCGCCGTACGTCGCGTCCAGCGACGACGTGGTCCTTGGCACTACTACTCCCCCACTGTCCGTCCCCATGACCGAAGTCCGTTTGGGGGAAGCCGAGCAAAAGTACCACGCCTATATCCTGGGTCGTTCCGGCTCCGGCAAGTCCCGCGCTTTGGAAAGCATTTTCCTTCAGCACCTCAACCGCGGCCGAGGGGTCGGCATTCTCGAGCCTCATCACGACCTAAGTTTTGACACGCTCTCTTTCTTGGTGGAAAAGGGATTCTTCCGTGCCGATGACAGTTTCGAAAAGCTGCTCTACATCGACTGGGGCAACGGACACTTCGTCCCGTTCAATATCCTCGCCAGCTCGCAGCCTCCTCACGTCGTCGCTCTCAACACACTGGATGCGATGCTTCGATCTTGGCCGGAGTTAGCCGATGCGCCTGCGTTCCAAACCTTGTTTCTGGCTGCGGTGACCACACTGATCGCCGCGAAGCTGCCGATTACCTTCTTGCACCAGCTCATTACGGATAAGCCGTTTCGTGATTCGTGTCTCGCGCAGGTGACCGACCCACTGGTCCATCAGAAATTTCAGGCGTTCGACAGGCTAGGAAGGGACCAGGCTCAGGAGTCCGGTTCTCTCCTCCGTCGAGCATTCCTGTTGTCGTTCTCGCCGCAGGCTCGGTTCACCCTCGGTCAGCCCGAAAACTGGTTGGACTTCCGTCGAATCATGGATGAAGGTCGGAGCCTAATCATCAACCTTGGGAATATCGATGACGGCGAAACGAAGAAGCTCATCGGTTCAATGCTGATGGTCCAGATCGAACAAGCTGCCCTCTCCCGCAGCGACCTGCTCCCCTCTCAACGCACGCCGTTCACGCTTCTGGTGGATGAATGGAGCTCCTTCGCCGCCCAAGAGCAGACTATTGCGCACATTTTGAGTCAGTGTCGCAAGTTCAACTTGCGCCTCTACTTGGCCGGACAGAGCGTGGCGCAGATCGACTCCAGGCGCCTGGCGGGAGCTCTTGAGAATTGCAGGCTCCAAATTGCCTTTGGCCTCGGGCGAGACTCCGCCGTTATGCACTCGCACCGAATCGCCCCTATTGATACGAGGCTGGTCAAGGAGGAGGCAGCGACCCCCAACCAACACACCCAGTATTTCTCCGTGCCGGAGCAGTTCGAGTCATGGGCACAGGAGCTTCAAAGTCTTGAGCCACGGTCCGCCTACGTGAAGCTGGAAGGCAAGCCACCAGTCCGCATCAAGACGGTTGGCGTCTCCGACCCCAAACCGAACCCAGCTGAGCTGGAGCGGGTGGTCTCCACATACCGTCGACTGTACCAACGCTCTCGTGAGGAAGCTGAACAGGCTGTCGCGTCGGTCGCGCATGCCGCAACGGTGGTGGACAGTCCTCCGACGTTTTCAGAGAACGAGCCGGCATACACGCGAGTTTTCAATCAAGGTCATGGCCCGAATGGCACCAATTAGCCCAGTTGACATAATGCATAACCTGTACTACATTGGAGATAACTACTATTCAATGGAACACGACTCACCATTGCCAATCACATCGCTCCGCTTCAATCTGGCGGAACGCTCGCTTACTCTAGAGTCGGACGAGCAACCATTCGCACGGGTCACTTTTTCGTCAGGCACCATTTACTTCCAGTCCATTCAAGAATCGGCGGCCGAGCTTGCCGCGTCGGAGACGGCTGTCGAGACTGACTCGACCGCTGAAGCCACGCCTCCTCGAGAGAAGGATCCTGCAGTGATCCTTACTGGCAAGCTCCTCGGCCGAGCCAGACAAGGCCGTCCAAACAGCCAGGGCCACGAGACCGCATGGGCCAGACTGGCGGCCCATGAAGCCGGTCGTGAAGACGCGCACGTCTATTCGACCACGTTCCACCGCCGCTCGGCTCGTATTGCTCTCGGCCTGCCAGACAATGCGGACGTCTGCGTCGAGGGTTTTCCGCACCCAAGCAACGATCCTACCGGCAAGCGACTAGATACGCTGTCCGTCTTCCGTTTTGTCCCCAACCAATCCGAAGGACCAGTCAACGGCTGAGGGGACCCCACCCCATGGCTGGCTGCGGCTGCGCCATCGAGTGGGACCCGGGGATGATGCACCACCCGCTGTGCGCAGCAGGTCGCGCAGAGGAGCACCTTGATGACCATTGAAAGCGTAAACAAGAAGCCTGCTTCATATTCCGTGATCCACCAGTTCCATCGTGAGCTTGAAGCGGCATGCGAGACGTCGGGGCTTGCGCACATTGAACAATGGGCCTTGCGCCGTGAGGGGCCCAGCCTTCTCTTGCAACTCGCTAGCTGGTGGCGGACTCAGACTATCTCAACTGCCTCGCGAGCTGCCCCTGCAGAGTTCTGCCTTTCGTTCTATGACGGAACCCTCAGCGGGTTTCGACTTGAAATTGGTCCATATGACATTGGAACGCAGCACCAGAAGATTACTCGGTACATGGCGGAGCCCCGGGACGAGCGTCGTGTGCTATGGCTAATGCCGGATCAGCTGCAGCTACAGGCTTCGAACAGGCTCATAGCAGAGGCAGCGTCACATGCAGATCCATCGATGTTCTGGCTCACGGTCGCGCCGCGCGTCAACCGGACCGCCATACTCGCGCCGATCTGGCACGTAGCCGGCGAACCACTTGTCGGCTCTGATTCTCGATTCAGTAAGAAGTCACTTCTCAGTGACAGTGCCCTGTTGAAGGCAAATCCGTCCACAGGCGAGTACCGCGTTTCCGCTCACCACGTCTCCAGAGAGAACATTTGGCAGCAGCCCAGGCGCCCGCAGCCCGCAAACGAAATTCTTGGTCAGATGCGCTCTCAGCCAGCGGTCGGAGCGGGAGCCTCCAATGACGCTTGAACGAAGACACTTGCGGCTCTACGCCGATTCATTTATCCACCGGCGGGATGTCTTCGCTCAGCAGACGCCGAGGTCCGCCTATTTCGTCAGGCGCTCCCCTGTCGACGACGGCGTGATACGCGACCACATAAGCGGACGGAAAACAGCGGCTTGGTACGCACTTTCCCTCGACAACACGATCCGCTGGATTGTTCTTGACGCTGATCGAGAAGACGGCGTCGAGCAGTTGCAGGACGCATGGAGGCGGCTGGATCAGCGGAGCATCTCGTCCCAGCTCGAGCTGAGCCGGGCAAACCGGGGCCATCTGTGGGTCTTGTGCGAGCCGATTGCCGCGTACGTTGGCCGCCAGTTGCTGCTTGGCATCCTTCCTGATCTTCCCGATCGGATTGAGCTCTTTCCCAAGCAAGATCAGATTCGTCCCGGTCAGGTTGGAAGCGGCGTCCGAGGTCCACTCGGCATTCATCAACTCACGGGCGAGCGGTATCCATTCGTCGACCCCGTCAGCCTCAAGCCGATCAGTGCGACGTCCACTGGCATCATCGAATTCTTGGCGGAATCGCCGCGGCTCACGGCGCTGCAAGCTGCCGAGCAGCTTGCCAGGCTTTTGGACGAAGCGAGACATCCTCCTGCTGTGAGGATCACACCACCCATCCGCGAGCTTGCGCGCTATCGCGGCCGGCTGTCGGCCGATCAGATCAAAGACCAACTCGGCGATATCCGCTCATTTGTGTCTCGGTACGTTGATCTGGATGAAGCGGGACGAGGGCGGTGTCCGTTCCACGAGGACAATCGGCCCTCGTTCGCCGTCCATCCGAATGGCTATTGGATCTGCTTTCACGAAGTCAATCCGCGAACCGGCCGGTATCTCGGAGGCGATGCCATCTCGTTTTACATGCGACTCAAGGGACTCCCCTTCCGGGAGGCCATGGCCGAACTGGATAACCTGGCGCGCGAACCCGGCAGTCTTTCTACTCGATCGTACTGAGCTACCTAACAGGGTCGGACTATCGATTCAGGATCTCGGTAAGCGCTGTCCTATCCGGCTATACTGCGGCGGGAGTTTCTGCCGCCGGTATTAAGGAAGGAGGCTCTTGCCGTGGCGACACGCAACACGGTTTGGCGGTGGAATGACATGCGCGATCAAAGACGCAATCGGAAAGCACCTCTCGAACGATTTCTGGAGCCCTGGCTCCTCTCGGGCAACTTCTCGGCCAAGACGGTGAAGGGATACCGCGAAGTATTTCAGACCTTTCTGGGTTGGATGCGCGAGCAAGGCAACGAGGGCGTCCTCGGAGAGCTGGACCCCCTATTGGTCAGGAAATGGCAGGCAGAGATGGAAGCCAAGGGGCGCTCGGTCAACACCGTCCGTGGCTACTTAGCAACCCTCAAGAGCCTGAGCCGCTTTCTGGCTGACGAGGGCTACGTTCGGGAAACCAACGGTCGATCGCTCGACCTGTTGGTTGACGTAAAGGTGCCGAAGCTGCCGAGGACCCGTCCCCAGGTCTACAAGGATGGTGAGATCGAGGAGATCCTCTCCGGAATCGATCGCTTCCATCTTTATGGCGCTCGGAACTCGGCGCTGGTGCGCCTCATGCTGGACGGAGGACTGCGCCTGAACGAGGCCTGCCAACTCCGTCCGGAAGACATCGACTGGTCCACGGGGCGGATTCACATCCGCTGGCAGTCGGCGAAGCGCCGGAAGGAGCGGGACACTTACGTCGGGCGCCGCACCCTCGTGGAGCTGCGTCGCTATCTGGAGGAGTACCGTCCAAAAGCTGCCGACGTCGAGCAGCTCTTCGTTGACCAAGACGGCGGGCCGCTCACGACCCACGCAGTGCAATGCGTTCTCAGTCGCCTGAGGAAGAAGCTGGGAATGACGCGGCTGAGCGCACACCAGTTTCGGAGGACCTGGGCGACCAACTATCGCAAGATGGGCGTCGGTGATCTCTACGACCTCCAGCAGGAAGGCGGATGGGAAGACTTGGAAGTGCCGCAGCGGTTCTACGTCGACCTGAACGGCGATCGGCCGGGTCGCCCGTCGGTGATGGATCGCTGGGAGACCCAGCAACGCAAGCAATCGCGAGCGATTCAGGTGCGTGAAGTAGTACAGGGCATACAGGTTCGCGAACGTCGAGAATCGGCCCCGGAGCCGCCGAAGGGCACGACAAGCAATGGTAGGAAACGAGGGGGATAATAGGCACGGACAAGCCCTAAACGGGGCGAATCCAATCGGGCCGTAGCGCAGTCTGGTAGCGCACCTGAATGGGGTTCAGGTGGTCGGGCGTTCAAATCGCCCCGGCCCGACCAACATGTTTGGGGTCTCCTTCGTGGAGGCCCCCATATTTGGTGTGCCCAGCATGGGCGCGGATTTATGGCGTGGAAGTCCACGAGAAGAGCACGGTGGGAATGGTGAGTGAAAGCGCGACCAAGAAGCGGGGACGGATGTCCTGCCCCATGGCCTTGGCCATCTGTGGATCAGACATGTCGTGACCCATTCCACCGTGAGCGTGCGAGCTAGGCCCCATTGCGTTTAGTCGTGGCGCCGATCTAACTCTTGGATGATGGTGTGCTTGGTCCGTATCGAGAGTCCAAGTCTCGCCCAATGCGAGGCCGACTTGCCGCTCGTGGCATGGTTAGCCGTTGGAGCGGTCGGTCGTGGGCGATGTGCCCGCTCGACGGATGGGCTGCAATCCGGCCCGACGTCGGTGGATCGAGAGATACGCGAAGCCGCCTGACCGAGCCTCGATCGAGCGCGACGCCCCTTTCGGAATGAGAAGCAGGCTGCCTGGCTCTATCGGGTAAGGCTGATCATCCACGAGCACCAAGCCCTCCCCTTGCATTCCAACAAGGAGCACCTCAACCTCTCGGTTGGCATGTTCCGCCACACCGCCACTCTCAGGCCAGACGATCAGGTTGAGGTTTAGTTCCTCTCCGGCATAAGCCACAATGGGCCTTGGCCCGCCTTCTGGGCGAGGAGCGCGTGCAGATTCATGCCGAGCGCAGCTTTGGGCTCGACGGTTTCAGACGTGGCGGCCTCCAAGCGGGCGGCGAGAAATCGTACGCCTATAGCCTACCAGCCGCAGAATCGTCGCGGAGCGCGTAGCGCAGAACGCACGGTCCGTCGCTCGACTACACAAGAGCTCGTGGAGCGCGAACCACCCCGCCGTGACCTCGTTCAACTATCCATCCTCACGGGGCTGGACGTGGGCGCACCAGCCACCATTTGGTGAGGCGGGCAGCTTCATCTCACGAAAAGGGAGCGATTGCAGCGTGAACCAGCCTGACGCTCGCGTCTACGGGCCAGTATCTACGCAGCCGCGGTCCGCAGTGCGTTCCCCAGGCGGCTCCCCTCGCGTCGCATGATCTCTGCCGACTCCGTGGCGCCGTCCCGAACCACGTTGGGCCTCCCGGTCCACAACTCGATCTCGTCCACCACGGTCCCGTGCGCATCGTACACGCGGTCGCGTAGGGCCGTTACCGCCCGCTCCGTGTAGTTGAAGCCTGTCACGACGATGACCACTGGCATGCCTGGGAGCTCCCCCACTCGGCTCAAGTAGGAGCTTATCGGCCGAGCCATGCCACGGTTGTAGCACGGCGTACCGAGCACCAATAGCTCGTACCCCGAGAGATCGACCGGGCTGAACCGGCTCGCGGTGGACAGGTCGACCTGCCAGCCCTGTGCCTGTAGGCCGTCGGCAAACGCTTCCTGCATAGCGCGCATGAGTCCGCCGCGAGCCGAATGGTAGACGATCAAGGCGCGACCCCCGGCGCCTTGGCCAACCGTAACCACTGGGCTCTGAACTTCGCGATTCACGCGTCCAGTCTCTTCGAATACAAAGAGCAGCCATGCGGAAAACACCATGCTCGCCACAACCATGCCCGTCGAGGCCGCCTCAGGTCGCCCGACCCACAGCGCTGTCGCGAGGACAAACCCAGCGGTCAAGAACGACAACGAGATGCGCCTCGCGAGCTGGAAGCGCGGCTCACCGCCCAGCAGCCCATCGCGGAGAGACCAGGAGATTACCATGAGAATGCCGACGGCCACGCCGACGATGGCGCCGAGGCCGGAGAGCCCGCCTGCGCCCCAGATCCAGAACAGGGCGCCCAACTCCAATCCGAGTGCAAGCGTCACGGCTATCACAGCCAACATGTCGCCCCGATCAGGAGCTCCATGCCTAAGGCTTGGGTACTGCCTCCGCTCACGAGTCGCCATCTTCCGACCTCCACCGTGACTTGCTCCTCTTATGCTGCCGCGGATGTTCGTGGAGAGACCCCGTCCTCATGGATGGACTCCGGACGCACCTGGCGGGTAGGCGCGGGAGCGCGGGAACCGGCGCTTCAGAAGAGGCCTCAGTGGTTCCAACCAGAGGACGCCGACCAACCCGGCTCCAATAGCGACCGCAAGATCTATTGCGCTTAGAGGAGCAAATCGAAATAGGTCCTGGGCAGCGGGTACGAACAGCGCGACGACGAGGAGGCTCAGGGCGCCAGCAGTCACCCATACAAGAGGCTGCCGCAGCGCGTGGAATGTGCCGTACGCCGGCAACGTCCACGTATGATTCACGTAGATCAAGCCGAGATTGCCCACTACCAGCGCTGTGAACGCGATCGCCCGGGCCGTTGGCTCATCGGCTCCGCGAGCCAACGAACCAGCGAACACCAGTAGCAACGCCACCAACACACCGGCGCCCTGAAGGAGGCTGATAAAGGCTGAACCTGCGCCGAACAGCGGCTCGGCGGCATCGCGAGGTGGGCGGCGCATGACATTGAGCTCCTCAGGTTCGGCCTCGAACACGATCGAACAGGCCGGATCGATGATGAGCTCCAGGAAGACAACGTGAATGGGCAGCAGCACCAGCGGCCAGTTGAATAGGACCGGGGCAAGCGCAATGCCCGCAATCGAGACGTGGACCGAGCAGATGTATGCCATCGCCTTCCGAAGATTCGTGAAGATGTGGCGCCCCGAGCGGACTGCGTGCACAATCGCCGCGAAATCGTCGTCGACCAGAACCAGTGAGGCGGCCTCGCGCGCAACGTCGGTGCCCCTGCTGCCCATTGCAATGCCAATGTGCGCAGCCTTGAGCGCTGGTGCGTCGTTCACCCCGTCCCCGGTCATCGCCACGATCTCGCCGTTCGCTTTCAACGCACTGACGAGGCGCAGTTTCTGCATTGGCGCCAGGCGAGCGAAGATGTTGATCGTCCGGACGCGCTCCCTCAGCGCCACGTCGTTGATCTCGTCGAGCTCGCTTCCAGTCAAGAGCTGATCAGCAGGCTCGAGGTGGATCTGGCGCGCTATGGCGCTTGCTGTGACCGGGTAGTCCCCAGTCATCATGATGACGCGGATTCCGGCCGTTCGGCATTCTTCGACCGCCGCCGGAGCCGTGGGGCGCACAGGGTCAGCCAGCCCAATGAGGCCCAGGAAGCGAAGATCGAGCTCTTGCTGGGTCGCTGGCCACGCGAACGCTCCCGCGGCGCCGCAGGCAACTCCAAGCACGCGCAGTCCATCGGTGGCCATTGCGGTAACGGCGTCCGTGAGGACCGCGCGCTCCTGCTCACTCAGTTGACACAGGGTGAAGACCGCTTCGGGCGCACCCTTCGTCGCCAGCAGCTTGTTCCCGGTCGAATCTTCCCAACCGTGCGTCATCGCTGGAAACTCCGGTGTCAGTGGGTATTCGTGCACGAGCTGGAGCTCGAGCTCGGGAAACACCGAGCCATCGGTGCGCCGGCGTCCAAAATCGACAATAGCTCGCTCGGTCGGGTCCAGCGTGTCGGGTTCGCTCGCCAGCACCCCGAATCGGGTTAACGTGTCGAAAGCCTCCGGTAGTCGAGCACGGGCCTCATCGTCTGATCCCTCACGGGCCGTACTCTCGAGGGCCGTACTCTCGAGGGCCGTACTCTCGAGGGCCGTACTAATGAAGGTGCCCTTCGCGTAGAGCCGGGCGACCGACATTCGGTTGAGTGTGAGAGTCCCGGTCTTGTCGACGCAGAGCACCGTGGCGGCGCCGAGCACCTCGATAGCAGGCACCCGACGCGTGAGAACCTGATGATTGGCAATGCGCCAGGCCCCGAGTGCCAGGAACACGGTCAGCACCACCGGGATCTCTTCCGGCAGTAACGACATCGCCAGGGTGATGCCGACCAGGATTGCCGAAAGCCAGTCACCTCGGGTCACGCCGTAGATGACGATGACCAGTACGCAGACGACGAGCCCAATGACCGCGAAGACCTGCGCCAGCCGTCCCAACTCTCGTTGGAGCGGTGTCCGCTCGGTGTCAACCTCCTTCATCGCCGCGCCGATCTTGCCCAGTGCAGCGTGTACCCCTGTCTCCTGAACTTCGGCCACGGCCTGACCTCGAACGACCAGGGTGCCCGAGTACACCACCGAGGCGTTGTCCGCCTTCAGGTCCGCAGCGGGCAGGCTGCCCGTTGCCGCCACTTTTCCGACGGATACAGATTCGCCCGTGAGGAGAGACTCGTCGACCAAAAGGTCGTTCACCGAGCGCAGGATTCCGTCCGCTGGGATGCGATCCCCTTCTCCGAGAACGAGCAAGTCTCCTCGCACCACCTCGCGCCCGGGAATTCGAACCCGTTCGCCACCGCGGATCACCAGGGCGCGGGGACTGGCCAGATCGCGCAACGCTTCGAGCGCGCGCTCGGTCTTTCGCTCCTGGTAGAAGGTGATCCCAATGATGAAGACAATGGAGCCTCCGAGGAGCATTGCCTCATGGACGTCGCCAAGCACCAAATACGTCGCCGCGGCAGCAATCAGCAAAAGGAACATTGGCTCACGGAGAACGTCCACGGCGATCCGGAGCGGCGGCCGCGGCCCATCCGACGGAAGCTCGTTGTAGCCCTCCTCGGCAATGCGCGTCGCGGCCTGTTCCACCGATAGGCCCTGGGTAAGATCGGTCACGGGTATTGCCCACCTGGTCCACGTTTGATGCCCGATCGTATCGGGGATGCGAACCGTACGCCCGGATTCTCGTTGTGAGTGCCGGCCACCCGCCATACCCCGATGGGTGGTCGCGAAGCGGGTACCGCCCGAGGAAGACACGCTGCGCCTTGCCGGTCGTCACTCGGGCCGAATGCCCAGTCAGGCGGACCAGCCTACCCGGTCAGGTGGGTGTCAGTCACCTAGCAGACTACCCATCTAGGCGTGGAATGTGCCTGCGGAGCCTCCATATCCTTTCGAGCGAGTAGTGCGGCCTCTATGGCTGCCGCTGGGCCAAAGTTTGGGAGGCTGCCATGCAAGTCAGTATTCCGCTGGACGTCGTAGGTTCATCGTTCACCGCGTTCAGACGCCGCGCACGAGGCTCGTTCGCAAGCCTCAGCGCCAGCGTTCTTATCCTCTTTGTCATCGCGACTATGACGCCGTTGCTCGTAGTACTAATCCAGCGGCAGCAGGAAGCGGCGAACGCGCGTGCAGCGGTGACCGACAATGCTCGGTTCATTACGCGTGCTGCCACCGCGCACGTCGGAACGGCACTTGCCGACGTGCGCGAGACGGCCAAGTCTCTAGTTCTGTTCGACGCATTCTGGAGCGGCGCCGACGAGGATCGAGATCAGATCCTCATGGCAATTGCCCAACCACAGGAGAACCTTAGCGCGCTGCTGTTCTACACCGACGATCTCCAACAGCATGGCTCCTCCGTCCGTACATTCAACTCGGACGGAACCATCCGTCGACAGAGCTTTGCAGATCGTTCGTACGCTGCGCAGGCGGTGAGAGATGGGAACCTTGCGTTCGCCGATCGCCCGGTGCCGCCCCGAATCGATTATCCGGGCACACCGGCGGTAATTCCGGTTGCGCTTCCGGTCGGCGGTCCGGAGCAGCCTGAACGCACCGGCTATCTGATCGCGAGTCTGTCCCTTCAAGGGCTTCCCGCGCTGGAGCGGTGTTCCACTGCCACAAGGCAGCACGCTGACCCTCGCAGACTCGCGATCCGGCATTCGCCTCGCGTCGACGGATCCCATTGCACGACCCGTGGCGCAGGAGATCAGTCCCGCCTTTCGTTCTCTGATCCAGGCTGGGATCCCCTCGGCGCAGACGTCCGATGCGGACGGCGACCATCTCAGGGCATGGGAGGCGGTACAAGGTACGCCGTGGATTGTCGGCATCAGCATCCCCGCGCAGAGTGTCCTTGGGCCTATCGACGCGGTGTGGACCCAGCGCACGGCGGTCAATATTGGAGTGGCCCTCGCGGTTCTCAGCCTTCTCTTCGGCCTATGGCGCCGTCATGCTCCCCGCTTGGCGGTGCTAGAGCGAGCTGCGAATGAGTGGGCACGCGGGAACTGGGAGCACCGCGCGGGAGTCCGCGGGCGGGACGAGTTGGCCCAACTCGCCACGACGTTCAACTCGATGGCCGGAGAGCTCGCTCGACGAGACGCGGAAATCACACGCGCCAAGCTCGATCTCGAATCACGCGTGATCGACCGCACCCGTTTGCTCCAACGAACACGCGACGATCTGGAGCAGGAGCTTGCCGAACGGTTGCATGCAGATGCGCTCCTTCGCGACAGCGAAGAGCGCTACCGGACGATCGTCGAGACCGCGCAGGAAGGCGTCTGGATTCTCGACCCAGATGCCCGGACCGTCTTCGTCAATCAGAGCATGGCGGACATGCTGGGATACGCTGTGGATGATGTGCTCGGGCAGCAGGTGTTCACCTTCATCTCAGTTGAGGAATGGCCCCTGGCCGAAGCAAGTCTTGCCCGTGGTCGGGCAGGCCAGGCGGAGCGCCTGGACTTTCGCTTCAAGCGAAAGGATGGGTCCGACCTCTGGGGCATCGTCTCGTGCAGCCCCACGTTCGACCCCGCCGGCAACTACACCGGTGCGCTGGCCATGGTCGCCGACATCACCGAGCGCCGACGCAACGTGCAGCGGCTCCAGGTAGGTGAGCGCCAGTTGCAGGAGGCGGAGGCGATCGCCCATCTCGGACACTGGGTCTGGGAGATAGAGGAGGACCGTCTCATCTGGTCCGACGAGCATTATCGGATCTTAGGGTTGGAGCCCCAGTCGATTCACGTGTCCCTGGAGGATGGCATCGCCTTCGTCCACCCAGACGATCGTGCCGCGATTCGAGCGGAATTCGAGCGCAGTCTGCGCGAGAGGCGGTCATACGAGATGGAGCTTCGGATCGTGCGGCCAGATGGCACTGTGGCGATCGTCGAGTCTCGAGGAACGCCGCAAATAGACGAAAGCGGCAAGGTCGCCCGCATGATGGGAACGGCTCAGGACATCACCGAAAGGCGACAGTCGGAGGAGGCGTTCCGCCAGGCGCAAAGGATGGAAGCGATAGGGATCCTCGCAGGCGGTGTCGCCCATGACTTCAACAACCTCCTCACAGCGATCATCGGATTCAGCGATCTCACCATGGACCGCCTGGACGAGAAGGATCCTCTGCGGTCGTTCGTCCACGAGATCTCCGCGGCCGGGCAGCGGGCAGCGGGCCTCACCCGCCAGCTGCTCGCCTTCAGCCGGAAGCAGAACCTCGAGCCCAAGGTGCTCAGTCTCAACACGCTGGTTGGTGACATGGAGAAGCTCCTGCGCCGCGTCATCGGCGAAGACGTGATCCTCGTCACCGAGCTCACGCCGGATCTGGAGCCGGTCGAGGTGGACCCAGGGCAGATCGAGCAGGTAATCATGAATCTTGCCGTCAACGCGCGAGATGCGATGCCGGCAGGCGGAACGCTGACAATTCGAACCGAAGGCGCGACGCTCGACGAGAGATTCGTGCGTCAGCATCCGGGTGCGACTCCCGGACGCTCGGTGCGGCTCACGGTGACGGATACGGGCACCGGCATGGACAGCGAAACACAAGAGAGAATTTTTGAGCCCTTCTTCACGACCAAGGAGCTCGGGCGGGGCACGGGTCTCGGCCTCTCCACCGTGTACGGGATCGTCAAACAGAGCGGCGGCAGCATCTGGGTCACGAGTGCGCTGGGGAAGGGGACGACGTTTGAGATCGTGCTTCCCCGTGCGCAGCGGCTGGCGGACGATGCAGCGGAACAGAACTCTGGCCAAGGGCTTCCAGGCGGGACCGAGACCGTCGTCGTCGTCGAGGATGAGGAGGCCGTGCGAACCCTCGCCACCACAGTATTGCGGTCGCTCGGCTATACGGTTCTCACCGCAGAAGATGGCAACGACGCGCTGGTAGTACTGGAGGCGGCGGACCGTCAGGTCGATCTCCTGCTGACGGACCTCGTGATGCCCTCTATGGGTGGCGTGGAGCTTGGCGACGAGGTGCAGCGGCGATACCCAAACCTGCCGGTGCTGTACATGACGGGATTCGAACTTGATGGCCGCATGGGGCAGCGTGCCGTGCCTGAAGGGACGCCTCTGCTACGCAAGCCGTTCGCGCCCCGTGCATTGGCCGAATGGGTGCGCAAGGGGCTCGATGGGTCGAGGCAGGGCGAGCTGGTGGTGGGATAAGCTCCAGAGCCGTCGATTCGGAGGCATCCTGCGAGCCCGAGACGACTTGGGACGCGAGTCGACACCATGGGGGCGGCTGAGCGACGACTGGTTTACATCGTCTCATTGCAGAGCGCGAGGTTCCAGCGCGTGTAGTGTTCCAGGTGCGACTTTTGCGCAGAGGTCAGCGTGTCGCAGGCCCAACTCCAATGAATGGCCACCCAATCACCTTCGTGGATGTTGTCGACAAACCCCCGACCATCGTAGGAGCGAGTCACGATTTCGCGTCGGGGCGCCGTTAGCGCGAGTTTCCCCTGCTCGATGCACAGGCCCGGTGCACTCACGACGAGCTCGGCGCCCAGCGCCTCGCTTACTCGGCCCCACCGGATCAGGCAGTTCTGCATCGTCTCCACGACGCGATCGATGAGCCCCGACTGCATCAGACCCACGCGCGGGTAGATGTCGAAGACGTGGAAGCTGTGATGCGGCCGCGCACCTGCAACGGCCTTGGATGCCAGCCAGGGCCACTCACGCGGCGCCATGCGCGTACGGAAGCGTTCTTCGACGGAGTTGTAAAGAGCTCCCAAATCGACGTGATCGAGAAGCCCGTTGCCGATCCAGTAGGCCTCCACGACCTTCGCGGAAAGGGGATCCCCTATTCCGTTCGCCATCGCGATGAGCTGAAGGTACGGATAAGCACCCTCGAATTGCCGCTCGAGTTCGATCAGCCCCTGGTCGACCTGTCCCTGCACGCCGTACTCGAAGAGGGCTGAGTTATCGCTCCCACCGCAGTAGCCGAGTCGGTTTGGCATGTACGCATATCGGAGGAAGCGACTCGGACCCGGTAGCATCATGGGCTCGACCGGGCGCCTTCGAGACGATCTGGGCGGGCCGCGATCCAAGGGAGGATGCAAACCAGCAGAGCGGCCCCAACGAGTATCACGAAGCCCGCCAATTGCACGGTGCTCGGCAGTCCACCGCCCGCCAAAACTGAGAGCAGCGCAGTAATAGGCGCACCAATGGTCAGCAGACAGGTGACCGTGGTGGCCGGGGCGCGTTGCAGGGCCGCGTACCAACTCAGAACGTACGCCAACAAGAGGAGACTTGGCCCGATCGCCCAACCCCACTGACTCGAGCTCAGCCGGGTCAGCTCCTCGACCTGACCGCCGGCTGTGAGATAGCCCAGGAGAACCGCCGCTCCAATCGACATACGCGCCGTGGCCGCGAGCGAGCTGTTCACCGTGGCCAGCAAGCGCTTCGCCAAAACTACTTCGACGCTCCACAGCAACGTGGCGACGAGGATCATGATCTCACCGGGTCCAAAGCCAAGCTGAATTGGCCACCCGAGGAGCATCTGCGCCACCAGCAGCAACCCGATGGCCCCGAGCTGACCACGGGTCAGTCGCTCCCTGAGAAACAAGACTGCGAGAGCCGCCACCCACATGAACATGGTCTTCTGGATGACTGCGGCGCTCCCCGAGCCTACGCGGCTCAGTCCCTCGAAGAACAAAACGAATGGAACGCTGCCTCCGACGATGCCAAGCAGCGCCAGCCCCATCTTCTCCCGGCTAGAGAGCTGGCGCAACTGAGCAAACGTGCCTGGACGGACGATCAATGCCAAGAGCGCGAACGCGACCAAGGTGTTTCGGAGGGCAGTGTAAGCGGATGGATTGGGGAACTCACGCACGCCCTGAGCGCCGATGAAGACGGCAAATCCACTCAGCGTTGCGGACAAGACCGCAAGTCCAACTCCTGACGTGACTGCTGACCTGACGTAGATGCATGCCCAGTTGTCGCTAGGACCAGTTCTCACGGTTTGCTCTTGGTCCGCCCGCTCACGGGCGCCTCACTCGCCAGCTCGATCATCTGCTCGAAGAGCCGCCGTCGTTCCTGAGCTTCGCCAGGCTGCAATCGGGCAACAATGAGCCCGCCGGCGACGAGCGCGTCGTCGCCTGGAGTAATGTCAGGCACCAGCAGGGTGAGGACCTTCAAGGGTCGCCCGTCGATCTCGACCAGCGCATGCTGCTCCTCGACGGCAAGCACGCGTGCTGGGCGGCCAAGACACATCCTTTGACCTCGTCTGCGTTTGATTTGCAGTTTGGCTAAGGCAGGTTGACGAAAGTGTATCAGCTCTAGCGACCGGCCACTCGTGGAGCTCTTCCGTCGCGTTGCGGGCGGGTTCGGGCCGCCGACGCGACCACGGCGCTCCCACCCCTGTGGGTGGGAACGGAACCGCCCCGTCGGATGTGGCGTGCGGTCTCGACGGTACGCGACGCTTGTGCAAGTTCCAATAGGCCAGGACGACCATGGACCCGCGCCCGGGCAAACCTTTCGACGGAGCTGGCGAAATGTTGATACAAGAGGCGTTCCTTCGCGCCCTAGACGAGTTGGAGCACGAACATCAGAAGCCGCACCTTGATGCCAGAAACCTGAAAGTCGTTCATACGGCTATCCGTGGTTGCTCTGCTGAGTCGCACGGCCCTCCGTCGGAGATTGAGGAAGCGAAGCTGTTCTACAGCGCTCGCAGACTGGCTCGTCGGTGGTGCAGCTACGCGCGCCCGTGCCGAGACAGGACAGCCGAGCTGAATCTCCTCCGAGACGAGTGGGTGGTGTTCGCACGTCAACTGGCGACGCTGTCCAGTGTCAAGGCTGCCTTGACTCTTTGGGAGATGGCGAGAGCTATGAAGCCAGAGGACGTCAAACATGACGCTGAGCGAGGCCAGTATCTGATGCGACAGGCCATGACCCACCCCGTTCTCTTCGAAGGTCTAACGTCGAGTGTATGCATTCCGTGGCCGGGCCCCGCTTCGTTCTTCGTTCACGCAGTAGAGGAGCTCGAGGGCGCCTCGGCGGGCGAGCGCCTGGAGCTACACCGATTCCTCGAAGAGCAAGAGGGAGACGAGGCTGTCTGGCTCATTCACGCCGTCGTCCAATGGCTGCGGGCCCGCTACGAGAGCTCGATCGAATAAGTGGAGTAATCGCCGGTGAGCCTGTCGCAGTGCCCTGATACCTGATTACGCCGCGGGGATCCGTCGATAGGGTAGAGTGAGATCACCGCATGCTCGGCGCGCCCGGTCAAGCGGGCACACGGCGGGGCCTAGAGCCATGAGGCCTGCCCCGTACAGGGCTAAGGAAATGTTCCACCAAACGAACGAACGGTACGTGATCGACGCCCTCGCCCTCGCCGAGCTCTTTACGGCGCTGCAGAGGCGCGACTATCAGTTGGTCGGCCCCACGATCCGCAATGGAGCAATCGTCTACGACGAGCTTGCCTCTCCCGCGGATCTTCCCGTCGGCTGGACCGACGAGCAGGATGGCGGCACGTATCGCCTCAAGAACCGGGGGGATGCGGCTCTCTTCGGCTATGCCGTCGGTCCGCACTCCTGGAAGCAGTTCCTCCACCCGCCCGTTCTTCCCCTATCCCGGGCAACCCAGGATCAACAAGCTCCCCGATTCTCCGGCGCGTCGAAGGAGGTCCCGCGGTACGCCTTTATCGGCGTCCGTTCGTGTGAGCTTCATGCGATCGCTATTCAAGACCGGATCTTTATGGGAGGCGCGCGAGTCGATCCCACATATCGGGCGCGGCGTGAGAACGCCTTCATCCTTGCCGTCAACTGCGGTCACGCCGCGGGTACCTGCTTCTGCGTCTCGATGGAGACGGGACCGCAAGCCATGTCCGGTTTCGACCTGGCGATCACGGAGCTCCTGGATGCGGATCGTCACGCCTTCGCGGTCGACGTCGGAACCGAGCTCGGGGCTTCCGTCCTTGAGGAAGTGCCGTACCGCTCCATACTGCCCGTTGAATCGGAAGCAGCCCAGAAGGTCGTCGAAACAACGGCCAAACACATGGGGCGGACGATGGACACGACGGAAATCAGGGAGCTGTTCTACGCCAACCTCGAACATTCGCGCTGGGATGATGTCGCGAGCCGTTGTCTGACCTGCGGCAACTGTACGATGGTGTGCCCCACCTGCTTCTGCTTCACAGTGGAGGATGTCACCGATCTGACCGGGACCACCGCCAACCGAGTTCGGCGCTGGGATTCATGCTTCACGACCGACTTCACGTACACCGCGGGAAAGCCGATTCGACCGAGCGGCAAGGCGCGGTATCGGCAGTGGCTCACCCACAAGTTGGCAACCTGGATCGACCAGTTCGGGACATCCGGCTGTGTTGGATGCGGGCGCTGCATAACCTGGTGCCCCGTCGGCATCGACATCACCGAGGAGGTTGCCGCGATCCGCGGAGTTGCGCCCGAGGAAGAGACGCACCCGTGAACGATCGGTCGATTCTCGATCTCCTCGCCGAGCACGCCTTTACCTCCGGCCTCGGTATCGAAGATCGGCGGTTGCTCGCGGATCTGACCACCACCAGGAGCTATCAGCCCGGTGAGCTACTGATCCAGGAAGGCCAGCCCGCAACCGCGTTCTTCCTCGTCGTCAGCGGTCGGATCGCAATCGAGGTCTACCTAAAGGGCGGAGAAACGCGGCATCTCCAGACGGTCGTCGCGAACAGCGCTATTGGCTGGTCGTGGCTCGTGCCGCCCTACCGCTGGGAATTCGATGCCCGGGCGCTGGAGCCTTCGACGGCAATCGTGGTGGATGCACAAAGACTACGCGATCTCTTCGGCACACATTGCACGCTGGGGCTTCACTTGACCCGGGAGCTCCTGGCCGTGGTCGCCGATCGGCTGAAATCCACTCGCCTGCAGCTTCTCGACCTGTATGCCCCGTCACGCGGTGGCAGCGCGTAGGTCGTGGGCTACCCGGATGATGGATGATCCCTACGTCCCGACCGCCTATCGCGTCGTGCAACGGCGCCGCGAGACGGCGGACACCGTGACACTCCAGTTGATCTCCCCCGATTGCCCCACCTTCGCGTTCGAGCCGGGCCAGTTCAATATGATTTCCGCCTTCGGTGTCGCAGAGGTCCCGATCTCCATCAGCGGTTCCACAGGCCGCCCCGAGATTCTCGAGCACACCATCCGAGAGGTGGGGGTCGCCACGAGCTGCCTGGTGGGCCTTCGCGTAGGGGATTGGGTCGGGGTCCGTGGGCCGTTCGGGTGTGGCTGGCCCATGACGCAAGCCGAGCGACGTGATCTGCTCGTCATTGCCGGTGGGCTCGGGCTGGCGCCATTGCGGTCGACCATCCTGCACACTCTTGGACATCGAGAGCGGTACCGACGGTTCGTGGTGCTCTACGGTGCACGAACGCCGCAGGACGTGCTCTTCAGGCACGAACTGGAAGAGTGGCGAGGGCGATTCGACGCAGAGGTCCGTCTCATCGTCGATCGCGCCGACGCTACCTGGCGGGGCAACGTCGGGGTCGTCACGACCCTTTTCGACGAAGTGCAGGGCATGATTGATCCCGCAAACTCGGTCGCCATGATCTGCGGGCCTGACGTCATGATGCGTTTCTGTGTTCGCGAGCTCCAAAAGCGGGGAACTCCCGACGAGCGGATCTACCTTTCCCTCGAGCGAAACATGAAGTGCGCTATAGGGTTTTGCGGCCACTGTCAGTACGGCCCGTTTTTCCTCTGCAAGGATGGACCCGTGTTCGCCTATAGCCGATTGCGGTTTCTGAGTGACGTGCGGGAGTTCTGAAGAATGCCGAGATTCAGAGCTCGAAAGCCGAAGCTGGCCGTGTGGAAGTTTGCCGGTTGTGACGGTTGCCAGCTTACGCTTCTGGACTGCGAGGACGAGCTGCTGGCGATCGCCGGCGAGGTGGAGATCGCACATTTCCTCGAGGTATCTCGAGCCGTCGTCAGGGGTCCATACGACCTATCGCTTATCGAGGGGAGTATGTCCACTCCCCACCATGTCGAGCTTATTCAGCGAATTCGAAAGCAAAGTAGGGTTCTCGTGGCCATCGGCGCGTGCGCGACAGCCGGAGGCATTCAGGGGCTTCGCAACTTCGCGGAAGCAGACGACTTTGTACGGGTAGTGTACGCAAGCCCCGAGTACGTCCGGACCTTGGACACGTCGCTTCCGGCCTCGGCGTACGTGCCGGTCGACTTCGAGCTGCGGGGCTGCTCGCCGAACAAGGGGCAGCTCCTCGAGCTCATCTCCGCGTTCCTGCATGGACGGAAACCGAACATACCGCCGCATAGCGTCTGCATCGAATGCAAGCGGAAGGGCAACGTGTGCATCATGGTGGCGCACGGCACCCCCTGCCTCGGCCCGGTCACGCACGCCGGGTGCGGCGCCTTGTGTCCAAGCTACAACCGCGGGTGCTTCGGCTGCTTCGGCCCGATGGAGACGCCAAACACGGCCAGCCTGAACGGCTGGCTCGGAGGGCTCGGCGTGCTGCCCGCCGAACAGATGCGCCTGTACCGGACCTTCAACGCCAACGCGCCGGCATTCAAGGAGGCGAGTGAGCAGTATGTCCCAGGAACTCCCTCGGACCATCACCCTCAAAGTTAATGCGCTTGCCCGGGTCGAGGGAGAGGGCGCCCTCTTCATCAGGGCGCGAAACGGTCAGCCTCAAGAGGTGAGGCTAGAGATCTACGAGCCGCCGAGGTTTTTCGAGGCGCTCCTCCGCGGGCGGCACGAGTCCGAAGCGCCCGACATCACCGCGCGGATCTGCGGCATCTGTCCGGTCGCCTACCAGATGAGCGCCTGCAATGCGTTAGAGAGCTTGTTTGGCGTCGTCATGTCCCAACCGCTGCGCGCATTGCGCCTGCTGCTGTACTACGGCGAGTGGATCGAGAGCCACGCCCTCCATGTCGCCTTTCTCCATGCACCGGATTTTCTCGGATATCAGAGCTCTGTCGAGCTGGCGAAGGACCAGCCGGATCTCGTGCGAAAGGCTCTGCAGCTCAAGAAGACTGGTAACCAGCTCATGGCGTTGGTCGGCGGGCGGGAGATCCATCCCATCAACGTGCGCGTAGGTGGCTTCTACTCGACTCCGCAACCGCGCGACATGGCTGCGCTGCGGGATCCGCTGCGTGAGGCGCTGGACATCGCCACAGAGATGGCGCGTTGGGTAGCAGGCTTCGAGTTTCCCGATTTCGAGCAGGACTACGAGTTCGTGGCTCTTCGCCATCCCGACGAGTATGCGATTCTGGAGGGCCGCATCGTCTCTGACAAAGGAATCGACATGCCCGTCAGTCAGTTCGATGACACCTTTGTCGAGCAACACGTGTCCTATTCAAACGCCCTGCATTCCCACATCCCCGGTCGCGGGAGCTACCTGGTCGGGCCAATGGCGCGGTTCAATCTCAATTTCGACCAGCTTTCCCCGCTCGCCAAAGAAGTTGCCCAACAGCTTGGGATCCGCCCCCCCATGCGGAATCCGTTCAAGAGCATCATCGTTCGAATGATCGAGGTGGTGCATGCCCTGGACCAGTCCTCGCAGATCGTGGGCAACTATGAGCAGGCAACGGTTCCATGGGTGGAGCACGTCCCGCGCCCGGGCGTGGGGTTCGGCGCAAGCGAGGCCCCACGGGGAATCCTCTACCATCGCTACCGCGTCGGGGCAGACGAGCTCATCGAGGACGCGAAGATCGTGCCACCCACATCGCAGAACCAGAAGCGCATCGAGGACGATCTGTGGCAGTTCGCTCCACAAGTGTTGAGTCTCCCGAGGGACCGCGCTACGTGGCTGTGCGAGCAAGCCATCCGCAACTACGATCCCTGCATCTCCTGCGCCACGCACTTCTTGCGCCTGACGATCGAGGATGACTGAGCCCGCGGCTCGCCCGGATTCCGTGTCGTGTGGTCCATATCAGCGGCCGCGGATCATCGGCATCGGCAATTCCGACCGGGGCGACGACGGCGTGGGGATCTGGGTGGCCAACCGGATCGCCTCGGCAGACTGGCCCGGTGTCGCGGTGGTATCCCTCGACTCGGCTGACGGTACCGCCCTGCTCAGTGCATGGCAGGGAGCGGATGTGGCGTATGTCGTCGACGCGGTGCACGCGGAGCTACCCGCCGGCAGTGTGGTGCGAATGGTCGTGTCGCCTGGCCAGCGTATTGGTGCTACATTGCGCTCTCTCTCGAGTCACGGCCTCGGGCTGCAGGAAGCGATCGATCTCGGTGGTGCCCTGGGAATGTTGCCTCGGCGCCTGGTCGTCTACGGTGTCGTCGGGGAGAGCTTCGAGACGGGGCGTGGATTATCGGCGCCAGTCGCGCGTTCGGGCGGAAATGTGATGCGGCGTCTGCGAGGGGCATTAGACAGGAGCACTCGCGTTGCATGAGGTCGCGCTCATGCGGGCGCTCGTGGTGCGAGTCCTCGAGCTGGCGCAGGGGCAGCAGGCTGTTCACGTCGAAAGAGTCGTCGTACGCATGGGCGCTCTTGGTCATGGGCGACCGAGCCACCTCCAGTGGCACTTCTCCCAGGCGGCAGCGGCCACTCTGGCCGACGGTGCTGTTCTGGACGTGGTGATGACGGACGAGTTGGTCGATCTGGTGCTCGAGAGCATCGACCTGGAGCTGCCCCCCAGCCCCGTCCACGAAGTCCGCGCACAGCAACGCTAACCGCGTGCCTGGTGGATCCGGCGAATCTCTCGGTTCAATGCGGCGACAGCGCGCCGGAGTCCGTTGTCTTCCTTAGGCCACGGCGGCACGAACACGGAGGCTGCTAAACCGCTCCATCATTGACTGCTCGGGGCGGATTTCCACAACGCCGACCACATTCCCACCTCGAGGGGTAGGCGCGCCTCCGTCGCCCCGCCCTACTGGGCAGCCAAGAAACCAGCGCCTCCGCGTCGCCCTCGACTACCCGCCCGACCGAGGAAACGTACCCTCCGCGAGCCATATCTTTCGCGTAGCACACCGCCTCTCCTCTCAGGGAGGACCTGGTGCGCAGTCGAGAGCGAAGGTGAAGGAGAACGGAGATGAAGTGGTACATCAGAGCGTGCCCCAACTGCGGTGGAGCGCTGCACGATTCTGAAGATCGGGGCTGGGTCGAGTGCCTGATGTGCTCGCGGTCCTTCCGTGCCAGCCAAATTGGCCAGGAGCCGAAAGATGAGCCCGCGCTGGCAGCCGCCAGCGAGGATCAAGCTCGGCGCCGCGTCCCGCGGCTGGGCGATGCTCGCAGGGGCCGTGCGGCTTGATCGGCGCGCGTTGAGGGTCTTTGAGTGGCGTCCGCACGAGGAGAAAAGGGAATGACCATAGCCAGCGATAGTCCAACGGAGCAGCCGACGAGGCGGGTGGACGCCATGCCGAGCGTGGTGTTGAGGGATGGAAGCACAATCGTGGTACGACCCGTCGCTGAGGGCGACGAGGCCGCGCTACTGGACTTCTATCGATCCCTGTCTCCCGACTCGCAGCAACTCCGCTTCTTCTCCAACGCCGCTGACGTTGAGGCGGCCGCCCGTGAGCTCGGCGCCGTCGATCCCTCGGATCGCTTTGGACTCGTCGCGCTCGCGGGTCCCGATGCTCACGTGGTTGCGCATGCGGTGTACCGGCGGACCGCGCCTGCAGTCGCGGAGGTTGGCTTCGCCGTGACCGACCGTATTCAAGGTCACGGCCTTGGCACCATTCTGCTGGGCCAGCTGGCGCAACAGGCGTCCGGTCGAGGCGTCGCTGCCTTCGAAGCAGTCATGCTGCCATCCAATCATCGGATGCTGGGAATGCTGCGGCAGTCCGGCTTTGACCTTGACGTTCATGCCGGCCGTGACCAGATGCTCGTGCGCTTCTCGACATCTCTCACGGAGGATGCGCTCGCCTCCTTCGACCATCGCGAGCAGCTGGCGACGACGAGCGCGTTGAAGTCCTTCCTTTCACCGACCTCGATCGCCGTGATCGGCGCTTCGCGTCAGCGCGGCACGGTCGGCGGTGAGGTGTTCCACAATCTCATTTCCGGCTCCTTCAACGGGCCGGTCCACCCCGTGAACGCACGGTCGGGGTCGGTGCAGTCGGTCGCTGCCTATGCGAGCGTTCAAGACATTCCCAGCCAGATCGATCTCGCAGTGGTCGCAGTGCCCTGCGAGCAGGCAATCGAGGTTGTGGATCAATGCTGGACCAAAGGCGTGCGTGCCATTGTCCTGCTCTCTGCTGGGTTCGCCGAGGCCGGCCCCGAAGGCCAGCTCCGTCAGCGTGAGCTGCTCGCAGCGATTCGCTCACGAGGCATCCGCTTGATTGGACCCAACTGCCTGGGGATTCTCAACACCGACCCCGATGTTCGCCTCAATGCGACGTTCGGTCCGACTGCCCCAACCCCTGGTCGGGTGGGGTTCATGTCCCAAAGCGGCGCCTTGGGCCTGGCCGCTATGGATTACGCGCACTCGCTCGGCGTTGGAATTTCGAGTTTCGTGTCCGTCGGGAACAAGGCCGATATCTCCGGCAACGACCTGCTCTGCTACTGGGAATCGGACCCGGGCACTCACGTCATCCTGCTGTACTTGGAATCTTTTGGAAATCCGCGCAAGTTCTCGCGCATCGCCCGGCGCGTCGCGCGTCAGAAGCCCATCGTGGCCCTCAAGAGCGGGAGATCGCTTTCTGGCGCGCGCGCGGCGGGCTCTCACACGGGCGCTCTCCTCGCCGCATCGGACACGGCCGTGAATGCGCTCTTTCAGCAGACAGGAGTCATCCGCGTCGACACGATCGAGGAGCTCTTCGGCGCCGCATCGCTCCTGGAAAGCCAGCCACTTCCGCGCGGGCGCCGCGTTGGAATCGTCACGAACGTCGGAGGTCCGGCGATTCTGTGCGCGGATGCGTGCGAGGCTCGCGGGCTGCAGGTTCCGCCGCTCGCGGACGAAACGAGGCAAAAGCTCCAGGAGTTTCTGCCTGCCCTTGCCGCCACGAACAACCCCGTCGACATGATTGCATCGGCAACCGCTGCCCAGTACGCGGCGGCGATCCCGATTGTGGCGGAGGACCCGAGCATCGACGCCGTAATCGCGATCTTTGTGCAGCCGCTCGCCACCCGACCGGAGGCGGTCGCCACCGCCATCATGGACACTGGGCGGCTGATGCACGGGAGCAAGCCAGTGCTCGCCGTCTTCATGTCCGGCAGCGACATCGCGCTTGCTCTTCAGCGTGACGCGTATCGCGTACCGTGGTACGCATTCCCTGAATCGGCAGCGATCGCCCTGGCGCACGCAGCGCAGTACGCTGAATGGCGCCTCCAGCCACTGAGTCCGCCACCGACTCTGCCGGGACTGCGACGGGACGAAGCGGCCGGAATCGTGGCTCGAGCGATGGGTCGTGGACCGGGGTGGCTTTCGCCGGAGGAGGTGCTGGGCGTTCTCGACTGCTACGAGATCCCACACGTGAGCGAGGAGCACGTCAGCTCGCCCGAAGAAGCGGCTCGCGTCGCAGCGACCATCGCCGCTCCGTATGCACTGAAGGGCGTCGCGACCGGCGTCGTGCATAAGACGGATGTCGGACTCGTGAAGACAGGGGTGCGCTCGCCGAGCGAGATTGAGGATGCCGCTCGGGACATGCTGCACTCGGCCGAACAGCACGCCTTTGACATCCAGGGCTTCCTCATCCAGCCGATGGTCACTGGGGTCGAGATGTTGGCTGGCGTCGTGCACGATCCCACTTTTGGCCCCGTGGTTGCCTGCGGGGCGGGGGGCGTTCTCGTCGAAGTCATGAAGGACGTTGCGCTCCGGTTGTCCCCGTTGACCGCCGAGGATGCATCAGAGATGATCCGCGGGCTGCGGAGCTATCCGCTCCTCACTGGATACAGGGGAGCTCCACCGGCGGACTTGGCCGCGTTTCAGAACGTACTCCTGAGGCTGAGTGCGCTAGCTGAAGATCTGCCCCAAATTGCGGAGCTGGACTGCAATCCACTTATGGTGGGACAGCACGGGGCTGTCGTCGTGGATGCCCGGATCCGTATCGACGTGGCCGCACCCGAAGTGCCTCTGGGCGGTCGGTACTGATGATGGCCTTGGGGGCCCGCGCGGAGGC
>Ga0209726_10000247_pt1 | contig 109383 bp, 109 predicted proteins | sample Subgrocontami54m_FD_187453 | JGI IMG/M metagenome (GOLD analysis project Ga0209726, IMG submission 187453) | Subsurface groundwater microbial communities from S. Glens Falls, New York, USA - GMW46 contaminated, 5.4 m (SPAdes) (version 3) | ecosystem: Environmental > Aquatic > Deep subsurface...
CTCGCCGAGCCGCGAGAGGTACGCGGCCTCGCCGTTCTGGATGCGCTGGCGTTGGGCGACTGCGGCGGTCATGGCGAAACGTTGATCTCCGTTAATGCGATATAGTGCTTGCAGCGCATTGTAGGATGCAATATAGTTGATGTCAATCAAGGAAGCCGGATGGCCCTGAAAATCACGATTCTGGTCGGAACGATGACCGGCACCGCCCAGCTTGTGGCGCAGGAACTGGAACTCGCCTGGGGCGACGACGACACGCAGGTCGAGACGCTGCTGATGGAGAACGCCGATCCCTCGGTGTTCCAGCGCGACGGCGTGACGCTCATCTGCACCTCGACCTACGGGCAGGGCGACGTACCCGACAACGCCAAGGCGCTGTACGAGGAACTGCGCACGAAGCGCCCGGACCTGTCGCAGGTGCGATACGGCGTCTTCGGGCTGGGCGATCGCACTTACGCCGAGACCTTCAATTTCGGCGGCAAGCGGTTCGACGAGCTGCTGGCCGGACTGGGCGCGCGACGCATCGGCGAGCGCGTGCAGCACGACGCCTCGTCAGGCGTGCTCGCCGAGGAAACGGCGGAAGAGTGGGGCGCGGAGTGGCTTACACTGGCGCGTGAGGCCGCGGGGCACGCGGCGTAGGAGGACACAGACGATGGGCGTTTCGAAAGCGGATCATTCTGTTTCCCCACCCCGGGTGGAAATCGAGCGCCGGTACAACGCGGCCGAGGACCTGATCGAGCGCAACCTCGGCGCCGGGCGCGGCGGCAAGGCGGCCTACATCGACGACGCGGGTACCTGCACCTACGCAGAATTCGGCGAGCGCGCGAACCGTTTCGGCAGCGGTCTGCAGGCGCTCGGCCTTCGCATGGAGGACCGCGTCGCGATCGCGATGCTCGACACGATCGACTGGCCGACCGCGTTCCTCGGCGCGATCAAGGCGGGGATCATTCCGATCGCGCTCAACACGCTGCTCACGACGAAGGATTACGAATTCATGCTCTCGGACAGCCGCGCACAGGCGCTGCTCGTTTCCGAGGCGCTGCTTCCGGCGTTCGCGCCGCTCATCGGGAGGATGCCCTTCCTGCGCCACGTCATCGTCTCGGGCAGCGATGCCAAGGGGCACCTCGCCTTCCGAGATGTCCTTGCGAAAGGCAGCCCGCAACTCGCGACAGCCCCGACCACGCGCGACGACGCCTGCTTCTGGCTGTATTCGTCAGGATCGACCGGAACGCCCAAGGGCACGGTGCACGTGCACAGCACGCTCGTGCTTACCGCGGAGTTGTACGCGCGTCCGATCCTCGGCATCGGCGAGAAGGACATCGTGTTTTCGGCGGCGAAGCTGTTTTTCGCCTACGGCCTGGGGAACGCGCTCGCGTTTCCGATGACGGTCGGCGCGACGACGGTGCTGATGGCCGAGCGCCCGACGCCGGCGGCGGTATTCAAGCGCCTGACGGAAAGAGCGCCGAGCATCTTCTACGGCGTGCCGACGCTGTATGCAGCGTTGCTGGCGGATGCAAATTTTCCGAAGAAGGAGCAGCTTCGACTTCGCATGTGCACTTCCGCGGGCGAGGCCCTGCCCGCCGATCTCGGCAAGCGCTGGCGCGAGCGCACGGGCGTCGACATCCTCGACGGCATCGGTTCCACGGAAATGGGCCACATTTTCATCTCCAACCGGCCGGGCGACGTGCGCTACGGCACGACCGGCCGGATCGTTCCGGGATACGACATCCGCGTCGTTGACGAATCGGGCAGCCCGGTGAAGCCGGGGGAGGTCGGAGACCTGTACATCGCAGGGCCCACGAGCGCCGCGTATTACTGGAACCAGCGAGAAAAGAGCCGCACGACCTTCCAGGGCGAGTGGACGAAAAGCGGCGACAAGTATTCGTTCGACGAGGCGGGCTACTACACCTATGCGGGGCGGTCGGACGACATGCTGAAGGTTTCGGGCATCTACGTATCGCCGATAGAGGTCGAGGCGGCGCTGATTTCGCACGACGCGGTGCTCGAAGCCGCCGTCGTGGGACGCGAGGACGAAAACCGCCTCGTCAAGCCCAAGGCCTACGTGGTGCTGAAACCGGGCCAATCGGGGAGCGACGCGCTCATGAGCGCGCTGCAGCAGCACGTCAAGGACAAGCTCGCGCCCTACAAGTATCCGCGGTGGATCGAATTCATCGGCGAACTGCCGAAGACCGCGACCGGAAAGATCCAGCGCTTCAAGCTTCGGAGCTAGCCGCATCGTTCGTCGGCTGGCGCGGCCTGCGCGAGTGTTCACTCCAGCGCGAATTCGAAGCGCTTCTCGAACAGATCCGCGTCGTCGAAGTGCCGGCGGCCGATGAATGCCGTCGCATGCCGGCCCCACTGCCGCATGGCACCCGGCGAGACGATTCCCATCGGCCAGAAAAAGAACCGTTCTGCGCGCTCGGTACCTGCGATCAACCCGTCGGGACCAAACGCGCTGCGGAATCCGCCCGCGGGAAGCGGCAGCGAACGCAATTCGTCGTAGGGGGCGAACCGGTAGCGCTCTGCGCCATCGACGGCGCGTGCGGCCGAGACGCGCTCGATGTAGTGAGTTCCACTCGCAAGTCGAATCTGGATCCGCTCCTGCGGCGCGAGCTTGGGCGCCGCCTGCGGGACGAACGCCCATTCCTGCAGATCGTCTGGCGCCGGCCGTGGGCGCGCACGCAGCGTCGGAAAGAACTCGTGGTAGCAGCCGCAAGGGTGAATCGAGTCGTAGATGAGAGGCGCGCCGTCCGGGGCGAGCGTCACGCGCCAGCTGAGCCCGTCGAGCCGTCCCGCGAGCAGATCGCCTGCGACCTGCGGAGGCCGCTCCGGAAACCACAGCGTATAGACGAGTTGCGTGAGTTCGCGTCCCCGGTAAAGGGTGTGCGTGATCAGCGTGTAAACCACCGGATCGGCGGCGTCCACGACCGGGAATTCCGAGCCTTCCGCCCAGCGCAGGCGACCGGCGCGGTCGTAGGCGCCGCGCGTTTCGACCTCGAAGATCGGCGCGTACTTCGCGAGCAGGCGCGTTGCGTCGGACTGCGCGGACGCACCGGCCCCTGCGTCGGGCGGTGCGTAGCGAACAAGCGGCGCTTCCGGCGTGCTCGACGGATCGCGCCCGAATGCTTCCAGCGTTTCCTGTTCCCAGCGGCGCACGCCCGCCGCGAAGGGAAGCCGCGTCAGCGCGTACAGTCCCGCCACCCGACGCGCGTCGCTGTAGTCGTCCGGCACCGTCGCGCGCTCGAGAAGCTCCTCGCGAACGACCTCGCGCGCGAAGTCCGCCCCGCGCAATCGCTGGCCGCAGGAACGTGCGCGCTCCACCGCTCCGTCTCGGTCCTGAACGCCGAGATTCGCCACTTCGTGACGGCGCGCGCCCAGATCGAGCGTCGCCAGTCGATCGACGAACTCGGAGAATGCCGCTGCCGATCCTGCGGCATTGCGGCGCAGCGCCGACGTCGCGCGATCGACGCGGAGGTAAGGAAAAGCGGCGATGCGCGTTTCCTGTGCGTCGCGCACGCCGGCGGCGTCGATCGCATCGTCGAGCGCCTGGTACCACCGCGCGCATTCGCGAACCTCAGGCGCGCTCGACTCGAGATTCGAGCGCATCGGCTCCAGCAGGACGGCGCAACCGCCCAGCGCGGCGAGCGCCAGAGAGGCGCCAATTTGCGCGAGGCGCGAGTGCATTGGCGAATTCTACGTCGCCGCCCGATGCAGATCGGGATTGCCTAACCTGCGGGCAGCAGGGCAAAATGAGCCTGGAGGCCACGGTGCGCGATCGATACGGCCGTGCGAACCGATAGCGCAATGCATACCACGAACGAGGAGGAGCGATGAAACTGTTGATCTCTACGGCCGCGATGCTCGCGGCACTCGCGGGCGCTGCCCAGGCCCAGACCGAAATCAAGTTCGGACACGTCGGCGAACCCGGCTCGCTGTTCGCCGCGTCGGCCGAGGAATTCGCGCGCCGCGCCAACGAGCGCCTGGCCGGAAAGGCGAAGGTGGTGGTGTTCGGCTCGAGCCAGCTCGGGGGCGACAAGGAGTTGCTGCAGAAACTCAAGCTCGGCACGGTCGACATCGCGCTCCCCTCTACGGTGATGTCATCCGAAGCGGACCTGTTCGGCGTCTTCGAGATGCCCTACTTGGTCAAGGACCGCGCGCACATGAAGCGCATCGAGAACGGCGTGTTCTGGAAGACGCTCGCACCGGCCGCCGAGGCCAAGGGCCTCAAGATCATCGCGGTCTGGGAGAACGGCTACCGGCACATCACCAACTCGAAGCGCGCGATCGACACGCCCGCCGACCTGCAGGGGATCAAGCTGCGCGTCCCCGAGGGCAAGTGGCGCGTCAAGATGTTCCAGGCCTATGGCGCGAACCCCAGCCCGATGAAATTCTCCGAGGTGTTCACGGCGCTGCAGACGGGCGTCATGGACGGGCAGGAAAACCCTTTCACGCAGATCTACAGCGCCAAATTCCAGGAAGTGCAGAAATATCTCTCGCTCACGGGCCACGTGTATACGCCGGCCTATGCCACGGTGGGCGCGAAGAAATGGGCCAGCCTGCCGGCCGAAGTGAGAAACACGCTCGAGACCGTCGCCAAGGAGACGCAGGCCTACGTGTACGAAACCGCCGCGAAGGCCGAGGACGATCTGCTCGGCAAGCTCAAGACTGCCGGCATGCAGGTGAACACGCCGAACAAGGACGCGTTCATCGCCGCCTCGAAGCCGGTCTATGAGGAGTACTCCAAGGAAGTGAAGGGCGCCAAGGAGGTCATCGACAGCGCCATCGCGCTCGGCAAGTAGCCCCCGCAACCCGGGCCGCCGACAGCGGCCCTTTTTTTGCGTCCAGCGGATATGGATATCACTCGTTACGCGCGGCTGCGCTCGGGCTTCGAACGCTTCCTCGAGGCGATCGTGTTCGTGCTCATGTTCGCGCTGGCAATCGTGGTCACGCTGGCGGTCGTCTATCGCAAGGTCGGCGCCTCGCTGGTCTGGTACGACGAGATCGCCTCGGTACTGCTCGCCTGGATCACATACTACGGCGCGGCGCTTGCCGCGCTCAGGGGAGCCCACATCGGGGTCTCGGTGCTGGTCGACGCAATGCCGCGGCCGCTGCGCGTGGCGGCGACGCTGTTCGCCGAACTGTGCGTGATCGGTTTCTTCGTGCTGCTCGCTTGGGTCGGCTACTCAATACTCGACGTCCTCGCCACCGACACGCTGGTCAGTCTGCCCGGGGTATCGGTGATTTACACCCAGTCGGTGATTCCGATCGGCGCGACGCTGTTCGTCATCGCCGAGTTGATGCGGCTGCCGGAGGCGCTGCGGCAGGCCGGTTCACGCTTCGGGGCGAATCCCTGACATGGCGATCCTGCTGCTGTTCGTGGGCGTGCTCGTACTGGTACTGCTGAACGTGCCGATCGCCGTGGCCCTTGGAATCGCGGCAGTGAGTGCGATGCTCGCCAGTCAGGGCACCGGCATTCTGCCCAATCTGGCGCTCGTGATGTACAACGGCGCGACGAACTTCCCGCTGATCGCGATCCCACTGTTCATCCTGGCCGGCGCGATCATGAACACCTCGGGGATTTCGCGCCGCCTGATCGCGTTCGCCTCGGCGATCCTCGGTTTCGTACGCGGCGGCCTTGCCATGGTGAACGTTGGCGCCTCGATGTTCTTCGCCGAAATCTCCGGATCGGCGGTGGCCGACGTCGCCGCGATCGGTTCGGTGCTGATGCCGGCGATGAAGAAGAAGGGCTACCCGGGACCTTTCACCGCCGCAGTGACTTCGTCTTCGGCATCGATCGCGATCATCATCCCGCCCTCGATCCCGATGATCCTGTACGCGGTGATGGCGGGCACCTCGGTGGTGCAGCTGTTCGTCGCCGGCATCGTGCCGGGGGTGATCGGCGGCCTGGCCATGATGGGGCTGTGCTACTGGTACGCAGTCCGCTTCAACTGGCCGGTCGAAGAGGTCTTCCAGCTGCGGCGCGTATGGGCGACCTTCAAGGATGCGGCGCTTGCGTTCTTGCTTCCGGTCATCATCCTGGGCGGCATCTTCGGCGGACTGGTCACGGCGACCGAGGGCGCGGGTCTGGCAGTGGTCGCGGCGATCGGCATCGCGTTCTGGTACCGCGAGATCAACTGGAAGATGCTCAGGACCGCCGTCGTCGACGGTGCGGTGCAGACTGCCGTGGTGATGCTGCTGGTGGCTTCGAGCGCGCTGCTCGGGGTTTACCTTACCGAGGCGCAGGTGCCGCAGCGGCTGGCCGAGGCGATTGCCGGCTTCACCACCAATCCCTGGGCGATCCTGGCTCTGATGAACGTGTTCTTCCTGCTGATCGGGCTGTTCCTGCACTCGGCAGCGGCAATCATCCTCGTGGTGCCGATCGTGATGCCGGTGGTAACGGCCGTAGGCATCGACCCGGTGCACTTCGGCCTGGTGGTGACGCTCAACCTGGCCATCGGTCAGCAGACGCCCCCGGTTGCGAGCGTACTGATGACCGCGTGCTCGATCGCCAAGGAAAACGTCTGGGACGTCACCCGCGCGAACCTTCCGTTCATCGGGGTGCTGCTGCTCGTGCTGCTGCTCGTCACCTACGTGCCGGCCGTGCCGCTCGCCCTGGTGAACCTGTTCTACCGCTAGGTTCAGACGCCCTGAGTTCGCGCGGCAGCGCAAGACGCGCGGTGATTTGCTCATCCGAAGAGCGTCGCGCTCTCGCGCATCCGGCTTCTGCGCCCTCTGAAACGGACACTCCACTGACCGGATCTGCGGGAAACGAACGGCTGCTTTCGGGTGGCGCGAAGGGCTGAAACCGACCCGAAGCGGACATTCAGACGTAGACTGAGGCCCGACTTGGATTGACTGGGCATTCCGCCTGATGGATGAGCGAAGGTACTTTGGCCTGGATGCCTTGCGCGGTGCGATGATGATGCTGGGCATCGTCCTGCATGCCGCCTGGCTTTATCTCTCTGCGCCGCCGCCGACGGTTCCACTGCCGACCGACCGGAACAATGCGGTTGTCTTCGATTTCATTTTCAGTTTCATCCACAGCTTTCGCATGCCGACGTTCTTCGTCCTGGCGGGGTTCTTCGCCGCGCTGCTGATCGAAAAGCGGGGCCTATGGGGCATGTACAAGGATCGCGCGCGCCGGGTTCTGGCGCCATTGGCCGTAGGCGTCGTGACGATCCTGCCGGTCACCGGACTGCTGATGCTGGATTTCATACTCAGCGTGCGATTTGACACGCACGACCTTATTCCGGACCGCGGGGCTTTGAACTCGCTCCGCGAGGAAATGGTCGCCAAGGGGTTTCCCGTCGGCCGGCCGATGCTCGGGCATTTATGGTTTCTCTATTACCTCTGCTTCTTCTATCTCCTGATTCCCCTATGCCGGTTCCTCGTCAGGCAAAGTTTGAAGTTCGAGGATCGGTTGAGGCGCTGGCTGGATTCACCGTTACTGCTGGTGGCGATTGCGTTGTACACGGCAGCGACCTTGTGGCCATTCCACGGTGGCCAAGTGCAGGAAGGATTCATCTATTTCAAGCCGCACCCGCCGTCCTTGGTCTATTACGGATCGTTTTTCGTGCTCGGTTACGTCGTCCATCACTACCGCGATATATTGCAGGCCCTGGCGCGCAGAGTCCTTTCCTGGGCGCTGCTCGCGCTCGTCCTATTTCCCATTGCGCTGTACGCGAGCCACCTCGACAACAGCGCTCGCGGCGCCAGCTTCGAGCTTCATCTTGGCGCAGTGCTTGCAAACGCGCTGTGCACATGGGCGCTGATCTGTCTCTTCCTGGGTGGCGCGCAGCGTTTTTTCGACCGCGAGTCGCCTTGGATCTTGTACGTATCCCAGTCGTCGTACTGGGTGTACCTGGTGCACCTGCCGCTCGTTTTCCTCGCCGGATGGTGGCTGCTGCAGTTCGACTTACCCGCCGTGCTCAAATTTCTGCTCGTTTGCGGCTTTACTGTGGTCGTCGCTTTCGTGACCTTTCACTACTGGGTGCAGAAGACCAGGGTGAGTGATTTTCTGCACGGGCGCCGCTTCAACCTGAATTGGCCTTGGCTGGAAACCGGTCTGGCGGGAAGCCGGGCGAAGCCGTAGGCGGCGAATGACCGCTTCTGGCCGCACTCAGCCGATTGAGCCATCTACAGGATTTTCCCGATAGCGGACGTTGACAGCGCCGTGTACTACCGCAGCGCGTCCGCCGCGCTGGGGTCTTCAAGACCGGCGGCAATGCGAAAGGCGGTGGTGACGCGCTGCCGATCTTCCGGTCGGCTGTAGGCCGACTCGCCACCTATTCGTCTCTGAACATACTCCGGCGCCAGCCGACGGGCAGTTTCGAGCGCTGCTTTCGCACTCGCCATATCACCTGCGCCGACCGCCACTAAAACATGGTTCATGTGCGCAACCGGCCAGTTTGGAGCCGCGCCCACCGAAAGCAGCGCGAATTCGATTCCCTGGGCGTGGTCGCGCAGCAAGAAGCAGGCTGCGGCGCGCATGGCATTCGTTCTGTAATGAAAGGGGTCGCGTGGACTGAGGCGAACGGCATACTGCGCGTGTTCCAACGACAGTTCCGGCCTACCTTCCATTAGTTCAACGTAAGTCAGGGATCGCAGTGCGAGGACGTCATTCGGATTGAGTTCGTAACCCCGGCGCGCGTTGGCAAGCGCCTCAGCCCCGCGTCCCGCCAGGGATAGCAGCATCCCCGTCCACGCGTAGCCCGGGCTGCCCGATGGATCCAGTTCAATCGCCTTGGCGGCCGCATCCAGACCCTCCTGCAATCTCGTTTGTGCATCCTTTCCGTCGCCTGTAAACAAGAATAGGTGCTGGGCCTGCAATCCTGCAATAAGGTTTAGTGCCAGGGCGTTACGTGGGTCGAGCGCGAGAGCTTCTCTGGCTTGGGCAAGCGCCCGCTCAAGAAGCGGAAGATCAAATTTACGATACACCTCGTCGCCGCTCGCGACCGCACGTAGCGCGATATCGTGCGCGGTCAAGTTCTCTGGCCGGCGGCGGCGCGCCTTCTCCTGTTCTGCCGTATCGATCTGCGGCGCGATGGCGGCTACGATGCTTTGCGTGACTTCCTCCTGCACCGCAAAGATATCCTCTAGCACTCGGTCGAACTTTTCGGCCCAAATGTGGTTTCCGGTTACCGCATCGATCAGCTGAGCAGTTACTCGAATCCGAGTCGATGCTTTGCGAATGCTTCCCTCCAGCACATAACGAACGCCGAGTTCCTTGGACACGGTGCGCACGTCTACCGCCTTGCCTTTGTAGGTGAACGTGCTATTGCGTGCAATCACGAACAGCGAGTGAAAACGCGACAGCTCGGTGATGATTTCTTCGGTCACCCCGTCGGTGAAATACTCCTGTTCGGGGTCACCGCTCATGTTGGCAAAAGGCAGCACCGCGATCGACGGCTTGTCCGGCAGCGACAGGTCTATCTCGCCCACGGCAGGCACCGGCTTCGTGTTGCTGCTGCCGGGCTTGAGCCGGAATGCCCGGACCGGGTCGGCGATGTTCTTCATCGTCTGTTCGCCGAGATCATCGAAACTCGCGTTGACCTTGCCGCGGACCGCGTTTCTCACTGAGTCCGATACCGCGATTCCGCCCGGTTCCGCGAGACCCTCCAGACGTGCAGCGATGTTCACGCCGTCCCCGTAGACCGTTCCGTCGGCCTTCTCGATCACGTCGCCGAGGTGCACACCGACGCGAAAGCGCATGCGGTGGCCCTCCGGTACGGAACTGGATGCAGTATCGAGATCTCCCTGCACGGCAAGGGCGGCCGAGACTGCGCCGACCGCCGTTTCAAAAACGGCAAGCACCGAATCGCCCGCCATGTCGATGACGCGGCCCTGGTTGGACTCGATGTGCTTACGAAATGCGACTCGTGCCGCGTCGAGAGCGGCCACCGTGGCTCGCTCGTCGAGCGACATCAGGCGCGAAAATCCAGCCGCGTCCGCAGCGAGAATCGCGGCCAGTCTTTGTTTGAGGTCTGATCCCGACACCTGTACCGAACCTCCCCAAGTCAGGCGGCGAAACGATAGCACTTCGCGGGTTTAGGCGGTGATTCGGCGTACGTTGAATGTCCGAAAGTGGCCGCGAACACCCTCTTGGTGGCGGCTCGAAAACCGCCGCATAGCTGCCATTCGGTGAAATTGCTAACCGGCGTCAACACCAAGCCTTTCCAAAGCGCCGCTGCGGCGTAGAGTCGTCCGCAGACTCGCTCCCCGGGAGGCAATGGCATGGGCCAGGTTCGCCGCAGACGGTTCCTGATCGCATCAGGTGCGCTGCTGGCCACACCGCTCGCAAGTTTTGCGCAGCAGCGAGGCAAGGTTTGGAGTATCGCCTTCCTGGCGTCCAGCAAGCCCCTGTCTCGCGGCGAACCCGACCCCTACGGGGCGGCGTTCGTGGGCGAAATGCAGGCCGCCGGTCATACGTTCGGCGTGGACTATGTGATCGAGGTGAGTTCGGCCGACGACGACTACGAACGCCTGCCAGCGCTGGCGAACGAACTGGTGCTGCGCAATGTCGACATCATCATCGCGGTCACTTTGCCCGCGATAATCGCCGCTCACAAGGCGAGCAAGACCGTGCCCATCGTCTGTATCGGCGTGCACGATCCGGTGGGCATGGGATTGGCGGCCAGCCTCGCCCGCCCCGGCGGCAACCTTACCGGCCTGGCGACCTTCTACGGCGACCTCTTTCCCAAGCATCTGGAACTGCTGAAGTCGATCCTGCCGAAGGTGACCAGCGTCGCGCTCCTCGCCAATGCCAGCGTGATGAGGATGGTTCCGGGCGGCGAGCAGATTGTCCGTGAGGCAGCACAGAAGCTGGGAATGCGTGCACACGCCGTGCCCATCGACTCCGCAGCACAGCTCCCGCAGGCGTTCGCCTCCATGACGCGCGAGCGCGCCGGCGCCTTTATCGCCCTCGCCGACGTGATCTTCCTGCGAGAGCGGCGGCAGGTCGCCGAGCTGGCGCTGAAACACCGGCTGCCCTCTTTTTTCGCCAACCGCGAGAACGTGCAAGCGGGCGGCCTGGTGAGCTACGGCGAGGATGGTGTCGAAATGTTCGCGCAGGCAGCGAGATACGTGAGCAAGATCATGAAGGGTGCCAAACCGGGGAATCTGCCGATCGAGCAGCCGACGAAATTTCACCTGGCGATCAACCGCAAGACCGCCGCGGCGCTGAAACTGACCATCCCGCAGGAAATGCTGCTGCGCGCCGACGAGGTGATCATATAGTTCCGGCAGCCCGCGAACAGCTGCTTTCGGGCGACATTGAAGGACAACCGTGAAGGGCGGTTCCTGGCCGATCTGAGCCTGACCAACAGGCCGGCCAGATTCCCCGTTAGCTGCTGTTGCTGGAGTAGCGTTCGACCCTAAACAATCACTGGCGCCAACTACAAATCGTTCTGTGGCGCGGCGCGCAGTCTGCGGTTATTCTCCGGCACGCCCTGCGCCAAAGGGAGATCGATGACGACCGACGCTGGCATGCGCATGAACCGTTTCACTCTGCGCTTCGCCGGCGCGGACATGGAGGCGGCGTTTGCGGATGAGCAGGCACGCAAGGCAGTGCGTCCGGTCCGCATCGCACTTGTCGTCCTGGGCGCCCTGAATGTGGGCCAATACGTGCTGACGATTCACGTCTTCAAGAGCATCGTGGTTGGTATCGGCGCACTCAACACGCTTCTCACCACGATTGTGGCGTTGCTCCTCTACGCGAGTTTCTATGCGCTCACCTATCGCCCGGTATTCCTGAAGCGACAGCAACTGATCCTGTTCCTCCTTGCCTGCTTGATTTCGGTCGGCGTTACCCGGCACAGCGCGCAGCTTCCACTCGACGTCCTCGAATCGCGTGGTTTCACGATCATGTTGATGTATACCATCTTCATCTACAGCGTATTGCGCCTGAAATTTCCGCAGGCCGTGCTCGCCGGCTGGCTCGGTGCCGCTATTTTCGTTGGATACCTCTTCGGAATGGACTTGATGGGGCCTACGGCCGCCGGGCGCAGCGCCTTGATACTGGGATTCGCGAACTGTGGCGGCATGCTCATCTGTTACCAGATGGATGTGTCCGCACGCCGGGAGTTCACCGCGATGCGCCTTCTCGACAAGGAACGCGAACGTTCCGAGCGACTGCTGCTGAACATCCTGCCGGCGCCGATTGCCGAGCGCCTGAAAGCATCCGGAGACTCCATCGCCGAGCACTCCGGCGGCGTGACGGTGCTGTTTGCCGATATCGTCGGGTTCACTCCCCTGTCGGCCAGCAAGACGCCGCAAGCGCTGGTCGAACTGCTGAACCGGATCTTCTCCGAGTTCGACGCGCTGGCCGACGCGCACGGCTTGGAGAAGATCAAGACCATCGGCGATGCCTACATGGCCGTCGCCGGGCTGCCGAATCCGTGGCCCGACCATGCGGCGAGGGCCGCGCGCATGGCGCTAGCAATGCTGGATGCGACTGCGCGCGTGGCGGCAGAGACGCGAGAGAAGCTTTCGTTGCGCATCGGCCTGCATTCGGGCCCGGTGGTGGCGGGCGTGATCGGGCGCAGGAAGTTCGCCTACGACATGTGGGGCGACACGGTGAACACGGCGAGCCGCATGGAGTCGCACGGCGTGCCGGGTGCGATCCACTGCACCGAGGCCACCGCGATGCTGCTGAAGGGAATGTTTCAGCTGCAGCCGCGTGGCGCGATGGAGATCAAGGGCAAAGGTGAGATGTGCACGTTCCTGCTGACCGATGCCACGGCGATCCACTGTGGATGATCGCAGGTACTTCGGCGTTCGGTGCGGTCGAGTGACCGCTTTTGGCCGGTTTGAGCCCGATCGGCCGACCACCTAGTTGCCCGGTTTTCGGACATTCGAGCGTAGACTCTTGCCATCCCATCTGTCCTTTTTTAGAGGGGGCATGGCTGCCGTCGGACGTAGAAGGCTTATGCTCGCCGCGTGCGCGATGCTCGCATCGCCGCGCGCAGGCGCATGGAAGCCGGGCCGCGATTACCGCGTCGGCGCGCTGCTGGCGAGCGGACCGGGCATGGATCGCTACCGCGACGCGCTGCGCGAGCGGCTCGCGGGCCATGGCTTCGTCGAAGGCAAGAACCTGCGAATTGATGCGCGCGGCTCGGCCTCCTTCGGCGACGACCGCGAGTACGTTCGGGCGATGGTGGCGGCCAAAGCGGATGCGATTTTCACCGTCTCCTCCCACGCGACCGCGGCCGCCATGGCCGCGAGCCAGTCTGTGCCGATCGTGTTCGTATGGGTTCCGGACCCGATCGTCTCGGGGATCGTGAGCAGTTACGCCAGGCCAGGCCGCAACACTACGGGGGTCAGCAGCCGGTTTGGCGAGTTACTGCACAAACGCCTGGAACTGGTGCGAGAGCTATTGCCGAAGGCGAGACGCGTCGCCGTCTTCGGACAAACCTACACGGACGAGTTCGCTGCGATCGCGCCCGAGTTGCGCAAGACGGCCGCGCGGTTACAGATCGAACTCCTCGAATTGGTGACGGCGGATCGGACGGGATGGGACAGTTCGCTCGACCGCGCAATCAAGTTGGGCGCCGAAGCACTCGTGCCGTTCGCTTGGTTCGCCGACTCGCCGGTCACCGGCGGCGTGATCGTCGAGATTGCCAACCGGAACCGCATCGCGGCGGTTTTCGCCGACGCGGAATCGGTGGAAAGGGGTGGTTTGATTTCCTGGGGCACCAATCTCGTCGACGACGTGCGCCGCGGAGCCGACATGCTGGCGCGGGTGCTGAACGGCGCCAAACCCGCAGACTTGCCGGTGGATCAGGCCGAGAGATTCGAACTGGTGGTCAATCTCAAGACCGCGAAGGCGATCGGCCTCGCCGTGCCGCAGAGCGTACTGCTGCGCGCCGACCGGGTAATCGAGTAAGCGGGCCGCGGAAAGGCTGGCCCTGGCCGGTCTGAGCCGCCCCTGCCGTCCACCCGTCAGCCCTCCCGGCGGTCATGGCGCGTGCGTAGCCGTTCCGAAACAAGGCAGGGTCTGGTCAGGTGCGCCATCCGGCGAAACATACTGTTACAGATTGCCTTGGATGTTTGTGACCTAATCCCTGATCGACAGACGTCGGTCGGCCTGGATTGACCGGCCAACATGCCCCCTTTTGGAATGACGAAAGGACGCAAATGATGAAATCGAGTGGACGCTGGATAATCGTCTTGATCGTGGGTGCAATGACGTTTGCAAGTCCAGCCGCGCACGCTCAACGTGGCGGTGGCGGCCATGGCGGCTACGGTGGCGGCATGGGCGCCGGAATGGGTGGCGGACTCGGCAGCGGAATGTCCTCCGGGGTCCAACGCGGATCGCCGGGCGCAATGCCCATGGAACGATCGTCCGAGCGCTCGAGCGGGGCCTCGAACTCCGACAGAAGCATGGCTGGTGACCGACAGGGCAACGCTGGCCCGAAAACGGCAGGCGACCTGTTGCAGCAGAACAGCAAACTGTCGGAAGGTCTCGCCAAGCTGTTGCCTGCGGGAACCGACCTGCAAAGCGCCAGTTCGGGATTCAGGAACCTTGGCGAGTTTGTCGCCGCCGCGCACGTCAGCAACAATCTCGGTATTCCGTTTGCCGAACTGAAGACGCGGATGATGACTGGCGATAGCCTCGGCGAAGCGATTCACGCGCTCAGACCGAACGTCGACTCGCAAGTTGAGGCGCGCAAAGCGCGCGCCAAGGCAGAAGACGAGATTACAAAAGGCTAGGGACTTCAGAAAACTGTAGTCATTGGTTCGAGTTGCAGCTCTTGCTCACCCGGAAAGGATGAAGGCTATGGGGCTGAAAGTCCCGTCGTCGATCCAAATGCGCGCGGACCGGGTAAATGAACAGAAACTGACCGTCAACGGCAGCAGTCGGCCGAACTGAACCGGACCGATACCAGTCAGGAATTTCCGGGTCGCAGACATGCGATGGGCGCGACCCGGTGCGACACGGACATTCGGGCGTAGACTTCGCGACGGCTCGCCCGGGAGGGGCAATGAATCCGCCGCAAATTCGGTACGCGAAGAATGGCGACGTGCACATCGCCTACCAGGTGCTTGGTGATGGCCCGATCGACCTCGTGCTCGTGCATGGCTGGGTCTCCCATCTGGAGCTGATGTGGGAGGAGCCTTCAATCGCGCGCTTTCTCGAACGCCTGGCGGGATTCAGCCGTCTCATTCTGTTTGACAAGCGAGGCACAGGGCTGTCTGACCGGGTCGCGGAAAGCGAGTTGCCTACGCTGGAGCAGCGCATGGAAGACGTTCGAGCGGTGTTGGACGCCGTCGGCTCGCGTCGCAGTGCGTTGATGGGCATCTCGGAAGGTGGGCCGATGTGCGCGCTTTTCGCCGCCACGCATGCCGATCGCACCGCGGCGCTGATCATGTGTGGCAGCTACGCGCACTGGATCCGGGACGACGATTGTCCATGGGCAATGACGCGCGAACAGCATGAGGCGGCAGCAGCCGCTTTCGAGCGCGGATGGGGTACTCCCATTGGCTTCAAGACCGTCGCACCGACTAGTTCCGCGGATGAACGCTATCGCAACTGGTGGGCGCGGTATCTCCGAATGGGCGCGAGCCCCGGCGCGGGCATCGCGCTTTATCGGATGAATTACGAGATCGACATCCGGAAGCTGCTCCCGGCGATCCACGTCCCAACGCTGTTGCTGCACCGGGTGGGGGACCGGCTGATCAACGTGGAAGCGTCTCGTTATATGGTGAGGAACATTCCGGGCGCGAAGCTCGTAGAACTCCCGGGCGACGACCACCTGGTTTTTCTGGGTGACAGCGAAGCCGTAGTCGGCGAAATCCAGGAATTCCTCACCGGGGCGAGAGCGCCAGAGGCCCAGGAAACAACTCTCGCCACCGTGATGTTCGTGGACATCGTGGGCTCGACCGAGAAGGCGGCCGAGCTGGGGGATGCGCGCTGGCGTGACCTTCTAACGGCCTACCATCAAGCGGCACGCCAGGAAATCAATCGCCATCGTGGTCAATTGATCGATACTGCGGGCGACGGCATATTCGCGAGCTTTGACGGGCCTGCTCGGGCGATCCGCTGTGCGCGCGCGATCGGGGACCGTGCGGGCAGTTTTGGCTTGCAGACGCGGGCCGGAGTTCACACGGGCGAGTGCCAGATCATAGGTGAAAAGCTGGCGGGCATGGCTGTTCATATCGGCGCCCGTATCGCCGCAAGCGCTCGAACGGGCGAAGTGCTGGTCTCCAGTACCGTAAAGGACTTGGTTGCGGGCTCCGGCCTGCGTTTTTCAGACCTTGGCCGACGTGAGCTGAAGGGCGTGCCCGAAATGTGGCAGGTGTTCGCAGTCCAACGCTGAGGTGCCCGGAAGGACTCGTTCCGCGAGCGGCCGCTTGTGGGATCCAGTCTTCCAGTCGCGGTCTTCAGCTGGCGCGAGTGGTCATTCGCGGCAAGAGGTGTGCGAAACGATGATTTTCGTCCAAAGCGGCACGCTAGAGCTGCGCAACGCCCCGTCGGAATCGGGCAAGGGATTTGCGCCCGCCGCCGTGACCTTCAGGAATTCGCGTCGTTTCGTTTCCGCCTTCTGCGTCTTGCTGCGGGACTGAATTGCTTCCTTAGCGTCGGCAAACCAACCCCCGCCGCGTCGAACCCTCCGTCGGCAGCGAGCATCTGGCCGTTGACGTAGCTCGCCTCCTCGCTGCAGAGGAAGAACACTGCGGCGGCGATCTCCTCCGGCGTACCGTAACGATCGAGCGGTATGGCGTCGCGATAGTCCCGGCGGATGGCAGCCGTATGCACGAGCTTCGCCATCGCGGTGTCTACGGGACCGGGGGCCACGCAATTTACGCGGATGCCGACGGTGCCCAACTCCGCCGCGTACTGTTTCGTCAGGTGAACGAGCGCCGCCTTGCTCGTGCCGTAGGCGACACGCAGGGTGCTCGCACGCAACCCCGAGACGGAGGCAATGTTCACCACCGCGCCGCCGCCGTTCCCAAGCATTACGGGAGCGCAGGCGTGCGTGCAGATGAACGCGCCGTCCAGGTTGACGGCAAGCACGCGCCGCCACTCCGCCAGCGACGTGTCCAGGATCGGCTTGAATACGGCGATGCCCGCGTTGTTGATGAGCGCATCGATGCGCCCAAACGTTCTCGCAACCTGTCGGATGGCCGGATTGACCTGCTTCTGATCGGACACGTCGCAGACTAGGGCCAGGACGCGCAGGGGATCATTCAGGCGCTTCTCGGTCGCACGCAGCGTCTTGCGGTCGATGTCCAGCAGTGCGACGCGGTGCCCTTCGGCGAGGAAGCGCTCGGCGATCGCAAGACCAATGCCGCGGGCCCCGCCCGTGACGACGGCGACGGGAGCGGCGGCATTGCACTGGCGTGACATGGAGCGATCCGGAAGGCCAAAGAACAAACCTAGCACAGGCGCGTGCCATCCGCGTCGGTCGCGCGAAACAAAGCGCCGTACACTCGCTCCCCAGACCCGAATGTCTTCGTCTGGCCGCCGACTGCCTGCTGATCCAGCTTCGGAAGTTGCCTCATGCCGGATGCTTGCGGCGCAGCGGTTTGCGCCTTTCGGCGCCAAGCAAGCGCTCCGACCGAGCGACAAAAGCGGGCCGGGGCGGCAGGCAGACTTTCCCTTGCTGATCCGCCGGGAATGGGCGATTCTCGGGCTCTCTCGATGATCGTCAAACCGGAGCTGAAGCATGGCGCAAGAGAAGCTGAATGCGAAATCAGTACTCGCGACACTGAACCTGATTCTCGAAGCGGAGCTCGCCGGGGTCGTTCGCTACACGCAATACCAGTTCATGGTGTTCGGCTACAGCCGGATTCCGATCATCCAGTGGCTGGAATCCCAGGCTACGGAGTCGCTGCTGCATGCGCGCCAGGCCGGTGAAATGATTACGCACGTCGGAGGGCAACCCTCCTTGAAGATCGGCCGGTTGCTCGACAAGCCGCAGAAAAGCATTGGCGACATCCTGCGTAGTGCACTCGAGCACGAGCGTGGAGCCATCAAGTTGTATCGTGAGTTGCTCGCCCGGGTGCAGGGTCGATCCATCGTGCTGGAGGAATACGCCCGTAGCCAGATCGGCACCGAGGAGCTGCATCTCGGGGAGATCGAAAAGATGCTGCGTCGCCCGGGCGACTGACAACGAAGGAGCAGCAGCAAGCCCTGGAACGGATCGGCACGGGCAAGGCGGGTGGCGGCATCTTTGCGCTCTTCGGCGAATCCCTCGTGACCCATTGGCTGCCCGCCAAACTGACGCTCATCGAAATCGACTTGAATGACGGCAAGGGGCGCGTGTTGATCGACGGCTATGGGCAGGCAGACAGCGAACTCCTGTCCTACCCCGATGGCAGCGTCATCCGGCCGACTGAAGAACTACCGCACGGAATCGAGTTCAAGCGCGGGCTCATGACCAACGCCAAGCGGTGGTGGTGGCGTGATGATGAATTGCTGGCGAGCTACTCGAACAGGTACGGGGCGGTCGCGAAAGTGCGTTTTACGCAAGAGGGTTGCGTTGGCTGACTTGGCGAGACGGCGCACGGTGCTCGCGCCGCATCCGGCGAATTTTCGCTTTCTGGCGTTTGTCGTTCAGATGGCGATCGCCGCCTGTTGGTTATGGGGCTTGCTGGCAGGATAGGGGGTTGCCGTCACGAGGCACTGCGCGGCCCAGAGCTGCGCGTCGGGTTTCCCCACGGCGGTCGCTCGAGCGTCGAGTGAATTCAGGGCGAGCACATGTTCTCTACAGCCAGACCTCCGATCACTACGACATCGCTTACGCTGCGGGCTTTCGTGCCCGAAGACGCACCAAAGGTCTTCGCCATGAGCCAGGAAATCGGCATCCGCGAATGGCTTTCCGATCAGGTGTACGAGGATGTGCAGACCGCTCTTGCCGTGCTGCGACACCTCATCGCCAGAAGCCGCGACCCGGGTACGCCGGTACTCGGCCCCTACGTCCTTGGCGTTTGCCTCACGAGATCATCGGAACTGATTGGGCATGTCGGGTTGAGTCCGATGAGGGGCCAGGTCGAGGTGGGCTATGCGATCGAGGAAAGGTTCCAGGGCAGCGGGTTCGCGACCGAGGCAGTCGTTGCGATGTCGGAATGGGGCCTACGGAGTTTCGGCCTGGCTCAGGTGCTTGGGGTCGCGGCAAGCGAAAACATCGCTTCGTGCAGGGTCCTCGAGCGAGCCGGCTTCGCGTTCATCGATGAATCGATGCGTGGTCTCCACGGCCGAACGCGACTCGTGAAAACCTACGGTAAGAGACCGCGCACAGCTGTCGACCGCATGATCGAATAGAAGGTCGCCGCGACCGTCCGCAGCTGGTCGATCCGCGACTGTCGCAGATCGGCGTTGGATCGCCCGAAACGGCCGCTCGCGGCAAACCGGCAAGGCAGGGGTAATATCCTCCCTGGCGAGTCCTGATTTGGGGGTGAATCGATGACAACCGATCTGATGTACCTTGCTGCAACGGCAATGCTGACGGCGGCCTTGTGGATTCCTTACGTGATCGCGCAGGTCGCCACCAACGGGTTCCTGAAACCGGAGAACTATGTGGATCCGGCGCCACGTCCGTTACCGCCGTGGGGAAAACGGGCGGATCGTACCTACCTTAACGCAGTGGAGGTATTCGCGCCCTTCGCAGCGCTTGTGCTCGTCGCGCACGTTCTGGGCAAGGCAAATGCCATGACTGCCTTTTGGGCAGCCTGCTTTTTCTGGTTGCGCCTTACGCACGCCGTGGTTTACCTGCTGGGCGTACCGTATATCCGAACCCTGGTGTTTACGCTCGGGTTCGTGGCGATCGGTGGAATCTTCTGGGAAGTCGTCAAATAGCGCCACGCAAGGCCGAAGAGAGTTTTCCATTCTTCGTTGGCACGATCAGATAAGCGATCGCGAAGTTCCTTGCCGTATCGTGGCGGCGCGCACCGTATTCGATTTCATCGACTTGACCGATGCGATCTCCAGGGGAATTGCGCAAACCTGTCCTGGTCGACGAAGGACACTCTGCAATGCCGGACGACCATCCGCGGGATCTGATGCAGGACGAGCATTTCAAGAGCCTGTTGCCCGAGTCGACGGTCGACCGGCGCGGCTTTATCGCTGCCGCGCTCGCGGCCGGCTTCGCCGTCAGCGCCGGCCCGGTACTCGGGCAGGCGATCAAGACGTCGATGGACGGGTTGGAGGGCGGCGATTTCGGGATCGGCGACATGCCTGCGTACTACGCCGTTTCCGCAGCGGGCGGCAGGCGCCCGGTGATCGTTGTGGTCACCGAGATCTGGGGGCTGCACGAGTACATCAAGGACACCTGCCGCCGTCTTGCGAAGGCAGGATACTTTGCGGTCGCGAACGATCCGTACTTCCGCCTCGGTGAGCTATGGAGGCTCACCGACATCAAGGAAGTGCTTGCAAAAGCGAATTCCCTCGCCGACGAACAGGCTTTCGCCGACCTCGATGAGGTGGTTGCCTGGGCGGAACGGCACCGCCGCGCGAACGTCGCAAAGCTCGGCATCACCGGCTTCTGCCGCGCCGGACGCACCGTCTGGATGTACACGGCGCATTCGGCGCGGCTGAAAGCGGGTGTGGCGTGGTATGGCTCGCTCATGCCGTTCGGTCCGAATGCGACGGGTCCTCTTGACGTGACCGACAAGCTGCGCGCGCCTGTGCTTGGTCTCTACGGCGGCGCCGACGCCGGAATTCCGCTGGCTCACGTCGAGCGCATGCGCGCCGGCTTGCTTGCATTTGGCAAGGACAAGCAATCACCGATTCATGTCTATCCGGATGCACCGCATGGTTTCCATGCCGACTACCGACCGAGCTATCGCAAGGAAGCTGCGGAAGACGGCTGGAGGCGGATGCTGGCGTGGTTCAGGAAGCACGGAATTGCATGAGTGCATCGAAGGAACTTCCAGTCGTACGCCACGTAATTCCGGCACCGATCCTAGGCGCGAATGCGGTTGATCTATCGGTACTCAGACACGAAAGGGCACCTGAATGATTCGAATGTTCGTCAGACATACGGTGCGCGACTATCGCGCATGGCGTAAGGCCTATGACGCCTTCGGGAAAGAACAAGAGCGGATGGGTGTGCGGCATCAGGCGGTGTTTCGGTCGGTGATCAATCCGAATGACATCACCGTGTCACACGACTTTCAGAACCTCCGTTTGGCCAGGGCTTTTGTTCGCTCGCGCGAACTCAGGGAGGCGATGCAGGATGCCGGGGTAAGGAGCCGCCCGTCCATCTGGTTCGTGAAAGAGGTTTGAAATCTCCATAGGGCAGGTCGGCGCGGCCGGAGCGAGCCGCTCGCCTGGCTGGAATGCGGCAGTGCCCGCTGGACGGGGAGCGACCCCGCGAACGCGTACTACTCCAGACCGAGTTCGCGCAAGGCGTCGAAGTAGCTCGCGACCAGCGCGCGATCCTTGATGATCGCAAGCTGCGGCGCCACGCTTTCCAGCCGGAACGCGGGTTCCTGCCGCAGAATCTCGCGTGCCTCGCGACGCGCCTCATCCGTCCGGTCCCGGCTGTGGTAGGCCCACGCCAGGAGCATCCTGCATCGTGTATCGGCCGGATCGCGCTGCAGCGCGAGCTTCAGAGCGGACTCGGCCTCTTTGTATCTCTCAGCGCGAATGTTCGCGAAGCCAAGGATGTTCAGATACCACGACGGGTAGATCGGACTGAGCCGAATTGCGCGCTCCAGCAGCGGGATCGCGTCGGCAGGCCGGTCGGACACCGCGTAGCTGCAGGCGAGATTGGCGGCATTGTCGGCGTGGTTCGGATTCAGCGCGACCGCACGCTCCCCCGCCGCGATCGCCGAGTCGTGGGCGCCCTGAAGCAGGTGGTAGTAGCCGAGGAGCGCGTGCGCGTCTGCGCATCCTTCGTCGAGTTCGAGCGACCGACCCGCGAGTTCAGCGGCGCGCTTGAAGGAATCCGGCGGCGATTCGCTCCAGCCGTAGCGAAATGCGCTCAAATGGGTCCACGCCGTGCCGAGGTAGCCAAGCGGCGACTGGGGCTCCAGGTCGATTACCTGCTCGAAGCAGTGCAGCGCCTCGTCGTTGGCTTCGCGCGAGACCCGGTTGAACAGGTCGAGCCCGCGATAGTACGCATCGAGCGCATCGGCCCGGCGCAAAGACTTGCGCCAGCCTGCAGCCTGTTCGCCGCGCAATAGCCGCACGTCGAGCGCGGTGACGATTTTCTGCGCGATCTCGTCCTGGATAGCAAACACGTCCTCGACATTGCGGTCGTAGCGGTCGGCCCAGACGTGGCGACCATTGGCGGCCTCGACCAGCTGCGCGGTGATGCGCACGCGCCCGCCCGCGCGCCGCACGCTGCCCTCGAGCACGTGGCTGACGTCGAATTCGCGCCCGATCCGGCGCACGTCGACCGGACGGCCTTTGTAGGTGAACGTCGAGTTGCGCGCGATGACGACCAGTCCCGGGAGCTTCGAGAGGTCGGTGATCAGGTCTTCGGTGATGCCGTCGCTGAAATATTCCTGGTCGGCGTCGCCGCTCATGTTCTGGAATGGCAGCACGGCGACGGAAGGTACGTTGGGTCCGCCGTGGCCACTGACCTTTGCGGCAGCTGTCGCGGTGTGCGCCGCGCCATCGACCCGGACGCGGAACGCCCGCACCGGCTCGGCGATGTTCTTCACCGGCTGCTCGCCCTGGTCCTCGAACGCCACCGTGACTTTGGTGCGAACCGCGGTTCTCACGGATTCGGAAACGATCGTGCCGCCGGGCTCCGCGAGGGCCTGCAGCCGCGCCGCGATGTTGACGCCGTCGCCGTACACCGTGCCGTCGGCCTTTTCGATGATGTCGCCGAGGTGCACGCCGATGCGAAAGCACAAGCGCCGATCCTCGGGTTGCGCGTTTGTCAGTTCGCAGAGCGACTGTTGCACGGCGAGTGCGGCAGAGACCGCCCCGATCGCGGTCTCGAATACAGCCAGCACCGAGTCGCCCGCCATGTCGATGACACGGCCCTGGTTCACCTCGATGTGCTTGCGGAAGACAGCGCGTGCGGCATCCAGCGCGACCACAGTAGCGTGTCCGTCGACGCTCATCAGACGGGAATATCCCGCCGCATCCGCGGCCAGTATTGCCGTCAGCCGTTGCCTGAGTTCGCCTCCGCTCACGCTCCAATGCGTCCATCTAGCCTGACCGATGGTCGATTTTACTCCGCGACTGCAGAGTACTCGGCTGATGTCCGCTCTCGACCGCGTTGCGACCTGCGGCCAGCTCGTGAACCCTGGCCCAGGGTGGAAAGTCGAGGTTACTTCTTGATTCGCTCCAGGCGTTCGGGTCTTTCCATGAGCCGGCGCGTTGCGCGCCGGAGCAGTGCTGCATCCTCCTCGGCCGAAATCGCGCCTGGCGCCCTGGCGGACCCCGCCAATGGCGCAGGCAAGGCCACGTTGTCGTTCCAGCTTTCGCCGGCGCGCATCGGAATCGGCGCCGGCAGCCGGGTGATTGCGCCAGCGTCGGCATTCAAGATCCATGGAGCAAGACCCTGCAGGACCACTTCAAGGCGCGGCTTGATCGCTGTGTCACCGATGCGCCCGCGCTGACCGCCTCGCACCAACACGGAGGCGCCTGTGGAACTGGGGGTGACCTTGTCGGTAAACGCCGTGTCGCGCCGGATTCCGTGACGGTACGCCATCATGAATTCCTCGAACAGCATCGCGGCGTCTTCGCGCGTCGTGGCGTAGCTGTATTCGTCGGAGGCGCGGTCGGCGCTGAAATAACCCCAGACCTGCGCCGGCGTGTACGCCCTCTGCATCGCGTCGGGCGTTGCGCCGAAGAACTTCACCTGTGCCAGTTGCTTCATCTCGGCCGAGTTCAGCGGGAACTGCTGCGCGACGAAATCCGACGTCAGCTGCTGTGCGGCGTAGCGCGTCCGAACGTTGTCCCACGGCGACGCGGAATCGACCAGCGAGGCGCGCGCACCGAATGGCAGGAAATCGTTCGCGTGCGCAAGTTCGTGATACATCAGCCAGCCGGTTTCGTATAGCAGGTAGCTCACGTCGCGCGAGACGCGGAGGGTGGACGGAAACGGCCGGAAAACGTTGACGTTGTTCAGCGTGTAGCGCCAAAGGGTGCTGTATGCCAGTTCGCGATCGAATGCGGAGCGGAAGTCGGGCGCCTCGTCGATCACGTCACGCTGTTCCGGCGTCAGCCAGAAATCATCGGCGTCCATGTAGATCGCGCCGGTCACGCCGTGGTAGAAGCCCGGCCGCAGGTTGGCGCCGATGACGACCGCGGTCACTGCGTTGAGCAGCCGCCGGAGTTCGCTCTTGTCGTCGCCGGTGATGAATTGCTGGAAAACGTCGCCCATCCAGTCGTGCGAGACGAGCATCCGATTCATGATCTGGTCAACCGACGGCTCGTTGCCCGTCGTTTCCTGGTGCAGATACGGCAAGGTCGACAGGGGACACAAATTCTTGCCTGCACCCTGCCACTGCAGCCTTGCGTCGTATACGCAGCGCACCAGCTGGGCCGCGTAAGGTCCGGTGGCGCGATACGGATGCACGCGCGAGACGTGCAGGTCGCGAAACACGTAGTCCGTGGCGCTGGCCGGGACCTGCGCATAGTTCTCGACCAGCACACTGACGTCGTCGCTGTCGGTGATGCCGAACCCGGTGGTCATCGTTACCCGAAAGCGCAGCAGCGTGTCCTGCATGACGCCCGGCGCGGTAAACAAAATGCGCGCCGGGTCGCGTGTATCGAGGGAGACCGCCGGGCCCTCGAGCTGCGTCCAGCGCAACGAGCGCACGCTGTCGCCGGGAACAAGCTGCGGCCATGCGCGAATCGAAGCATTGCCACCAGCGCGCACGGCGCGGTCCAATCGAGCGTTGATCGTGCTCGTTCCCGCTGCGGCGACCGCGGTCGTGCTGAGCGTGCGCGTCGCCGCCGCGCCCATCGGATCGGTGAACGCGACCTGGAACGAATAGGTTCCGGCGCTCGGTGGTTCGAAACTGATCACCTGGGACTTGTCCGACAGCAGCGCGACCGCTGGACCCGCGGTTTGCGTCCATACCGGATTGGTCACTGCGCCCGTGCAGCCGGCGATCAAGGCGCCGGAAGCCTTGCCTGCCGCCGCACTCGAGTCGGCGAACGCAGATGCCGCTGCGCCCGGGATCGTGCAAGTAACCGTGGCGGCGGGCAGCGGGAAGACCGTCAGGACCGCGTCGGTGCTGGCGTCGCTTCCGGCGGTGTTCGCCACGATCACCGAAAAGCGGGCGCCATCGTCGCCCAGCGAAGCACTGGCTAGCGTGTACGAAGCTGCCGTGGCGCCGGGAATGTCGACGCCGTTGCGGCGCCACTGAAAGCTGGAAGAGGAACCGAAAACACCGACGGAAAAACCAACATCCGCGCCGACTGCGACTGCGCGCCCGCCAGGTTGCTGGCTGATCTGCGGCGCGACCAACGGCGACGACGGTGCTGGCGGCTGGCCACCGCCTCCGCCGCCACCGCCGCACGACGCAACGAGCAATGCGAGGCACAGGGGCGCCACCGAACCCAGACGGAACGAGGCTCGGAAAGCAGGCTTTGGATTCCTACCAGGCTTGGCCATTGCTTTCCTCGATCAAGAGCACTTCGACAGACTACACCGGTAGCCGTCGCCAGAAGCGCGCAAGCGAGGCCATGGTCGGTGACGAAAGTGAACCAATTCCTGGTCTCCGCAATTCAGTCGTTCGGGCGTAGACTTCCCGTCGCGCTTGTCCGGACGGAAACGCGAGCCGCATACTGGACAGGCTGTTTGTTTCTGCTACGGATGTACCACAGGTGTTGTGCTGCGCGTCCTGCAACGCCGATGCGGAGTACCGGAATGCAACCCTAGAGATAAAGGAGGCAACATGAGCAACCATGTGTCCTGGATGTTGGAGTTCGAGATTCAAGCGGGGCGAGCAGATGCCTTGCGGGATCTCATGACGGAGATGGTCGATGCGACGAAGACGAATGAACCGGGCACACTGGATTACGAGTGGAGCACGAGCGCGGATGGCAAAAAGTGTCACATTTTTGAACGATATGCCGACTCCGCGGCAACGATGGTGCATCTCGCCACATTCGGTGAGCGGTTCGCCGACCGCTTCCTGGCGATTTTGAAGCCGGTGAGCTTTGTCGTCTATGGGTCGCCAAACGCCGCCGTCCGGGATGCCTTGGCTGCATTCAATCCCGTTTACATGCAGTCCCTGGGAGGCTTTAGCCGATAGCGGGTCGAAGCGGAATCCGCTACGCGACGGCGTGTGCGGTTGGCGTCTGGGGCGGCGCTTGCCGCGGGACTGGGGGCGGGCGGATTTTCCTCTGCGCAGTACCTGGGTGAAGCGGAATTGAACGCGCGGTACTTCAGGAATCGCGCCGACGGGTTCCGGCTCTACGGTTCTGGGCGGATGATGACCGCCATGGTGTAGCCGGAGTCAACCGCAAGCAGGATCGCGGATACACGAGCAACCAACCGATGTGCGCGAGCGCGTGCTTCGGATGGGCGCTTTAGCGAGAGCACGTCAGTTCAAAGGAGACTCTGATGCAAATCGACGGCGCCTGTCATTGCGGACATCTCAGCTACGAGGCCGAACTGGACCCCGAGCAGGTCGGCGTCTGTCACTGCACGGACTGCCAGACGCTTTCCGGGTCGGCGTTTTCGATCTTCGCGCAGGTACCGAAAAGCGCGTTCCGAATGCGCACGGGTCAACCCAGGATCTATGTGAAGGTCGCCGAAAGCGGGAACCGGCGCGCACAGGCGTTCTGCGCGGACTGCGGAACGCGGATCTACGCCTCGGCGGACCACGATCCGCAGTTCTTCAACCTCCGGGTAGGAACGATCCGGCAGCGCGCCGAGTTGCCGCCCAAAGTGCAGATCTGGTGCCGCTCAGCCTTGCCTTGGGTGCCAGACTTGCGGTCGGTACGACAACTTCCGACCCAGTCGCAGACTTGACTCGGATGCGGGCGCGAGGTCGTGAGCTGCGCGCCTGCGCGGCTAGGATCTGACCAGCAGAACGATTCCGGACACGATGAGCGCGGCGCTCGCGATCCGAGTCGTCCATTCGGGCCTGGGGAGCACCTTTTCCGCGAGGATCAGTCCCGCGAGCAGCGCGACCCACAACAGGTTCATCACACCGGCGACGAACAGCAGCAGCATCAGCACCCAGCAGCAGCCGACGCAGTACGCGCCATGTTCGAGCCCCATCCGCAGGGCGCCGGATCGCCCGGCGCGCCACCGCGTGGCGAAAAACTCGAACGGTGTGCGGCATTTCCGGAGGCAGGCTTCCTTCAACGGCAGCAACTGGTAGACGCCGGCGGCGATCAGCAGTGCCGAGCTGAAGTACGCACTCGATGATGCCATCGTCGGCGTCAGCAGTCCGCTTGCGTCCACCATCGCCTGCATCAAGGTTGCCGCCACGCTGAACCCCGTCCAGACCAGCAGGTAGCCTCCAGTAAATATCCAGGCGGCGGGCAGGACGCTACCGCGTTCGCCATGCTTGCGGACCAGTGCGCCGTAGAGAAGGATCGCGGGCGCGGCGCTCGGCAGCATCATGCCGGTCATCATCACGGCCCACATCGCGAACGTGAGTCCGAGCGCCATCGCATCCGTTCCGTGCGACATCCCCTCCATCGACATGCCGGGCATGTCCATGTGACTCATCGCCTGGGCATCTCTCCAGAGATAGAGCCACGCCAGCCCGACGATCAATCCGAGACTCGCGGCCACGACCCAGCGGTCCCGCTGCAGCGCGGCCTCGATGCCGCGATCGAGCGCGGCCCGTGGACCTACGCCGTCCATGCAAAGGGTGCGAAGTGGCCGTTTCGCGTGCCGCTCGAATCGTTCCACTCGATCCCGAAGGCACGGAACACGCTGCGTGTCGCCTTGGCGAGGCCGAGGCGCGTGGCCACGGGATGGCCGGTATTGTCCAGGTAGATCGGCTCCCCGGCGCGCACCGGCCCCGGGATTCCTTCGCACGCCTGGTCGACGAGTTCGCCTGCCTTGACTGCATAGTTCATGCCGTCGATCTCGAAACTGATCGGGCGCTTCTCCACGCCGGCCATGCGACCGACGAGTGGCGCGAGCGCAGCCATGGGGCCACCCGCCCCGCCGGAGGCGATCGCCACGATCGCCTCCGTCTGCTTGTCCGTCGCGCGCTCGTCTACGATCACGCCCACCGTCATGTCGCCTTCGGCCATCGCCTTGGGCGAGTGCGCGAGGACGATGAACGAGAGGCCATCGAGTTTCACGCCGTCCTTTTCGCCACGGTCGATTCGCATCGCTACGGCGAACTTGCAATCGCCCTCGGTGGGCCGTCCCGTCAGGTTGGACGTGATGCAGGGACACACGAGCGCGCAGTTGCAGGTTTCCATGTACTGCCCTTCGATACGCCATCCGGCCATGTTGGTTCTCCTTTAGCTTTGGAAGGGACCGTGCCGCATCGCTCGCGTCGCCATCCGGCAAACGCAAACTCGCGACGACCGCAGGACCCGATTCTAGGCCGCGAAGTGCGGGCCTAAAACCCTGAACGGAGGATGGTATCCGTTTCGAAGGTCTCGAACAGGCTACCGAAACAACGCCCGCAACTGCTCCCGATTCGCCCCGCCGTCCACCGTCGCGCCGTGCGTCGGGATCAGCCAGTCCGGCGGCGTCCTTTCGAACTCTGCCGTGAGCCAGCGTTTCAGCGCCGCCTTGTCGCGCACCATGAAGAGCGGCGCGATGTTGTTGATCCTGAGCCCGGGGCCGCTGCCGCTCAACCAAAACATCAGGCTGACGACGGGATTCCTGGGAAGCGCGCGAAGATTCATGATGATGTCCGTGACGTACCACGCGAGCCCGCGTTCGGTCGCCATTCGCACGAGCACTTCGCCGGTCCTGTAGTGCGGCATGTCCGTCAGTTCGAGCCGTGAGCCCATGATCGATGCGGCTTCGGCAAGCGGCCGGATGCCGCGCAGCTTCGTCTGCCGCTCGACGCGCGCGATCGACTGCGCGGGCGCGAAGATGAGCGCATCGGGGTATTGCGCTTTCCACTCGGCGAGGCCGAGATGATGAAAGGCGTTCGACGCGACCAGCGCGCGGACGGTGCCATAGGCGGACAGATCTTCGAATATCCCGCTCCTGGCTCTACACGGCGGGCTTACCACGACGAGCCCGCCCTCGACCCCTACGGCAAGCGAATTGGCCGTTCCAGGTCCGAACGAGTACTCGTAGGTCAGCACCGGCGTGCGGGCGTCGAAGATCTGCCAGCCATTCGCGGTCGCGTCCATGCGCCTACCCTACTGGATCGATACTCCCCGGGCAAGCAGATCTGCTCCGCGGCGGCCGCAAGCTTTGCGCGTAGACTCGCGGAACCGATGCGACAGATCTGGATCACGAAACCGGGCGCGCCCGAGGTGCTCGAACTGAAGGAGGCGCCGGATCCCGAGCCGCGAGACGGTGAGATTCGAATCCGCGTCGAGGCGAGCGGAATCAATTTCGCCGACATCCTCGGGCGAATGGGGCTTTACCCGGACCTGCCGCCGATGCCGGTCGTGGCGGGCTACGAGGTCGCCGGCCGGGTCGATCGCGTGGGCGCGGGGATCGATCCGGACTGGGTGGGACGTGACGTACTCGCGATGACACGGTTCGGGGGCTATGCCGACGTGGTGTGCGTACGCGAAAGACAGGTCTTCGTGCGTCCCGAGGGCATGTCGGCAGAGCAGGGTGCAGCAATTCCGGTCAACTACTTCACGGCCTGGCAACTGGTCGTCGTGATGGGTGCGCTGAAGGCGGGCGAGACGATGCTCGTGCATTCGGCCGGCGGCGGAGTGGGAATCGCGGCCACCCAGATCGCCAAGCACATCGGAGCCACCGTCATCGGCACGGCGTCCGCTTCGAAACATGCAGAGCTTCGGCGATTGGGCGTGGATCATCTGATCGACTATCGCACCGAGGACTTCGAAGCAAGGACACGCCAGATCGTGGACGGGCGCGGCGTCGAGTTGATCCTGGATGCAGTCGGCGGCGGATCGTTCAAGAAGGGCTTCCGCCTGCTCTGCCCGACGGGCAGGCTCGCCATGTTCGGCGTGTCCTCGGCGGCGACCGCGAAGGAGCGCAGCATCGTCAGCGTGCTGCGAACGTTCGCGGGAATGCCATGGTTCCAATTCACGCCGATTTCGCTCATCAACGCGAACAAGGGCGTTTTCGGCGTCAATCTCGGACACCTGTGGAGGGAAATCGAGCGCATCCGTGGCTGGGCGGATCAACTGCTCGATCTCTGGAAGCAAGGGATCGTTCGACCGCAGATTTCCCGAACGTTTCGCTTCGATGAAGCCGCCGCGGCTCACCATTACATCCAGGACCGCAGAAACATCGGCAAGGTGCTGCTGGTTCCGTAGCGGGTTTCTGCATCCTGATAGTATTGCCAGTTCATAGATTGCACGGGTAGAAGAACATGCCGAATCTGGCTGCCGTCCTGAAGCAGGAAATCGCGCGGCTCGCCCGCAGGGAAAGCCGCAGCCAGATGAAGGGTTTGCGGAAGGCCTCGGCCCAGTTCCGAAGGGACATCGCGCGGCTCAAGCGCGATGCCTCGGGGCTCAGTGCCGAGATCGCGCGGCTGAAGCGCGGCGTTGGAAAGGCTGCCGCGCCGCAGCCGTCCGATTCGGACGCGGCGACGGTCCGCTTCAGGGCGCAAGGGGTCGCTTCGCATCGAAAGCGGCTGAAAATTTCTGCTGCGGAGTACGGCAAGCTCGTCGGCGTCACCGGCCACACGATTTACAAGTGGGAGCACGGTGCATCGCGCCCGCGCCGGGCGCAGTTGACTGCGCTCGCGTCGATGCGGCGCGTCGGGCGGAGAGAAGCGCTTGCCCGCCTGAAACAGATGCGCGTGCCAGCCGCGAGGAAACGGCGAAAGGCGAAGCGATAGCGAATTCGCCGATTTCGGAATGCTCTCAAACCAAGGCGGGATCGACATGCGCAAATACCTGCACATCAACCTCAACGATCGCTCGGTTCGGACAGAGGAATTGCACGGCGAAGCGATCGTTCGCGTAGGGCGGCACTTCATCGCCAAGACGCTGCTCGCCCTCGGGACGGCGAAAGTGGATCCGCTGTCGCCCGAGAACCCGCTGATCTTTTCCGCAGGACCGTTCGCCGGAACCAATTTCTCGAACGCCAATCGCACCAGCGTCGGCTGCAAGAGCCCGCTGACGGGGGGCATCAAGGAGGCCAATTCCGGCGGCACCTTCGGCTACGCCTTGGGCCAGCTCGAAACCGCGGGGCTCACGCTTTACGGCGCATCGAGCGACTGGCTCGTCATCCGCATCACCAAGGAAGGTGCCATCACCTTCGAAAGCGCCGAGCCTTACCTGGGCAAGGGCAACAACGAGGCGGCGGCGCTGCTGTTCGAAAAATACGGCAAGAAAATCAGCTTCGCGCTATGCGGACCCGTCGGAGAATATCTCGGCCTCGTCTCGGGTATTGCCATCGCCGACACCGACGGACGGCCGTCGCGCCTCGCGGCGCGCGGCGGGGTGGGCGCCGTCATGGGGAGCAAGAAGGTCAAGGCGATCGTGGTCGATGTCCACAGGATGCCGACCTTCCACGACCGCAAGAAGGTCATGGGCGCGATCCGCGAATACGGCCAGCGGCTCGGCAAGGAACCGGCGATCGACACGTTCAAGCGCGTCGGCACCGCGATGATGAGCGATTTCACCAACCGGATCGGCGGATTGCCGGTGCGCAATTTCAGCGCCGGCCGCCTGGTGGAAGCCTCGGAGGGACCCCTGAAGCTGGGCGGCGATTACATCCGCGAACTCAACATGAGCCGTGGCGGCGATCCTTCCCACGCCTGCATGCCGGGCTGCATGATCGAATGCAGCAACGTCTACGTCGACGAGAAGGGCAAGGAACTGGTCTCGCCCCTGGAATACGAAACCCTTGGCTTGATGGGCAGCAATTGCGGCCTGGATCATCCGGATGACGTCGCGCGCCTGAACGGCGTCGCCAACGACCTGGGCGTGGACACCATCGAGGTGGGCGCCACGCTGGGCGTGCTGATGGAAGCGGGTCTCGGAAAATTCGGCGACGCCGGGTTCATGATGGAGGCGATGGAGGACCTGCGCCGCGGCAACGAGCGCGGCCGCCTGCTCGCCCAAGGCACCGCCCGGGTCGGCGCGCATTACGAAGTCGCGCGCGTACCGGTGATCAAGAAGCAGGGCATCAGCGCCTACGATCCGCGGGTCATCGAAGTGACCGGGATTTCCATGATGGTGACGGCGCAGGGCGCGGATCACACGGTCGGCAACCTGCCGGCTTACGACTGCAAAGACAAGACCACCGACGAACTCGTTGCAGTCAGCCTGGAGTCGCAGATCCTGTGCGCCGCCGCGGATTCCCTGGGTCTGTGCATTTTCGGGCGATCCGTGACCAACGTGAGCCTGGACCTCATCGCCACCGCGCTCAACGACGCGCACGGCACGAGCTTCGATGCGTCATTCATCAAGACGCTCGGCCGGGAGGCGCTGCGAATGGAGTGGGAGTTCAACAAGGCGGCCGGCCTGACCGAGGCCGACGACGAACTGCCGGAATTCTTTTACACCGAGGCGCTGGCGCCGAGCGGGAAAACGGCGCGGCATCGCAGCGCAGCGGTCAACCGGCGCATGCGCGAACTGCTCGCCTGACGGCGTAACTGGAGCCGCTCAGCCAGCTTTGCCGGCGTTGAGCCGCCCGGCGAATTCGACGAAATACGCGAGACTTCCCGGGTTCGCCATCGAGTCCGGGTTCGCCGACTTCGTCACGCTGTGCCCGAGGAGCAGCTTTTTGATCGGCAACTCCATCTTCTTGCCCGAGAGCGTGCGCGGCACTTCGCCGATGCGGAAGATGTCGTTCGGAACGTGCCGGCCGGACAGGCCCGCGCGAATCCGGTCGCGGATTTTCGCCTTCAGCGCCTCGTCGAAGGGCACGTCCGGCCGCACCACCACGAACAGCGGCATGTACGACTCGCGGCCGAGGTACTCCAGATCGACCACGACGCTTTCGAGGATCTCGGGCAGTTCCTCCACCACGCTGTAGATTTCGGCCGTGCCCATGCGCACGCCGTGGCGCTTGATCGTCGCGTCCGAGCGCCCGTAGATGATCGAGCCGCCCCGCGGCGTGAAGCGGATCCAGTCGCCGTGGCGCCAGACGCCGGGATACATGTCGAAGTAGCTGTCGTGATAGCGCCTGCCGCCGGGATCGTTCCAGAAATACAGCGGCATCGACGGCATCGGCTCGGTGCACACCAACTCGCCCACTTCGTCGTGCAGCGGCTTGCCGTCGTCATCGAACGCCTCGACCTTGCAGCCGAGGAATTTGCACTGCATTTCGCCCAGGTAGACCGGCATCAGGGGATTGCCGCCGATGAAGGCGGTGGCCGGATCGGTGCCGCCGCTCATCGGCGCGAGCCACACGTCGCTTCTCACCTGGTCGTAGATCCACTGGTAGCCCTCGGGCGGGAGCGGCGACCCGGTGGAGCCGATCCCACGCAGCCGGCAAAGACCGGCAATGCGCTTCGGTTCGACTCCGGCCTTCATGCACGAGAGGTAGAGTGCGGCGCCCGCCCCGAAAAAAGTCGCTTTCACGCGTTCGGCGAAACGCCACAGCGCGCCCCAGTCGGGCCAGCCCGGATTGCCGTCGTAGATCGCGATCGTCGCGCCCACGAGCAAACCGCAGATATGGAGATTCCACATGAACCAGCTGGTGCTCGAAAACCAGTGATACACGTCGCCGGGTCCGAGATCGTTGCCGATTCCCATCAGCTTGACGTGCTCGATCACGATTCCGCCATGGCCGTGCACCATCGGCTTAGGAACGCCCGTCGTGCCGGAGGAATACACCACCCACAGCGGGTGGTCGAACGCCACCGGTTCGACCTCGAGTTGCGCGTCGCCGGTGACGACCTCGCTCCAGGCGAGCGCATTCGTCAACCCGGCCTTACCCGCGTCGCGATCGAGATTCGGGACGACGATCACTTTCTCGACGCTGGGCAGGCCGTGCAGCAATTCGGCGACCACCTGTCTCCGATCGAAGGCCTTGCCACCGTAGCGATAGCCTTCCACCGTGAACAGCACCTTGGGCGCGATCTGCGCGAAGCGGTCGAGCACGCTCACCGGACCCATGTCCGGGGAGCAGAGCGACCAGGTCGCGCCGATGCTCGCCGTCGCGTAAAACGCGATGATCGTTTCGGGAACGTTCGGCATGTAGGCGACCAGCCGATCGCCTTTGCGTACGCCGAGCCCACGCAAGGCGCGGGCGACGTTTGCGACCTTGAGCTCGAATTCCCGCCAACCGAGTTCGACGCAATCCCCGACCTCGTTGCAGGCGACGATCGCCGGCCGCGAATCGGTGCGATGGCGAAATCCCTGCTCGACGTAATTCAGCGTCGCGCCCGGGAACCATTCGGCGCCGGGCATCGTGCGCCCGGCGAGAATGCGACTGGGCGGCGTATGGAATCGGATGTCGTAGTGCCTGGCGATCGAATCCCAGAAGCCCTCCAGATCTTCCACCGACCAACGCCACAGTGCGTCGTAGTCGCGAAAATCGAGCCCGCGCTCGTCGCGGAGCCAGCGCATATAGCCGGCGAGCTTCGAGTTGCGCTGGAAGGATTCCGAGGGTTGCCAGGCAGGAGTCGACGTCATCGTGGGCCGAAGTCATCAAGCGGGCGGAGTGCGCCGCCCGTGCGCCATTCGCGCCTTTACGGCTGCGTGCTAAGGCCTGTCGAGCAGGATGGTGTAATCGCGGGACACGCGCCCGCCCGCAGACTGCAGGACGATCACCAGATCGAGGTACGGTTCCATGATCGGTCGGGAGGACGCCAGCACCAGGACCGATCCGCCGCCGCGTTCCTCGACCGTGACGCTGATGCTGAACAGCACAGGATCGAATTCCTTGCCCATCGCCTTGTAGTCGTCCGGCGTCGCGATGCTGCCGTGGACGCCGCCGGTCTTGCCTGCCGTCGAGATGGCCTGCACCTCTGCGCGCAGCGGCTGACCCAGCTTGGAGTGCAAAGTCAGCGGCCCCAGGCCCTGGGCCTGCGTGATTGCCGGGAACAGCAGGAGAGCGGCGGCTGCCAGGAGAATTCTGGTGAACATGCCCGACACGGAGACCGTCCTTGTTCGTACCCGGAATGATGAAAGCTAACATTCCGCAAGGCGCACCGCAAGGCGCTCGCGCGCGCCCGCCGCCGCGGGTAGGCTGCGAACCGTGGGAACGTCCGGGGCCAGGTTCCGAATCGCGATCCACCGGGCGACGCTGCTGACATGGAACTGAAAATCGGAGTCGACCTGGGGGGAACGAAGATCGAGCTCATCGCGCTCGACGGCGGCGGCCGCGAACAGCTCCGCCGGCGGGTCGCGACGCCGCAGGGGGATTACGACGCGACGCTGCGCGTAGTCGCGGAACTCGTGCGCGACGCGGAACGCACGCTGGGAGCGCGCGGCAGCGTCGGTGTCGGCATGCCGGGCGCATTGTCGCTGGTGAGCGATCGCGTGAAAAACGCGAATTCCACCTGGCTCAACGGACGGCCGCTCAAGCAGGACCTCGAAACCGTGATCGGGCGCGAGTTGCGGCTTGCGAACGACGCCAACTGCTTCGCCCTGTCCGAAGCGGTGGACGGCGCGGGATGCGGCGCAGAGGTGGTCTTCGGCGTGATTCTCGGCACCGGTGTTGGCGGCGGCATCGTGGTCCACGGGCGCGCGCTCACCGGACCAAACGCGATCGCCGGCGAATGGGGGCACAATCCGCTGCCTTCGCCGCGCGCGGCTGATTTTCCCCAGCCGCAGTGCTATTGCGGGCGCAGCGGCTGCATCGAGACCTACCTGTCGGGCCCTGGACTGGAACGTGACTCGGCGACCGGACTGCGCGCCCCCGAGATCGTCGCGGGCGCAGGGCAGGGCGATGCGCGCTGCGAAGCGGCGCTCGAGCGCTACGAAGCGCGCCTTGCCCGCGCACTCGCCGGCGTGATCAATGTCCTCGACCCGGACGTGATCGTGCTCGGCGGCGGGCTTTCGAACTTCGAGCGGCTCTATGAATCCGTGCCTGCGCTTTGGGGAACGGAGGTGTTTTCGGACCATGTCGCGACGCGGTTGGCGCGGCCCGTGCACGGCGATTCGAGCGGCGTGCGCGGCGCCGCGTGGCTATGGGATGTCTGACCCGACCGACAGGACGCGCGTGCGGTTCAGTCTTCGCGCCGATCGGCGTCGGTGACGATGCGCGCGTAGCGCTGCATCGTCCAGTATGACCACGCCCATTCGATCAGCACGATGAGGCGGTTCCGGAACCCGATCAGGAAGAAGATGTGCGCCACGAGCCACAGCACCCACGCCGGATAGCCTGACAGCTTGAAACGCCCGAGCGTCGCCACGGCCGCGTTGCGTCCGATGGTGGCGAGCATGCCGGCGTCGCGATAACGGAAGGGCTCCGCCGCCTCGCCGCGCAGCCGGCGCAGGATGTTCTTCGCGGCATGCCGTCCCATCTGCTTGGCGGCGGGCGCAATGCCCGGTACGGCCGGGTCAAGGCCGCGGATCGATGCGAGATCGCCGATCACCTGGACTTCCGGGTGCCCGGGGATGGAAAGGTCGGGCTCCACCAGGACACGGCCGGCGCGATCGAGCGGCACGCCGAGCGTCGCTCCGATCGGCGATGCGGCGACGCCTGCAGCCCAGACGACCGTGCGTGCCGCGAGGCGGTCATCGCCGAGCTGTACGCCGCCCGCGTCCACACCGGTAACGCGCCGGCCGAGCCAGACGGTGACGCCGAGGCGCTCGAGCTGCAGGCGTGCCTTGTCGGTCAGGTCCGGCGGATAGGCGGTCAGGATCCGGTCGGCGGCCTCCACCAGGACGACGCGCGCGTTGCGCGGGTCGATGCGGCGGAATTCTCCGTGCAGCGTATGGCGCGAGATCTCGGCGAGCATGCCGGCGAGTTCCACGCCGGTGGCGCCGGCGCCGATGACGACGAAAGTGAGCCAGGCGGCGCGGCGGCCGGGATCGCTTTCGCGTTCGGCATGCTCGAACGCGAGCAGGATGCGGCGCCGGATCTCGAAGGCGTCCTCGAGCGTCTTCAGGCCCGGCGCGTGAACCTGCCAGGCATCGTTGCCGAAATAGCTGTGCGTCGCGCCCGTGGCGACGATCAGCTCGTCGTACGCGAGCGTCTCGCCGTCGGCGAGCGCGACCTGGCGCTGCGCCGTGTCGATGCGCGCCGCCTCGCCGAGCAGCACGGTGGCGTTCTCCTGCGCGGCCAGGATGTGGCGAATCGGGGCCGCGATCGCGGGTGCCGAGAGCCCTGCCGTAGCGACCTGGTAGAGCAGAGGCTGAAACAGGTGGTGATTGACGCGGTCCAGCACGGTGATGCGGACCGGGGCGCGCCGCAGGGCCCGTGCCGCGAACAGGCCGCCAAAACCGCAGCCGAGGATCAGGACCTGCCGCTCCATCGCGCTATGATAGTCCGGACATGGATCTTTCGAGCGTTGCGCCGGGTTTGCGCGGGCGGGCGGAACTCGTGGTCGGCGAAGAGCACACGGCGCCGCGCATCGGCAGCGGCAAGGTGCACGTGCTTGCGACGCCCGTGATGATCAACTTGATCGAAGCAGCGGCGCTCGCGGCGGTCGAGCATCTGCTGCCCGCGGGCTGCCAGTCGCTCGGCACGCATCTCGACGTGCGGCACATCGCGGCCACGCCGGTGGGTATGCGGATTCACGCCACTGCAGAGGTCGTTGCGGTCGAGGGGCGCAGCATCCGCTTCCGCGTCGAGGCGCGCGACGAGCGCGAGCTCATCGGCGACGGCGTTCACGATCGTGTCGTGGTCAATGTTGCGCGGTTCGACGAGCGGGTGCAGGGAAAGCTGAAATAGAGCGCCTTCCCGGACCATGCATTCGCGGGGCAACCGCGTTAGCCGCAACCTTGCACCGGCAGGTTGCCTATGAGAGTATACGGCATTGATATATACCGCGAGGTAATGGGCGATGGATTCTGCCAAGGTGTTCATGACTGGGCGAAGCCAGGCGGTGCGTCTGCCGAAAGCCTACCGGTTCGAGGCCGACGAAGTGCTGATCGAACGTCAATCCGATGGCGCTCTGCTTCTGCGTCCAAGGCAGAAGCCGCGGCTGGGTGAACGCCTGCGGGCAATTCTGCGGAAGGTACCTGTCGATCCCGCTTTCGTGCGCCCGGAGCAGCCGCCGCTCGAACGGGATGCGCGATGGTGGGCGACGCACGGACTTGAACCGGCCTTACCGCGCAAGCGCAAGTCGAAGCGCTGATGTACCTGCTGGATACCAATACGTGCGTCTATGTCATCCGGCGGCGCCCGGAATCCGTCTTCCGGCGCCTCGACGAGACGGCCGCCGACGAGGTCGGTCTTTCTGTGATTACCGCTTTGGAGCTGGAGGTCGGCGCGTTGCGCGCCCAGGGCCGGCGCTACAGCGGCGCGGTACGCAGCTTTCTCGGGGAGTTTTCCATTCTTCCGCTCGACGATTCAGCGCGCGAGGCCTACGGACGGCTGCGGACCGGGCTCGAGCGCCGTGGCGAGACGATTGGCTCGCACGACATGCTGATCGCGGCACATGCCCTGGCGCTCAGTGCCACGCTCGTAACGAACAACGAAAGGGAGTTCAGACGCGTCAAGGGGCTGAAAATCGAGAACTGGATCGGATCTCGTCCGCGTCAGTGACGGCTTGAGATCGGGCGGCGCGTAGGCTTCCCCGTCAAGCAGACAGTTCAGAAGTTGAATTTCCGGTTTCTTGACGTCGAACCATATTTCGAACAGTTCTGAACCAGAATTCCGTCACTCCGCGGATCGTCTTTCCTGACCTTGTTCGGCATATTCGCTCGGGGTCAAGTGGCCGAGCGAGCCGTGTGGCCGCCGGGTGAGAAACAGCGGTTCGTCGGGGAGGAAAAGCAGCGCGCCTGCCTTCTCCCGCGGCGCCGGCGATGCAACTCGCGGCAGACGGATCTGGGAAAATGCGCCATGGGCCTGCTCGTCGACGGCGTCTGGCGTGACCAGTGGTACGACACCAGCGCCACGGGCGGGCGCTTCGTGCGCCCGCGCACCCGCTTCCGCAACTGGGTCACCCCCGACGGCTCGCCGGGACCGAGCGGAACCGGAGGTTTCGCCGCCGAGCCAGGGCGCTATCACCTTTACGTGAGCCTCGCCTGCCCCTGGGCTCATCGCGCGCTGATCATGCGCGCATTGAAAGGCCTCGACGACCTGATCTCGCTCTCGGTCGTGCACTGGCGGATGGGCGACCGGGGATGGACGTTCGACGACGGCCCCGGAGTGATCGCCGACCCGGTGCTGGGCGCGCGCTGCCTGTACGAGGTCTACCTGGCCGCGGACCGGTCGTACACCGGACGGGTCACGACGCCGCTCGTGTGGGACAGGCGCAGCGCGACGATCGTGAACAACGAGTCCTCGGAAATCATCCGGATGTTCAATTCCGCCTTCGACGCCGTGGGCGCGAGCCCCGGCGACTACTATCCGGCCGGGCTGCGCGAGGAGATCGACGCGCTGAACGCACGCATCTACGAAACCGTCAACGACGGCGTATACAAAGCCGGCTTCGCAACCACGCAGCAGGCCTACGAGGACGCGTTCGGCGCACTGTTCGAGACGCTGGACTGGCTGGACCAGCGGCTCGGCGGCAGGCGCTACCTGTGCGGCGAGCGCGTCACGGAAGCCGACCTCCGGCTCCTCACGACGCTATTGCGTTTCGACCTGGTCTACTACTCGCACTTCAAGTGCAATGCGCGGCGGATCGCGGATTACCCCAATCTTTCCGGCTACACGCGGGATTTGTACCAACTACCCGGAGTGGCGGCGACCTTCGACGCCGGGCACATCAGGCGGCACTACTACGAAAGCCACCGCATGCTCAATCCGAGCGGCATCGTGCCGCTCGGCCCGGCGATCGACTTCACTGCGCCGCACGACCGCGTCCGGCTATCCCGGGGGTAGCCGCGATTACCAGGCCAGCACGCCGAACAGCCAGCGATGCGCGAGCATCGTGCCGCCGTACACGATCAACGCGACGAGGACCTTGACCGGTCCGATTTCTACGGGTCGAAAGCGGTTGCGGCCCTGAGCAATCGCAACGAAAGGAACGTTGGACGTGATGGCGGCGAACCGTTTCCATGCTTCGGGAACGCCGCGCGCCTTGCGCGCGTCGATGAGCCGCGTACCGAGCCCTGCCACCACCAGGAATCCACCGAAGAAGAGCAGCGACTTCGTGTCTGCGCGCGCAAGCACATGGGCACCGGCCCAGAGCAGGATTCCCCACATCAGCGGGTGGCGCGTCACGCGCAGGATGCCGCGCGCCGGATCTTCGGCTTCGAGCAGGATCTCCTGTCCGACTGCGGTAGGGTTCTTCGCCGTCAGGCCCGCGACGATGAAGACGAACGCGAACGGCATGATCACGACCGGGACGACCCGCAGCCCGGGCCACAGCGGCTCGATCGGCGCGCGACCGTAGGCGTAAATCATCCAGCCAAGCGTGGCCAAGGCGACGAGCGAGTACAGGCCGAGGTAGCCGCGTTCTCCAAGCGAACCGGCAAGCCGGGCGCGCAGCGGCGTGCTCGGCACGAAATGCGTGAGGACGAAGGCGGCGGTGGCGACGCCCAGTTGCATCGTCGGATCCATCGTTCGATCTTACCCCGTTGCGCTCGGGTTCAGGCCAGCGCGCGGGTCACAATCTCCGCGAGGTCGCGCGATAGACCCTCCGCGCGGCCCAGTCGCTCGAGTTGCTCGCGCGACTTCGCCTGGCGGCCGGAATCGAATTTTCGCCAGCGGTCGAAGCCGCGCGCCATGCGCGCACCGACCGCCGGATTGAAGCCGTCCAGCGCCAGTATCTGGTCGGCGAGAAACGCGTAGCCGGCGCCATCGGCGGAGTGAAACCGGACGTGATTGGCACTGAAACCGCGAATCAGCGCATACACCTTGTTCGGCACCTTGAGGTCGAACGCCGGGTGCCGAAGCAGTTCGCGCACGCGAGCGAGCGTTCCGGGCAGGCGCGACGAGGCCTGCACCGCGAGCCACTTGTCGACCACCAACGGCTCGTCCTTCCAGCGTGCGTAAAAGGAATCCAGCGCCGCGGCGCGCTCGGGGCAGTCGAGGTTGGCTAGGCAGCCGAGCGCGGCGAACGATTCGGTCATGTTGTTCGAGCGCCGGTACTGTTCGTCGCACAGACCGCGGATTTCCGGCGTGTCGAGTTCGGTCAGCAGGCCAAGCGCCGCGTTGCGCAGCGCGCGCTTGCCGGCGGCTGCGGCGTCGGGCGAGTACGTTCCCGGGACCGCATTGGCTTCATAGATCGAAAACAGCGGTTCGCGCAACGCCTGCGCGATACGCAGCCGCAACCGGTTGCGCGAAGCGTGCAGGGCCTCGGGATCGACGACCGCCACCTGTTCGGCGAGGAACGCTTCCGACGGCAATGCGAGCACTTCGGCGACGAACGCGGGATCCTTTCCGTCCAGCAGGCGCCGCATCGCCTCGAGGAACGCGGGCGAGGGTTCGCCACCGTGTTCGAGGATGGTTGCGGTCGCGAGACGCTGGCCGGCTTCCCAGCGATTGAACGGGTCGTCGTCGTGGGCGAGCAGCCACACGAGGTCGGATTCGCGGTACGGATAGTTGAGGATCACAGGCGCGGAGAAGCCGCGCAGCAGCGACGGCACCGGCGCCTCGGAAAGCCCGTCGAAGGCGAACTCCTGATCGCGCGCCGTCACCGAGAGAATACGCTCGTGGTGGCCGACCTTCACCGTGAGCGGAACGTGGAACGGCGGTTCCATCGACTGGCGCACGCGCAACGCGAAGCGGCCGTCGGCGTAATGGCCCGAGCAATCGAGCACCGGCGTTCCCGCGACGTCGTACCATCGCCGGAACTGCGCGAGATCGACCCCCGAGGCGTCCTGCATCGCCTGGACGAAGTCGTCGCAGGTCACCGCCTGCCCGTCGTGGCGCTGGAAATAAAGCCGCATGCCGGCCTGGAATTTGTCCTCGCCGAGCAGCGTGTGCTGCATGCGCACGACTTCGGCGCCCTTTTCGTACACCGTCAGGGTGTAGAAGTTCCGGATCTCCATGTAGGATTGCGGCCGCACCGGGTGCTGCATCGGTCCCGCATCCTCCGGGAACTGGTTCGCGCGCAGCAACCGCACCTCCTGGATCCGCGCCACGCCGCGCGAGTACAGGTCGGCGCCGTATTCCTGGTCGCGGAACACGGTGAGGCCCTCCTTCAACGAAAGCTGGAACCAGTCGCGGCAGGTGACGCGGTTGCCGGTCCAGTTGTGGAAGTATTCGTGCGCCACGACGCGGTCGACGGCGAGAAAGTCGTAATCCGTGGCGACGTCCGGCCGCGCCAGTACGTACTTGGCGTTGAAGATATTGAGGCCCTTGTTCTCCATCGCGCCCGAGTTGAAGTCGCCCACCGCCACGATCTTGTAGTGATCGAGGTCGAGTTCCAGGCCGAACCGGTCCTCGTCCCAGCGCATCGAGCGCTTGAGGCAATCCATCGCCCAGCCCGCCTGGTCGAGCTTCCCGGGCTCGACGTACACCGCGAGCTGTTTCGGCTTGCCCGATCGCGCGACGAAGGTGTCCTCGAGCACTTCGAGGTTCGCCGCCACCAGCGCGAAGAGGTAGGAGGGTTTCGGGAAGGGGTCCTCGAACGTGGCGAAGTGCCTTCCGCCGGGCTCGTCGCCCGCGGCGAGGCGGTTTCCGTTCGACAGCAGGATCGGGAAGCGCGCCTTGTCGGCGTGCACCGTCGTGGTGTAGCGCGCCATGACGTCGGGACGATCGACGAACCAGGTGATGCGCCGGAACCCCTCGGCCTCGCATTGCGTGACGAATCCGCTCTTTGCCGCGTAGAGCCCTTCGAGCCGCGTGTTCCGCTGGGGCACGATCCGCGAGACGGTTTCGAGCGTGAACGCATCCGGAACCGGATCGATCGCCAGGCGCCCGGCGCCGAGCGCGTACTGGTTGGCCCGCAGCAGCGTGCCGTCGATTGCAACGGATCGGAGCTCGAGGTCCGCGCCGTCGAGGGCGAGCGGCGCATCCCGCACCGTGGTCAGCGGATTGCGCCGGATTTCGAGCCGGGCGATGACGAGCGCGTCGTCGTCGCGGATGTCGACGTCGAGCGCGACGCGATCGACCAGGAATGCGGGCGGGGCGTAGTCCTTCAGGTAAATCGTGGTGGTCTTGGGTTCGCGCATGGCGCGATTCTATCGAAGGGCTGTGCTATGGTTCCCGCACCACGTTCAGGGGGAATCGGGATGCAGCGCTTTGCCCGAACCACGTTTGCGGCGCTGGTCGGGCTGGTCGCGGCCGGCTGCGCGACCCACCCGGTAGATCCGCTCGAACGGATCGAGCACATCGTCGTCATCTACGCCGAGAACCGGAGCTTCGATCACCTCTATGGACTGTTTCCGGGCGCCGAGGGAATCGCGCAGGCGACTGCGGAACAGAAGACCCAGATCGACCATGACGGCACGCCGCTGCCGCACCTGCCGCCCGTGTACGAGCACGGCCATGCGAGCAAGCGCTTCACGGCAACGCTGCCCAACGGCCCGTTCCGGATCGATCTTCCGCCGATCAACGGGCGCATGGACGAAGTGTTGCCAAGTCCCTGGCACTTGTATTACCAGCACATCGAGCAGATCAACGGCGGCAGGAACAATCGCTTCGTCGCCATGAGCAACGTCGGTGCCTGGGCCATGGGTTATTTCGACGGCTCGGCGATGAAACTCTGGAAGTGGGCGCAGGAATACACGCTCGCCGACCATTTTTTCCAAGCCGCCTTCGGAGGATCCTATCTGAATCACCACTGGCTCATCTGTGCATGCTCGCCGATGCACGCCGATGCGCCGGCGAGCACGCATCCGCAACTCGACGCGAACGGCCGTTTGAAGAAGAAGCCGGGATCCCCGGCGTCGGTACTCGCCGGGCCCGTGCAGGTGTTCGACGGGCTCGTCACGCCGGACGGCTACACCGTGAACACTTCGCAGCCGCCGTATCAGCCGAGCGGAATTCCGCCGGCGCCAGGCGGCGACCTTGCGCTTGCCGATCCGGCGAAGCATCCGCTGCCGCCCCTCAGGTTGAAAACGGTCGGCGATACGTTGAGCGCGAAGGGCGTCACCTGGGCGTGGTACGCAGGCGGGTGGAACGAGGCGCTCGAAGATGGGCAGCGCGATCCGAAGTCGAGGCGCTCGGTGATCTACAACCGCGGCGCGGACAGCCCGAACTTCCAGCCGCACCACCATCCGTTCAACTATTTCGCGCGCTTTGCGCCGGGCACGCCGGACCGGGCGCGCCATCTCAGGGACCTTGCCGATCTCGAGCGCGACATCGCGAGGGGCACGTTGCCGCAAGTGGCGTTCTACAAACCGGCGGGACGCGTCAACGAGCATCCGAGTTACACCGATGTCGCAAGTGGCGACGAGCACATCCACGATCTGCTCACGCGACTGAAGGCGAGCCCGCAGTGGCCGAAAATGGCGGTGATCGTGACCTACGACGAGAATGGCGGCTTCTGGGATCACGTGCCGCCGCCCTCGGGGCCGGGATGGGGTGATCGCTGGGGTCCGGGTTCGCGGATTCCGACGCTCGTCATTTCGCCGCACGCGAAGCGCCGTTACGTCGACAAGACGCGCTACGACACGACTTCGATCATCAAGCTGATTACGCGCCGCTTCGGCCTCGAGCCGCTGCCCGGCGTTCGAGCCAACGCGGGCGACCTGACGAACGCCTTCGAATTCGCCCGCTAGGGGGTAACGGGGGAACCGCAGGTTCCCCTGTTCCGGGCTAGGCGGCGCGGTTCTTCTCCGCGAGACGCCGGATCAGGCCATCGATTCCAGAGTCGTCGATGATGCGCTGGAATTCTGCGCGGTAGGTGAGCACCAGGCTCACGTTTTCGACCACGATGTCATAGATTTTCCAGCCCTCGGCAGTGCGCCGCATCGCGTATTCGACCGGCACCGGAGGGCGTCCCGGGCGCAGGTACTGGTTGCGAACCGATACTTCGGTCGCGCCCGGTTCCATGCGAACCGGCATGACGCGCATGGTCTGTCCGCGATATCCGTCGACTGAATTGGAATAGATCCGTACCAGCATGGTCCGGAACTCCCGGGTCAGTTGCTCCCGCTGCGCCGGCGTGGCCTTCGCCCAGGGCCGGCCCACGGCGAGCCGCGTCGATTCGCCGAAATCGACGTACGGCAGCACCTTCTGCTCGGCGAGCGCGAGCGCTTTCTTCACGTCGCCGGCCTGCAGGTCCTTGTCCACTTTCACTGCCGCGAGGACTTCGTCGGTGATCTTGCGCACCAGCGCGTCGGGCGGAAGGTCGGTCTGCGCCAGCGCCGGAACGCCGAGCAAGGCCAGCAGGAATCCAAACCTACGTACGAGGATCATAGTTCGCCTTCGCTCATGAAAAACGTGGGTTGCCCGCCTTCGACACCTTAACGTGCGCCGGGTTCCTTCGGATGACAATGGGCCGTTTGCTGCGACATCATGCCGTGGAGCGCTCGCGCAGGAACTCCGCCAGCGCGCGCGTGGTGTGCGTATGCGCTTTGCCGGCGACTTCGGGGGCGCCCTGGTGGACGACGCGGCCGCCCTGGTCGCCGCCTTCAGGTCCCAGGTCGATGATCCAGTCGGCCTCGGCAATGACGTCGAGATTATGTTCGATGACCACCACCGTGTTGCCCGCATCGACCAGGCGGTGCAGCACGCGCAGGAGTTTTTCGACGTCGGCCATGTGCAGGCCGACGGTCGGTTCGTCGAGGACGTAGAGGGAACTGGCGACCGAAACTGCCTTCTGCCGACTTCCAAGTGCGGAAGTCGGCAGATCTGTGCGAACCCTGGACAATTCCGTGACGAGCTTGATGCGCTGCGCTTCGCCTCCCGAGAGCGTCGGGCTCTGCTGGCCGAGCGTGAGATAGCCGAGGCCGACGTCCTGCAGCAGGCGCAGCGCGTGATGGATCGCGGGATGCGCAGAGAAAAACTCCGCCGCCTCGTCGACGTTCATTGCGAGAACTTCCCCGACGTTTCTTCCGCGCAGGTGCACGGCAAGCGTTTCCTCGTTGAAGCGCTGCCCGCGGCAGACCTCGCAGCGCACGCGCACGTCGGGGAGAAAGCTCATCTCGATTCGGTTGATGCCTTGGCCTTCGCAGGCGTCGCAGCGCCCGCCCTTGGTGTTGAACGAGAAGCGGCTCGCGCTCCAGCCGCGCATCCGGGCGTCCGCGGTGTCGGCGAACAGCCGCCGCACCGAATCCCAGAAACCGACGTAGGTCGCAGGGCAGGAGCGCGGCGTCTTGCCGATCGGGGTCTGGTCGACCTCGAGCACGCGCGCGACACGCTCGCGCCCTGCGAGCGCCTTGCAACCGACGCTGCCGCCGGACTTCAGGCTCGCGTAAAGCACGTCGCGCGCGAGCGTCGATTTGCCCGAACCCGACACTCCGGTGATCACGCTGAGGCGACCGAGCGGAATGCGGGCATCGATGCGCTTGAGGTTGTGAAGCGCAGCGGCTTCGATGCGCAGCGCGGGCGTGCTGCGGCCCACTGCGCGACGCGGCTGCAGCGGGTGGCGGAGCGGCTGAGCGAGAAACCGTCCGGTGATCGAATCGGCAGCGGCCATCAGCGCGCTCGCACTGCCGCTCGCGACCACGCGCCCGCCGTTGCGACCGGCGCCCGGCCCGAGGTCGACGACGTGATGCGCGCGCCGGATCGTCTCTTCGTCGTGCTCGACCACCACCAGCGTGTTGCCTTTCTCGACCAGCCGCTCGAGAACTTCGAGCAGGATGGCGTTGTCGCGGTGATGCAGCCCGATCGTCGGCTCGTCGAGCACGTAGCAGACCCCCCGCAGGTTCGATCCGAGCTGCGCGGCGAGGCGGATGCGCTGCGCTTCGCCTCCGGAGAGCGTCGGCGCGCCACGGTCGAGCGCGAGGTAGGCGAGACCCACGTCGCGCAGGAAGCCGAGCCGGCTGCGCATTTCCGCGAGCAGGTCGCGCGCGATTTCGGCTTCACGCCCTTCGAGCCGGATCGCGTCGAAATACTCCGCCAGTGCGGCGATCGGTCGCGCGCCGAAGTCGGCGATCGAATCGCCGCGCCAGCGCACGGCGAGCGCTTCCGGTTTCAGCCGCTGGCCCAAGCAGGCCGGGCAGGGCTGGTCCACCTCGAGCCATTCGATCCAGGAATCGAGCACCTTGTCCTCGGTGCCATTGCGTGCGCGCTCGTCGCTCCAGTCGACTTCGTCGAGCCGCAGTCCGGTGCCGAAGCAGCTCGCGCACCAGCCGTGGCGCGAGTTGTAGGAAAACAGGCGCGGATCGAGTTCCGTAAAGCTGCGGCCGCAGCCGCGGCAGGCGCGCAGCGTGGAGAACACCTGCTGGCGGAGCGCGAGCGCCTTGCCCGTGGTCGCCGATCGCACCAGGTCGTCCAGGTCCGAGAGCACCATCAGCGTGCCCTTGCCGTACTCGAGCGTGCGGGAGAGCGCGCCCCTGAGTTCGGTTTCTGCTTTCGGGGTCACGCGCAGGTCCGCCACCGGCAGTTCGATGCTGTGTTCCTTGAACCGATCGATGCGCGGAAACGGATCCACCGGGAGAAACGCGCCGTCCACCCGCAGGTGCGTGTAACCGCGCGCCTTGGCCCACTTCGCCAGGTCGGTGTAGACGCCCTTGCGGTTGCTCACCAGCGGCGCCATCAACCCGATGCGCTGGCCCCGATATTCTCGCAGCAGCCGGCCGGCGATTTCGTCCTCGGCCTGAGGCTCGATCGGCAATCGGCAATCGGGGCAATGCTGGGTGCCGAGCTTGACGAACAGCAGGCGAAGGAAATGATGCACCTCCGTGAGCGTGCCGACGGTCGATTTGCTGCCGCCGCGGCTGGTGCGCTGCTCGATCGCGACCGTCGGCGGGATGCCGAAAATCGCGTCGACGTCAGGTCGCGACGCGGCCTCGACGAACTGGCGCGCGTAGGCGTTGAGCGATTCGAGGTAACGGCGCTGGCCTTCTGCGAAGAGGATGTCGAAGGCGAGCGTCGATTTGCCGGAACCGGATACTCCCGTGACGACGTTGAAGCGGTTGCGAGGCAGTTGGACGTCGATGTTCTGCAGGTTGTGCTCGCGGGCGTTGTGGATCCGGATGCTGTCGCCGAGATACGGCTCGGAGGGCTCGCGCAGCGCGGGCGGCGGCGCAGCGGGGTTGAACGAAAATCCCGAAGCGTATTCGCGCAGTGCGCGACCGGTGTGCGACGTCGGATGCGCCATCACGTCGCGAGGCGTGCCGCAGCACACGAGTCCGCCGCCCGCATCGCCGCCGTCCGGACCGAGGTCGATGATCCAGTCCGCCGCCCGCATCACGTCGAGGTTGTGCTCGATCACCACCAGCGAATGGCCTGCGGCGATGAGTTTTCGGAAGGCGCGCAAGAGTTTGGCAATGTCGTCGAAATGCAGCCCCGTCGTCGGCTCGTCGAAAAGGAAAAGATTCGAAAGATTCGGCGACAGACCACGATTTCCCGGACGAGGGGTCAGGTCCGGGACCTGACCCCGCTTTCCATGGTTTGTCCCCGATCTTGCTGCTGCCAGGTGGCCGGCAAGCTTCAGTCGCTGCGCTTCGCCGCCAGAGAGCGTGGGCACGGGTTGCCCGAGCCTCAGGTATTCGAGGCCGACGTCCGCGAGCGGCTGCAGGCGAGCCGCGATCTCCGCGTCGCCCGTGAAAAACCCGAGTGCTTCGGCCACCGTGAGTTCCAGTACCTCGGCGATGTTCCGGTCGCGCAACCGGACTTCGAGCACCTCGCCGCGAAAGCGCTTGCCGTCGCAATCCGGACAGCGCAGGTACACGTCGGACAGGAACTGCATTTCGACATGCTCGAATCCGTTTCCGCCGCAGGCCGGGCAGCGTCCGGTTCCGGAATTGAAGCTGAAGGTACCGGCGGTGTATTTGCGTTCCCTGGACAATGCGGCGCGCGCAAAGCGATCGCGGATCGCGCCGAACGCGCCGACGTAGCTCGCGGGATTGGAGCGCGTCGTGCGGCCGATCGCCGACTGATCGACCATCACGACGTCGCCGATCTGCTCGGCACCGGCCAGCGAGCGGTGCGCGCCGGGCGTCTCCGTGGGCCGGCCTTTCGCGCGCAGCAGCGCAGGGTGCAGCACGTCCTGCACCAGCGTCGATTTTCCGGAACCCGAGACTCCTGTCACGCACACCAGGCAATCGAGCGGGATTTCGACGTCGATGTCGCGGAGATTGTGCTCGGCAGCACCGAGAATCCGCAGGCGCCGCTCGCCCGGCTGCGGTTCGGCTGCCGCAGCCACGCGGCGCCGGTCAGAGAGATACTGCGCGGTGAGCGTGTCGCGCGCCATCAGGTCCTGCGGTGCGCCGAAGAACACGACTTCTCCGCCGCGCTCGCCCGGTCCGGGACCCATGTCGAGGATGCGGTCGGCTGCGAACATGATCTGCGGATCGTGCTCTACGACGACCAGCGAATTGCCCGCGTTGCGCAGGCGCTGCATCACTTCGATCACGCGCCCCATGTCTCGGGGGTGCAATCCGATCGATGGTTCGTCGAGCACGAACAGAGTGTTCACGAGCGAGGTGCCGAGCGCCGTGGTGAGGTTGATGCGCTGAACCTCGCCCCCCGACAGCGTGCGCGACTGGCGATCAAGCGTCAGGTAGCCGAGCCCGACTTCGCAGAGATAGCGTAGCCGCGACCGGATCTCTGCGAGCAGGAGGTCACCGGCCTCGTCGAGCGACCCCGGCAACTGGAGCGAATCGACGTAGTTGCGGGTCTGCTCGATCGGCTGGAGCATCAGCTCGTGAATCGAGAGGCGCCCGCTTCCCAGTTTCCAAAGCGCCGCGTCTGGCTTGAGCCGCGTTCCGCTGCAGGCGGTGCAAGGCGTGTACGCGCGGTACTTCGACAGCAGCACGCGGATGTGCATCTTGTAGGCCTTGCTCTCGAGCCACTTGAAGAAACGACGCACGCCGTACCACCGTCCCGGCCAGGATTTCTTCCAGCTCACCCAGTCCGAGTCGCCTTCGAGCACCCAGTCGCGGTGTTCCGGCGCGAGTTCGCGGAACGGCGTGTCGAGCGGCACGCCACGCTTCTTCGCGTATTTGCGCATGTCGTCCTGGCACTCCCGGAAACTCGCGGTCTGCCACGGTTTGATCGCGCCATCGCCTAGTGCCTTCGACTCGTCTGGAATCACGAGTCCGAAGTCGACTCCGATCACCCGGCCGAACCCGCGGCAGGATTCGCAGGCGCCGATCGGGGAATTGAACGAGAACGCGGCCGGCGTCGGATCGGCGTAGTGCAGGTCGCAGTCCGCGCAGTGCAGGTCGGAGGAGAAGCGCCAGACGGGGTGCGACGCCGGCGGGGGCGCGGGGTATTGCCGTTCCAGGGTCTCGGCAGTTGGCGCCTTCGGCGCCAACTGCCGAGATGGATGAACGTCCAAATCCACACTGTGCCGGCCTCTGGCGCCGGCAATCTCCTGGTACACGTTGACGCGGCCGCGGCCGACTCGCAGAGCCGCTTCGAGCGCCTCGATGACGCGGGCACGCTCGGCCGAGCCGATTCGCAATCGGTCCTGAAGGACTTCCAGCGAGGTCTTGCAGCGGGCGTGCAGGCGGGTGTAGCCCTGGCGCTCCAGAAGCTGCTCGATTTCCTGCTCGCTGAAATTCCTCGGGATCGGGACGGGAAAAGTGATCAGCAGGCGCGGGTCGCAAGCAGCGGCAGCGCGTTCCCGAAGTTCCGCGTAAATCGTCTCCGGCGTGTCGCGAACCACCTCGCAACCGCAGCCCCTGCAATGCAGGGTCGCCGCGCGCGCATACAGCAGCTTCAGATGGTCGTTCAGTTCGGTCATCGTGCCGACCGTCGAGCGCGAGGTGCGCACGGGGTTCGTCTGGTCGATCGCGATCGCCGGCGGAATGCCCTCGATCGCGTCGACCTGCGGCTTGTCCATGCGGTCGAGAAACTGGCGCGCATAGGGACTGAAGGTCTCGACGTAGCGCCGCTGACCCTCGGCGTAGAGCGTGTCGAATACCAGCGACGACTTGCCCGAGCCCGAGACGCCGGTGACGACGATCAACTCGCCCGTCGGAATCGACAGCGTCAGGTTCTTGAGATTGTTCTGCCTGGCGCCGCGAATGCGAATCGCGTCGCCGGCCGGCGGTTCTCGCTTCACGGAGGGGCAATCTTGCGGCGGAGCGCCATTCTAGCGGCGATGGACGAGAAAACGCCGGCACGCGGCCGGCGCGGAAATCCGGGGACGCCCGTGATGCTGCGAATGCCTTACGGGCGCCCCGGTCGAAATGGCAATCTTCGTGCGCCCGGGATCAGGCCGCGACCTGCGCCCGAGCCCGCTTGGGTGCAACGGCCTGCGCGCGCTTGTTCTTCACGGTGGCGAACTTGGCGATCGGCCGGCGAAGCGGAATCACGGTGTCGTGTGGCAAGTGCAGGCGCCAGAGGCCCTGCTCGGCGTCCGTACGCCGGAAGCCTTCGAGGATCACGCTGTCGGCAAAGCGGTGCAACGTGGCCACGCCCTGGACCTCGGGCGCGTTGAGCACGTAATGCCCTTGCCCCCGCGCCCGCCGTGAAACAGAACTCCTACGCCCCCTGGTTACAGTCGCAGCGTCATGCCTTTGGCGTCGAGCATGACCCACCACCCTGCGGGTAACCGGTGTCGAGGTTGAAGCCTAAGAGAACGCAGTTCTGGGCCCATTGCTGGCCGACATCGGACCAGGCCCGCGTGTTGCTGCAACTGCATGAATTGCAACAGATTCTACCCGCCTTCTCAAACCGCGCCCGGCCGGCGCCGGGTCCGATCAGGGACGGATGTAAACCCAGCCCGCGCGCTGACGATCGGCGATTTCGATGATTCCGCCCGGAACGATGCGAACACCCCCGATCACATCGGAGGCATTGACCTTGGTGGCTTTCATGGTTTCACCGCAGGCGACAACGTCGATGCCGTGATCGAGCGCCTGGGTGACGCGGTCGGAGGCCTTCGAATCGAGTTTCAGCATGTCGAGACCGGGACCGTTCGCGACGATTTCCACCTGCGTGTTTTCCTTGCCCAGATTGCGTTGAAACGCCATCGCATTGTTGAGGGCGACCTGCCAATGCTGCGGATTGTTCTCAGAGACGTGGAATACGATCTGATAATTGCCCCTCGCCTTGTCGGCAACCGGGTCAGCGGACGCGGCGGGTGGCACAAGGGTCGTCACGAGCATCATTCCTGCAAGCAACAGTGTTTGAAGACGGGAGTTCACCTGATCGATCCTCCGGAGAGATGGGAAATGCATCGCGTTTCGTTCATGGCCGGAGGTAGGTCCAGCCTTCTTCCTGTCGCTTGATGATGTGGGCCACGCCCGAGGGCGCATAGGCAATGCCGCCGTACATGTCGGCCTTGGTTACTCTAGCCATGCGCATCGTGTTTTCGCAGGCATAGAGACCGATGTTGCGATCCAACGCCTGCGCGAGCCGCGGCGTGACCTTGGATTCCGCCTTGAGCATATTGATACCGGGCCCGTGCGTGACAATTTCGATGACGACCTTGTCCTTGCCGAGTTCCTCCTGCACATTCCCTGCATTGTTCAGTACGATGTTCCATTTCGCAGGGTCCGCATCGGTGACGTGAAATACGATTCGGTGCTTGTCGACGGCCTGGGGGCCGCCGGTGGTGGCGCATCCCTGCAGACCGGCAAGGCTTGCCGCGGCGATCAGTGTGGTAATTGCAAGTGCTTGTTTCATGGCGTCTCCTCCCTTATCTTGTACCCCTGCGACGGCAGGGGTCCATTTTCATCAGACGTTGTCGCGGCGCTTTTTATTCCCTCGTCCTACGGAATAATCCGGATGCGCGGTGCGTCATAGGAACAGATGCGGCTACCGTTCACCCGACTATTCAGGCCGTCTGCATGCCTCCGCGGGGCGATCGAGGCGCAGCGCGATCCCCTGTACCGGCTCGCTTTCGCGTGGTGCCACGATCGGGCGCTCGCCGACGATCTGGTCCAGGAAACGCTGTTGCGCGCGCTCGACCGGGCCGAGCAGTTGCGCGAAACCGACCGTCTGAAAGGCTGGTTGTGCAGCATTCTGGCCAACGCGCTTCGCGATCATTACCGCCGGCAACGCGGATTCGAAAATATCGACGACCTGGACGAAACCGTTCTGGCCGACCAAGCGACTCCCGAGATCGCGAGCGAAAGTGCAGAGCTCGCGGCGCGCGTGCGGGCGGAGGTGGCGCGCCTGCCGGTGGGGCAAAGGATGGTGGTGACGCTGGTCGATCTCCAGGGATTCACGTATGCCGAAGTGAGCGAAGCGCTCTCGGTCCCGATCGGAACCGTGATGAGCCGGCTTTGCCGCGCCCGCGGAGCGCTCAAAGCGCGGCTGCTGGACGCCGCGCCCGATTTCGCGCGCACCGAGGGTTCAGGCAGAAAGGTCAGGATCGTGAAATGACGGACGACGCCAAGGTTTCGGGTGAAATGCAGAATGCTTTCATCGACGGCGAACTCGGTCCGGCCGAATGGGCGCAGATTGCCAGACAATCGCAGGCCGACTCGCGTTTGCGCGACGAGCTGTGCGAGCTTCGCGCGACCAAGGAACTCGTGCAGCATGCGTATCCGGTGGCGCGGGCCCCACGACGGCAGACGGCTCCGGTCGGCCGCTGGGCTGCCGTAGCGGCGCTCTGCGTAGCCAGCGCAGCGGCCGGATGGCTGGGTCGCTCAGCCTGGGCGCCCGCGACGGTCGAACTCGAACGCGAACTCACCGCCGGCGCGACGCTGCGCGAGGTGTCGGGTGACAGGATTCTCGTGCACGTGAGTTCGTCGCGCCGCGAAACGATCGCGACGGCGCTCGACGAGGTCGATGACGTGCTGCGCCAGGCCAAGCGCAATGGTCGCGGGCTGAGTATCGAAATCGTCGCCAACAGCAATGGCCTCGACATGTTCCGCGCCGACGTGGCGCCGTTCCCGGAGCGCCTGGCCGCGCTGCGCGCGAACTATCCGGGCGTGACCCTCGTTGCCTGCAGCCAGACCATCGACCGGCTGCGCGAAAGAGGCGTCGTGGTGCAGTTGCTGCCCGGCGTCGAGACGGCGTCGTCCGCGCTCGACCAGGTCGTCCGGCGCCTGCGGGGCGGTTGGGCGTACGTCCGGGCCTAACGCAGCGGTCCGGGTTCGGGGAGTTCCGGCAACAGATCCTTCAGCACCGTCCTCATGTGTTCGTAATGCGTGCCGGGCCAGTAGATCCGGTCGCAGCTCCGGCAATGCCGGAAGTTGCGATGAAGCGCCCGGACTTTTTCCGGCAGCCGGTGTTCGATGGCGCTTCGATCGATCACATCGAGCGGAAAATTGCAGCGCAGGCAGAGCGTGAACGGGCGCGCCGTTGGCGCAAGGGCATAGCGGACCGCGACCTCTCGCAGCTGTTCCTCGGCGCGCAGTGTACGCACGAGGCAGCCATAAGGGACGTCGCTGCGTTTGAGCAGTTCCCGATCGCGCGTCAGCACGATCCTGCGCTCATCGAGCGCAAGGGACCGGATGTCGGCATCCGCGAGGGCGTTCTCGTGGCTGGTGTCGAAACCGAGCAGGCGAAGAAAGCGTGCGAGGCCGCCAAGGTGGGCGTCGGCGAGAAACCGGCGTTCGCCCTCCGGCGAGGCCGCGGTGCCAGTGACCCACGGATGGATCTCGATGGCGTCGCCTTCGCGTACGGCGCGGCCAAGGGTCGCCGGCGCGCCGTTGACCGTGACCGATCCGACCTCGGTGTGCGGTATGCCTAGCGACTCGATGGCGTTCTTGAGCGTTGCGGCCCGCGCGCAGGTGTAGTCAAAGGCGCCGGCCCTGAGCTTCGGCGGGAGCAGGGAAGCCAATTCTCCATGAATGCTGAATTTCGCCGTCGAACTCAAGTCGGCTCAACCTTTTCGCGGATCACGCGTTATCCCTGTCATGGCAGTGTAACGATCGCTGCCGAACCCGAGACCCATGACGATGCGCCTGATCGCCCGACTCCTTTCCCGCCTGCGCGCGCGCCGGCGGACGGGCGTCGGCTATGGCGCCGAGGTGCTTTTTGCAGGCTGGGTCCAGTTGCCGCGCGCATTCCTGGAACGGGACCCGCGCCCGGCTTCGCCTCCGCGTCCATCGCCCCCCGACGCCTAGCGCGGCACCGCCTCCGGCGGACCCCGGGGGGGTTCGGCGCACGAGAGCGAACGAAGGCACAATCCGCGCATGGCGACGAAGTGGCGGCGCATTGCGCCGGAGGCGGCGAGATCGCACCCCCTGTACGGCGTGCGCGGATGGCTGTTCGCGCTCGTGGCGATGATGACGGCGATCGGACCGCTCCTCGCGATGTCCCGCATTCACGCGGGATTCACGGTCACCGAACGGCATTTCGAGGCACTCGCGCCGATGGAGGCGTGGACGCAGGCCAAATTCGCCGCCTGGTCGGCCCTCGCAATCCTCGAATTGCTGAGCGTGGCCGGCGGAGTCCTGCTCATGCTGGGCACTGGAACGGGCGCGGTGCGGCTTGCAGCGGGCGCAATCTGGATATCCGGGCCGGTTGCATCGGTCGTCCTCAACCTGCTGATCCCGGCGTGGATTTCCGGAAACCTGGACTTCGTGACCGACTATTTCCTGAGCGGATTCACGGGCCCGCTCGTCGCGTCGGTCGCGGTGGCGGCGGGGTGGACGGCGTATCTCGCCAGGTCCCGGCGGGTCCGCGTGACCTATTCGCATGAAATCGCCGACTCGGAGCACTAACGCATGAGTCGCGAGCAGGCGATTCGGGCGGCCGAGCGCTATTTCGATGACGGCGGGTTCGCAGCCGAGCTCGCGCGCCGCGTCGCGATTCCGACGGAGAGCCAGAACCCGGAGCGGCGCGGGGAACTCGCACGTTATCTGGTCGAAGAAATGCGCCCGAGCTTCGAGCGCCTCGGATTTCGTTGCCGAGTTCTCGACAACCCATCGCCGAACGGCGGACCCTTCCTGCTTGCCGAGCGGATCGAAGACGCCTCTGCGGTGACGGTGTTTTCCTACGGCCACGGCGACGTGATCCGTGGCCAGGAAGCGCAATGGCGTACCGGGCTCGATCCGTGGACGCTCGCGCGCGAGGGCGAGCGGATTTACGGCCGCGGCACCGCGGACAACAAGGGGCAGCACACCATCAATCTGGCCGCGGTCGCCGCGGTGATCGAAGCGCGCGGCCGGCTTGGCTTCAATCTGAAGGTGCTGATGGAAACGGGCGAGGAAGTCGGTTCGCCGGGATTGCGCGAGATTTGCGCGGCACATCGCGATGCGTTCGCGGCCGACGTGCTGATCGCCTCCGACGGCCCGCGACTCTCGCCCCAGCGGCCGACGATTTTCCTCGGCTCGCGCGGCGCGCTCAACATGGACCTCGTGGTCGATCTGCGCGCGGGCGGGCACCATTCGGGCAACTGGGGCGGGTTGCTCGCCAATCCCGGAATCGTGCTCTCGCATGCGCTCGCGACGATCACCGGGCCGAAGGGCGAGATTCGCGTGCCCGAATGGCGGCCGGGCACGCTCGCGGCCTCGGTGCGCGCGGCGCTGGCGGATTGCGCAGTGGACGGGGGCGAGGACGGGCCGGAGATCGACGCGGAGTGGGGCGAGCCCGGGCTGTCCCCGGCGGAACGCGTGTTCGGGTGGTCGAGCTTCGAAGTGCTCGCCTTCACCTGCGGCAATCCGGACAAACCGGTCAACGCCATTCCCCCGCGCGCGAGCGCTCACGTGCAGCTTCGATATGTCGTCGGCGTCGATCCCTCGGACATCGTGCCCGCGTTGCGGCGGCATCTCGATCGGCTCGGCTTTGGCGCCGTCGACGTGAGTGCAGCACGCGAAGGGTTTTTTGCCGCGACGCGCCTCGATCCAGCGCACCCCTGGGTGCGCTGGACGGCGGAGTCGCTCAGCCGCACTTCCGGCGTCGCTCCGGCAATCCTGCCGAATCTCGGCGGATCGCTGCCGAACGACGTCTTTTCAGAGGTGCTCGGTCTGCCGACGGTGTGGATCCCGCATTCCTATGCTTCGTGCAGCCAGCACGCGCCCAACGAGCATCTGCTCGCGCGCGTCGCGCGCGACGCGCTCCGACTGATGGCGGGACTGATGTGGGATCTGGGCGAGCCGGGCACTCCGACCCGCGGCTGAGCCATCGCTTCCGTTACAACCCGATACAGCGTCCGCGAGGGAAAATGGTAGCGTTGTCGCGCCGGCAACCCGGTCCGACGAGAACGGAGCGGATTCTCATGCCCGCGCTGACCCGCCATGCCTTTACACAACTTTACCCCGCCGAGATAAACGGCTTACAGCGCGCCGTCAGACTGCATCTCACCGAAACCTCGGTTGAAGACAACGAAAGGAGCAGTCATGGAAGACAACGGCAAACGCAGTTTTCTCCGGAAGATGACGCTGGCCACGCTCGTCGGGGGACTCGCTACCGGCATCGGCGTCAGCGCCTGGGCGCATGGAGACCAGGGCAGAGGGCGGCACGGCGGCGGCTTCATGAGCGAGTCGTTCGATCCCGCGCAGATGGACCAGCGCATCGAGCGCATGGCGAAACACTTCGCCGTGGAGATCGATGCGACGCCCGAACAGAGCGCGAAGCTGGCGGAGATCGCGAAAGGCGCGGCGCAGGACCTGCGTCCGATCCGCGGGAAGCTGATGGATGCGCGCAAGCGCGGCATGGCGCTGCTCGCGGCGCCGAACGTCGATCGCGCCGCCATCGAGCAGCTGCGCAGCGAACAGATCCGGGCGGCCGACGCGGCATCCAAGCGCCTGACGCAGGCGCTCGCGGATGCCGCTGACGTGCTGACGCCGGAGCAAAGGAAGAAGGCGGCCGACCGGATCGAAAAACGGCGTAGCTGGCGCCGCGGTGCCACCAGAAGTCGCGGCTGAACTTCGCGGGATGCCGCAGCGCATCCTCCTCATCGAGGACGATTCCCGGCTCGCGTCGCTGGTAAGCGAATATCTCGGCGAGTCGGGCTTTCGCGTCAGCATCGCCGGGAACGGAGCCGAGGGACTGGAGCGGATCAAGCGCGAGCCCTTCGACGCGATCGTGCTCGATCTGATGCTGCCGGATATCGGCGGGCTCGAAATCTGCCGCCATGTCAGGCGTACGAGCGCTCTCCCGATCCTCATGCTCACTGCGCGCGGCGATCCGGCCGACCGCGTGGTGGGGCTCGAACTTGGAGCAGATGATTACCTGCCCAAGCCGTTCGAGCCGCGCGAACTCCTCGCACGGCTGCGGGCGATCCTGCGCCGCGCCTCGCCCGGCGCCTCGCGCGGCGCGCTGCGCTTCGGGCGGCTGGAAATCGACCGCGATACGCGCGTCGTGCGCCTCGACGGAAACGAAAAAACGCTCACGAGTTACCAGTTCGACCTGCTCGCGGCGCTGGCCGGGCATGCGGGGCGAGTGCTCTCGCGCGACCAGCTGATGGACCTGGTCAAGGGCGAGCCGCTGGAAGCGTTCGACCGCTCGATCGACGTGCACATTTCGCGCATCCGCGCGGCGCTCGAGGACGATCCGCGCAAACCGCGGCGCATCATCACCGTCCGCGGCGCAGGCTACGTATTCGCGCGCTCGCCGGACGCATGAAGCGGCTTTTCCTCCAGGTCTATTTCACCGTCGTTCTGACCCTGGTGGTCTTTGCCACGGTGGCGGGCGCGCTATGGTGGTTTTACATCGGGCAGGTCGCGCCCCGGCATCCCGGCGAAGTACTGGCCGAAGCCGCGCAGAGTTTGCCTGCCGCCGGAGAACCGCGCGACAGCCACCAGGCCGCGGTGAAGCGGATGGCGGAGCGACTCGAGGGCGACGTCGCGCTCTATGCCGCCGACGGGTCGCTGATCGCAAGCTGGGGCCGGTTGCTCCCGCCCCCGGAATTCGGCCGCGATCACGGCGGTTGGCTGCGCCGTCCCGGCGCGCCGCCCGCCTGGAGCGCGCGCCTGGCCGACGGGCGCTGGATCGTTGGGCAGGTGCCTCGCGCCCACTTCTGGCGAGCGCGGCGGCCGGGGCCGCTGCTGATTCTCGCGCTGCTCGTGGTCGCCGTAGGCGTGGGCGCTTATCCGGTCGTCAGGCGGGTGACGCGGCGCCTGGAAAGCCTGCGCAGCGGCGTCGAGGCGCTCGGCTCGGGCGATCTGTCTGCGCGCGTCAGGATCGAAGGGCGGGACGAAGTGGCGCGCCTCGCGGAGAGCTTCAATGCCGCCGCGGAACGCATCGAAGGGCTGATGAGCGCGCATCGCAGCCTGCTCGCCAATGCGTCCCACGAGTTGCGCACGCCGCTGGCACGGATCCGGATGACGGCAGCGCTGCTGAAGGAACGGGTCGATCCGCGGCGCAAGGCCGAACTCGAGCAGGATGTCGCCGAACTGGATGCGCTCATCGAGGAAATCCTGCTCGCAAGCCGGCTCGATGCCCTGCGCGACCTCGATTCGGTGGAACCCGTGGACCTGCTCGCGTTGGCTGCGGAGGAGTGCGCTCGCTACGAGCAGGCCGAACTCGACGGGGAGCCGGTCACGCTCGAGGGCGATCCGCGCCTGCTGCGCCGGCTGATTCGAAATCTGCTGGAGAACGCGCGCCGGCATGGTGCGCCGCCGATCGAGTTGCGCGTTTCGCGCCAGGCCGACGGCGCGGAAATTCGCGTCTGCGATCATGGCGCAGGCGTTCCGGCGGCCGAGCGCGAACGGGTGTTCGAGCCGTTCTACCGCCGCGCGGAAGCGACCCAGGGCGCGGGGCTGGGGCTGGCGCTGGTGCGCGCCATCGCGCGGCGCCACCGCGGCGATGCAGCCTGCGATGGAAACTGCTTTACGGTTCGCCTGCCGCTGTAACCGCGGCCAGGCTGCGATAAGCTTTTCGGCGTGGACTGGAGTGGGCGCAAAGGGATTGGGTGGGCGATCGCTGCCGCGGCGGCAGGTTGCGCAGTCGGCGTCGCGGCGCTGTTGATTCCGGTGCGCGAAGTGGTGTTCTCGCGCGAAGTCACCGAATACGGCTGCTTCAAAGGTCCCGCCGGTCGCGGCTGCATGACCATGGCGCGGTTGACCGTCGGGAACACGGGAAACGTCGCGCAGGAACTGGTCGAGGTGCATTTTCCGGCAGCGATTTCGGGCTGGCAGGTCAGCACGCGGGTTCTGGACATTCGCGCAAGCTCGGAGCGCCGGCCGGAACCTGAGATACGCCACCGCGAAAGCGGCGGATCGATCGTGTACGAGGTGCGGCCCTTGCCGCGCAACACGCTGGTCGAATTCCGCCTGCAGTGTCCGTTCTGCGAGCCCGAGGTGGCGGGCGCGCTGCGGCCGGAGGATCTTCGCGTGGAGGCGGCGGCTCGGTTGCGGGAAGGCGACCCGCGTACGCTGACGCTGCTCAGAACACTGGGCGCCGCGCTCGCCTCGATGCTTCCACGGCCGTGACCGGATCCGTGCAGGTCGCTCAGTCGCCCATCGGGGCGACGCGGAACTCCACGATCTCCTCGCGCATCCGCAGGTCGGCGCACAGGCGCTGAATCGACGATTCGTTCTCGGCTCGGATGGTCATTCGGAATTCCGCGACGCCCTCGCCGCGCCGGAAGCGGCGGCTGAGCTTCGACATCGACAGTCGATGCGCGACCATCCACTCGCGCATCGCGGATTCCGAGGGCGCTCTGGCATCGTCAATGCGCACCATGAATTCGTAGTACAGCAGCGAAGGCACGCGCGATTCGATCCAGCGGAACGCCGACAGCGTGCCGAGCGCGAGCGCCGCCGCCAGCCCCGCCGGCAGGTAGAAGCCGATTCCCACCAGGATGCCGATTGCCGCCGTGATCCAGATCGACGCGGCGGTGGTCAGGCCGCGGATGGTGAGTCCTTCCTTCATGATCGCGCCCGCCCCGAGAAAGCCGATGCCGGTCATGATTCCCTGCGACATGCGGGTCGGATCGATGGTGACCCGCGACGCGGTGGTCGGCGAAAACCACTGCGACTCGTACACCGTGACGAGCATCAGCACGGCGGAAGCGAGGCAGACCAACGCGTGCGTGCGAAATCCGGCCGGGTGGCCATGGTAGCTGCGTTCCATTCCGATCAGCGCACCGATGCCCATCGCCGCGAGCAGGCGCAGCGCGATCTCTACGAACACCGGGTCGATCAGCGGCATCAAGGCGTTCATGCGTCCTCACCAAAGAAAGGAAAGCGCGGGGCTGCGGTCGAAAACTGAATTGCAGCGAGCAGGAGCACCCGCGACGAACGGCAACTGGCGCATGGGACGTAGTGTGCCAGTTCGGCGGAGTGCCTGTCGCGTTCGTTCGGTTCGAATTACGGTGTCTCGCGCAGAGGTATTACCAGCGCCACACGGCAGCCGCGATCATCGGCGGCAGGCCCGATCTCGACGGTTTGGCCGGTGTTCAGGCAATCGGCGCCGGAGCGGCGCGCGGGCGCGGGCGAAAGCGCCGCAGGCAGGATCCCTCGAATCGCCCGCGACGGCGCTCGACTAGAATCTCGGCCAATGGCCAAATACGTCTTCACCATGCGGCGCGTCTCAAAGACCGTGGCGCCGCAACGAACCATCCTCAAGAACATCTCGCTCAATTTCTTCCCGGGGGCGAAAATCGGGGTGCTCGGACTGAACGGATCGGGCAAGTCGACGCTCCTCAGGATCATGGCGCAGGAGGAGGAGAACTACGAGGGCGAAGTGATCCGCATGCCGGGGATCCGGATCGGTTACCTGCCGCAGGAGCCGCAACTCGATCCCGAGCGCGTAGTGCGGGATTGCGTGGAAGAGGGGCTGGGTGAGGTCGCGGCCGCGAGGAAACGGCTCGAAGCGGTTTACGCGGCGTACTCCGAGCCCGACGCCGATTTCGAGCGTCTGGCCGAGGAGCAGGCGCAGCTCGAGGCGCTGCTCAACGCGGGCGGCACGGATCTCGAGCACCAGCTCGAGATCGCCGCCGACGCGTTGCGCCTGCCGCCCTGGGAGCAGCAGGTGTCGCAGCTCTCGGGCGGTGAAAAGCGGCGCGTCGCGCTGTGCCGGCTGCTGCTTTCCAAGCCCGATCTGCTGCTGCTCGACGAACCGACCAACCACCTGGACGCCGAGAGCGTCGAGTGGCTCGAGCAGTACCTGCAGCGCTTCCCGGGGACGGTGGTGGCGGTGACTCACGACCGCTACTTCCTCGACAACGCGGCCGGCTGGATTCTCGAACTCGACCGCGGCTACGGCATTCCCTGGGAGGGCAACTATTCCTCGTGGCTGGAGCAGAAGGAAAAGCGCCTCGCGGTCGAGGCGAAACAGGAAGCCGCGCGCATCCGGTCGATGCAGGCGGAACTCGAGTGGGTGAGGCAGAACCCGAAGGGCCGTCAGTCGAAATCGAAGGCGCGACTCGCGCGCTTCGACGAACTCTCCAGCCACGAGCACCAGGAACGCAACGAGACGCAGGAGATCTTCATTCCCGTGGCCGAGCGCCTGGGCAACGAGGTGATCGAATTCCGCGAAGTCTCCAAGGGCTACGGCGAGCGGCTCCTCATCGACCGGCTTTCGTTCGCGGTGCCGGCGGGCGCCATCGTCGGCATCATCGGGCCGAACGGCGCCGGCAAGTCGACGCTTTTTCGCATGATCACCGGGCGGGAAAAGCCCGGGTCGGGCGAGATCCGGATCGGCAAGACGGTGAAACTGGCGCACGTCGATCAGTCGCGCGACGCGCTGGTCGCCGAGCGCAGCGTCTGGGAGGAGATCTCCGGCGGCCAGGACGAGATGACGGTCGGCCGGTTCCGCATGCCTTCGCGCACCTACATCGCGCGGTTCAATTTCCGCGGCGCGGATCAGCAAAAGCCGGTCGGCCAGCTCTCGGGCGGCGAACGCGGGCGGCTGCATCTTGCAAAGATGCTCTCCTCGGGAGCCAACGTGCTGCTGCTGGATGAGCCGTCGAACGATCTCGACGTGGAGACCTTGCGTGCGCTGGAAGAGGCGCTGCTCGAATACGCGGGATCGGTTCTGGTGATTTCGCACGACCGCTGGTTCCTCGACCGCATCGCCACGCACATCCTCGCTTTCGAGGGCGACTCGCAGGCCGTGTTCTTCGCCGGCAATTACCAGGAGTACGAGGCCGACAAGGTGAAGCGACTGGGCGAGGAGGCGGCGCGTCCGAAACGCATCCGCTTCCGTCCGCTCAAGGTCTAGGCGCCGCTTCCGTGCCCCGGCTGCCGGTCGTGCCGCCGAGCCTGCCCCGGCGCCGCAACGTGCTGACGCGGCTGCTGGGACGTGCAGTGTTCGCGCTCACCGGCTGGCGAGTCGAGGGCGAACTGCCCGATAAGATGAAGCTGGTCGCGATCGTCGCGCCGCACACCTCGAACTGGGATTTCGTCGTCGGCATCGCCGCCGTTTTCGCGCTGGAGCTGCGGGTGCGGTTTCTCGGCAAGCACACGCTGTTCAATCCCTGGCTCGGCTGGCTGATGCGCTGGCTGGGGGGCACGCCGGTCGTGCGCGACACGCCGCAGGGTGCGGTCTCGGCGGCCGCGGCATTCATCGAGCGCGAGCCGAACGTGCTCCTCGGGCTGGCGCCGGCCGGGACGCGAACTCGCGGCGCGCCGTGGCGAAGCGGTTTCTACCGCATCGCGCTCGCCGCGCGCGTTCCCATCCTGCCGGTGGCCATCGACTTCCCGAACCGCGTCATTCGCATATTTCCTGCGCTGGTTCCCGCCGGCGACTACGACGCGGACCTGAAGCAGTTGCAGGACCTCTATGCGGGCGTGCGCGGCCTCAATTTCTGAATGACGCCGGGGGCCGCGCCGGCGTATCGCTCAGCCGAGCCCGAAGCGCCGCGCGGTCACCATCGCCTGGGCGCGGCTCGAGGCCTTGAGCGCGCGGAGGATTTCGGTGACGTGCGCTTTCACCGTCGGCTCGGCGATCTGCAGTTCCCTCGCGATGACCTTGTTCGGCTTGCCTTGGGCGATCAGGTTGAGGACCTGCCGCTGCCGTTCGGTGAGCGAAAGTTCTTCCACCGAGGCCGGCGGCGCGACCTGCGCTATGGATTTCAGGCCGTGGAAATGCGGCATTCCGATCGCCTGAGGCGGGACGTAAACTCCGCCCTGCAGCACGAGACGCAGCGCAGAGAGCATCACTTCGCGCGGCGCCATTTTCGAGATATAGCCCATCGCACCCATGTTGAGCGCGGCCGAGATGTCGCGCTGTTCGGTCGACGCGGACAGCACCACGATCGGAACGTTGCCGATCCCTTTGCGCATCTCGTCGAGCGCGATGAACCCGTCCATCCCGGGCAAGCCGATGTCGAGCAGCACCAGATCGAGTTGCGCCTCGCGCGCGATGACGCGAAGCGCTTCTTCGGCGTCGCGCGCCTCGAGCACTTCGACCGGATCTCCCAGCGCCTGCAGCGCGTGCCGCAGGCCTTCCCGGACCAGCGCGTAATCGTCAACCACCAGGATCCTCACGCGCCCTGTTTTATCACGCGGCGTGTGTCCGGGATGCTGGACAACAGTCTTACGACTTTGTTACGACTTTGGTCGAATGCGGTATCGCTGGTCGCAATACGCGCGCAGCGCAGGGGCTGCCGGAAAAGGCGCGACCCCGCGTCGCGACAGCTGCCTCGATCTCGCCGCTATTTCAGATTCACCAGCAGCGCGAGGAGGACGAACAGCAGCGCGAGTCCCTGCCAGCCGACGCGTTTGAGCATCAGCCAGTGGCTCGAATTCTGATCCTCGGCACCGCCGTGCGCCATCGACACCACGCCATTGAACAGCGCAATCGCAGCACACAGCGCCGCTGCCAGCACGAGCACCGTAATGATCGACATGGCCGCCTCCACGGGCACGCAGAGTCCTCATTGGGCGGCCGTGCGGGGACGATGGCAAGAGGCGGCTCGCGGGGTCGTTGACCGGCGCTAAGAAATCGATGCTTTCGCAGTGCCGCAGACACCAGCCGGGGATTGCCCGGGTTGCCGCCGCCTCGGAATCGGCATGCTGCCATTCCGGCCGCGCAGGACTATAGTCCGTACATGTACCGGCACGCGGAAACCCTTCTGCGACTGATGGTGCTCACTTTGCTGTGGCCGCTGTGCGTCGCGGCCGCGCCGGCGCCAGTGGTGCTCGTTCCGCTCGAAGGCGCGATCGGGCCGGCGACCGCGGACTTCGTGCGCCACGCGCTGAAGCAAGCCTCGCAGGACAAGGCACAGCTCGTCGTGTTGCGCATCGACACCCCTGGCGGTCTGGACACGTCGATGCGCCAAATCATCAAGGACATCCTGTCCTCGCCCGTGCCGGTGGCGGTGTACGTCGCGCCCGGGGGTGCGCGCGCGGCCAGTGCGGGTACGTTCATCCTGTATGCGGCGCATTTTGCTGCGATGGCGCCGGGTACCAATCTCGGCGCTGCATCGCCGGTGGCGATCGGTACGCCCTCCGGTGGCGGCGCCGCCAAGGACAAGGCCGAAAAGGGCCAGCCGGCGACCGATCCCACCGACACCCTGATGCGCAAGGCGACGCACGATGCGGCCGCCTATATCCGCAGCCTCGCGCAAATGCGCGGACGCAACGCGGAGTGGGGCGAGCGCGCCGTGCGCGAGGCGGTGAGCCTGCCTGCGGAAGAGGCGCTGAAAATCGGCGTGATCGACCTCGTCGCCGCGGACCTGCCCGACCTGCTGAAGCAACTCGACGGCAAGCCGAGTCTGCAGACCGCGGGCGCGCCGGTGATCGAGGTCGCGATGGATTGGCGCACGCGCGTGCTCGCGGTGATCACCAACCCGAGCGTCGCCTATCTGCTCATCCTGCTCGGCGTGTACGCGCTCGTCTTCGAGTTCACCAATCCCGGCCTCGTGCTTCCCGGCGTGGTCGGCGCGATCGCGATCCTGCTCGCGCTGTACGCGTTCCACCTGCTGCCGGTGAACTATGCGGGCCTCGCGCTGATGCTGCTCGGGATCGCGTTCATGATCGGCGAGGCCTTCCTCCCTGCCTTCGGTTCGCTCGGCGTCGGCGGGCTCATCGCGTTCGTTCTCGGCTCGATCATGCTGATCGAGGGCGACATTCCGGGATTCAGCATTCCCTACGGCCTGATTGGCGGGGTCGCGGCGGCGAGCGCGGGATTCCTGATCTTCGTCGTCGGAATGCTGCTGCGCCAGCGGCGCAATCCGGTCGTGAGCGGCCGCGAGCAGATGATCGGCGCGCGCGGCGAGGCGATGGAGGATTTTTCGGGCGAGGGCTGGGCACGCGTGCGCGGCGAAAGCTGGCGCGTGCGGGCGAGCGGCGCCGTGCGGCGCGGCGAGCGCCTGCGCGTCACCGGCATGGACGGGCTGGTTCTCAACGTGGTCCCGGATAACCGCGAATGGAGGTAACCATGTGGTTCGGATTCGACTTCGGCATCGCCGCAGTGGCGGTGGTGCTCGTCCTGGTCGCCACGTCCCTGAAGATCCTGCGCGAGTACGAACGCGGCGTGGTGTTCCTGCTCGGGCGGTTCCAGCGGGTCAAGGGGCCGGGGCTGATCATCGTCATCCCCGGAATCCAGCAGTACGTGCGGGTGGACCTCCGGACCGTGGTGCTCGACGTACCGCCGCAGGACGTCATCACGCGCGACAACGTCTCGGTGAAGGTCAACGCGGTCATCTATTTCCGCGTCATGGACCCGCAGCTCGCGATCATCCAGGTGGTGAACTTTCTCGACGCGACGAGTCAGCTCGCGCAGACGACGCTGCGCGCGGTGCTCGGCAAGCACGAACTCGACGCGTTGCTCGCGGAGCGCGAGAAGCTCAATCTCGACATCCAGACCGTACTCGACGCGCAGACCGATATCTGGGGCATCAAGGTCGCGAACGTCGAGATCAAGCATGTCGATCTGAACGAGTCGATGGTGCGGGCGATCGCGCGGCAGGCGGAGGCCGAACGCGAGCGCCGTGCCAAGGTGATCCACGCCGAGGGCGAGCAGCAGGCGGCCGAGAAACTGCTCGAAGCCGCAGTCGTGCTCTCCTCGCGACCCGAGGCGATGCAATTGCGGTATCTGCAGACGCTGACCCAGATTGCCGGCGACAAGGCATCGACGATCGTGTTTCCGGTGCCGATGGACCTGATCACGCCGCTGCTCGAGGCGATGAAGAAGCGCGCCGCCTGAGCCGGGCGCCGGTTGGAGCCAGCGTTCTGAGTCACAAGTTCGAATACGAATAGTCCGCGTTTTTTGTCCGATCTCGTGATTCCCCGCGCTGCTCGCCGTTGCGGGGAATCACGCGACACCGAAGCAGCCCTCGGGCACGGACATGGCCCACCGCGCACCGCCGCGGTTGCCGTGCCTCGGGACTTCGGCAAAAACGGCCGAAGTCCCGAGATCGGAGAAATCCATCACGGAGTTCGGACTCACTAGAGCATCGGTCCGGGTCGGCCGAGCGCGTGCTCGGTCAACTGGCGCACGATCCAGTCGTAGGCATCATTCACGGAATCAGTCCAGTGCACCAGGTCCACGTCCTTTGCGTCGATGGTGCCGTGGCGCACCAGTGCGTCGAAATTGACGACCTCGCGCCAGTACGCCGTTCCGAACAGCACGATCGGCATCGGCTTGGTCAACTTGCGCGTCTGCACCAGCGTCAGCAGCTCGAACAGTTCGTCGAGCGTGCCGAAGCCGCCGGGAAACACGATCACCGCCTTGGCGAGGTACGCGAACCAGAACTTGCGCATGAAGAAGTAGTGGAACCGGAATGCGAGTTCGCGCGTGATGTAGGGATTCTCGCCTTCCCCGATCGGAATCGAGATCCGCAATCCCACGTTCATGCCACGCGCCTCTGCCGCGCCCCGGTTGGCCGCTTCCATGATTCCTGGGCCGCCGCCGGTGCAGACGACGAAGCGCCGTTCCTTCGGATCGAGGTCCTTCGACCACTGCGTCAGGCGAAACGCGAGTTCGCGCGCCGCTTCGTAGTAGACGGTCATGGCGCGATCGGCTTCGGTGGCCGCCTTCTCGGGCGACTTGATGCGCGCCGAACCCATGAACACGACGGTATCGTCGACCGCGTAATGCTCGAGCCGGCTCTTGGGCTCGAGATACTCGGCGAGGATTCGCAGGCTGCGCGCTTCCTTGCTGTCGAGGAAGGCTCGGTTGCGGTAGGCCTTCGGCGAGCGCCCTGAAGGACGTTCGGCCATCAGCCGACCACCGAGTAGCCGCCGTCGACGGTAATCGCCGCGCCGGTGACGAAGTCGGAGGCCGGGGCGGCGAGGAACACCGCGATGCCGCGGAAATCGTCGATCGTGCCCCAGCGACCCGCGGGCGTGCGCTTGAGGACGTTTTCGTCGAGTCCCGCAACCTGGTCGCGCGCCCTGCGCGTCAAGTCGGTGTCGATCCAGCCCGGGAGGATCGCGTTGACCCGGATGTGGTCCGGCGCCCAGGCCGCGGCGCAGGCCTTGGTGAACTGCACGATGCCGCCCTTGCTCGCCGCATAAGCCGGTGCATACGGGGCGCCGAAAATCGACATCATCGATCCGATGTTGACGATCTTGCCGCCGCCCGCGCGCTTCAGTTCGGGGTGCGCCGCATGCGAGCACAGATACGCACTCGTGAGATTGGTGTCGATGACCTGGCGCCACTCCGCGAGCGAGAGCAGGTGAGGGGGCTTGCGGATGTTGATGCCGGCGTTGTTCACGAGAATGTCGAGACGCCCGCAGCGCGCGACGGCGTCGCGGATCAGCGCTTTGACCGATTGCTCGTCGGTGACGTCGGTGGCGATTGCCAGGCAATCCTTTCCGAGTTCGCGCACTGCTGCGTCGGACTTCGTCGAATTGCGCGCCGCGACCACCACGCGTGCCCCGGCGCCGGCAAGCCCGCGCGCCATGCCCAGTCCGATTCCTCCGTTGCCGCCGGTGACGATCGCGACCTTGCCGCTCAGATCGAACATGCGCTCAGCCACGGCCCTCGAACGGCATCTGGGTCGCCTTCAGCGTCATGAACAGCACGTTCGACTCGAGCGGCAGTCCGGCCATGTAAACGATCGCCTGCGCGACGTGCTCGACGTCCATCCGCGGCTCGACTTTCATGTCGCCGTCGGCCTGCGGCACGCCCTGGGTCATGCGCTCGGTCATCTCGGTGGCGGCGTTTCCGATGTCGATCTGCCCGACCGCGATGCCGTATTTGCGCCCGTCGAGCTGCGACGCCTTGGTCAGTCCCGTGATCGCGTGCTTGGTTGCCGTGTAGGGGGCCGAATTCGGTCGCGGCGCGTGCGCCGAGATCGAGCCGTTGTTGATGATGCGCCCGCCGCGCGGCGACTGCCGCTTCATGATGCGAAACGCCTCCTGCGTGCAGAGAAACGCGCCAGTGAGATTCGCGGCGACGACCGCCTGCCACTGCTCCATCGAGAGGTCTTCGAGAAGCAGATTGCCCGGCGTGCCGCGGCCCGCGTTGTTGAACAGCAGATCGAGCCGGCCGTGGCGCTCCTGCACGGCAGCGAACAGCTTGCGCACCGAAGCCGCGTCGCCGACGTCGGCCGGCACCGCGACCGCTCTCGCGGAATCGCTGCCCGCCGCTTCGACCGCCTTCTGCAGCACGTCGGCGCGGCGTCCGGCGAACACGACCTCCCATCCGGCTTTCAGCAGCGCGAGCGCCGACGCCTTGCCGATGCCCGTGCCGGCGCCAGTGACGAGCGCGATTCTCTTCATGGGGAACTGCTCCTGCGCGCAGAAAGCGCGCATGGTACCGCATCAGGGCCGCGCGATCCCGGGACGCATGTGCGGTTCGCGGCCTTCTCGCTGCGCTTCGCGCGCGGCCTCGCTCGGCGCGCGTTGAACTTGCGCAGCGCCCTGCGGGTGGCGAGCGCGTCGCGCCTCCGCGTGCGGGGCACCTGGATCCCGCGGCGAGCGCTCGGCGCGCGGCGAATCGGACCGCACCGGTGCGGCGCTCGGTGGCGCGCGCTCGATGCGTGACTGCGCGGGCACAGGCGCTTCCATGCGCGGCTGAATTGTCTGCGCCGGCGTGAGTGTGACGGCCGTGGCAGGATCGTTCCTGCGGTCCCTTGCCGCACGACGATCACCGCGGTGCTCGTCCTGTAGTGCCGGACGAACCCAATGCGGTGCAGGCGCCTGTTGCGGCGCGGGCGCAGGCGCCGGATTGATCGAGCGGGTGCGTTGCGACGGTTGCGATTCCCGGTACGGGCTCGGGGGCCGCGCGTGTCCGGGAGATTGCGGCGCGTAGACGCGGCGCTGCCGCCAGTCGAATCGGTTGTACATCAGAGCGGCGGAGGCGCCGATCGCCGGACCCCACCAGAACCCCTGCAGCACGCCCGGCCTGCGAACGACGACGTAGCCCGGCCAGGGCGCCCAGGCTACGGGCGGGTACGTCGGCCAGCGCCAGGCGCCGTACGCGACCCAGGGGTCGTAATACGGGAGGAATACGAACTGCGGGGAAGCCGGCTGGATGTATATGGCCGCGCCTTCGTCGATCACGGTCACGCGCTCGTCCGAACCGAGTTGCCCCGCAGTGCGTGCGCGCTGGCGCAGGTACTGGATCGTGTCCATCACCACAGGCTCCTGCACGAAGAAGGCGTGGCCCAGCGCCTTGGTCCAATCGAGGTTCTCGTCCATCCGCGCGAGCAGCTGCGGAAACGCGAGCAGCGATTTCACGCTCGGATCCCAGGGTTCGAATTGCGCTGCGCGCACCGCGTCGTCGCCCTGAAGCCCGGGATTGGCGCGAGTCCAGCGCGCCGCCTCGACCACTTCGAGCGGGCGCGTCGCGGCCATCAGGACCTGGGACAGGATCGCGTCCGGATACAGCGCGATCGGCGCCAGCATCTGCTCCAGCTCCGCCTGCGAATACGCCGTCTGCGCCTGGGCCGGCAGTGCGGCCAGTTGAACGCCGATCACGATCGACACTGCCTGGATGAACTTGAGAACTCGCGCCATGGGATCCGGCTCCTCTTGGGGTTCAATCCGCATAACGCTTGGACCGTCAATCCGATGTCATGGCTGCAAGGTAAAGTGAAACCGGATGTAAGCAGTGTTGCAATTGGCGGCAAAGGCTCAGAGGGTCTGCTGCAGCCGCGCGCGCACCATGGCGATATGCGCACGAAGCGCGTAGAGCTCGTCGGTATAGGACAGCGGCACGGAGACGCTCTCGACCCGGTGCTCGAGTTTCTCCAGCGCCGCAAGCAACTCGGCTGGCGGCGATTTCCCGCGCGCGAGGTCGGCCTCGATGCCGCGCAGGTTCCGGTACCAGCGGAAGATGCGCGAGCGCACGCGAAACGCGTACAGCGGCGGCACGATGCGCGCGAGCGGAATCAGCAGCGCGATGATCGATACCAGCGCGACCCACATGCGGTCGACGAGATTGGCGAGCCAGAACGGCAGGTAGCGCTGCAGCAACGGCGGGCCGCTGCGATAGTACCGCTCGGCCTCGCGCGCCAGCGGAAACTCGATATTCTGCGGTGAAGGAAACTGGCGCGCTCGGGAAAACCAGCCCGGCTCGCCGTGGATGCGGTGTGCGGCCTGCACGAACAACTGCACCAGCGCGGGATGCGTGCCCTCGCGCGCCACCAGCATCGTGGTCGAGGCGACCAGCGGCACGTCGTGCGGCGGCAGGTCGCGCGCGAGGTCGACGATGCCGCGCGGCAGGCTCACCGCGCTGAGGTAGGGAAAGCGCCTCGAGTAGGCCTCTGCCTGTTCGAATTCGAACAGGGCGATGCCCGGTTCGCGCAGCAGGACCTGGATGGCGGCGGCTTCAGGCGCCGCCACCATCACCATCGCATCGAGCGATCCCTCGAAGAATGCCGCAACTCCCGGTCCCTGGTCCTGGCGATCGAATCTGATTTCCGAACGCGCGACGCCGTTGGCTTCAAGCAGCCGATACAGCAGGCCCGCCGCGCCGCTGCCGCGCGCTCCGGTGTTCACCCGCAAGCCCTGCAACTGCCCGAGCGCGGATAGCCGGCTTTGCGGCAGCCGTTTCGCCGCGTCGACGCGGTAGAAGATCCAGACCGGGTCGAAGAACAGCGTGCCGAGCGAAACGATCGGGGTCCCGCCTTTGGCTTGTTCCTCGGCAAGGACCGCCTCCGCAGTGCCGCCGCGCACGAACGCGAAGTCGACGTCGTGCGTGGGGTCGCGCAACAGGCGGCGATTGGCGCTGGAGCCCTCGCTGGGCCGCAGCGTCACCGCGATGCCCTGCCGCGCGAGTTCCTCCTGGTAGCGCTTGCCGAACGACTCGAAGTCGCTGAACGTCGGACCCGTCGCCAGGACCACGTTCCGGGGCGGCGTCGGCTCGAGGATGAAGTACGCCGCGCCGAGCAGCGCGAGCGCGATGAGCAGGAAGGGCCCCGCGGTCGCGAGCAGGTCGCGAACCGAGAGCAGCGTCGCGCGCAGCAGCCGAGGCACGCCGACGGCTCAGTTCCGGGTGCGGATCACGACTGGCAATCCGGTACGCATGGTTTCTCCCTTGGGCTGCGACGATGATGGGGAAGTGACGTCCGCGCGTCAATCTCCCATCGCGTCGCGGCTATACTCCCCGGGTGAGCCGGGAACCGATCGGCGTGCGGGTGGTGCCCGAGGAGGTCTCGATCTCCGCGGTGCGCTCCGCCGGTGCCGGCGGGCAGAACGTGAACAAGGTCTCCAGCGCGGCGCACCTGCGGTTCGACGTCGGCGCGTCGTCGTTGCCCGAAGCGGTCAAAATGCGACTGCTGGCCATCGCGGATCAGCGGATTTCGCGGGACGGGGTGATCGTCATCAAGGCGCAGCAGCACCGCAGTCTGGAGCTGAATCGGGCCGAAGCGCTGCAACGGTTGCAGGAACTGGTGGACCGTGCGGCGATCAAACCCAGGACCCGGCGCCGGACCCGGCCCACGCTGGCATCGAAGCGACGCCGTATCGAGAGTAAGATAAGACGCGGTAGGATCAAGGCCTTGCGAGGAAAGCTGCTACGGGAATGACATGACCAACCTGAACCCCCTCAAGTACTGCTATCACGGCCAGCACTCGAAGCCGCGCGCGAGTTTCAGGACCTTGCCGGGCGGCAATCGCAAGCGCGAAGTGTGCGCGGAATGCTACGAAAAGATCATGGCGGACCGCAGGCTCAAACGGCTCGCATTGTCGGGCGGCGAGCTGCCGAAGTAGGTTCCTCTCAGGCGAGCGCCCCGAACGCCTCGCGCAACTCGCGCTTCAGAACCTTGCCGATCGCGCTGCGCGGCAGGCTGGCGACGATCCGCAGGTCGGCCAGGCGCTGAATCCTGTTCACCCGCGCGTTGGTCCACTCGAGCAGCGTTTCCCGCTCGAGGGTTGACCCCGCGACCAGGACGGCGAAGGCGACCGGAGTTTCGCCCCATTTCTCCGAAGGCACGCCGACCACCGCCACTTCCGCGACCCCCGGGTGCCCTCGCATCACAAGTTCAAGATCGCTCGGATAGATGTTGAAGCCCCCCGAAATGATCATGTCCTTCTTCCGGTCGAGCAGGGTCAGAAAGCCCTCCTCGTCGAAGCGGCCCATGTCGCCCGTGCGGATGAAGCGCAGTCCCTCGGGCGAATGCCATTCTGCCTCGCGCGTCTTCTCGGGCTGGTTGTGGTAGCCGTTCATCATCATCGGTGAGCGGCCGACGACCTCGCCGATCTCGCCGCGCGGAACTTCGCGGCCCGACTCGTCGATCAGGCGGATGTCGTGCCCCTCGGCCGGCTTGCCCACGCTGTGGAGTTTCGACGGGTGTTCGTGCGCCGGAAGAATGCAGGTTCCGCCGCCCTCGGTCAGGCCGTAGAACTCGATCAGGCCGCCGGGCCAGCGCGAGACGATGTCGGCCTTCAGTTCGGCGCGAAACGGCGCGCTGGTGCAGAACTTGAACCGGAAGCGCCGCAGGTCGCTGCGCCCGAAGTCCGGATGGGACATGATTCGCTGGTACTGCACCGGCACGAGCATCGTGTGCGTGGCGCGCTCGCGTTCGGCGAGCGCGAGGTAGGCGCCGGCGTCGAACTTTCGCATCAGGATCGCGGTTCCGCCGCGGCTGATCGTCGGGAAGAAACACACCAGCGTCGTGTTGGAATACAGCGGCGTCGCGAGGATCGTGACGGTGTCGGCGGCGTAGCCATAGGTCGCGGCGCGCTGCACGTGACCCCAGCGCATGGCGTGCGATTGCACGATGCCCTTGGGCACGCCAGTCGTTCCCGAGGAGTAGATGATGTTGAAGGCCCAGTGCGGCTCGACTGCGACCGGCGCGGGCCTCGTCCCCGGAGCCCCGAGCCAGCGCCCGAACGGCGCACCGGCCGCGGAATCGTCCAGCGCGATTCTGCGCGTCGGCAGGGCCTGGGCGACCGGTTCGACGTGGCCTGCCACGGGAGCGTCCAGGAACAGGAGCTTCGCCCCGGCGTCGGCGGACATCGCGGCCAGTTCCTGCGGCGTGCACGTGGGCGCCAGCGGCGCGACCGTCACCCCCGCGCGCAGCGCGCCGAGAAACATCGCGGCGTATTCGAGCGAGGTGCCGGCGCAGATCGCGATCGCTTCCTGCGGCGCCACGCCGTCGCGCTGAAGCGCCGAGGCGACGCGGTCCATGAGCGCGTCGAGTTCGCCGTAATCGAGACTGCGCCCGTCCTGGCGCAGCGCGGGCCGTCGCGGATCGCGCCCGGCGTATTCGCGGACGAGTTCGGAAACGGTGACGAATTCGGTTTCGGCGTCGGGGTCCATCGGTCGTTCGGATTTCGCGGGGCGAATGATAGACCGACCCGGGCGCGATGCTAAGCTCGTCGCCTCCAAGCGCCGACCCGGGAGAACCGCAGTGACCTACGAATGTTTCGGCATTTCGCTGGAGGGCAGCGTGGCGCACCTCCAGCTGGCGCGCCCGGAGCGGCGCAATGCGATGACGCTCGCGTTCTGGCGCGAGCTTCCGCAGGCCGTTCGCGAACTGGACGCGGGCGGCGGCGTGCGTGTCCTCGTGATTTCATCGACCGGGCCGCATTTCACCGCCGGGATGGATCTCGGGGTGTTTCAGGGCGCCGAGCCGCTCGGGACCGCGACGGTCGAGGCGCGCGCGCGGTTTCGGGCCAAGCTGGAAGAACTGCAGCAGACCTTCCACGCGCTTGCCGAGGCGCGCTTCCCCGTCATCGCGGCGGTGCAGGGCGGCTGCATCGGCGGCGTCGTCGACCTGGTGACTGCGTGCTGCCTGCGCTACGCGACGCGCGACGCGTATTTCGTGATCCAGGAAATCAACCTCGGCATGATGGCCGACGTCGGCACGTTCAACCGTCTCCCGAAGCAGCTTCCGGACGGGCTGGTGCGCGAACTCGGCTACACCGGGGAGCGCCTGACCGCGGAGCGCGCGGAGCGGATCGGCTTCGTCAACGGGTTGTACGACGGTCACGAGGCGCTTCTCGCGGGAGCGCTCGAAACCGGCCGGCGCATCGCGTCGAAATCCCCGGTCGCAGTGGCGGCGACCAAGAAGATGATCTCCTACGCGCGCGACCATACGGTGGGGGAGAGCTTCGATTACCTCAACGCGCTTCAGCCCGGCATTTTCAGCATCGAGGACATCCAGCGCTCGGCCGCCGCGGCCAAGGGCGGCGCAGCGCCCGTGTTCGCCGATCTGCCGCCGAAGTGACGACGGCCTACCCGATCGGGCGCTGGCAGATCGGCGCGGTCCGGATCACGCGCGTCGTCGAGATCGAAGGACCTTCGCCGGGCACGTTCCTGTTCGAGGAGGCGACGCCCGAACGCCTGCTGCGCCATGCCTGGCTCAGACCCCATTTCGTGACCGACGATGGCCGCAGTATCGGCTCGATCCACGCCTTCGTGATCGAGTCGGAAGGCCGTCGCATCGTGGTCGACACCTGCATCGGCAACGACAAGCCGCGCAGCATTCCCAACTGGAACCTGCGGCAGGGCCGCTTCCTCGACGATCTCGCGGCAGCGGGCTTTGCGCGCGAGCGCATCGACACGGTCCTGTGCACGCACCTGCACGTGGATCACGTCGGCTGGAACACGATGCTCGTGGAGGGTCGCTGGCAGCCGACCTTTCCGAAAGCACGCTACCTCTTCGGCCGCAGGGAGTGGGCGCACTGGACCGGGGAACCCGTCGGTCCTGACCGCGACGTGCGCGACGATTCGGTCCGCCCCGTGCTCGATGCCGGTCTCGCGGACCTGGTGGAGATGGATCACCGCATCACGGGCGAGGTGTCTCTCGAGCCCACGCCCGGCCATACGCCGGGGCATGTCAGCGTGCGAATCGTGTCCGGCGGCGAGGAGGCGGTCGTCACGGGCGACCTGATGCATCATCCCGTGCAGTGCGCCGAACCCGATTGGGCGGCGCGCTTCGACGTCGACCCCGATGCGGCGCGCCTTACGCGGCGAGCGTTCCTCGAGCGTCACTCAGGGCTCGCGGTGCTCGTGCTCGGCACGCATTTTGCGACACCGACCGGCGGACGCATCGTGCGCGACGGTCCGGTGTGGCGGTTTCAGCCGGAGTCGAGTTCGGCGTAGCGCCGGAAGATTCCGTGCGGATTGAACGCAATGCGGCGCGGCGAAGCGAGATACGCAGCAATCCGCGGGCGGGCCGCGACGCGGCCGTGCAGTGCGAGCAGAAGAGGAGACCGGCGCGCGAGCCGCTTCATCGCGAGGGGAAACGCGTAGCGCAGGCCGGCGATCATCTGGAATAGCGACAGGTCGGCGTACGTGCATGTTCTGCAGAGCAGATAGCCGCCGCTGCCGCGCTCGAGCGTTCGCTCGAAATAGCCGAGGTATTTCGGCAGCCGGTTGCGGGTGAAATCCGCAGCACGCCGCTTCGCTTCCGGGCGCTGATCCTCATAACAGAGACCGCTGCCGATCGGGTGGTGCGTGTCGTGCACTTCGGTCAGCCAATCCGCGATCGTGAGCTGCAGCTGGTGCACGCGCAGGCGCCCGAACTCGCTTCGCGGCGCCAATTTCAGCCGCGACCCGAGAAACAGCAGGATGTTCGCGGTCTGTGCGATCACCTCGCGGCCGACCTGGAGAACCGGCGGTGCGAACGGCGCGACTCCGGGTCGGCGACTCTCCAGCATGCGCGTCATCGCCGCGACGCCATTCGGGCGGCGTGCGACGTCGACGTAATCCGCGCCCGCGTCCTCCAGGGCGAGGCGAACGAATTCCCCGCGTCCCTGGATCTCAGGCCAGTAATACAGCTTGTAGCGCATGGCGATCATCGTACTGCGTCGCGCCGGCGAGGCACAATGCAGGTCTTGTCAATCTCGGGATCCGCCATGATCCAGCTTCACTACCACCCCGGCAACGCGAGCATGACCCCGCACATCCTGCTCGAAGAACTCGGAGTTCCATTCGGGCTCAAACTCGTCGATCGATCGGTCGGCGCGCACAAGACGGCCGAATACCTCAAGCTCAACCCGAACGGCCTGATTCCGGTGCTCACCGACGGCCCGCTGGTGCTGTATGAAACCGTGGCCATCTGCCTGCATTTGACGGATACGAATCCGCGTGCCGGCCTCGCGCCCGTTCTCGGCAGCGCGGAACGGGCGCACTTCTACAAGTGGCTCGCGTGGCTGACCAACACGCTGCAGTCCGGCCTGATCCTCTACTTCTATCCGGAGCGCTGGGTGAACGACGGCAACGCCGAGGGCGCGGCGCAGGTCAAGGCGCACGCCGAATCGAAGATCGTTGGATTACTCGAGCAGCTCGACGCCCAGTTCGGCTCGCACGGCGGCCCTTGGCTGCTCGGCGATCGCTACTCTGCGGCCGATCCCTACGCCTTCATGTTGTGTCGGTGGACGCGGGGCTTCGCACGACCGGCGCGCAGCCTGCCTCTGCTCGGGCATTTCCTGGAGCGCATGCTGGCGCGGCCGGCCGTAAAGCGCGTGTTCGCCACGGAAAAGCTTTCGGCGCCGTTCGTCTAGCGCCACCGGATCCAATTCGCCGCCCGGCGATCGCCCGCGGCGTCAGACGACCAGCGTTCCTGCGTCGAGCACGATCGGCTGCCCTGTCATGCCGTCGGATTCCGCCGAACCAAGGCAGACCGCAAGATCGGCGATTTCACCGGGCTTGAGAAAGCGGCGCAGTGGCATGCATGCGAGCGCGGCTTCCTTCACCTTTTCTAACGGCACGCCGAAGATCTCCTCTTGGCTTCCTTTCGTCGACCCGGCATTGTCGCAGCCTGCAAGTGTGCAAGAAATCACATGAACTCTGATGGGGCAAGTAATTGATTCTTCATCATCGAGCCGGAGCGTCGAACGGCGTGCGGTATTTGGCAGAGCGGCTCCGATACCCGGGTCCGCAGAGACAAATCGCACGGATTTCTCTGCGCAGAGGGCAGAGGATTTCGCCGGCGATGAAAATCCAAAGCTTGATTTCAGACATAGTTTTTCTCCGATTTCGGGCTTCGAATCGTCATGGGCGATCCGCGCACTGTGATGCTGCCGCAATCCCGCGGCAGGAGGATCTCCCGATTCCAACAAGGGGACGGTACGACATGAACGCGCGAGTCACGATGCAGGAACTGGATGCGGGCATGCCCGCAGGTTTATTCACGCCGGCGTTGGCGAAGGCCGAGGAGCGATTGCCATTCACGATCCGCGTCGCATCTAGCGAGCACCAGTTGCACAAGGCGATCAACGTGCGGCATACCGCCTACGGCCGACATGTGCCGGCGCTTGGCGAGATGTTGCGGCAGGCGGAAGCCAAGGACAGCGAACCTGGGTGCGTGGTGCTGGTCGCGGAATCGAAACTGGACGGCGGGGCGCTCGGAACGATGCGCATCCAGACCAATCACAACCACCCGCTCGCGATCGAGGACTCTGTCGCGTTGCCGGATTCGCTCGCCGGATGCAGCCTCGCGGAAGCGACCCGCCTGGGCGTCGCCGTTGGGCGCGTCGGGCGCCTGGTGAAGACGATGTTGTTCAAGGCGTTCTACATGTACTGCATGGACCAGGGAATCGAATGGATCGTGATCGGCGCCCGCACGCCGCTCGACCGCATGTACGAAGGGCTGTTGTTCACGGATGTGTTTCCGGGGCAAGGCTTCTTTCCGCTCAAGCATGCGGGCGACCTGCCGCACCGCATTCTCGCCCTGGAGATCGACTCTGCGGACGCGCGCTGGCGCGAGGCGCGGCATCCGATGTACGATCTGTACGTCAATACGCACCATCCTGACATCGAGATCCGGGGGACGGGCATCGGGATCGGGTACGGGGTGCAGCATGCTGCAGTTGCGATGGAGGTCGCCGCCTAGCGCAACTGGCCGCGTGCGTGCGCGTGCCCCGTTGCTGAGAGGGGTACGGCGTGCCGGCAGGGTCCGCATCGGATTACGTTCGACGCTTCGGTTTCGACTCCGTACTCGACGCGTCGATCTACGCACTGTCGGCGTACGGTTTGCCGCTGGTCGTCGGCGCGGTGCTGTTGATCGCGCCGATGGCCTGGGACCGGCAGATCGATGCGCGCGCGTCGCCGCCTCTCGAGCTGACCGCGTTCGAGGACCGCGCCGCGGAATTCGACCCGGAGCGCGCAGCAGCCCGCCTGCGCGACGCCGCGCCGGTCGCGCACTTCGACACCCGATTATCTGAGGCGCCGTTCTGGTTCGCGTTCACCGCGGCGGCGCCGGACGGCGAAGTGGAACTGCCGTCGCGGCACGCGACCAGGGTGGAGTGCTGGGATGGGGAAACGCTGCAACCCATCGGGCATGCCGATCGCGCGCGCGCGTCGGGCGGCATCAAGGCCGTCAAGTCCGGGTTTGCGATCGCGTTGGGCGGGCGCCTCGCACCGGTACGGTTTTTGTGCCGCGGCAATTTCTCGGGGCCGGCACGCGTCAGCGCGGTGCAGTGGCCGAACGAACAGCTTGCCGAGTCGCAGCTGGAGTTTCATCGCAACGTCGGCCTGCTCGAGGGCGGCCTGCTGATGCTGTCGGCATTCGCCCTGGTCGCCGCGATCATCAATCGATCCTGGCTGTACGTGCTGTTCGCGACGTGGCTGGTGGCGAGTTTGCGCCTGGGGGCCATCTCCGCGGGATGGGATACGCAGTGGTTCGCCTACCGCGTTCCGCCGGATTGGGCGTTTGGCGTTCGCAAGGTCACGATCGCGGCGTACTTCGTGCTCACGTACGCGCTGTTCGTCGCCCTGTTTCGCGACGACCTCAGACGTGTCGGCACCGGCTGGCCGCTCGAGCTGGCGCGCTGGTCGTGCGTCGTCGTGCTCGCGGCCGCAGCGCTGCCGTTCGGGCGCTTCCTGCCGGTGCTGTGGGTCGGTGTCGGTGTCGGCGGCGGCGCCATCGCGTTCTATCTGCTGCGCATTCTGCTGCTCACCCGATCGACCGTGGCGATGTGGTACGCCGCCGCGCTCGGCGTCGTGATCTTCACGGCCTTCTACGAGGTGATCGCGGCCGCGCTCGGCATCAAGGGGCTGATCGGCGCCGTGAATCACGTGACTGCGGCGCTCTTTTCGAGCCTGCTCGCGGCGCTCGCCATCGCCGAGCAGATGCGCCTCGAGCGCGTCGAACGCATGCACGCGCAGGCGGCGCTGAAGAGCACCTATGACGCGATTCCGATCGGCCTGTTCACGCTTGCTCGCGACGGCGCGTTCGAACGCGTCAATCCGGCGCTTTCCGAGATGCTGGGAATCGATCCGTTAGTCGGGGTGCGGCGGTACTGGCGGGATCATTTCGAGGCCGGCTCCTGGGACTGGCTGCGCGACCAGCGGCTGCTGGGAAGGAGCGGTGAACTGGAAATTCGCGGCCGCGGGCGAGACGGTGGGGAGCGATGGTTCCACGTCAGGATGGCGCCCGCCGGAGACAAGATCGAGGGCTCGCTGCAGGACGTCACGGTCCGTCACGAGGCGACGGAGAAGCTCGAGTACATGGCCGAAAACGATCCGCTCACCGGGGTGCTCAACCGCCGCGGCGTCGAGAAGGTCATCGAGGAGGCGACTCAGTTTGCGCAAGAAGGCAGGCCGCTCGCCGTCGCCTACCTGGACCTCGACCGCTTCAAACTGATCAACGAGTTGTTCGGCCATGTGGCGGGTGACGATGTCCTTCGGCAGGTCTGCCGCCGCATCGAGAGCGTGCTCGGCGAGGGCAATTTCCTCGGGCGAATCGGGGGCGACGAGTTCATCCTCGTCTTCCGCGACGCGCCGACCGGCGCCGCGACCGAAATCTGTCGCGGCATCGTGGAGGCCATCGGCGCGACGCCCTTCCAGACCGCCGACAAGGCGTTCCAGGTGAAGACCTCGATCGGGCTGGTCGAGGTTGCGGATCGCCTTGCGGTGAACGACGCGATCGCCGTGGCCGACCGCGCCTGCCGGGCGGCCAAGGCCGGCGCGCACGACGGGCTGGTGGTCTACGAGCGCGGCGCGAGCGTATTCCGGGAATGGGCCGACGAGCGCAGGCTGGTCGAGCGCCTCGGCTCGGGTACCGCGCCCGAGGGCCTGTTCCTCATGATGCAGCCGATCCTGTCGCTGCGCGCGCCGTTTGATTCGCTCAACTTCGAGGTGCTGGTGCGCATGCGCGAGGCCGACGGCTCGATTACGCCCGGGGGCGTGATCATCGCGACGGCGGAGAACAACGGGCGCGCGTCGGTGATCGACCGCTGGGTGCTTTCCACCACGCTCGCCTGGATGGACCGCCACCACGCGGCGCTCGCCGCGACGCACTTCGTCACCATGAACCTGTCGGGCGCTTCGCTCAATGACGAACACTTCGTCCAGGACGCGTTCGCGATGCTCGCCGGGTCGCCGCGCGCTGCCGACCGTCTGTGCATCGAAATCACCGAAGGGGTCGCGCTGCACGATCTAAACAACACGCGCCGTTTCATCGACGGTGTGCGCAGTTTCGGCGCGAAGGTGGCGCTGGACGACTTCGGTGCCGGCTACACCTCGTTTTCCTACCTCCGGGAGCTGCCCGCCGACGCGCTCAAGATCGACGGCAGCCTGATCGTCAACGTCAATGCGCACCCGGCCAATATCGCGATCATCGAGATGATTGTCGATCTGGCGTGCAATCTCGGCATGAAATCGATCGCCGAGTGGGCCGAAGACTGCGCCGCGGTGGAAACGCTCGCGCGGGCCGGCGTCGATTATGTCCAGGGATTCGCAATCGCGCGCGCGCAGGAACCGGATGCGCTGCTTGCCGCGCAGAACTCAGCCAGTTTCATCACCGACGCGGCGCTGATGCGCTACGTGCGCGACGTTCTATCCAAGGGAGGCGAAGCTCGGGAGGTGCGCGGCGCGCGCGGGCACGGTCCCGCGCAGCTGCATTGAAGGGTTGTTTCGGGTCGGGCGGCGTGCGCCCGACAGCGGTCCGCCGCGAAGGACCGACGGGGACGTGCAGCCGGGCTCAGCGCTCTTCAGTGGCCTGCGGGTAGCACAGGCCGTGCGGCAGGTCCTCGGTCTGCGGCTGGGTGGCTTCGCTGGTGCTGCGAGGCGGTGTGCCTTTCTTGGGACGTCCGGGCCGATAGACCACCTGGTAGGGCACTAGCGGAGGAATCACCGGCGGCTTCTCCATGAACAGGCAATCGGATTCGGACGGCACGCTGGCCATCGCCCCGATCCGCGTCCCGTCGACGTAAACGGTATAGCGGAGCATGTGCGCCGCGTGCGGGATCGGTTGCGCCACGATTTCGTACTTGCCGATCCGGTATCGCTTGCGCGACGGGACGGCCTTCTTCATTCGGTCTCCGGGCCGCGCGTTTCCGGTCCGGGTGCCTCGACTTTCGGTTTGCGTTTGCGCACCACGGCATGGCCCCGGGGGCGCGCGCTGAGCAGTTCGTCGCACATCGCGGCGATCTGCGTCTCTTTCAGCCGCTGTGCGTTTACCAGCAATTGCCTCAGTTCGGGCGTGCTCAAGGTGTCGATTTTTTCCCTGCTCCACTGCGCGATTCGGCCGCGCGCCAGAAGTTGCATGGTTTGATCCTCCGATGAAGCAAAAAAGCCCGGAGGTCCGGGCTTTTTTTTCAGCTTATTGCGCTACTACAGCGGCTTGACGTTTGTGGCGTTCGGCCCCTTGGCGCCTTGGCCGACGTCGAACTGCACCTTGTCGTTTTCCTTCAGCGTCTTGAACCCGCCGGCCTGGATGGCCGAAAAGTGGACGAAAAGGTCTTTGCCGCCATCATCGGGCGTAATGAACCCGAAGCCCTTGGCGTCGTTGAACCATTTGACGGTACCTGTACTCATGTCTTATTTCCTGAATTGAATGAAAGAAAAAGGGCGTAGAGCCCTGCGGAAAATCAAGGAAGCAAAATAACCACCTGATGAGCACAGCGCGAGCGCCAAGGCCTAACCAGCTTTTTCACTGCTTGAAGATCCTGCCAGACCCTTATACAGGTATCCCGGCGTTCCGTCAATCAAATCAATTGCTTGGGTTTCGGCCGGGTCCGCGGTGCCGCACTATTGCGCCAAATCCGGCGCAACACGAGCGATTTCAGCGCCACGCATCCCGCAGGGTCACCGTGCGATTGAACCCGCCGCGATCGAACGCGAAGTAGCCGTGGCGCTCGAATTGAAACCGGCCGCCGTCGAGGTCGTGCGTCGAAGTCCGCGCCAGCGCCTCACCCGCGAGCGAATCCTCGACCCAGGCGGTGACGATTTTTCTCGATCCGGGATTGAGGTCGAGCAGGAAATCGCGCTCGCCGGCGCCGGGATTCTGAACCCCGAACAACCGGTCGTAGAGCCGCACTTCCACGGCATGCGCGTGCTCCACGCTCACCCAATGGATGTTTCCCTTCACCTTGTAGCGATCGGCTCCGGCACCGCCCGAGCGCGAGTCCTCGAAGACCCGGCAGCGCACCGTGTCGCTCGCGCTGTCGTATCCGATGCACTCGATGACGTAGGCATACCGTAACCGCACCCGGTTTCCCGGAAAGAGCCGGAAGTATCCCTTCGGGGGCGCCTCCGCATAGTCCTCTCGCTCGATCCACAGTTCGCGCGAAAACGGCACCTGGCGCCTTCCCCAGTCCGGCTTCTGCGGGTGATTCGGGACGTCGCAGAACTCGGAGGCGCCTTCCGGGTAGTTCTCGATCACGAGTCTCACCGGATCGAGCACCGCCATGCGGCGCGGCGCGATCTCGTTCAGGTGGTCGCGCATGCAATCCTCTAGGACCGAGAAATCGATCAGCTGATTTGCCTTCGAGACCCCGATCCGCTCCGCGAAGCGGCGCAGGCCCTCGGCGGTGTAGCCGCGTCGGCGCGCTGCCGCGAGCGTCGGCATGCGCGGGTCGTCCCAGCCGTCGACGTGGCCCTCGTCGACGAGCTGCACCAGCTTGCGCTTGGACAGCACGACGTAGGTGAGGTTGAGCCGCGCAAACTCGATTTGCTGCGGCAGCGGGCGCTCGAGCAGGCCGCCCTCGGCCAGGCGCTCGAGCAGCCAGTCGTAGAACGGGCGCTGGTCCTCGAATTCGAGCGTGCAGATCGAGTGCGTGATGCGCTCGACCGCGTCCTCGATCGGGTGGGCGTAGGTGTACATCGGATAGATGCACCAGGCATCTCCGGTGCGATGGTGCGTCGCGCGCTTGATGCGGTAGATCGCCGGGTCGCGCAGGTTGATGTTGGGCGACGCCATGTCGATCCTCGCGCGGAGAACGTGCGCGCCGTCGGCGTGCAGGCCCTGCTTCATTTCGCGCAGCAGGCGGAGGTTCTCCGCGACCGGGCGGCCCCGGAACGGGGAGTCGACGCCGGGTTGCGTGAAGGTCCCGCGGTTGCGCCGCATGTCCTCCGCGGACTGGCTGTCGACGTAGGCGTGTCCCGCCTGCACCAGGTACTCGGCGCAGCGGTACATGAAGTCGAAATAGTCGCTCGCGTAGAGCGCCTTGCCGCCGTAGTCGAAGCCGAGCCATTTCACCGCGTCGACGATCGAATCGACGTACTCCTGTTCCTCCTTTTCGGGATTAGTATCGTCGAAGCGCAGGTTGCATTGGCCGCCGTATTCGACCGCGAGGCCGAAGTTGAGGCAGATGCTTTTCGCGTGCCCGAAATGCAGGTAACCGTTCGGTTCGGGCGGGAAGCGGGTGCGGATCCCCGCGTGCTTGCCCGAGGCCTGATCGGCCTCGATAATCTGGCGAATGAAGTTCGAGGTTGAAGCCGGCTGCGCGGCCTGCGATGGGTTCGACATTTGAGGTGAACATGATGATTTTTCGGGATTTTACCCCGACCCCTCGAAGGCGAGGTCGATGAAGGCCGTCGGCCTGTACCGCCACCTTCCCATCACGCACGCGGAATCGCTGCTCGAGCTGGACGTCGATACACCGGTTGCTGCCGGGCGCGATCTGCTGGTCGAGGTCCGCGCGATCTCCGTCAATCCCGTCGACACGAAGCAACGCGCGCCTCGCGACCAGGTGGAAACGAAGCCTCGCATTCTCGGCTCGGATGCCTCCGGCGTGGTCCAGGCGGTCGGTCCGGCGGCGACGCGGTTTCGACCCGGAAGGTTTCCAGAAAGGCCGAAGAGATGATCGCGCGCAGGACGGCACTCGTTGCCATCGCAACGCTCGTGGCTTCGCCGCGCCTCGCCCTGGCGCAGGCGCAACCGGCCCAGGTCGCGGTGCTCTTTGCCGGCGATGCCGACGACGACGAGCCGATTGCCCGAGCATTCTTCGACGAGTTGCGCCGCCTCGGATGGATCGAAGGCAGGAACATCGCCTTTGAACTGCTCTCGGGCCGTGGCATGCGGGACTATGTCGATCGACTGGCTTCGCACGCCGCGGACCTCAACCCGAGCCTGATCTACGCCACCACGGCCACGATCGCGCTCGCCGCCGCCAGGATCACCGATACGGTGCCGATCGTGTTCACCACGACGTCCGATCCGGCGGCAAGCGCGCTCACGGAGTTGCTGGCGCGACCGGGACGGAACACGACCGGCTCGTATCACGCCACGGGCGACGCACTCCATCGGCGCCTTTCGCTCGCGAAGGAACTGCTGCCGAAACTGACCCGGATCGGGATGCTGCTCGATCGCCGGGGAATCGGCTACGAGGATCAAAGTAACGCCTATCCCGCGGCAGCACGCCGCGCGGGACTCGAGCTTGCGGTCGTCGAATTCACCAATTACGAGGCGATCGCGAAAATCCTTTCTGGATTCCGGCGCGACGGAATCACGACGCTGACGCTCGGGTCGTCGTTCACGCTGTTCGCGCGGCGACGCGACATCGCACTCGCTGCGGCGCGAAGCGAACTCGCGATCGTGGCGCACCGCGTCGAATGGGCGGAAGCCGGCGCGCTCCTGACCTACGGCCCAGACGTCGCCGACTCGCAGCTGCGCGCGGCGCGGATCGCGAACCGGATCCTGAAGGGCGGTGCGCCCGGCTCGATTCCGGCCGAACAGTCGACGAAATTCCAGCTGGTCCTGAACCGCAGGACCGCAGTGGCATTGGGAATCGCCATTCCACCGGCGCTGCAGAAACGCGCCGACCGGATCGTGGAGTAGCGCGCGGCGATGCGCGGCGAGACGCACCCGGGCGTCGAATTCTTCGAACGCCAGTTTCGCGACCAGGTCGCCGCAGGCCAGTTCGTGCTCAATCCATTCGAGCAGGCGGCGCTGCCGTTTCTCCGCGGGCGCGTGCTCGACCTGGGCTGCGGCCTGGGAAACCTCAGCCTCGAGGCCGCGCGTCGCGGTTTCGAGGTCGTTGCAGTGGATGCGAGCGCCGCCGCAATCGAGCGCGTCGCGCATGCAGCGCGCACCGAGGGACTGCGGATCGAGGGCGTTCGCGCGGACCTGCGCGGCTATTGCGTGCCCATCGAGTACGACACCGTGATCGCGATCGGGCTGGTGATGTTCTTCGAGTGCGCGGAAGCGCGCCGCCTGCTCGGCGAAATCCGGCGCGGGGTCGCGGCCGGAGGCGTCGCGATCGTGAACGCGCTGATCGAAGGCACGACCTGGCTCGAGCCGTTCGGCGAGGGCGAACGCTGCCTGCTGCCCGAGGGCGAGATCGAACGCGTTTTTTCCGGCTGGCGGATCGCGCTCGCGCGGCGCGAGGTGTTCGCGGCGCCGGGCGGAACGCAGAAGCGCTTCGACACCGTCGTCGCCGAGCGGGCGTAGCGGTTCGCCGGATGCTCCGGCTGTTCTTCACGCTCAATGCGCGGTTCGCGCATCAGCGCGGCCGCACCGCGCTCTCGATCGCGGGCATCGCCCTCGGAGTCGCGCTTGGATTCGCGGTCAACCTGATCAACCGCGCCGCGGTCGATGAACTGACCGCGGGGGTGCGTTCGCTCTCCGGCGAGGCGGATCTCGTGGTGCGCGGCGGCCGAGAAGGTTTCGACGAAACGCTGTACGCGCAAATCGCGCGGCGCGAGAACGTGGCGGCGGCGAGCCCGGTGCTCGAAGCGGACGCGGGTCTTGCTTCCGGCGCACGCATCATCCGCATCGTCGGCATCGATGCGCTGCGCGCGGCGCAGTTGCAGCCGGCGCTGTTTGCCGACGATCCCGGAAGGCGCATTGCGCTGCTCAAGCCGGACGCGGTCTTTCTCTCCGCGACGGCAGCCGAGCTGCTCGGGCTGCGCGCGGGAGACACGCTTCGCATCGTCGCGGGGCTTGAGACCGTGGCGCTGGAAATCTCGGGAGTTCTTCCGGCGCAGGCGCTGCATGGCGTCACCGCGCTCACGGACGTGGCGACTGCGCAGTGGCGGCTCGATCGCGTCGGGCGCCTCAACCGGATCGACCTGCGGCTGAGGCCCGGTGCCGACCGGGAACGCGAGCGCGAGCGGATCGCGGCGATTCTGCCCGCCGGAGCGCAGGTGAGTACTGCGGAGGCGGCGGAAGAAAGCGGTGCTGCGCTGTCGCGCGCGTACCGGGTCAACCTGAACGTGCTCGCGCTGGTCGCGCTCTTCACCGGGGGGTTCCTCGTGTTTTCGGCGCAGGCGCTCGAAGTGACGCGGCGTCGCGGCGAGCACGCGCTGCTGCGCGTGCTGGGGCTGGAGGAACGCGGCGTCGCAAGGCTGGTGCTGATCGAAGCGGCGGCGATCGGCGTGATCGGCGGCGCGGCCGGCATCGCGCTCGGCTACGCGCTCGCCGCGCTCGCGATGCGTTTCGCCGGCGCGGATCTCGGCGCGGGGATGTTCCGCGGCGTCGTGCCGTCGCTGAGTTTTCCGCTGGCGGGGGCGCTTGCCTACCTCGCGGCCGGCATTGCGATAGCGCTCGCGGGCGCGTTCCTGCCGGCGATCGATGCCGCGCGCAGCCCGCCGGCGCAGGCGTTGAAGGCTGGAGACGAGCAGCGCCTGTTCGCGCGCGCGATCGGGCTGTGGCCGGCGCTGGCGCTGCTCGCAGCGGGCGCGCTGCTCGCGCAGGCCGGCCCGGTGGGCGGGATACCGCTCTTTGGCTATCTGTCGATCGGCTGCCTGCTGGTCGGCGGGATCCTGCTCATGCCCTGGCTGTCGCGCGTGGTTCTCGCGCGGCTGCCGCTGACCTCGCGCGTTCCCTACGCGCTCGCGCTGGCGCAGCTGCGCGGCGCGCCCGGGCAGGCGATGGTGAGCCTGAGCGCGATCGTGGCGAGCTTTTCGCTCATGGTGGCGATGGCGATCATGGTCGCGTCGCTTCGCACTTCGCTCGAGCAATGGCTCGACGCCGTGCTCCCCGCCGACCTGTATTTCCGCACCACGCAGTCGGGCGAAACGAGCTGGCTCGAGCCGGACTTCGTGGCGCAGGTGCGGGCGCTGCCGCAGGTGCAGCGCGCGGAATTCTTTCGCAGCGGCCGCATCGCGCTCGACCCGCGGCGCCCGCCGCTTGCGCTGATCGCGCGCGACCTCTCGCGCGACGGCACGCCGCTCATCTTTCCGCGCGTCGGCGCTTCCTACGAGAGGAAACCCGGCGATCCGCCGCCGGCCTGGATCTCGGAGGCGGTCGCGGATCTGTACGGCCACCGCCCGGGGGGGCGGATCGAGCTTCCGCTCGGCGGGGAGAATCGCGCGTTCATGATCATCGGCGTCTGGCGGGACTACCTGCGGCAGCACGGCGCGATCGTGATCGAGCGCGAGCGCTACATCGAGTACACGGGCGACCGGCGCTCGAACGACGCGACGCTTTGGCTTGCGCCCGGTGCGAACGCAGATCAGACGATGCGCGTGCTGCGAGCGTTTCCCGGCGGCGATCTGCTGGAAATGTCGGCACCGGGAGAGATCCGGCGCGCCTCGCTCGGCCTTTTCGACCGGACCTTTGCCGTGACCTACGCGCTCGAAGCGGTCGCCGTGCTGGTGGGGCTGTTCGGACTGTCTTCGAGCGTCGCTGCCATCGTGCTGTCGCGGCGGCGGGAATTCGGCATGCTGCGCCATCTGGGGATGACGCGAGCGCAGATCGGCTCGATGCTCACCATCGAGGGCGGCCTGCTCGCGCTGCTCGGCGTCGCCGCAGGGCTCGCCCTGGGCACGCTCATCAGCCTGGTGCTCGTTTACGTCGTCAACCGGCAGTCGTTCAACTGGGGCATGGAATTGCATCCGCCGTACTTCTTGCTTGCAGCGCTGTCCGCGGTGCTGGTGGCGCTCGCGCTGTTCACCGCCTTCGTCTCCGGCCGCGAGGCCACGGGAATGCAGCCGGTGAGGGCGGTGAAGGAGGACTGGTGAGGCGGCGCGAATTTCTCGGCACGCTCGCGGCCGCCGTGTGGGAGATCCGATATCCCGCCGTCGGCCCGACGCGCGGATTCATTTTCCCCCGCGATCACGGGGCGCATCCGGACCATCGGATCGAGTGGTGGTACCTCACGGGGTGGTTGCGCGGGTCGCACGACGAGTCGTTCGGATTCCAGCTCACTTTCTTTCGCGCCCGGCCGCAGTTCGACAGCGCCAATCCGAGCCGGCTTGCGCCGAGGCAGATCCTGCTCGCTCATGCGGCGCTTGCCGATCCCGCGCTGGCGCGGCTGCGTCACGACGAGCGCGCCGCGCGCGTTGCGCTCGGCCTCGCGGGGGTCAGCGAAGACACGACCGAGGTATGGATCGACGACTGGCGGCTTGCGCTGCAAGGCGAGCGTTATGTGGCGCGCGTCGCGGCCCGCGACTTCACGCTCGATCTGGAGATCGAAGCGCGCGGCGCACCGCTCGAGCAGGGCGAATCGGGGTACAGCCAAAAGGGCCCGAGACGGGAGGAGGCGAGCTTCTACTACAGCAGGCCCCGCCTGCCGGTGCGCGGGCGGCTCGATCGCGGCGCCGGCTCGGAGGCGGTTGCCGGGAGCGCGTGGCTGGACCACGAGTGGTCGAGCACTCTGATGCCGCCCGAGGCAGCGGGTTGGGACTGGATCGGCATCGAACTCTCGGATGGCGGCGCGCTGATGGCATTTCGCATGCGCGACGGCCGGGGCGTTGCGGTCTACGCCGGCGGGACGCGCGTCGCTGCGAATGGAGCGCGCAGCACTTTCGGGCCCGGCGAGGTCTCGTTCGAGGCGCTGCGCCGCTGGCGCTCGCCGCGTACCGGAGTCGAATATCCGGTCGCGATGCGAGTGCGCGCAGGGAGCGAGCGCTGGGAACTCGCGCCGCTGTTCGACGATCAGGAACTCGACGCCCGCGCGAGCACCGGAACCATTTACTGGGAAGGCGCGGTGCGCGCGTCGGGACCGCGAGCCCTTTCCGGGCGCGGTTACCTGGAACTCACCGGGTACTGGAAACCGCTGCGGCTTTGAAAGCGGACAGGGCGACCCCCGCGAGAATCAACGCGATGCCGGTGAAGTGGTACCAGCCGGGATATTCGCCGAGGAACAGCGCGGCGAGCCCTACGCCGATGGCCGGCATCAGGTGCATGGCGGCGCCGGCGCGTGCTGCGCCCAGGCGCGTCACTACATAGCTCCAGCCCGCATACGCGAGCAGCAGCGAGCCGATCGCGGAATACGCGACCGCCAGCGCGCCCATCGGCGTCAGCGTGAGTCTTGCGCCGCCGGCAATTTCCCACGCCAGCCAAGGCAGCATGAAAGCAAGGCCCGTTGCGCAGAGCATGACGAGATACTGCGGGATGCCGAGCGAATCGCGCCGCAGTCGCAACACGACCGTGTACGCGCCCCACATCGCCATCGAGGCGAGCGCGAGCGCATCGCCCGGATTGAAGGTCGGCGCGGCGGGTCGCCCCCGGGATCCGATCAGCGCCACGCCCGCGAAACTGACCAGCACGCCGACCCACTGCCGGGCGCCGATCCGCTCCCCGAGCACGGGAGCGGCCAGCAGCAGGATGAAAATCGGCGCCGTCGACAGATACAGCACGGCGCTCGTCGCGCTCGTGTAGTGCAGGCCGAGCCACTGCAGCGCGAGGTGCAGCCCGCCGCCCGTGAAGCCAAGCCCTGCGAGCACCTGCCAGTCGCGGCGCGTGAAGCGCGCCAGGTGCGCGCTCAGTCCGCGCCAGCAGAACGGCGCGAGCACTGCGATCACGATGACGAGGCGCCCCGCGGTCGCGATTCCCGGCGAAACGTCATCGCGCACGGCACGTGCGACGATCCAGTTTCCGGACCACAGAAGAAGCGTCGCGCCGAGCACCAGGTAGGCGGTGAAACGCATGCCGGCGATTATCGCCTGCATGCTAATCTGCGCCGATGCCGTTTCTCAGCGCCGGCGGCCGCCGCCTCGAGTACCAGCGGTCCGGCGGCCGCGAACCGACGCTCGTGTTCCTGCACGAGGGCCTGGGGTCGATCCGCCAGTGGCGGGATTTTCCGGAACGGGTGGCGCGGGCGACGGGATGCGCTGCGCTGGTCTACGACCGCTACGGTTATGGGGAATCGGAAGTGCTCGCCGAACCGCGCGTGGGCGTGCGGTTCATGCACGACGAGGCGCTGGTAGCACTGCCGCAGGTGCTCTCCGCCCTCGGGATTGAAACGCCGGTTCTCGTCGGGCATTCCGACGGCGCCTCGATCGCGCTGATCTACGCGGGGGCCGGGCACGCGGTGCGCGCACTCGCGCTCCTGGCACCGCACGTCTTCGTCGAAGAGATCTGCGTTCGCAGCATCGAGCAGGCGCGGAAGACCTTCGAGACCACCGACCTGCCCGAGAGGCTCGGCCGCTACCATCGCGATCCGCGCCGGACGTTCTACCTCTGGAACGACGTCTGGCTCGATCCGCAGTTCCGCCCCTGGAACATCGAGGAATATCTGCCGGGCGTGCGCGCGCCGCTGCTTGCGATCCAGGGTGAGGACGACGGGTACGGAACCCTGGCACAGCTCGATGCGATCAAGCGCCAGGTCTCCGGACGCTGCGAACTGCTCAAACTCGCAAACTGCGGTCATTCGCCGCACCGCGACCAGCCCGAGGCGGTACTCGCCGCGGTGAGCCGCTTCATCGGCGAGAATTCCTGAGATGGGCGGACCCACGCTGAGGCAGGACGCGCGGGTCATCGGGCTGGTCGCGGTCGCGCACGGACTGTCGCATTTCTTCCAGATTGCGACCGCGGTGCTGTTTCCGCTGATTCGCGAAGATCTCGGGGTGTCCTATGCCGCGCTCGGTGCGACCATAGCCGGGTATTACGTCGTCTCGGGCGTTTGCCAGACGCTCGCCGGGTTCGCAGTGGACCGGTTCGGCGCGCGCCGCGTGCTGTTCGGCGGGCTCGCGCTGTGCGTGGCGGGCGCGCTGCTTGCCGGGCTGGCGCAGAATTACGCGACGCTGCTTGCCGCGGCGCTGATCGGCGGTCTGGGCAATAGCGTGTTCCATCCGTCCGATTTCGCGATTCTCAACGCGCGCGTCGATCCCAGGCGCCTCGGATACGCGTTCAGCTGGCACGGCATCGCGGGATTTCTCGGCTACGCCGTCGCACCCGCTTTCGGCGCGAGCCTCGCGGCTGCGTTCGGCTGGCGCGGCGCGCTGCTCGCGGCGGCGCTGCTCGGCGCGATCGTGGTCGCGGTCCTCGCCGCTCAGCGCGACGCCCTGCGGGCCGAACCCGCCGATTCGCGGCGCGCCGGGGCAAATGGCGGATTCGCCGCCGATCTGCGCGTGCTTGCGTCGGTCCCGGTGCTGATGTGCTTCGGTTATTTCGTCCTGGTCGCCGTCGGTTTCATCGCGATCCAGACCTTCGGTGTCTCGACCATGATCGCGCTGTACGGCGTGAATGCGGCGCTCGCTTCGGCAGCGCTGACTGCCTACCTCGTCGGCGCGGCCGCAGGAATTTTCGCCGGTGGATTCCTCGCCGCACGCTTCCAGCGCCACGACCTCGTCGCGGTGAGCGGGATGCTGGCGAGCGCTGCGTTCATGCTCGTGATTGCCTCGACGTGGATTCCCGCGGCGCTGCTTGCGCCGCTGTTCGCGGCGACGGGCTTTGCGGGTGGCGTCACGAACCCGTCGCGGGATCTGATCGTTCGCGCGACGACGCCCCCGGGCGCCACCGGCAAGGTGTTCGGCTTCGTCTATTCCGGGCTCGACGTCGGCTCGATGGCGACGCCGGTGGTTTTCGGCTGGCTGCTCGACCAGGGCCACGCTTCCGCAGTGTTCTACTCGGTCGTTGCGGCGCTCGCGCTGAACATCGTCACCGTGCTCAACCTGCCTGGAATGGGCAGTGCGCGCGCGGCGAGCCTCGCGAAATGACTCATTTCCGGACCTCGCCGCGCGAACGATCGAGGTAATCCGTCGCTATCCGCGGAGTGGAATCTTCGCCGCCGCCGCGCGGCGCTGGAAGGCGATTTCGTAGCCGATCAGCGCCAGTCCAGCGAGAGATCCGGCTACGTCGGTGTAGACGGCACCCGGAAAAGCGCCCGCGGGAATCAGTGCAAGCAGTCCGGACGCGGCGAACGCAAGGCGCCATGGCACACCGATCGGCCGCAGGAAATATCCGGTGATCGCGATCGCGACCAGCCACACGCCGGCAATCGCCGTGATGACCGCAAGCGCGACCTCCCAGGGCGTCCCGATGAGCAGCAACTGCGGCGAGAGCACGAACAGCACCGGCACGACGAATGCGGTCCATCCGAAGGCGACCGCCGACCAGCCGGTGCGCATCGGGTCGGCGCCGGCGAGTCCCGCCGCGGCGAAGGCCGCAATCGCCACCGGCGGCGTGATCATCGACATCATGCCGAAATACATCACGTAGAGATGCGCCGCGATCGGCGAAACGCCGGCCTTCACCAGCGCCGGCGCGACGAGCGCGGCGAGCAGCACGTAAACGCCTACGGTCGGCAGTCCCATTCCGAGCACGATGCACACCGCCGCGGTGAGCACCAGCAGCAGGAGGAGGCTCCCCTCGCCGATCTGCACCAGCGAGAGCGTGAGGTTGTAACCAAGGCCGCTGATGCCGAGCACGCCGATGACGATGCCCGCAGCAACGCACACCAGGATGATGTCGAGGACCGCGTAGCCGGCGCCCGGCACCGCTTTGAGGAAGGCGCCCCAGGTGGGGCGCTCGCCCCGGTAGCCGAACGCGAACGCGAGCGGAATCAGCAGCGCCGCCGCGAGCAGCGCGGACAGCTGCGGCGTCTGGTTGAAGTTGAACAGCGCGACGATCAGGACGACGAACGGCAGGACGAAGTAGAGCCCGGGCAGGACGAGGCGCCGCGCCGGCATCTGGCTGCGCTCGATCGGGGCGATACCCATTTTCGCTGCGTCCAGATCGGCCTGGATGAACAGCGCGACGTAATACAGGATGGCCGGCAGCAGCGCTGCGAGCACGACCTCGCGGTAAGGAATCTGAAGGAATTCCGCCATCAGGAACGCCGAGGCCCCCATCACTGGCGGCATCAACTGCCCGCCGGTGGAGGCCACCGCTTCGATCGCGGCGGCCTTGTGCGCCGGGTAGCCGCTGCGCTTGATGAGCGGAATCGTCACCACGCCCGTGGCGACGACGTTTGCGACCGCGCTGCCCGAGACCGAGCCGAAAAGCGCCGAGCCCACGACCGCCATCTTGGCCGGGCCGCCGCGGAAGCGGCCCATGGTGAGCATGGCGACGTCGGTGAAGAACCGCGTGCCCTTGCTCGCGTTGAGCAGTTCGCCGAACAGCAGGAACGCCAGCACGATGGTGGTCGCAACGGCAAGGGGCAGGCCGAGGATGCCGTTGACGTCGAGCGCGAGGTAGGCGGCGAGTTTCTGCCAGTCCGTCGCGCGGGCGGCGAGCTGGCCGGGAATGACGTCGCCCCACAGCGCGTAGGCGAGAAAACCGATCGCGATGATGGGCAGCGCCCAACCGGTCGTGCGGCGCAAGGCTTCGAGCGACACCACGATCGCGATCGCGCCGGCGTAGACCGCGTCTTTGGGACGCAGCAGGATCAGGTCGACGAGGGACTGGTACTTCCAGGTCAGGTAGCCGACGGCACCGAACCCGACAAGGGCGAGCAGCGCGTCGTACCAGGGAATGGTCGTGCGGCGCGCCGTCCTGTGCGCGGGAAAGGTGATGAAGCTGAGCGGCAGGGCAAGCGCGAGCATCGCGGCGAAGAACTGCGCCGGATAGAGATCCAGGCGCAGCCACAGGGGGAGATCGAGCGCCCAGGCGACCGAACCCAGGGTGAGCGCGGTGGCAAGCGAGGTTGCCACCGCGCGCGCGAAAGGCCGCTGGGGCCGCGCGCTGCGCGAGGCTTCGGGCCCGCCCTCGGTCGCGCTCAATGGCCTGCCGGACTCATGCGCGGCGGGTGCTGCGCCTTACTTCGGCGGCCAGACCTTCTGCTCGGTGAAAAAGCGCACCGCACCCGGATGCCATTGAATGGGATCGATCGCCGTGGCCATCCGGTCCGGCTCGAACAGGTTCATCGGTCCGAACACCGAAGCCATCAGTTTCTTGTTGTCGTGCATCGCCTTGACGACCTTGTAGACGGTTTCGTCGGGCGTCTTGACGCTCGCGAGCAGCACCGCATCGTAGGCGAGCGCATGGACCGGACCGACGACGCCGACATTTCGCGGCCCCGGCGTTTCCGGCCGCAAATACGACGGCGGGAAATGCTTGCGGACCCTCGCGAGGTTCTCGGCCGTGTTCGCCACGTCGAGCACACGGATGCCGCCGACCGAAGCGTTCGCCTCCTCGACCTTGGCGGCGCCGAGAGCGAAGAAGAACGCGTCCGCCTTCCCCGAAATGAACGCGTCCGCGCCGCCGACCACGTTCGGGACGTTTACCGGCTGGATGTCGGCGCGTGTCATGCCGGCCGTCGCGTACAGGGCGTCGAGGAGCGGCGGAATCGTCTTCTGGCTGCCGTAGCCGTCGACGACGCGCTTGCCCTTCAGGTCGGCGACGGTCTTGATCGCCGAGTCATTGCGGACGAAGAACGCGACCCGCAGCGGATACAGGATCGTGACGGCGCGCAGGTCTGCGTACCTGCGGCCTTCGAACTGTTCGATGCCGAGGACCGCGACCCGCGTTTCCTCGACGTTGGAGATGCCGAAGGCGTACTCGCCGCTGTGGAGCGCGGGCAGGTAGACGGTCGGACTGGCGAAGGGGTAGACCGTGGCGTTCAATTTCGCGACGTCGCTCAAGGTCTTCGCGATCGCGGTTCCCGTGGAATGGTAGATCGATCCCGGGTTCGAAGTGGCGATGCCCACGTTCTGGGCGTGCGCGACCGCGCCGCCTGCGAGCGATGCCGCCAGCATCGCACGCGCAATCAGCGAAACTGCGTGATTCGTCATGACAGTCCCCTCATCCGTTTTGAAGTCCGGTGGCGTACGCCCGGCACTGTAACGGCGTACGCAAGCCCCGTAAAGCAGGGCGGAGGCGCTCAGCTGGTCTTGACGTAGCTCGGCGAGATGCAGACGTTCAGCAGCGCCTGGCGTTTCTCGATCCGCACCGCGTGCAGCGCGCGTTCGAGCGCCGGCAGCAGCTCGGCGGGCGCAGTCACGCGCTCGCCGTGCCCGCCGGAGGCCCGGACGACGTGCTCGAAGCGCGGCGATGGCTCGAGCGCCGCGAAGGGCGGCGACTCCGCCTTGGAGGCGTAGCCGCGAGGATAGTCGGCGAGCGTCGCACGATGCACCGCGGCCCAGCGGGCGTTGTTGAAGATGACGTACAGGACCGGAAGTCCGAGTGCCTCGGAAACGTAATGCCCGGGCGTCGGGTTGCCGAACATGTAGGCGCCGTCGCCAAGCGTGCAGACCACGGTTCGCTCAGGCGAAGCGAGCTTCGCGCCGAGCGCCGCACCGAACCCCCAGCCGAGCCCTCCGGAGGGCGGCGTGCCGAAGTAGCGGCCGGGTTCGCGGAATTCCATTTCCTCCAGGACGATTGGATATTCATTGACGAAGATCGCGTCGTCGCGGAGCGCACCGTTGAGGCAGGCGGAGACCCACTTCGCGTTCAACGCCGCCGGCTGAGGCGTCATCCCGCCCCGGGAACGAGCGCGCGCGGCGGCGCTGCGCGCGGCAACCGACGCGCGCCTCGCAGCGAGCACGTCTTCGCCGGGCGCGTGTGCGGCGATCCGCTCCGCGAGCCGCTCGAGCGTCGGCGCAACGCTTGCCGTGAGCGCAAGGTCGGTCCGAAATCCGCGCATCGGATAGCGGCTCCAGAGCGGATCGGGACCGATGTGAACGACGCTCGCCGCGTCGCCCGGTCCGCCGAGCGCGGGGATCCAAGGCACGTCGCAGTCGACCACGAGCACCAGGTCGGCATCGCGCAGGCTCTCGTGCGGGTCCCAGCCCAGATGCATCGCATGCTCGGTGGACAGCGCGAGATGGCGCGGCCGGTAATGAATCACGCCGATCGCGAAGGTCTCGGCGAGCCGAGCGATCGCGCCCGCGGCCTGCGGCGTGCGGCCGCCGTTGGCGGTCACGAGCAACGGGCGCTGGGCGCCCGCGACGAGCCTCGCGACCATTTCGAGCGCATCGGGATCCGCCGCGGACGGGGTCGCGGCGACCTGAACGGGCGCTTCGCGCACAGTGCGCGCGCCGAGCGGCGAGGCGAGCACTTCTCTCGGCAACGTCAGGTACACCGGCCCCTGCGGATCCGAATAGGCGATCGCGAACGCCCGGTCGACGGCCGTCTGGACCTGCTCGGCGTGCTTCAGTTCGTAATCCCACTTGACGAATTCGCGCAGCAGGGCGCCCTGATCGAAATGCTCCTGCGCCCAGTGGATGTAGTTGTTGCGCGCGCCAAGCAACGCGCCCGATTCGGTGAACGGCGAGCGCCCGGCGCACAGCAGCATCGGGATGTTCTGGCGCGAACCGTTGATCAGGCCGTTGAGCGCGTTCGCGGTGCCGACGCCGACGTGCACCATCATCGCCTGCGCGCGTCCGGTGATCATGGTGTAGCCGTGCATCATCGCCACGCCGAGGTTCTCGTGCGGAACGAGCACCGGCTCGGGCATCCGCGCCCCGAGCGCGAGCCCCTTGGCGCGCGCTTCCGCGAGGGGGGCGAAATCGGTCCCGCCGTTGGCGAACAGGTAGTCGACGCCTCGCGCGGCGAGCCGACCGAGGAAGGCGTCTGCCGCGGTCTCGGGCCGGAGGCCGGCGGAATCAGCTGGGTTCATGACCTACGCTCCCTTCGTCCTTCGCTGGGATCGTGCCACTGCGGGCGACGATCGATGTTGGCGCAGGGTGCGGATGCATTATATTCACGCCTTTTGCGCCCCTGGAGGAACCCGACCATGAAACTCTACATGCATCCGGCTTCGACCACGAGCCGCCCCGTGAGCCTGTTTGCGGTGGAAAACGACATTGCCTTGGAGCAGCAGGTGGTGGATATCTTCACGGGCGAGCATCTCCAGGAGGCGTTCGCGAAGCTCAACCCGAATCGCCTGGTTCCCGTACTGGAAGACGGCGAATTCTGCCTGACCGAGGGCTCGGCGATCCTGAAGTATCTCGCGGAGAAAACCGGCTCACCTGCCTACCCCAAGGAGCTGACCGCGCGCGCCCGGGTGAACGAGCGCATGGACTGGTTCAACACGGATTTCTATCGCACCTTCGGCTATGGCCTGGTCTACTCGCAGATCCTGCCGAACCACCGTCGGCCGAGCGAGGAATCGCAGCGCGTAACAATCGAGTGGGGCAGGGAAGGTGCGAAGAAGGCGTTGCACGTCCTCAACGATCACTGGCTTGGAACCAAGAACGCGTACTGCTGCGGAGACGCGATCACCATCGCCGATTACATGGGTGCGTGCTACGTTTCGATTGGGGAGATCATTCGCTGCGATCTCTCGGCGTATCCGAACGTGCGCCGCTGGCTCGAACGCATCAAGCAGCTCAAGAGCTGGCCCAGGGTCAACGAGGTATTCAACGGATTTGCGGCGTCGGTCAAGGACCAGCCGTTCATCGGGCTTTGAGCGTGCGGCAGGAAACTCCGCGATGATCAAGGGCCTGCATCACAACGCGTATCGCTGCCGCGACTCGGAGGAGACGCGCCGCTTCTACGAGGACTTCCTCGGGCTGCCGCTGGTGAAGGCGTTCAACATCACGGAAACCAAGAGCGGACGCAGCACCGACGTGCTGCATTCGTTCTACCGCATGGACGACGGTTCGTGCCTCGCGTTCTTCGACGCACCTGGCCAGCCCTTCGAGTTCAAGGCGCAGCACGACTACGACCTGCACATCGCGCTCGAAGTGTCTGCGGAGGATCTGCGAAGGATGTTCGAGCGGGGCAGGGCGCTCGGCATCGAGACGCGCGGCGTGTCGGATCACGGGTTCATCGACTCGATCTACTTCCGCGATCCGAACGGCTACGTGATCGAACTCACCGCGAAACGGCCGGACCACGATGCCGCGATGAACCCTGCGGCCAACGACGCTCGCGGCACGCTCGCCGCGTGGCAGGCGAAGAAGGCGAAGTCGCCGGGCTGATCAATTGCCCGCTCAGGCCGCGCGCGCGACCTGAGCGCCGTTCTCGACCGCGTCGAGCGCTTCGAGGAGCAGCGCCGGGTCGTTCGCCGCGAGCCGTACCGAATCCGACAGCAGGCGCCGCCACAGGCGCGCTCGCGGCTGGCCGTGGTACAGCCCCAGCACGTGGCGGACGATGTGGCGCAACGACGTTCCCGCCGCGACTTCACGCTGCGCATAACCGTGCATCGCGCGAACCACCTGTGCGCGTTGCAGTCCGGGAGCGGCGAGCAGCCAGGGGTCGTGATAGGCCGCGCGGCCAAGCATCACGCCGTCGACCCGAGCCAGGTGCGCTTCGATTTCCCGCCAATTCGAAATGCCGCCGTTGATCACGATTTCCAGTTGCGGGAATTCGCGCTTGAGGCGGTAGACCTCGGCGTAACGAAGCGGCGGCACTTCGCGGTTGTCCTTCGGCGAGAGGCCTTTGAGCACGGCGTTGCGCGCGTGCACGAAGAAAGTACGGCAGCCCGCCGCCGCGACCGCGGCGACGAAATCCCTGGCGAATTCATAGCGCTCGATGTGGTCTATTCCCAGGCGGTGCTTGACCGTGACCGGAATCGCAACCGCTTCGCGCATTGCGCGCACGCAGTCGGCCACCAGCAACGGTTCCGCCATGAGGCAGGCGCCGAAGGCGCCGCGCTGCACGCGCTCGCTGGGGCAGCCGATATTGAGATTGATCTCGTCGTAGCCGCGCGCAGCGGCCATTTCCGCGCAGGCGGCAAGCTCGCCGGGGTCGCTGCCACCGAGCTGCACCGCGACCGGATGCTCCTCGGTGCTGAAGGCGAGATGGCGTTCGCGGTCGCCGTGCAGCAGTGCTCCCGTGGTGATCATTTCGGTGTAAAGGAACGCCTGCGGGCTGACCTGGCGCAGGAAGAACCGGCAGTGCCGGTCGGTCCAGTCCATCATGGGCGCGACACAGAGCCGGTGAGCGTTGTTTTTGTTGCAATTTTCGGAAATGTCGGTCACTTAGATCCACTGAAGCGGTAGTTCGTTTCCCGCTATTTTCCCCGGTTTTCCTCCATTTCTCACCATTCAGGCAGGGCATACGCCGCGGCGACGTTGTTATCGCGTTCGACCCAAAATGCGACATCCGCAAGCCGGACTACGAGCAGATTAATCGCTACGCGTCGAACGTCGAACCGCTCTTGATCGACTACTTCGAGCACTGGCTCGACCGGGAGAGGAACACCGCCGGCTGGCGCGAGGAAGTCGAATCGATGGCGATCGACAAGAAGTCTCTCGACAAGGGGCTGCAGACGCGCGGATTTCGCGCGGTGACGCTCGTCGAATACGCGCGGCGCAAGAAGCTCTACGACCCGATCGCGCACGCGTTCGCCTCCACGCTCAACTACGAGAAGAGCTACTTCGACAAGCTGGTGGCTTCGCTCCTTCCCCTCATGGAGAAGCTCACCACTGGCCGCACGGCGTCGCTGCTCTCGCCGGATCTCGACGATGCCAACGATTGGCGCCCCGTGTTCGACTGGGCCTCGGTGATCAACCTGGGCGGCATCGTCTATATCGGGCTCGATTCCCTGTCCGACTACGAGGTGGCCGCGGCGGTGGGCAACTCGATGTTCGCGGATCTCACGAGCGTGGCGGGGAGCCTCTACAAGTTCGGCGCGGGGAGGGGCCTTCCAGGTGATACGACGCCGCGGCGCATCGCGATCCACGCCGACGAATTCAACGAGCTGATCGGGGATGAGTTCATCCCGCTCCTCAACAAGGCCGGCGGGGCGGGTTTTCAGGTAACGGCGTACACCCAGACCTGGTCGGACGTGGAGGCTCGCATCGGGTCGCGAGCCAAGGCGGGACAGATCGCCGGCAACTTCAATACCCTCATCATGCTGCGCGTCTAGGAAGTGGCGACGGTGGAGCTACTGACCAGCCAACTTCCGGAGGTGCGCGTCGTCTCGACCCTCGTTTCGTCCTCGGTTTCCGACACCAACGATCCCAGCGATTTCGCTGACTTCGCCAGCCGTAACGAGGACCGCATCACGACGGAAGGTGCCCAGATGCTTTCCCCGAGCGACCTGGTTCAACTACCCAAGGGGCAGGCCTTCGCGCTCATCCACGGCGGACAGCTCCACAAGATCCGGATGCCGTTGCCGGACGCCAGCCATGACTCGCTGATGCCGGCCAGCCTCGAAGCGATAGGCAGCGAGGTGAAGGCCGCCTATTCACGGCGTCGCCTACGCGCAAGAACGTATCGAATACCTTAGACGTTTTTCCGGCTCTCGTATCTGATCCCGTAAGGATCGCGTTCGGCGCAACCAGAGCGTGTTCAGTTGCTATGTAGATCACCCCGCTTTCGCTCCAAGCTTACTGAAAGCACGTTGCACTAACTCTTGTTCAACTGCGGTACTTGCTGTCGTGCATTGCTCTCATCTGCTTCGATCCCGCGAACCGGGTCTGCATCCTTGTTCGCCCGCCCCCCCGTATCGTGCTCGTGCCCCCTTCCATGCATCCCCTTCATGAATTTCATGTCTCCTACCAATCCGATCCCAAAACCTGCAGCTGGCGCAATATATGTCCAAGGTCCACCCAAAGACTGACCTAAGGCCATGCCTCCTATCAAACCCACGCAACAAAGCATGTTTGCTCTCCTCTCTAATGTGCTATGAGTTGTTTCTTCCGTTGTTTCATTTTTTCCATTTTCGATGCTAGCCAAGGTTTGCATAATGCCAATTCGGCGCCTCCGATGCCGGCAACGAAAGCGGCATGAAGGTCGTTATGCTTGACCTTACTACGCTAGCAAGGTCAAGCCCCTCCAGACGAACAGCCAAACGACCGGCATACCCCCCTTGACCTTGCTACGATGGGAAGCTTCAACGTTTGTATGATGGGAAAGCTGTTACAGGCGGTGCAGCACGAACCCGCGGCGGCCTTACCGCAGGAGTCTCGACGTGGATTGTGCGGAGGCGAACTTCGGCAGCCTCGCCCGCAAGTCCGGCGTGTCGGCGAAAACGATCCGTGACTGCGAGCAAGGCGGCAAGAATCGGGCACGCCAGGCGCCCCGACCTAACCCGTTGCAATTCGCATATCCAATGTTGCTCGGATTGCGTTACCGCGATTCAAGGCGCGCCGTTCGACCCGGATAGCCAAAGGAGGGAAATGAGAAATCAACCCAGGTTTTACGCCGTAAATCGATTGCTACTTGGCGTGTTCTTGCTGATTGCGGCCTCCCTGTATTCGTACAAAGTGCACGCCACAACCACCCAGCCGCCGATTCCTCGCGGCGTGGCAATGCAGTCATGGCAGGAGAACGGTCGTGACGGGCGATACCTGCTGCAGGTCCTGCAGGGGAGCGCCCTCAAAGCCGGTAAGCGCGTTTCCGGATCCGTCAAGAGCGATACCGACTGCGATATCGATGCCGAGGGGTTGAGCCATTGCCACAATATCATCGAGCTTGCGAACGGAACTCGGATCACGGTGATCGATACGCACAATATGCACCGCTATCGTTGCCTGGCGGAGGGGGATCGACTCTCGCTGACCGGGATCGGCGGTACCTGGATCATGGGCACCTTGTCCGGAAAGTCACCGCGCATCCCTTGACGCAGTGTCGCTGACACATCGAGTAGCGACCCATGTAGATCCTGTGTGGACGGTCCGCCGGCTTGCGCACACCCTGACCGGCTTTGCCGTCTCGGTTTTTTTCCTTTCGCCCTGTGCGCAAGCGGCTCAGCTGGAGCCGCCCAAGACCGTGGGCGCGCTTCAACTAGTTCACGCGCTTCGCGGCAAGGAAGCGCTCCAGGCGATCGATCGTCTCCATGGAAAAGGGCTTGCCGGAACCGATGGCTATGTCGCCCATTATGAAAGGGACGGCCTTGTTGCCATGCTTTGCGTTTCTCGCCCTGCGCGTTCCTCCATGACAGGCGCCCAGATTGAAAAGATGGCAACCGGCATTCGCGCAGGAAAGACGCGCTTCTCTCATCTCAAGTCCTCTGAACGCAACGGCACGACCGTCTATTCGGCGCTCGGAGAGGGTCAGATCCATTACTTCTATCACCGGGGCGCGGATGTGATCTGGCTGGCGGCAGACCCTCCTGTGGCAAGAGAAGCCTTGCAATACCTCCTGCAGCGTGATCCCTGAGGGTGCTTTGGAAATAGCAGATTGATCGCTGCGTTCGCTCTGGTTACCGCGGGCGGAACCACATTGAGCGGGAGCTGGCTGATGGTGGTGAGAATCGACCAGGATCCGGGGGGCGGCGCATGAACCAGTTCACAACCAGTGCCACCATTATGTCGATCGCAAACCTTTCCAGAGTGATGATGGCCGCGCTGGTTTTTTTGGTCACTGCCACGAATGCCCAAACCACAGACCGAAACGCCGCTGATGCGGCACTGGTTGACCGAGTCAAGGATACGGTAATCAAGGAACTGCGCGATAGCGGCGCGATCGACCGGGCGGTTGACGCCGGAATCGACCGGTACATAGAACGACAGCGCGCCGCGGCGGAGCAACGCGAGCGGCGCGAAACGGATACGCGGGCTGTCACATTGCGGCCGGTCACCATAGGCCGCGACCACATCCGCGGCGATCCCGCCGCGCCGGTTACGCTGGTCGAGTACTCGGACTTCGAGTGCCCGTTTTGTAAGCGTTTCCACCCGACGTTGAAGCGATTGGTGGCCGAGTCCAACGGCCAGCTGAAGTGGGTCTACCGCCACTACCCGCTCGATGAGCTCCATCCAGTCAAGGCGCGCAAAGAGGCGGTGGCGTCGGAGTGCGCAGCCGAGCTCGGCGGAAACGACGCGTTCTGGAAATTTGCGGATCGGTTCTTCGAGCTGACTCCGTCGAACAACCGCACCGATATCGATGCGGTGCTGCCGCGAATCGCCAGCGAAATCGGGCTCGACAAGACGCAGTTCGCATCGTGCCTCGCAAGCGCAAAACATGACCGGCGCGTCGCAGAAGATCTTCAGGACGCCATCGCCTCCGGAGGTCGAGGCACGCCCTGGAGCATCATTGTGTCCAAGAGCGGCAAGACGTATCCGCTCTCTGGAGCGCAGCCCTATGCAACCGTCAAGCAGCTCGTTGAACTGGCGCTTGAGAAAAAGTGACCCGTGACATCCCACCTGAACAATCTGCGAGTCGCGTTCGGCCAGGTATTCGCTTATCCCTCGTACATCGCCCTTGCCGGTGCGCTTGCGATCCTTGCGTTTCTTCTAGCGGTATGGTTTCCCAATCTCGGGTTGATAGCTCAAGTATTCTCGGAATCGAACGCCCCGCTTGCGGCCACGCTCGGCATCGCGCTCAGCCTGCTTGGCGGCATCGGCACGAATTTCAGCTTGCTCTCCGCCGGGTACACCATTGCGATTGCCGTTTTCTTCGGGCTCACCACCGCGATGATCGGCTATTTGGTGAAGCAAAGACGCATTGCGGCGGCCGGACAGAGCATCGCCATCGGTTCCGGCGCCGCGGTGAGCGGTGTACTCGGCGTTGGATGCGCCGCATGCGGTTCGCTGGTCCTGGGCGTGGTCCTCCCGTCTCTCGGCGCCGCCGGAGCGCTCGCTGCGCTGCCGCTGAACGGCGAGGAATTCGGAATTCTGAGCGTTGCGCTGCTTTTCGTTTCGCTGTTGCTCATCAGTAAGAGCATTGCAGAATCGATCGCCTGCCCGATTGCCAAAACCAGAAACACTTGACATCAACGGCCAGGCGCAAACCATCGTCAATTCACTCTCGCGCTGAAGGCAAAGGAGTGCGCCCATGCATTACCCGCCGATGCCCCGCAAGTCGAATGCAGCTTGGCTGTTGATATTCGGGTAAACATGACTCTCGGTTTGCACCGCGCGACTGATCCACTTTTCTAAGATCAGGACATTGGCAGGGCTGGAGTTCTCTCTGATGTGCGCGGGTCGCAGGTCGTTGAATAATCCGTAAGGGAATGGCTCAGTCGAGGCTGAAAATCAAAATCGCCAACTGGCAGGCGATTACGGCGAACCTGCAACGGACGCCGGTCGCGCGCGCGATACGCCGCGCGAATTCCGGTGGAGGCCCCCGCAATGAATGCCAGAGGCGTGGCCCCCGAGCTTACTTCTTGCCTCGCTCCTCGCGCGCCCGATCGACGAGATAATCGACCACTTCGACCACTTCCGGCACGCCGCCGGCGAGCCGCGCGGTCGTGAAGTAGCGGCCGTCGATCACGAACGTCGGCACGCCCTCGATCTCGTACGTGTCGAGCAGGGCGCGTGCTGTGGCGACCTTGGCGGCGACTTCGGGCGAATCCATCGCCTGCTTGAAGATCAGCACGTCAACGTCGTTGCGCCCCAGCCAGGCGAGGAGATTCTTTTCGTTGTTCAGCCGCCGTCCGTCGAAATGATGGTTGTCGAACACCGGCCAGTGCATGCGCTCGAGCAGCCCGGTTGCTTCGAGTGCGTAGTAAAGGCGCGCAAAGGACGCCCAGGCAGCTGGCAGGGGAGAAGGGATGCGCTTCAGATCGATCTCCGCCTCGCGCTTCGTCAGCAAGCGCGTGAGGTAGGGCTCGGCTGCGTAACTCACCGGGCAGCCATAGGAAAAGAATTCGATCACTTCGATGCGCTCGCTGCGTGCGAGCGGACGTGGTGGATCGATCACCCGGTATTCGCGCCCGGCGGCCGGTTGCGCCGCGACGGCGGCACTCGCCAGAGCGAGCAGCAGGAGCGCGCAGGCGCGGGCAAACAGGGTCTTCATGCGGGTACACCGGAATTCTGACGAAGGGCAGTCTACCCGGATTGCGCCGTGCGCGTGAAATTCCTAGCCTTGGCGCAAGCAAACGCTTCGGTGGTTGCTGGTTGCTGGCGTAGTTCCGGCTTTCGCCGATGCGCGCCTCGCGCACGGCGATTAACGTTCGACTATCCAACGGAGTACGGGCTCGTCATCAGCCTCATGACCGCCAGGCAACTGGGTATCGCGGTCCATCAGGCCGCACTCCTGAGTGTCGGTCGGGTGATCGAATAGGAAGTGGACGCGAATGGCCGGTGCTGGTCCGAGTCGGCGTGCCCCACGGTGTACCACGGCGGTGGTTTTCCCTATGAAGTCGGTCCAGTCCATCATCGGGGCAATGCGAATGCGAAAAGCCCCGCTTGTTCCGTTACTTAGAGAAGCATCAGTCACTCGAGTTCTTGGGAGAGAAAGGTTCGTTTCTCACCATTTCGCCCCGTTTTCCTCCGTTCTTCCCCGTTCGGATTTCTGAAGTGTACTTGCCGGGTTCATCCAGAACCGGCCAACGCGATCGAGAATCCCGCTTGAGAATTGAGCGGCGAGATCGGGAATGCTGGTGTCAGGCCAGGCTGCTCATACGCGGATTGCGTATATACGTAGGTTGCGTATAATCCGACCGTGAAGGCCGTCCTCGTCGAGTTGCCTGCGTTTGAACGGCATCGCACGGACTATCTGGACGATGCGGCGTTTGCCAGGCTGCAGCAGGCGCTGATGAAGGATCCCGAGGCCGGAGACGTGATCGAAGGCACGGGCGGCCTACGCAAACTGCGGTTCGCCGACGCTCGACGCGGCAAGGGCAAGCGCGGCGGGCTCCGGGTGATCTACTACTGGTGGAGCGCCGGCGTGCAGTTCTGGTTGTACGCGTTGTACGACAAGGACGAAATGGCGGCCCAAGCAGCGCAAGGCGCTGAAGGCGATGTTAAGGACGGAGCTGGAATCCAGGAGGTCAACGTGAAATCCAGAGCGACGATCGAACGTCCCAAGCGCGATCTGTTTGCGGAGTTGAGCGAGGGAATGACGGCACTCGCCGAGGCGAGGCAGGGCAAGCGTACGCTGCGCACTCACGTGGCCGAGTTCAAGCCGGCCCCTGGAGTCACACCTCGAGAACTGATCCGAGTACGGCAGCATCTCAGGCTTTCGAGGGCACTGTTCGCGGTTTACCTGCGCACGAATGTCCGCACGCTGGAGAACTGGGAGCAGGGGCGGGCGAAGCCGAATGCGCAGGCGGCTCTGCTGATCAATCTCGTCAAGCGATTTCCCGACACGGTCGAGCGGCTCGCTGCGATCTGAAAGAGTTGCCCGCGACCCACGCGGCCGCTGACTCGATTCGGGGTCCTCCTCGGTGTACCAAACCGGTGGTTTCCTCTATGAAATCGGTCCAGTCCATCATGGGGGCCGTGCAGATACTGTGGCTGGTCGAATATTTCATCCGAGCGGGAGATACAGCATCATCGGCGTGTCGGCGCAGGGCGTGAATCCGTAGTGCTCGTAAAACGCTTTCGCCGCGGGATTCTTCGCGTCCACGATCAGCGCAAACGCGGCGACCTGCATTCTCGCCTGCAGGCAACGCTCCACTGCACAGCCGATCAGCAGCTTTCCGAGACCTTGTCCGTGCCGATCGCCACGGCACGCCAGGCGTCCCATGCGAAAGCAAGGAACCGGGTAGCGAGGAAGCTTCTTCCTGTCCATGTCGCCCAGATCGGCGGTGTCGACCTGCGCCGCACTCAACGTGTAATACCCCAGAATCAGGCTCGGCGCCGCGGTGTCGACCAGCACGTACACGTTGCTGACGCCTTTGCGCCGGTGCTGCATCGCGAAGCGATGCAGGTACTGATCCAGCTCGGGGACACCGCAAGCAAACCCGGCCCGGTCGTGGCGTTCCGGGTCGAGGGTCTGCTCCTCAAGCACGGCGGATTTTGACCTTTGCCTCCGCCACGGCGCCCTTGAGCGCGCGGTTCGGAACGAACGCGCGGTCGAGCGCCCGGGCGAACGCGGCGAAGTCGCGCTTGGACAGGCTGACTCGAGTCTCGCGATCGAGCAGTGCCAGCGCCTTCTCCTTGGCGGCCGCACGGACGAAGCCGGCCATCGTCGTACCCATCAAAGCCGCAGCGCGGGAGACGACATCCTTTTCGCGGGCGTCCATTTTCAGATCGAAGCGGGCTCTGGCGGTCATGGCGTACCTCTCGGCAGTTTGGCAGTTTAAACGCATACGGCATTTTACCGTATTCACATTCCAAGCGCGAGAATGAACCGAAGAGCCCGGATGTGGGCAATCACCGGGTGGCTGGCCACCGCTGCTCGAGTCGCCTTCGATCCAGCGGGGCCGTGGCGTTGGTTCAGGGTGCCCTGCGGTGTACCAAGCCGTCAGTTTCCCCTATGAAATCGGTCCAGTCCATCATCGGGGCGACGCAGAGACGGTGAGCGTTGAATTTGCCGGGATTGTTTTTGGGTGTCGGTCACTTGTCGCGGACCCTAGGGTCTTCGTTTCCCGTTATTTCTCGCTATTTGCCTCGATCGCCCGCCGTCGCCGGCGTCGGAAGTGTACCTGTCGGCGCCCAACCAGAACGGATCCATGGGGCGGACGTCCGCGCTCGAGAGGTGAACGGAGAGAACCACGATTCATTGACTCCGGATCGCATGGTGGGATAATCCCACCATGATCCTGACCCTCGACGCCAAGCGTCGTCTGACCGTCCCGGCAGCTCTTGCCCCGGCTTCGCCCGGGGATGCCTTCGACGCGCGGTTCGATGCGGAAGAGAACGAGATCGTGTTCCGCCGCATCGCGGGCGCAGGCGACTGGCTTGCGGTGCTGAGCAAGTGCCCGGTGAGCATGGACGACCTGCCGCGTCGCCGGAGGGCGCCCGCGAGGCGCCGCAGGATTTGAGCTGGCTACTCGATACCGATGTCATCTGCCAGCCCGCCAAGCGCCATGGGGACGCCCGAGTGGTCGCTTGGCTGCATCGGGAGCGCGAGCGGTGCTTCACCAGCGCAGTCGTCATCGCTCAGCTTGCGTACTGGGTGCGGTCGAAGCAGGGTCGCAAGCATCGCGAATTGCAGGATTGGCTGAGAAGGCTGGTGGATGCACTCGGCGGCCGCATTCTCGGCTTCAACGTCTCGGTCGCCCATGTCTGGGCCGATCAGGAGTACCTGCTGGAGAAGCACGGGCAGCGCATGCCCGTGGAGGACGGCTACATCGCCGCGACCGCACGGCGCCACGGTCTGACGATCGCGACGGGAAACGACAAGGATTTCCGCCGGCCCGGCCTGAAGGTCTTCAATCCGTTCAAG
>Ga0209726_10000258_pt1 | contig 106601 bp, 84 predicted proteins | sample Subgrocontami54m_FD_187453 | JGI IMG/M metagenome (GOLD analysis project Ga0209726, IMG submission 187453) | Subsurface groundwater microbial communities from S. Glens Falls, New York, USA - GMW46 contaminated, 5.4 m (SPAdes) (version 3) | ecosystem: Environmental > Aquatic > Deep subsurface >...
TAATCCGACATCGGCCGCTCCATGAGCGCGAGGTCCTTGCGAATCCCCCGCTTTCTCCCTCAGGACGTATGCGGTATTAGCCTCGATTTCTCGAGGTTGTCCCCCACTCCTGGGTACGTTCCGATGTATTACTCACCCGTTCGCCACTCTACTCGCAGGGTTGCCCCCACTTTCGCGTTCGACTTGCATGTGTAAGGCATGCCGCCAGCGTTCAATCTGAGCCAGGATCAAACTCTTCAGTTCAATCCATTCCACAATCACCTAAGCGATTGTTTGCAAACCGTTTTACCGGTCCGCGCTCACAATACTCTCAAAGTCTTCAACAAGGTTATCCCCCAAAAGGGATTTCCTACGTCACTGACTAAATCATATGTGTGAGTACCAAAGTGTATCTGTTCGAGTCAGCACCTCATCCCACCGCAGCACTTGCGCACCACAGCAAAATAAAGCATCCAGGCCTTTTACCGCCCAAATACCCAGGCAATCTCCCCGCACTCGCGCACAGTTCCTTCACCCAGGCGCCTTCGCACCACACCCAGCACCCACACCTATCGGCTGTAAATTTTTAAAGAGCGTTGTTGCATTGTTGGTTGCGGGGGCAGGATTTGAACCTACGACCTTCGGGTTATGAGCCCGACGAGCTGCCAGACTGCTCCACCCCGCGTCCGTCCGTACGAACATGAGTCCGCTACAGAGATGGGATTATAGCTAAGATATGCGGCCAGTGTCAAACCAAAATCCTGCTTCGCCAAGGGGAAAACGAAGTCTCAGAGGAGGCTGATGCGCGCAGCGCGTTATGCCGTAACCAAAATGCGGATTGCGGCGACCTCAGGCGTGGCGCAGAGGTCTGGCTGCATGTGCGGGCTGTGATTCTTGCGAAACCGCAAGACCATGTCCAAAAAATACTGTTTGCAGGCGGCCCGTCTGGACCTGTGCGCGTCTGCTAGATGCTGCGCTCGGTCTCGCCGGCGCTCGGGCGCCATACCAGCAGGCGTTTCTCGATCACGCCGACCACCGCATCCAGCGCCAGCGCGAATGCAGTCAGAACCAGGATGCCGGCGAACACGGTATTGATGTCGAACACGCCCTCCGCCTGCAGGATCAGGTAGCCTACGCCGCGCGCCGATCCCAGGTATTCCCCCACTACAGCGCCGACGAAGGCCAGGCCCACCGAGTTGTGCAGGCTGGCGAATACCCAGCTGGTTGCGCTCGGCAGATACACGTGGCGCAGCAACTGCCGTTGGCTCGCGCCGAGCATGCGCACATTGGCCAGCACCACTGGGCTCACTTCGCGCACGCCCTGGTAGACATTGAAAAATACGATAAAGAACACCAACGTCACGCCCAATGCCACCTTGGACCAGATACCCAGGCCGAACCAGATCGAGAAAATCGGCGCGAGGATTACGCGCGGCATGGAGTTGGCGGCCTTGATATACGGGTCGAAAATACCCGAGGCCGTCGGGCTCAACGCCAGCCAAAGACCGATCGCCAGACCAAATACGGTGCCGATGGCGAAGGCGAGCATGGTTTCAATCAGCGTCACGGCAAGATGCTCGTAGATGCTGCCAGAACTGAACCACTCCCACACTCGCACGAGTACCTTCTGCGGCTCGCCGAAAAAGAACGCGGCCTTGTCCGCATTGTCGAAATATATCGGCGGCAGCAGCGTCGGACTGGTGAGCACGTACCAGAGGAGGAAAGCGACCGCCAGCAGCATCAGCTGGTACAGCCGCAGCATGCCTTTAACGTTGTTGCTGGACATAACCTTTGAGCACCTCTTCCTTCATGGTGTGCCAGATTTGCGCATGCAGCTCCAGGAATCGGGGCGTCAGGCGGATTTCCGATACGTCGCGCGGGCGCTCCAGATCGATTTTGTACTCCCCGATAGGATGCGTTTCGGGGCCCGCGGACAGCACCACCACGCGATCGGAGAGCGCGATGGCCTCCTCCAGATCGTGGGTGATGAACACCACCGACTTGCGCTCGGCCGACCACAGTTCGAGCAACTCGTTCTCCATCAGCTGCCGCGTCTGTACGTCGAGCGCGGAAAAAGGCTCGTCCATGAGCAGTATCTCCGGACTCAGGATGAAGGTCTGCGCCAGCGACACGCGCTTGCGCATGCCGCCGGACAACTGGTGCGGATAGCGGCCGCCGAAACCGCTCAGGCCCACGCGTTTGAGCCAGTCATTGCCGCGCTCGACTGCCTCTGCCCGTGCCACGCCGCGAAATTCCAGGCCAACAATGACGTTGTCGAGTGCGCTGCGCCAGGGCATCAGCGCCTCGGCCTGGAACAGATAACCCGCCCGGCGGTTGACTCCGACCAATGGCTCGCCGGCAACTTTGACCGAACCGCTGGAGGGCTGCAGCAGACCGGCGGCCACATTGAGCAGCGTCGATTTGCCGCAACCGGTGGGCCCGACTACGCAGACAAATTCACCTTCCGCCGCGACCAGGGTGGTGTCCTTCAGCGCGGTGTAGCGCTGGCTGCGGTCGTCGCGCGAAACGAAGGTGCAGCTGATGTTTTCGAGGGAGAGAGCCGGGATCATGCTGGCCTAGAATCCGTTGCAAAATGAATTTTGCAACGGCCGATACAGTGGGGTATGAGGAGACGTGTCCCCTCATTTTGAAATGGACTCTTAGTGACGCGCACGATGAACGGCGTCGCGGCGATCCGTGGAAGCATCCTCACCTTTCAAACAGCCGTTCCATCTGACGCAGTTGGGCCGGCGCCGCGAAGCGTCCGCCATTGACGTCATTTGTATTTCGCGTTCGCCTTCTTGACGAATTCGTTGGTGTAGGTCTGATCCAGTTTGATCTCGGCCGGCTTGATCTGGGGGTCAAACGCCGCCAGCGCTTTCAACGTCGCGTTGGCTCCGGTATCCGAAATCGAGCCGTCGAGCGACAACGCCTCCTTGATCTTGCCGTAAGAAAAAAGATACAGCGCCTTGTCGCCGAGCAAATAGGTCTCCGGCACGGTCTTGAGGATATCCTGCGGTGTCGCAGTCGCCAGCCATCTATCGGCGCGCACGATGGCGTTGGTCAACGCCTGCACGGTGTTCGGATTGTTCCTGACGAATTCGATCGGCGCGTACAGACAGCCGGCGGGCAGCGGCGCGCCCCAGACCGCATTTGTGCCCTTGAAGGTGCGGGTATCGGCGATCATCTTTACGTCGCCGTCCTGCTCCAGCTTGGTCATCACCGGATCGGTATTCGAGATCGCGTCTATCTGCCCGCTTTTGATCGCGGCAATCGCCCCCGATCCGGTGCCGACGCCGACGATGGACACATCCGTAGACTTGAGCCCTTCCTTGGCCAGCATTTGCTTGACCAAATTGTTGGTGCTCGAGCCCGGCGCGGACACCCCGATCTTCATGCCTTTCAGGTCCTTGGGCGATTTGTAATTCGCCGCCTTGGCAGTGGCCACGCCCATGGAGATTTGCGGCAACCTGCCCTGCAGCACGAACGCCTGGAAAAATTGCTTCTTGCCCTGCAGGCTTATCGTGTGTTCATAGGCTCCAGAGACGACATCGGCGCTGCCCCCAACCACTGCGCGCAAAGCCGTAGAGCCACCGGCGAAATCGCTGATAGTGACGTCCAATCCCTCCGCCTTGAAATAACCGAGTTGCTCGGCAATGGTAAGCGGCAGGTAATAGAAGGCCGCCTTGCCGCCGACCGCGATATGCACCTTGTTCTTTTCCAGCGCCCCTTGCGCATGCGCTTGCGCGGTCAGCGCAACCACTGCTGCACCCAGCGCCAATCTGATCCATTTCGACATGTCCATCCTCCTTTGTTTCGTATCGGTTTCGGTCGGAGCTTCGCTTGCGTCGCCTCTGATGATCCAGCTTCATGCTCACACAGCCACGCTTGGCTGTCAACGCGCCCTGCTCTCAGAACAGGCTCAGCTGCCCCGTTCTCGCAGGTGGTTTGAAGCGCGTCGTATCCAGCTCGTTGCGGCGGTCCAGATTCAGACCGTTGCGCGCGCAGGCCAGGCGAAAGCGATTTTCCTGCAACCCGGCAAACATGCCCTCCCCGCTCATGCGCGTGCCGAAATGCGGGTCGTTTTCGCGCCCGCCGCGCATCTGCCGGATCTGGCTCATGACATGCGCCGCCTTGAGCGGGCAATGCCGCTCCAGCCAATCCCTGAACAAGTCCTTCAACTCATATGGCAGGCGCAGTATCTGATAGCCCGCCATGCTCGCTCCGTGCTCCGCCGAGCGCTCCAGCACCGCCTCCATGTCACGGTCGTTCAGGAAGGGAATGATCGGCGCCACCAGCACGCCGCAGGGTATGCCGGCCTCGCTCAGTGCGCGCAGCACCTCCAAGCGGCGCTCCGGCGCTGCGGTGCGCGGCTCCAGCCGGCGCATCAGCTCATGCTCCAGGGTGCCGATGGAAACGAACACATGCACCAGCCCCATCCTGGCCATGGGCGCGAGCAGATCGAGGTCGCGCTCCACCATGGCCGATTTGGTGACGATGCCGAGCGGGTGATTGCACTCCGAGAGCACTTCGAGGATGCCGCGGGTGATTTTGTACTCGCGCTCTATCGGCTGATACGGGTCGGTGTTGGCGCCGATCGAGATGACTTCGCAGCGGTAGCCCGGACGCGACAATTCTGCCCGCAGCAATTGCGCCGCGTTGGCCTTGGCGAACAGCTTGGTTTCAAAATCCAGACCCGGCGACAGTCCCAGATAGGCGTGGCTGGGACGCGCGTAGCAATAGATGCAACCATGCTCGCAGCCCTGATAGGGATTGATCGACTGGACAAAGGGGATATCCGGAGAATCGTTGCGGCTGATGATGGTGCGCGCCTGGGTCAGCGTGACTTCGGTGCGCGGACCGCGCGCTTCGTCCTCGTCGCGCATCCAGCCGTCGTCGAAGGCTTCGCGCCCCTGGCGCTCGAAGCGGTTTTGCGGATTGTTCGCCGCGCCGCGCCCCTTGAAGCTGAACGGGGCGGCGCGCGCATTGCCCGTCCGGGCTCTCATATCACTTTGCTCCGGCGCAGCTCGTCGATCGCGGCCGCGTCGTAGCCGTGCGCGCGCAGCACTTCCTCGGTATGCGCGCCAAGCTCCGGGCCTACCCAGTCGACGTCGCCGGGGGTGTCGGAGAGCTTCGGCACGATTCCTGGCAGCTTCAGCGGCGTGCCGTCCTTGAGCGTGAACTGCCGGATCATTTCGCGTGCCAGGTACTGCGGGTCAAGGGCTATGTCAGCAATGCTGTAGATTTTTCCGTTCGGCACCTGCGCCTTGTCCAGCATGGCGAGCAGCGCTGCTGCATCGTGCCCGGCGGCCCAGGCGCCGATGACGGCGTCGAGTTCATCGGCGCGTTTGGCGCGGCCGGCGTTGTCGGCGAGCGTAGGATCGTTGCCGAGATCGCCGCGTCCCATGGCAGCGCACAGCCGCTTGAATATGCTGTCGCCGTTTGCGGCGATCAACACATGCTGGCCGTCCCTGGTCAGATAGGTGTTGGACGGCACGATGCCGGACAGATTGCTGCCGCTGCGTTCGCGCACCACGCCATACATGTCGAACTCGGGCAATGTGCTCTCGAGCATGGAGAACACGGCCTCGTACAACGCCACATCCACTACCTGCCCCTTGCCGGATATGCGCCCACCGTTCATATTGCGATGGTGCAAAGCCATCAGCGCGCCGATGACGCCGTGCAGGGAGGCAAGCGAATCGCCGATGGACAGGTTGGGCCGCACCGGCGCCCGGTCCGGATAACCGGTGAGATAGCGCAGCCCGCCCATGGACTCGCCGATCGCGCCGAAACCGGCCTGGTCCCGGTAAGGGCCGCTCTGGCCGAACCCCGACAGGCGCAGCATGATCAGCCCGGGATTTTCCGCGGCGAGGCGCTCATAACCCAGGCCCCATTTTTCCATGGTGCCGGGGCGGAAATTCTCGATCACGATGTCCGCATCCCGCGCCAGATTGCGCACGATCTCCTGCCCTTGCGCCAGGCGCAGATTGACCGTGACCGATTTTTTGTTGCGCGCCTGCGCGTACCACCACAGCGAAGTGCCGTTATGGAGCTTGCGCCATTGGCGCAGCGGGTCCCCGCCGGGCTGACCATCGGCCGCTGGCGGTTCGATCTTGATCACCTCGGCGCCGAATTCGGCGAACATCTTCCCCGCGAAAGGACCGGCAATGAGCTGGCCCATTTCGATGACCTTGATCCCTTCCAGCGGCTTCTTCGCGCTCACAGCAGCCTGCGCTCGACCACGGCTTGCGCCAGCGTGCCGCTGTCCACGTACTCGAGTTCGCCGCCGACCGGCACGCCGCGGGCAATGCGGCTGACCTTGATGTCGCGGCCGCGCAGCATTTCGCCGATGTAGTGCGCGGTGGCCTCGCCTTCATTGGTGAAATTCGTCGCCAGGATCACTTCGCGCACGACGCCGTCGGTGGTGCGCGCGAGCAGCCGGTCCAGGCCGATATCCCTGGGCCCGATGCCGTCCAGCGGCGACAGCCGCCCCATGAGCACGAAGTACATCCCCGGAAAAGCCAGCGTCTGTTCCATCATCAGCAGGTCGGCCGGCGTCTCGACCACGGCGAGGAGCGTGGCATCGCGCCGCGGCGAGCTGCACAGCGCGCAGATTTCTTCCTCGGTGAAACTGTTGCACTTGGCACAGCGGCGTACACTCTGCAGCGCGCGGCCTATGCTCTGGCACAGCGTCTGCGCCCCGTCGCGATCGTACTGCAACAGGTGATAGGCCATGCGCTGCGCCGATTTGGGTCCGACCCCGGGCAGGCAGCGCAAGGCTTCGATCAGCGCTTCGAGCGAGGAAGGTGGTTTCATCGGGCGGCGAGACGCACGCTACCGAATGCGGAAGAGGCGGGCGCAAGCATTGCGTTCATCGCTCGGCTCTGTGCGCTTCAAAACGGCAGTTTCATTCCCGGCGGCAGCCCCATGCCCGCGGTGAAGCCGCTCATTTTCTCCTGCACCGTCGCCTCTACCCGCCGCACGGCGTCGTTTACGGCGGCCGCGACCAGGTCTTCCAGCATCTCCTTGTCGTCGCCGACGAGCGCAGGATCGATGCTGATGCGCTTGACGTCGTGCTTGCAGGTCATCACCACCTTGACCATGCCCGCGCCCGCCTGCCCTTCGACTTCCACGCTGGCAAGCTGCTCCTGCATCTTGCGCATATTGTCCTGCATCTGCTGCGCCTGTTTCATCAGGCCGGCTAACTGACCTTTCATCATGAAGCTCTCTCCTGCTGATTATCAGTAACGAAACGCGGAGATACCTGCTCTCGCGCTCTTTTGAATCAAATGCGGCAACAAGACACTTGTTGCCGCGTCTACGTGGGTTTGACCGAATCGCTGACGATGGTGGCGTCGAAATTGTCCATCAGATCGCGCACGAACGCGTCACCTTGTATCGCTTCCAGCGCCTTGCCCTGACGCGCCTGGCGCTCACTCTGCGCCTGGACCGCCGCGGTATTGCCGCTGATCTCGCCGATCACGATCTTGAGGGCAACGGGTTTGCCGAAATGTTCCTGCAGCGCCGCGCGCAGCTTGTCCTGGTAGCCCCGCTCGGCCAGATGCTTGGCCGGAAACGCCAGACCGAGCTCCATGCTCTCGTCGTCGAAACCGCGCAACTCGCTTTGCTGCGCGAGCTGCCTGGCAACGCCGCTCACCTTGAGCTGATTGGCAAGCTTTGGCCAGTCCCCATCGAATGCCGGCCGGGCGAAGGCTGCCGCTGCCGCGGCGCCGCGCGCGCCGGTCTTGACCGCAGCAGGTGCAGTTCCCGAGCCTCGCGCTATTGGGGCTTCAGGTTTTTTTTTTGCCGCCAAAGGCGCGCCAGCCGCGCTCGCCTCCTCCGGGCGAAACGCCAGCATGCGCATCAGGCTCATGCTGAAGCCCGCATATTCGTCCGGCGCCAGCGGCAGGTCGCGCCGCCCGTGCAGCGCGATCTGGTAGTGCAGCTGCAGCTCCTCTGCCTCGAACTGCTGCGCCAGCGCCAAGATACGTTCGCGCTCGGGCAGGTCCTGACCCAGCGCCGCAGGCGCGCTCTGCGCCAGAGCGATTTGATGCAGCAGCGTGGCCAGGTCCTGCAGCGCGCCGTCGAAGGAAAGGCTGCGCGACTCCATCTCGGCGGCAACGGCGAGCATCGCCTTGATGTCCGCCTGCGCCAAGCCGTCCAGCAGCTTGAACAAATAATCCTGATCGATCGCGCCGAGCATGGCGCGCACCGCTTCCTCGCTCACTGTCCCGCCGGCATAGGCGATCGCCTGGTCGAGCAGCGACAACGCGTCGCGCATGCTGCCCTGCGCGGCTTGGGCGATCAGACGCAGCGCCGCCGGTTCGGAGGCGGTGTTTTCCTGCTGCAGAATGTGGCCCAGGTGCTTATAGATCGCCTCGCGCGACATCTGCTTCAGGTTGAACTGCAGGCAGCGCGACAACACCGTAACCGGTATTTTCTGCGGATCGGTGGTGGCGAGAATGAATTTGATGTGCTCGGGCGGCTCCTCGAAGGTCTTCAGCATCGAGTTGAATGCCTGCTTGGACAGCATATGCACTTCATCGATCACGAACACCTTGAAGCGCCCGCGCGTCGGCGCATACACGGCGTTGTCCTGCAATTCGCGCATGTTGTCTATGCCGGTGTTGGTGGCGGCGTCGATTTCGATCAGATCGACGAAACGGCCGCTGTCGATCTCGGTGCAGGCGGAACAAACACCGCAGGGGGTCGAGGTGATGCCGGTCTCGCAATTGAGCGCTTTGGCAAGAATGCGCGCCAGCGTCGTCTTGCCGACGCCGCGCGTGCCCGTGAACAGATAGGCATGGTGCAGGCGCCGCTGCTCCAGCGCATGGGTGAGCGCGCGCACCACGTGTTCCTGCCCCACCAAGCTGGAGAAATTACGCGGGCGCCACTTGCGCGCTAAGACCTGGTAACTCATGTTGAAATTTTACCAGCGTCGCCGGTGTTGCGGAGAAAGGATTCTAGCGGCGCCAAACACCGCGCGCCTGACGTTCACCCCATAAGCCCTCACCCCTGGCCTCTCCCATCGAGGGCGCGGGGAGCTGCGTGAGTCGCCTGTGCTGCGCCCGGCGACTCATCTGCGTGCATGGCGAGCCGGACCCCCGGCACTTGCAGAAAATAGCTGTGGCTGCTTCCTTCCGGACCTGACCAGGTTCACTACGCTGCAATGCGGGGCGGCCCGCCGGCGTCATTATGAACCAGATTGACCCCAGCGGCGATATTTTTTGACAGCCGGCACGGCACCCTGGGCGCAAGGCCGGCGCCGTGCCGGCCTTGGCGTCTGGCGATCAGCTTGCGCGCGCAGAGGAGCCGGAGCGCGCGAGCAGCCGGCGCAGCTGCTCCACGGAAAGATTTCCCCCGCTCAACACCAGGACTACATTTTTGCCGGCCAGTCTGCGCTTGAGCTTGATCGCTGCGGCCAGCGCAGCCGCGCCCGCGCCTTCCGCGAGATTGTGCGTGTGCTCCAGCAGCAGCAGGATCGCGTCTTCGATCGCGGCGTCTTCGACCAGCACAAAATCGTCCAGGTAGCGGCGCATGATGCGCTGCGTGTTCTCGAACGCAACGCGCGTGGCCAGCCCTTCGGCCACGGTATTCATGTCCGCGCTGACCGCTTTGCCCGACGCCCAGCTCATCTGGATCGCCGGCGCCTGCGCCGACTGCACGCCGATCACCTGGATCCCGGGGTCGATGGTCTTGGCGACGATGCCGGTCGCGCTGACGCCGCTGCCCGCGCCTACCGGAACGATGATCGCGTCGACCTCGGGCAGGTCCTCGACAATTTCGAGCGCGTAGGTCCCTACGCCATGGATCAACAGGTCCTCGGTCGGGCCGACGAAGCGTCCGCCCTGCGCCGCGGCGATGCCCATTACCCACTCGCGCGCGCTGTCGAAGTCCGGGCCGTGAAACGCCACCTCGGCGCCGAGCCCGCGCATCGCCGCCACCTTGCCGGGATTGGCCCCCTCCGGCACGGCGATGGTCGCGCGCACGCCATGCGCGCGCGCCGCGTAGGCAATGCTCTGGCCGTGATTCCCGGTCGATGCGGTAAACAGCCCGGAATCGCGTTCCTTGTCGCTTAGCTGCGCCACCAGGTTGAGCCCGCCTCTCACCTTGAACGCGCCCACGGGCTGGTGGTTCTCATGCTTCACCCACACCTTGGCCCCGATCAGTTCGCTCAGGCCGGAATAACGGTGCAGCGGGGTAGGCCTGAGATGACGGTAGACATGGGTTCGGGCGGCAATAACGTCGCGCAGCGACGGCATTGCGTCGTCTGCCGATTGGGGCTTCCCCGGCGATTTATGCATGGCGCAAATGCCGGTTCAGAATATGCGCCCAGGCGTTGCACGCGGGTCGCGCATCCGGTACTGGCCCGACTCGACCTGATGGAAGAACTTCTCGCACAGCATATTGAACAGCTCCGGCTCCTCCAGGTTGCACGCGTGTCCGGTCTGCGGCATCAGCACCAGGCCGGCGGACGGCATGTGGCGCTTGAGCATGAGCGAAGCGTCGAGGCAGGGCTCGTCTTCGTCGCCGCTGATGATCAGTGCGGGTACCTTGCACTTCGCCATCTGCTCCTCGAAGTCGGCAAGCGAGGGGCGCAGCGCCTGATACCCTCTGAGCGTCAGCGCAGAGCCCTTGGCGGAGTGCCTTTTGACCAGGTCGATGAACTCGGCGAAACCGCGCGGATTCTTGTTCTGCAGCTGCACCCGCGTCGGCGACTGGCCCCGCATGGCGGCGCTTTTCTCCCAGCCGTCAGCCAGGAGCTGGTTGGCCGCAGCTTCCGATTCCCGCCTGAAGCTTGCGCGCGACTCGGGCACGGAGCCCGAGCCGATGCCGGCGAGGGTGAGCGACAGCGCGCGCTCCGGCCACTTCATGCCAAAATAGAACGTCGCAAATGCGCCCATCGAAAGCCCGACGATGTGCGCCTTGTCGATGTTGAGGCCATCGAGCATGGCCAGGATGCCGGCGCGCTGATGCTCGAAGCCGTAGTCTTCGGCCTTTTCCGGCACGTCCGACGGCGGATAGCCGCGCGCATTGTAGGCGATGCAGCGATAGCGCCGCGAGAAATAGCGCAGCTGCGCCTCCCAGCTGCGATATTCGCCCATGAATTCGTGCACAAACAGCACCGGCGTTCCCTGGCCGGCTTCTTCGTAATACAGCTTCACGCCGTCTGCGGCGGTGATATGGGGCATGATGCGTCCTCCCTCAAGAGCCTGTTACAAAATGAGGGGATATCTCCCCTCATGCTCCCCTAAGTCAGAAGCCATTTCGGTATTTCTGAAATGGCCTCTAAGTCTTTTTGCCCAATAACTGCGCCAGCTCGCCCGATTCGATCAGTTTTTCCAGGTCGTTCGCGCCGCCGACGAGCACGCCCTTGACGAATACCATCGGAAACGTGGGCCATCCCGTCCACATTTTAAGTGCATTGCGGCGGCGCCAGTCGCTCAGATAGCTGCCGTATTCCAGATACTTGTAGCCGTGCTGCTGCCGATCCAGGAGCTTTCTCGCCTTTTTCGGCATCGGATTTTGCGCCATGCCGACGATGACGATTTCGTCCCGGGAAATGGCGGCCTGCACTTCCCGCACGATGTCGGCGTGGTTGCTGGCGATGGTCTCGCGTATTGCCGGGTGGATATGCGCTTCATCGAGAATGCTGCGGCCCATGCTGAATCTCCTTCGTGCGGGGCGGGATATTCCGGCCCGCGACATATTAACCCAGTCGGCGTACTTGCTGCATAGCCGCGTCCGATGCCGCGTCGCCCGCGATTCTCACCAGCGCCGGTAGCGCCATTTCCGGATAATGCAGGCTGTGAACATTGAAGGAATGAATCGATGAAAGCGCTGCTCGATGACTTGGTTCGGATCGTAGGCGAAACCGGTGTGCTCAGCCAGGCGCAGGAACTCGCGCCGTTCGTGACCGACGCCCGCGGCCGCTACCAGGGCGATGCCTTGTGCGTAGTGCGTCCACGCAGCGTGGAAGAGGTCGCCGCGGTGGTCGCTTGCTGCGCGGAGCGGTCCGTGCCGATCCAGCCGCAAGGCGGCAACACCAGCCTCTGCGGCGGCTCCGTTCCCCTCGCAGGCGAGCGCGGCCTGATCCTGAGCCTGTCGCGGATGCGGCGCATACGCGAAATCGACGCCGTCAACAACTCGATCACGGTCGAGGCAGGCTGCGTGCTCGCCGATGTTCAGCGCGCGGCCGTCGACGCCGGCCGCTTCTATCCGGTGAGCCTGGGCGCGGAGGGCTCCTGCCAGATCGGGGGCAACATCGCCACCAACGCCGGAGGCACGGGTGTGCTGCGCTACGGCAATACGCGCGAAAATGTGCTTGGGCTGGAGGTGGTATTGCCGAATGCGACCGTCTGGAATGGATTGCGCGCACTGCGCAAGAACAATACGGGTTTCGACCTCAAACATCTGTTCATCGGCTCCGAGGGGCTGCTGGGCATTATCACCGCGGCCACGCTCAAGCTGCACCCGCTCAATACCCATCACGCCGCCGCGTGGCTGGCTCCGGCGAGCATCGATGCCGCGGTGGAATTGCTCGCACTGTTTCAGTCGTCGCTGGGTTCCCAGTTGACGGCTTTCGAGATCATGAATGCGGCGCAGTTGCGCACGACGCTGAAACACCTGTCCAACCGGCAAAGCCCGCTGGATCCGGATCATCCCTGGCACATACTGGCCGAACTCGGCGATACCTCGGATGAAGCGGGGCTTCGAACCGGCCTCGAGAACCTCCTGCAAACCGCGATTTCAAGCGGGCTGCTCACCGACGCTGCCGTAGCGAGCAGCGACGCGCAGCGAGCCGCGATGTGGACCATACGCCACAGCGTGACCGATGCAAACACGCAAGCGGGAAGAGGCATCGCCCACGACATCGCGGTCCCGGTCTCGAAAATCGCGGAATTCCTGCGGCGCGTCTGCCCGGTCCTGGAACAAAGGTTTGCGGGCATCCAGATCATCATCGTCGGCCACCTGGGCGACGGAAACCTGCATTTCGTGCCGCTGTTCGCCCACGACACCTGGAACGCATTTCCAGACCAGCAGGCAGTCGTCGATGAAGTACACCGATTGACTTATGGCGTGGCCACGGAGCTGGGCGGCACCTTCAGCGCCGAGCACGGCATCGGCCAGTACCTTCTCGCGGAAATGCGGCAATACAAATCGGAGGTCGAACTTTCCCTGATGCGCTCGGTCAAGCACGTGCTCGACCCGCAAGGCCTGTTCAATCCGGCCAAGGTCATCCCGCAATGATCGCCACGACCTATCGCTGGATCGACCGCAACATATTCGAGCTCGGCCGCGAGATGCGCGTCTCCTACCTGCCGCCGCTGATGGTCTACGTGGCTGCCGGCATCTCGGGTCTGACGGGAATCGTCGGGACCTTTTTCGTCAAGGACTACATCGGCCTTTCGGCGGCATTTCTCGCCGCGCTCGGCTTCTGGGCCGGAATTCCCTGGGCGCTGAAGATGCCGCTCGGGCATCTCGTCGACCTCATCTGGCGGTGGAAGTCCGGCTTGGTGTTCCTGGGCGCGGGGCTGATCGCCGTGAGCCTCGCGATCATGATCGGCTTGCTTGCGTCACCGGATGCCATGCGCCAGACGATGCGCGCCGAGGCATGGTTTGTATTGAGCGCGCTTCTCGCGCCCGTCGGCTATGTCGTGCAGGACGTGGTCGCGGACGCGATGACAGTCGAAGCAGTCCCGCGCGTCGACGCGCAGGGGCGGCCGGTCGACCCCGCCTCGCTCAAGCTCATGCACACCACGATGCAGACGCTCGGGCGGGTGGCGATCATCGGCGGAACGGTCGCCGTTGCGCTGGCGAACGTAACGCTGTTCAGCGGCGTCGAGCAGATGTCGGACGCCGACAAGGTCGCCGTCTACGTCCGCATCTACCAGTACGCGCTCGCGATCCCCGTCATTTCGGTTCTGGGCGTGATGCTCGGCGGTTGGCTGCGAATGCGCCACGCGCAGTCGCTGCGCGCGCACGGGTTCGGCTGGCGACAGGCGCTCGAGATGGCCGGCGGCGCGCACCAGCGGCCGCAGCCGAACTGGTGGATCCTTGGCGGCAGCCTGGTCTTCGTCGTCTTCACCCTGGCAATGGGGCTGGCGGATGTGCCGTACAACCAGGAGATCATCTTCGCCGGGTCGTTCGGGATCATCGCGTTTCTCATGGTGAAACTCATGCGCGAGCTGGAGCCGGACGCGCGCCGCCTGCTGCTCGGCACCGCTATCATCATCTTCGTCTATCGCGCAATGCCCGGGCCAGGGCCTGGCGCCACGTGGTGGATGATCGACGTGCTCGGCTTCGACCAGCAATTTCTGGCCAAGCTTTCCCTGATCGGCAGCACCCTGACACTGTTCGGGATGTTCATCTTCCGGCGCTTCATGGCCGATCACTCGATCGCCTATATCGTGGCCTTCCTGACAGTGGTGAGCACAGTGCTGAGCCTGCCGATTCTGGGCATGTACTACGGGCTGCACGAGTGGACGGCGGCTCTGACGGGGGGCATGGTGGACGCGCGCTTCATCGCGGTGATCGACACGGCACTCGAATCCCCGCTCGGCCAGATCGCCATGATTCCGATGCTGGCCTGGATCGCGAATTCCGCCCCGAGCAATCTCAAGGCGACGTTCTTCGCCGTGATGGCATCGTTCACGAATCTCGCGCTGTCGCTGTCGCAGCTCGGCACGAAGTATCTGAACCAGATTTTCTCGGTGACGCGGGAGGTGAAGGAACGCACGACCGGAGTCGTGAAGGTGCCCCAGGACTACGGCGAACTCGGCTGGCTGTTCATTGCAGCGACCGTCATCGGACTGTGCGTGCCCATCGTCGCGATTCTCATCGTAAGGCGTGCGCGCCTCGGCAGCGCGTGACCTGATGCGCAGAAGTCAACCCCTCTCAGCGCGCAGCCAGCGACAGATGCACAGTGACCTGCCTGGCCTCGGCATCCGATGTCGGCGCGCCGACCGTGCGCTCCATGCGGGAGCTATCGGCCCCCGCGGCCTGCAACGCGGCTTCGATCGCGAGCCCGCGTTTTTGCGCAAGCTCGGCCAGGGCATTCGGCGGCAGCGGCTGTGCCTCGCGCAGCCGACGCAACAGTATCTGGTAGAACTCGCGCGCGTCCACGATTTGCGGTTCGCCGCCGGCGAAATTGCGCACCCGCTCGGTCACCGAAGGCGCCGCCAGTCCGGCGGCGCGCGCCTTGGCCTCCGCCTCGGCGCGGAGGCGGTCGAGTTCCGCCTTGGAGAAGCGCTCGGCGAACAGCGCTCTCAGGGCGGCTCGCGTCGGCCGGTCTTCCACATTCACCGGTCCCGGTTCATCGTCTTCGGCGAGCGTGAAGCCGGCCCTGCGGCCGATCTCACGCCCAAGTGCAGCGCGCTTGAGCGCCCGTGCGTCGGCTTCGCTGTCGTAGTGCGCCGGGATGAGCAGCTTCAGTTCCGGGCGCTTGGCGAGCGCCTCGACGACGCGGGCCAGCTTTTCCCGCTCGGGCGGCAGCAGCCGGCTTCTTCCCGGATCGAACGCTATCGCCCCGCCTTCCGCTTCGCTGCCGCCGCCGAACAGATGCGCCAGCGCGCGGAACGGCGCGGCGACAATATTGCCGAGCAAATTTCCGACCGCCTTCCAGATCAGCGGCACCAGGCTGAACTGGGGATCGTCGAGGTTGCCGTTCACCGGCAGCTCCAGCGAAATGGTGCCGTCTGCATCCTTCAACAGCGCGATCGCGAGCTCGAACGGCAGCTTGAGCGCGTCCGGACTTTCGACCCGCTCACCCAGCGTGAATTTCTCGAGCGTGATCTTGTTGTCGCCCTCGATCAGGCTGTTGCGCACCCGGTAGTTGAGGTCGACCGAGAGGCGCCCGGTCGCGATGCGGTAGCCGGCGAAGCGCATCGAATACGGCGATGCGTTGGTCAGGTCGACGTTGCGCAGCTGCACGCGAAAGGTGCTGCGGTTGCGCGGCGCGAACGGATTGACCGATCCGGACAGGCGCGCATAGCCGAATTCGTCGACGCGGCCTTCGAGCGTGAACTGGCTGCGCGATTCGCGGTCGCTCGACAGGCCGTTGGCCGTGCCCGCCAACTCGTAGATCTTCGCCACAAACCCCGGACTCAGACTGTCGTCGGAAAAATCGAGCGCGCCCTGTTCGATGCGCACACGCCGCACGTCGACCGAAAACGCGCCCTCGGCGCCGGGCTTCGTCTCATCCGCGTCGACACCGGGCGCCGCAGCCGGCTCGACCACGCGCGCCGCGCTTCCCTTGCTCGCGGGCGGCTTGTTGTCGCCGGCTGCGGCCTGGTTTTTTGCAAACGCCCGCGAGATATTGCTGGTGCCGTCCTTCGCGATCGCAAACCGGCCTGCCGGAGCCGCCAGCCGCAGTTCGTCGATGTCAATGTCATTGGGTGACAGCGTCGCCTTGAGCGATTCGGTCGCGAGCGACTTCCAGCCGAGCAGCCGCACTCCAGCCAGATCGTCGAGCGCGAGATTGGCAATGGCGGCGCTGCCGGAGTAGGCGAGCTTCGCCTCCTTGCCGCCGAGACGAAGCGTGCCGGAGAGCGAAACATCGCCTGAGCCAAGCTTCACGCTCGCGAATTGCGCCAGCACGGACGCAAGCGGCGCGAGCGCGACACTCGTTGCCTCGATTTTCGCCTCGACCGTGCCCTGCGCGGGCACGGCCCGCCCGCGCAACGCGATGCGTCCGCCGCTCTTCACCTCGGCGCCGAGACGGAATGAGAGGCGCTGCGCCGGATCGTTCGAAACGTTGGTGAATTTCCCGGCCAGGCGTACGAGACCGAACGCAATACCGCTGTCGCGGTCGGCGAGGTTTACGGTGCTCTCCCCCAGTTCGAACACCCTGGCCCGCGCCGCCAGCGACTTTTCGGATTCTGACTTTCCGGTTGCGGGCATAAGATCGAGCAGCGACACCCGGCCGTTCTCCAGCGCAGTGTCCACGCCAAGGCTGCCCAGGCGCGCCGCTTCGACCGCGAGCGCGTTCGCGCCGCTGTCGTAGCGCGTGCCGGCGAGCGACAGATGCGCGAGCCGCACGGCCGGCGACGGAGCGCCTCCCGGCGGTGCGGACACCGCTCCCGCATCGAGGCGCGCGAGCGCCAAGTTTCCCGCGTCAACGCGCACGCGGACGCCCTCGTCGCCCGACGCTGCGTCGAAGCTGAAACTCCCGCTCAAACCTTCCGCGGCAAGCGCCAGCGGCGTCTTGGCCGTGCGATCGGTGTAATTCGCCGAGGCATTGGCGATTTCCACCGCATCGATGCGCGCCTGCCATTTGGCCGGCTTGGCGCCGCCGGCTGCATCGCTGCCGTGGCCGGCGAACATTTGCAGCAGATCCAGTTCCCCCTTGGCGTCGCGCTCGAGCGCAAGACTGAGGTCGGCGACGCGCAAACCTTTGGCCGACGCGCGTTGCGACCCGATATCGAAGGCGATGCCGTCGGCCGCAAGCTGGCGCAACGTTGCGAGCGGCTTCGCTTCACCGCCCGCGGCGAGCACAGCGCTGGCCAGCCCGACCGCACGCACCGAGCCGCGGCGCGTCGCCAGTTCGAAGTTCGCACCATCAAGGGCGATCGCGCCGACGGTTGCGAACGGCGCCCGGTCCTTTCCGGAGACCACGGTCGATGCGCCGATGCGTACCGCCTTGACCGAGGCATGCTGCGCGCCCGAATCGAAATCGATGCCGCCGAGAGATATCGGATCGAACTTCGCCAGCAGTGCTTTTTCCCCGGCGCCGCCGAGGGCAAGTTCGCGCAGGTCGAGCTTCGCGTCTTTCAGCGTGAACCGGGGTTTGCCTTCGACCAGCGTCAGTCGATAGGGCAGTTCGGCATCGGCACGGCCCGCGACGATGCGCGCCGCGGTGACATCATCGACATAAGGCATCAGCCCCGCCAGCGCTGCGTTTCCGACCGCAAGCGTCCCGGTCATGGCGAGCGGCGTCAGCGAGAGTTCGCCCTTCCAGCGCAGCTTGGCGCCGCTCGGAGTCTGTCCGACGAGCGCGTACGTTCCCTGCCCGGCATCCAGTGTCGACAGCGATGCCAGTTCGATCGACAGGCTCTCCACGCGATTGCGGTAGCCCTGCCGCTGATCCTCGAAGTCCAAGCTCCCATTGGCCACGGAAAGACGGCCGATGGTAATACGCAGCGGCTGCGTCGAACCCGTGCTCCCGGCGTCGGGCGCAAGCGCGGCCAGATTCAGCCGGCCGTCCTTCGCAATTTCCAAATGCACCGCGGGATCGACCAGCCGCACTTCGTCCAGCGCCCAGGCGCGGCGCAGGAGCGAATGCCATTCGAGATCGACCACGGCATCGGCGAACCCGAGCACCGGCCGGCCTTCCATGGTGTCTAGCGCAAAACCGCGCGCTTGCAGCCTGAGCGTGAATGGATTGAAGCTGATTGCGCCGACGCGCGCACGGTGCTGCAGTTGTTCCTCGACAAAACGCGGCAACTCGCGCCCGGCGATCCACGGGACGAGCAGGAATCCCGCGAGCGCATAAGCTGCGGCAAGGGCGGCCGCGATGAGCGGGACGAGCAGCCACTTGCGCATGAACGCTTTCGGTCTGATTTGCCGGCTCATCGGCGGGGCACGCCCTGCAATCGCCAGCGGGTCGTCGCGCCTCGGCTGAAATCAAGTCCAATCGTCAACGCAAATCTCCGCAAACGTGTACAACAGCTGCCCGTACGATCCCGATGATTCCATCTGCAGATATACCTGACATGGCATTTCCCCCTTGGGTCCGGCTACGCGCCCCGGTTACGCGCCGGCTCGGACGCAAGCAGTTCCAGCGCGTATCATAACCAAGCAAGGCCGGAGCTTGTTCGACTTTTGCAACCGGCGAAGATCGCCACTGCAACGGGGTTGACCGCGCTTGAACGCCGACGCACTTTATCTCGCCATCGACCAGGGCACGCACGCCAGCCGCGCGGTGGTGCTGGATGCGCGCGGACGCGTGCTCGCGAGCGGCATGCGGGCGATCGGGCTCGCGCGGCCGCAGCCCGACTGGGCCGAACAGGACGGCGACGAAATGGTCGCATCGATATTCGCCGCTGCGACCGAAGCACTGTCCTCGCTCGGCGCACGCAGGCGCGACCTGGTCGCGGCGGGCCTGGCCAGCCAGCGCGCAAGCTGCATCTGCTGGGACCGGGCTGGCGGACGGCCGCTGTCGCCGCTGTTCAGCTGGCAGGACCGGCGCGCGCACCAGTGGCTGCGCCAGTTCGAGCCGCACGGCGTAGAGGTGCATCGCAAGACCGGGCTGTTCCTGTCGGCGCATTACGGCGCGAGCAAGCTGCGCTGGGCGCTCGACCATCTTCCGGCGGTGCAACAGGCGCGCGCGGCGGGCACGCTGTGCTGGGGCCCGCAGGCGAGCTTTCTCGCGTTCCGGCTGCTCGACGAGCATCCGTTCGTCGCCGATCCGCAATGCGCGGCGCGCACCCAGCTTTGGAACCTCGGCACGCGCGACTGGGACCCGGAACTGCTGGCGCTGTTCGGCCTGCCGCAGGGCTTCCTGCCACGCAGCGTGCCCACCTGCCACCACTTCGGCACGCTGCGGCTGGGAGACTGCGCAATTCCGCTCGCGGCGGTAAACGGGGACCAGTCGGCTGCGGTGTTCGCCTTCGGCTGGCCGGAGGAGGACTGCGCCTATGTCAACATCGGCACCAGCGCGTTCGTGCAGCGCGTGCTTACCCGCGATCCCGGCTATGTTCCGCGCCAACTCACCGGCATCATCCTCGACGACGGCGAAACCACGGTGTACACGGTCGAGGGCAACGTCAACGGCGCCGGCACCGCGCTCGAATGGCTGCGGCAGGAAGCGGGGATCGGAGATCTGGACGCCCTGCTGCCGCAGTGGCTGGCTGCCCCGGGCGAACCGCCGCTGTTCCTCAATGGCATCGCCGGACTGGGCGGCCCATTCTGGATACCGGACTTCGCCTCGCGCTTCATCGGTGAGGCCGAACCCTGGCAAAATGCAGTAGCGGTCGTCGAAAGCATCGCCTTCCTGCTGCAGGCGAATTTCGAGGAAATGGCAAAGTACGTGCCGCCGGCCACACGCATTCGCGTCAGCGGCGGGCTGTCGCAAATCGACGGCCTGTGCCGCAGGCTCGCGGCGCTCGCCGCGCTGCCCGTGCACCGGCGCGAGGACGCCGAAGCGACTGCCCGCGGTATCGGCTACCTCGCCGCCGGACGGCCTGCTTCCTGGAATCACGCCGGCGTGGAACAGGTTTTCGCGCCCGAGGCCGATGCGGGGATACTCGCTCGCTACCGGCGCTGGCGCGCGTTGATGGCCGAGGCGACGGGGGTCTGAGACTGCTCCTTGGCATTGAGTTCGAGCCACTCGCGCACGAGCGCGGAATGGCCGCCACGTCGGCATCTATCCGCGTAGTTCGACACATCGAGCTGCAGCGATCGAGCTTGCGCGGACGGCGGCCCGTCCGCGCGGATCGTCGATTGCGCGCGGATGAAAAGCACATCCGCGCGCAATCGACGATCTCTGATAAACCCCCGCACCGCCCTCGCTTTTATCCATAACCGTGTTTTCTTTACGGATGCGCTTTTTATCCGTAAAGAAAACACGGTTGGCGCGCGGAGCGCGCAACGGCCGCTCTTGGCATACGATCGCATTCAAGACACCGCACAAAATCTGATGCAGGGAACCGTAGCGCTCACGTCAGCTTCATAATCACCATGCCGAATACGTTCGCGGCCGAATCGGCGCGATCGGACATGTTCGAGATGTGCCGGTAGACTTCGCGCCGGTAGAACAAGCCCGGTAGTTGTTCCGGATCGGTGGCGCGGGCGAACAGATCCTTGATCGCGGCGCGGTACAAGCGTTCGACTTTGCGTTCCAGCTTGCGCACTTCGTGCGCGTGATCGAGCGCGACGCGCGGGTTCTGCGCCAGGCGCAGGATGGCGAGTTCGAGCTGCTCCGCCTCCTCGCACACCAGTTTCATCATCTCGCGGATGTAGTCGTCCGCATCGACCTTGAGGATGTTCATCTCCTCCACCGTGGTCAGCGCGTAGGTCACCATGTCCTCGAAGCAATGCGACAGGTTGAAAATATCCTCGCGGTCCAGCGGCGTGATGAACGTCTTGTGCAGTTCGTCGATGAGCACGCGCCGCAGCTCGCTCGCTTCCTCGGCGTGCGTGTGCACGGCCTTGATCGTGTCCAGGTCTACCTGTTCCAGCGTGTGCACCAGGTAGTGGATGCCCTCGACCGACTTGGCCGCCTGCGCTATCAGCATGGAGATAAACTTGCTCTCCTTCTTCAGGCTTGCGTCGAACCAGCCCATTACCAGCCTCCAGGTCGCAATATCGATTCGATGAGATAGTAGATCGGCAGCGCCAGCAGCGCCGTGGCCGGGAGCGTCAGCGCCCAGGCCACGACGATGTCATTGAGCGCAGACCAGCGCACCTTGGACTTGCGCTCGGCGGCGCCGGCGCCGATGATGGACATGCTCACCACCTGGGTCGTGCTCACCGGTCCGCCTGCGAGCGACGCCCCCAGGATGACCGCCGCCGAAGCGAGCTGCGAAGTGAAACCGTGAATCGGATGGATTCTGTAGAAGCGCGTTCCCAGCGTGCGAATGACGCGCCAGCCGCCGGCCGCCGTGCCCAGCGCGATGGCAGCGGCACTCAGCACGATGACCCACCACGGCACGACGAATGCCGGGGTGAATCCGAGCGTGAGCAAGCCCATGGCGATCACGCCCATGGTCTTTTGCGCATCGTTCGCGCCGTGCGCAAGCGCGAGCGCCGTTCCGGTCAGAACCTGTACCCGCGACAGGGTCACATTGGCCTTCGGCGTGGCATCGCGCAGCAGCCACAGCGTCGCCTGCATGACTGCCAGCGCCATCACGAATCCGAGCAGCGGCGAGACCAGCAGCGCGACCGCGACCTTCCACAAACCGCTGGCCTGGATCGCCGCAAACCCGGACCCGGTCGCGGCCGCGCCGACGATGCCCCCTACCAGAGCATGGGACGAGCTCACCGGGATACCAAGGTACCAGGTCGCCACGTTCCACAAACTTGCGGCCAGCAGCGCCGCCAGCACCACCGCGATACTGACCGCCTGCGCCTGCACCACCTCGGCGCCCACGGTCTCTGCGACCGCGACGCCGAAGAGGAAGGGCCCGGCCAGGTTCGCCAGCGCGGCGAGCATCAACGCCCCGCGCGCGCTCATTGCGCGCGAAGCGATGATGGTGGCGACGACATTCGCGCTGTCGTGGAAGCCGTTGAGGAAATCGAACAGCAGCGCAACCGCGATCAGCAGCAGGAGCAGGGTGAGGGCCGACATGGTCCCGGCTTTCCGCGGCGGGAGGACCCGCGTCAGCCGAACAGGCCACCGACGCGCGTCCCGGCGATGCGGTTGACCACGAGCAGGCTCAGCGCGCACACCACGATCAGGATCACGCCCAGCGCCGCCGCCTGGCTGTGCGAGCCGGCGATATAGAAGGTGAAAATGCCGAACGGAATCATTTCCCAGCCGCCGAGCGTGAGAAAAATCGTGGCCGAGGCTTCCTGGATCGACATGATGAAGGAAAACAGCGCGCCGACGAGGATGCCCTTCCACACCAGCGGCACGGTGATGTCGCGGAAGGTGCGCAGTTTGGTCGCGCCGACGTTGGCGGCGGCTTCCTCCATCGACGGGTGCACCAGCAGCAGCGAGGAGTAGCTGCCGCGCACGGTATAGGGCAGCCGTCGCACCGCGAGGACCAGCGGCAGGATGATCCACATCCCGGTCAGCGGCGCGTCGATGAACGGCAGCGGAAAATTGAACGCGCGGATGTAGGCGATGCCGATGGCGGTTCCGGGAATCGCGAGGATCAGCGTGGTGAGCGCGTCCATGGCGTTGCGCCCGGGCGCGCGCGTGCGCGACATGATCCAGGCCATCGGCACCCCGATCACCAGGCACAGGACCAGGGCGAGCCCGGCGTACAGGAACGAGTTGATGATGAACTTCGGCGTCTCGATGCTCACCGCGCGGAAAAATTCCATGGTGTAGTGCACCGGGAACGGCGTCAGCGCCCAGCCGCGCCCGACCGCGGCCAGCAGCACGCCCACCTGCGGGATCGTGCATACGATCATGAGCAGCGTCAGCATGCCGACGGCGAGCCAGCGCTGCACCGGCCCCAGGCGGCGGCGCTCGACCCTGGAATAGGCGAGCGAGCTGTAGTCCTTGATCGCCACGTACTCGCGCGCGGCGATCACGAACAGGATGGCGAGCACCACCAGCAGCGCCGAAATCACGATGCCCATGCGGAAAATGCGCCGGTCGACGAACTGCATGATGTTGAGATAGGCCTGCGGGGCGAGCAGGTCCTGCACGCCGACGACCAGCGGCGTGATGAAGTCGGCGAAGGTCCAGATGAACACCAGCAGCGCGCCCGAGATGTAGCCCGGCGTGGTGAGCGGCAGGGTGATGGTCCAGAAGCGGTGCCAGCCCGAGGCGCCGACGCCCTGCGCCGCCTCCTCCAGCGAGGGGTCGACCTTGGCGAGTGCATCCAGAATGCTGAGGGTCATCAGCGGAAACAGGTGCACCGTCTCCACCAGCAGCACGCCGTGCATGCCGTACATGAAGTTGACCGGCGTCTCCAGGCCGAACCAGTCCATCAGCAGGATGTTCACCGTGCCGGCGCGGCCGAGGATGAAGACGAAACCGAGCACGCCCACCAGCGGCGGCAGGATCATCGGCAGCATGGTGAGGTAGGAAAACGTCTTGCGATACGGAAAATCGTAACGCACGATCAGGAACGCGACCGCGATTCCGATCACCGAGGTGGTGAACACCGCCGCCACGCCGAGCACCATCGACCGCCAGAACGAACGCAGGTAGAACGAGTCGGTGAAGAAATCGCGGAAGTGCCCGAGCGTGAACGCGCCGGACTCGGTGGTGACCGCGTCGTAGAAAATCCGCGTCAGCGGGAACAGGATGAACAGAATCAGGAAGGCCCAGATCAGGACGAACCCGAGGACTGCAAGGGAGCCCCGCGGCAACTTCATGCTTCCGCCGGCATCGCCACGGTGCTGCTGGCCGGAAAGCTGACCTTGACCGCGGTGCCCATCGGCCGCTGTTCGTGGTGCCAGGGATCGCGGATATCCACCTTGAACAGCACACCCTGGCCCAGATCGACGTCGTAGCGCAGCGCGTTGCCCAGGTAGGCGGCGAACACGATGCGGCCCTGCACCAGATTGCGGCCGGACGCGGGCTCGCCGTCGAGGTCTGCGTTCTCCGGCCGCACCGACACCACGCAGCGGTCTCCCGGGCGAAAGCGCTCGTCCTTCACCGCCAGAAGCTCGCCGAAGCCGGTTTTCAGGCGCAGCCAGGGCTGCGCCGCATCCGCCGCTTCGACGCTGCCCTCGGCCAGGTTGTTGATGCCGATGAAGTCGGCGACGAAGCGGTTCTGCGGGCGCTCGTACAGCGCCTTCGGCGGGCCGATCTGCAGCACCTTGCCCTTGTTGAACACCGCGATCCGGTCCGACAGCGTCAGCGCCTCTTCCTGGTCGTGCGTCACATAGACCGTGGTGATGCCGAGTTCCTTCTGCAGCTTGCGGATCTCGGCGCGCACCTGGATGCGGATCTTGGCATCGAGGTTGGACAGCGGCTCGTCCAGCAGCAGGATCTTGGGATTGAGCACCAGCGCGCGCGCGAGCGCGACGCGCTGCTGCTGCCCGCCGGAAAGCTGGCCGGGATAGCGGTCCCCCATCTCGCCGAGCTTGACCTTTTCGAGCACGGCGCGAATGCGCTCCCCGATCTCGGCCGGCGCGATCTTGCGCAGCTTCAGTCCGTAGGCGGCGTTCTCAAACACCGTCATGTGCGGCCAAAGCGCATAGTTCTGGAACACCATGCCGATGCCGCGCTCGTGCGGCGGCAGGTCGTTGACCGTGCGGCCGTCGAACTGGACCTCGCCTTCATCCGGCGCGTAGAAACCCGCGATCAGCCGCAGCAAGGTCGTCTTGCCGCAGCCCGAAGGACCGAGGAGGGTGAACATTTCGCCCTCCTCGATGGAGAAGCCGACGTTGCTGACCACCTCCAGTGGACCGAAGCGCTTGGTGAGGTCTTTTACGGTGATGCGCACGACTCCCCCCGGTTCTTGTTTGGATTATATTGCCGGGGAAGAAGGCGCGGGCGCAAGCGTTCCTTCTTCCCCCGGTCTCAACGCGCCCTTATTTCTTGAGCGTTTCCCACTGCGACTCGATCTCCTTGCGGAACTGCTCGTTCACCTTCTCGTAGCGGCCCTGCGCCTTGTCGTCATCGTAGATATTGGTCACGTCGATGTCGAAGTAGGAGCGGATGCCGCCGGTAAATTCGACTGCCATTTCCGCGCGCGAGCCGGGAGCGCCCTGCACGCGGAATTTCGGTGTGATCGGGAACACGCCCCGCTCCATCGCCACGCGCTGCCCGCGCTCGGACAGCATGTATTCGATGAAGGCCATCGCCGCCTTCGGATGCTTGGCCCCCGCCAGCACGGCGATGGGTTCGGGCGTGATCCATGCGGTCTTCGGCGCGACGAACTTGAGCTCGAAACCGGCCAGCCGGTCCTCGAACGCCATGTAGCTCGGCACGGCGAAGCCGGCGGCGAACTCGCCGCGGGCGACCACCGAGGGCACGTCGCGGCTGCGGGCGGTGAAAATGCCGGTGTTCGCACCCAAGCGCTTCAGCCAGGCCCAGCCCTTGTCGTCGCCGTCACGCTGCAGAATCACCTCGTAGGTGGCGTGGCTGCTGCTGGAGCGGCTCGGTGCGCACTGCGCCACATGGCCCTTCAGTTTCGGATGCAGCAGATCGTCCCAGTCCTTCGGTTCGGGCACGCCGAGCCGCGCGAGCACTTTCGGGTGATAGACCAGGCCGTAGGGCTCGAGCACCGTGCCGGTCCAGAAGCCTTTCGGGTCCTTCAGATAGATCGGCCTCGGTTTGCCGATGGTCGCCGGAATCGCGTCCAGTACCGCCTTCGGAATGTCGAGGCGCGCGAGCAGATTCTGCGCCGCGAGTTTGTCGAACAACGCGCTCTCGCCGCCCCAGAAGATATCGACCTCGGGCCGGCCCTTCCATTCGAGAATGCGCCCGTAGGCCACCGGCGTTCCCGCCGCCAGCGCGCTCGTCTTCAGCGTGATATTCCATTTTTCCTTAGCGTACTTGGCGAAATCCGCCAGCGTCGGGTCGGTCAGCGTCTTCGCCACCGGCGTGATCAGGACCAGTTCATCCTCGATCGGCTGCGCCACGGCGGGACCTGCCGCCAATGACGTCAAAGCAAACGCCAATGCAAAAGTCTTCACTCGGTGCACCATGTCAGCCTCCTTTGTGTTCAGACCGGATTGTATTATCAAAGCTTAGCGGGCGGAACCGCCGGGCTATTGACTATTATCAAGGCGGCTACAGTCCAGGGGATTTGGCAGGCAGACCCGTCCCTGCGTCGGGAGGGGTGATTGGCCGCAGAGGCAATAGGGACGCCCATTAACCGGCCGTTGTTAAGCGAGCAAACGATTTCATGGCGGCGTGAGCCGCCGGTTTTGAGTCTTTCCATACGCCGATTGCAGTTGCCGATCGCGCCCGTTTCTTCACTTTATGGCTGCGACGAATCACGCCAGACACCCATCAGGATCAAGCGCGCGGCGATGAGGCTGTCTGTCGCCATAGCGGCTTTGCCGCCCCAGAAGAACGTTGGTGCCGCACCGTGTCCAATAGGTTCATCACAGACCTCGTGGCTGCCGGTGTCTTGGCGCCAATCCCTTGCTGGCTCACGTTGCGGGCGATCCGCGTTTGCTGCAAATTGGCGACGGCGACCAGATATCCCATTCAGGCTAATTGGCTGTTGCTCCTGAAAATCATCTAGCCGGCCTCCCACCGCCACTATGGCGGCGGGAGGCCGGCTAGATGATTTTCAGGCGTCTCCGAGGCGTTTCCCTATGAGCTGGAGCCCATAGCACGTTCCATGCTCGCACATTCGGGGCTATGCTGACAGTCATCCACCAATCCCAGGTTCAGCCCTGGTCGCAGAAATTGGCATTGGGGACGCGTACCGACAGTCGCTGACTGCCGAGTGTCGCGGCAAGGGTGAACTGGTTGGACGTCGGCTCTCCGGTGCGGATTCAACCGGTGGATGCAACACACTAGATACTGCGTAAGCAGGAGGAGTGTTGCAGATGAAGCAAAGACCACGGATCTACTACACGGAAAGCCAGAGAGCGCTAATGTTGGAGCGCTGGCGGAAAGGTGATTCTCTCCAAAGATTGTGAGGGCACATGACATTGCGCTTTTCAGCTTCAAATCAAAAGCCGAGCCGTTCTCCTGCCCCAAGCAGGGTGGCGACACCAAGGACTGCAAAGATCGCGGCCGCAATGCTATGAACCAACCGAACCGGCACACGGTGAGCGATCCGGTCACCCGGAAGCACTGCTGGAACATTGACGATCATCATGCCTAGGGTGTCCGGCCACGACAGAAAAGAACGCCTGATACTGGGCTGCCAAGGCTACTGTCGCAACCTGGGTCTTATCTCCCATCTCCGCCAGGAAGAATGCGACCAACGTCGTGCCGAATACGCCGAAGCGCGTGAGCATGGTGACCGTGCGCAATACATGATTGGCCCGACTGAGAGCGAAGTGCCAGCGGTGTTGTGGATGTTAGCGTAAGCCTACGGTCTTAAGGAACGCATGACGCTTGAACCTGTGTCAAGGCGGCCGCGAAGGCTGCTGATTAGGCGCCCGACGGCTCGGGTTCGGATCGCGGCAGCACCATCTCGATCACCTCCCCGGCCATAGCAATGCGCGCGCCCATCCCTTCCACCAGACGGTACGTCGACCGCATCAGAGGGTCCGCCGTGATGCTTGCAGCCGCGAGTGCGGCAGGGGCTCCAGAGCAGGCTATGCGAATCCGCACGTTTGCGTCGAGCGACTGGGTCTCAACCAGAATGCGCTTTGGCGCGCGCCCCTGCGCCTCGTCGTCTTCCACACACGATTGCAGCAAGTTCATTAGCACTTCGGTCAGATGGTCCGGGACGATGATTCTTGCCGGTAGCCCGGCGCCAGGCTGAAACTCGATCGCAGTCGCGCGAAAGCGTTTGTCGAAGCTCATGAAATCGCAGACTGCCTTTACTATCTGGTTCACCTCGACCGGCTCGGGCGACTCGCTGCGAGCCGCAACGAAGTCTGACATTCGTCGCGTCATCTCCGCAATGCGCTGGGTCTGCTCCAGGATCAGGTTTGGTTTGCAGCCGCACGAGTTGCCGGTCGCCTGCTGATCCGCGGTATACTCGGCAAGCGCCGTGATCGTCGCCAGCGGATTGCCGATCTCGTGCGAAACGGTGGCCGCCAGTGCCGCAAGCGCGGACATTTTTTCGCGGTGCCATCGAGTCTCGCGCCTGAATGATTGCTCCTGCGCGAGCGCCTGGGCGTCGATGATGCGTTGTCCGCGGCGCACCAGCAGTAACAGCACAAAATACAGTACTGCAAGGAGCCCGCCCACGATCGCGATGAGTTCGACCGCGCTCGTCTCGACCTTCCGTTGGTTGTCGGCGGCCTCTTGGTCCAGCTTAGCCTCATTCGCGGCCGATGCTTCCGCGAGTTGCTCCGCACCACGCTTGATTCTTTCCAAGAACGGCGTGACATCCGAATAGATCTCGAAGACGCCAAGGATGCTGCCGCTGGGAGCGATTACTGGAATGTAGCTTTGGATAAGATCCCGGTTCTCCACCACGCGCTCGAAAGCGCTGAAGCGGTCCCGGTGGACCATCTCGCTAGCGGGCTTGCCATTGACCGCGTCCTGCCAGCCCTTGTTGTCACGCTTGTCTTCTCCGACTTGCTTGTGTTCTGAGGAATACACTGTTACACCGCGCAGGTCGTATACCTTGATCTTGAACACGGTGCTCGTATTCACCGTCTCGGCTAACTTCGCATCGAGCGCGCGGAATTCGGCGATGGCCATAATTCGTTTTCCTGCTTCGGCGTAGCAAGCGAGCGCCGCGCTCGACGGCGCGGTCGCGCCTCCGCCCTCCGCAATGGCGCGGCAGTGTTCGATCGCAATCTGTTTCGCTTTGGCGACAAACGGTGCAAAGTGCGAGCCCCACAGCGCGTTTGCAAGCAGCCGCGTAAGGTTTACGTGCTCGGCCTCGTGTGCGAGCAGCAGGTCCCGGTGGGCTGCTTCCTCCTGTTTTCGAGCAAAATTCCCATGTATCTGCGCGACAAAAATGCGCTGCTCCTTTTGAACTTGCCTGAAGTACCGTGCCTCCTGCCACTCAAGGAGGAGCAGGACGACCGCAACAACCAAGAAAGCCGTGAGGCTGGTGACCGTGAAGTAGCGCAGCAGGCGAAAACTGCCGGCGCCCGAGCAGGGCGCGGCGGCAGTCCCACCGGCCGGCGGAAATTCTCCTTCAGCGTGCTGGTTCACGTCTCTTCCATCCTGTGCCGCTTGGGTCAATGCGGCATTTTCGGGGCGGGGTTGTCGCATGGTCCTCTGCGGCGTACGTCCCAGCACGATACATCCTGCCATCCCACCAAGACAAGTGCTTGGCTGAACCAAGGCCCGTGCGCCAAGGCCATTTCAATCTCACCGAAGGCCTAATCTCCCAACGCCGCCCACTCGTGGTTGCGGTCACAGGCTCGCCGGAACAGACCGCCTAACCCGTCCGGCGGATCGCAAACCACCGCGAGCTTGATCATACCCGCCGAGCCGGCCACTATTTGACCAGGCCCAAGAGATAATCAACGGCCGCTTTGACCTCGGTGTCGGCGAGCGCAGCGTTGCCACCCTTGGCAGGCATTGCCCCCTTGCCCTTGAGCGCGCTCGCGTGCATCGCGTCCACTCCTGCTTTCAGGCGTGGCGCCCAAGCGGCTTTGTCGCCCGCCTTGGGGGCGCCGGCCACCCCGGCGCCGTGACAGGCGACGCAGCCAGCCCCGTAGATCCTCTTGCCGTCGGCTTTGGCGGTAACGGGCGCGACCGATTTCTCCAGCACCGGAGCGGCGCGCTCCCCGGTTTCTCTGAATTTTCCCCCGGCGCTGTTGGCCATGAAGACCACCGCGCGCTCTACCTCCAGGTCGCCCAAGTCGGCATTGCCGCCGCGCGGGGGCATCATCTTACCCACGCCCTTAATGGCGGCTGCCACCATCATCTTCTGGCCTTTTCTCAACCGTGGTGCCCATTCTCCGTTATCGCCAAATTTTGGCGCGCCTGCCGCCCCAACCGCATGACAGGCGCTGCACACCAACTTGTAAATTTCCTCACCGCCTCTTCTTCCGTGTGCAGCGCCGCTGGCGGCATCGGCAAATACGACATCACCAACCGGCTTCAGACGCTTGGCAACAGCTTCGTCCGTCATGGCCGGGCTGTCTTTGTCAACGCTGCGGATGTTGGCCACGAACTGCGACAAAAGCACGATAACGATGATCGGCACGAGAAACGCGAGCGCAATCACGGCGATCAGCTGTTTCGGCGTCTTAATGGGGCTTTCGTGCTCGAATTCGCTCATCGGAATCCTTCCTTTACTGTTGCCGTTCCGGCAACTGCGCGTACATGCCCGTTACAAGCTCCATGCTGTTCAGTATCGCCTCGCTCGCGTTGACCACGATCAGACTGTAAGTAGCCGCACCCTCGAACCCCAGGGCGTTCCCAAACCACTCCCATTGCACGGCGACGGCGTCCAGTTCTCTTTTGATTTCGGCGGTGTTTTCGGGGGCAGATCGCAGCGCTGCCAATGCACCGTCGAACTCGACGCGCGCCGATGCAATTTCCTTGCCGACCGACGGCGAATCCATGTCCCAGGCGCGCAACAGGTAATATTTCGCAAGCCGCTGGGATAACATGCGCTGACGCCCGGCGATATTGACCAAACGCCCAGCGGGGGAGGCGAAGCGATTCTGAATTTCCATAGTCAGTTCCTGCGCTGCGCTCACCAGCTCCTCGTCCATAGCCAACAGACGTCCTGCGCCGCCGCGGTCCGCGCTGCCGGTCGCGACCGCCTTGAATGGCCGCCACACCTTATCCAGCCGCGCGACTGAGCGGCGACTGCGTTCGTCCAGGGCTGTTTTTCCCAAATCCTCGAGTTGCGTGTCGAAAAGAGCTACTGCGTCGTCAAGCTGCCGCTTTGACACTTGCGGTGTGATCCCCTGCCCGGCTTGCACATATGCTTTGGTGATGCGTTGCGTAAGCATGCGTTGGCGACCTGCCATGTTGATCGCCTGCGCCGGGCTTAGGTCCGCGGCGCAGGCCAAGTCGGCTCCGACGAAGAACACGCCGGCGAACGCCAGAAATTTTGGCAAATTACTGAGTAGATTTTTCACGATGATTGCGGAGCGCTTGTTGAAGTATTGATCGAAGCAGGCGGCGGAATGTACTGACGCGAAGCAGGCCGCCGCATGTGTGTGACTCCGCCGAAACTTCCGACCCAAACACCGCCATCCTGGGTAGTCAGTACGCTATATACTTTTTCGGCCATCAGACCGTGCGCGGCCGTCATGACCTGGAACTTTCCCTTGTCGAGGACTGCAAGTCCGTCGCTGGTGCCTATCCACAGTCGCCCGTTGCCGTCGAAATTCAGCGCAGTGATCTGGTTGCTCGGGAGCCCATCGGCAACGGTGTAGTTCCGCCATGCCTTACCATCGAAGCGCGCGAGGCCCGCATTCCGGGTTCCAGCCCAAACCCTGCCGTCGTCTCCCACTTCCAGCGCCGCGATGTGATTGCGTTCGAATACCGCCCTGGCGCTTGCACCCTGCGCTTCCTGCGCATGCTCCGCGTCTCTAGCCTGCACCCGCGCCGCACCGGCATCGGACGCTAACCCGGGTTTCGCACCTTCGCGCCGTGCGCCCAGCCCCTCGGCATCCATCCAGTTCTTCCATTTTCCGTTGCGGAAATTGGCAACACCGCCTCGGGTTGCGAACCAGACGCTGCCGTCCTTTCCTTCCACAATGCGGTAGACCCGGTCGTTCGGCAATCCACCTCCGGTGCTCTTGACCGTATAGTGGTCCCATTTCGCGCGCTCCCGCATCGCGCCGGCGCGAATCCGGCTAACCCCTGCGCCGGTGGCGATCCACACGTCTGCGCTCGAAGATTCGAGCACGTCGTAGACGTAGGCGTCGCCAAGGCCATGGGAAACACCGAAGTGCTCCCATTCCTGCGTATCCTGGTCGAGCAGCGACAGGCCGCCGCCGTAGGTCCCGACCGAGATCTTTCCTTGAAGTTTTCCCAGATAGAGTATCCCGTTGGACAGCAGCCCCTGGCGGGCATCGTAGGTCTTGAACGCGTGGGTAAGCGTGTCGTATCGGACTATCCCGCCGGACGTGCCCAGCCACAGGACGGATCCGTCAGCATAGATCGCAATCACGCTGTTGTTGCCGACCCGATAATGGGTAAACGTGCGAGTCGGGTCCACCTCCACCTTGCCTTCGCGCGCGTTCCGGCGCGTTGGTCCGCCCGGTTCGACAGCAGCGGCTTTGACCGGCGCCGGGCCCTCCGTCCTAACCCCGGCGCGCACCCGGTCGCCTGCCTGTATATAAAGTGCAGTGGCGACGGCCACTAGCGCAGTGGTCGCAAGCAGCAGCCCGGGGACCGTTCGGATGAACTTCATGCCGCCGCTCTCCGATTTTCCCTGCCCCAGCCGCCGATGTCATCGCCCCATTGCGCACGCCGACAACGGAGTTCGTGATTGCGCGTTGCATTGTCCATGGCGCCCGCGCATGATGGAGGCGACACGGGCTGCGTGCGAAAGATCGCCCCCTGCTTCACTGGCGCAGCGTCCGGCTATAGGCGATGACGTCGAGAATCTCGCGGTCTGTGAGAATGCCCAGGTATGCGGGCATCGCGTTCTTGCCGGCCTTGAACGAGGAAAGCAAGGCCATGTCCGGTTGCATCATCCGCTCCCCGCGCGCAAGATGGGGCGCGCCGGGCATGACGCTGATGCCGCCCGGGCCATGACACGATGCACAATGTCTGGCGTAGATCTGCGATCCCTTGATGACGTCTGCAGCGCGCACAGGCACTACGACGACCAGCAAGAGGATTCCAGCAAGGATTGCCCGCCTAAAGCGTCGCTCCGCGCTGGGCATCCCCTTGACACGCTTGTCTGGATCTGTCGCGCAATCGCGACCGGCGTTTCCGCTTCGATCCGGGTCAGTATGAATCATGTCACCTGTTCTCCTTCCTTCGAGTTGCGCTTTTTTCGGGGATGCCGCGGAGTGCGCGCCCCTTGGCGTCCAGGGCCTCGGCTTGCTTCAGATCGACGGCAAGCCCGTACGCGCCAGTGCGGTATGCGGACGCGAGGCGTGTCATCGCGGGCAAGTAGCCTGCGTCGGCGGCGCGGCGAACCCAACGCAACGCTTCCGCGCCATTGCGCTGCGTCTCGGTGAATCCAAGCTCACCGCCGATATAGGCCTGCGCCAGCGAATTGATCGCAGCGGCGTGTCCGTTTTCGGCGGCGCGCGCGATCCACTTGCGCGCTTCAGCCGGATCGCGCTTGACCCCTTCGCCCGCAGCATACAAGGAGCCCAGACCGAATGCCCCGTCAGGGTCGCCTTGCGCAGCCGCCTTGCGGTAGTAGGCAACGGCCTCGTCGTTGAAGTCCGCCTGATTCAAAATATAGGCTAGCAGCGACTGCGACTGCGCATGGCCGGCGTCAGCGGATTTCTTGAGCACGGCCATCGCCTGCACCACATCCCCGCCGCGATACGCCGCTGAGCCCACGCGAAAATCGTCTTCCAGCGTGGCCCACGCAAGGCACGCGTGCCCCAGAAGCAGCACCGCAAAAAGCATTGCGACCTTCGACCTCAGACCTTGAACTTGAACCTGTATCATGCCTAACCTCCTGAGACTTGGCGGATTTGGGTCAGCCGGCGCACCCCAGCGTCAGCCTGGAGGCGAGTTGGACCCTGTGCCCGAAAGCAATCCATCTCGCTCCAATCCCTCTATTTTGCGATACAGGCTGGAAAGCGCCAGGCCCAGACGTTGCGCGGCAATCTTGCGGTCGCCACGGGCGTCCTCGATTGCGCCGCGCACGATATCGGCCTCGAACTTTCGCACCTGATCGCGCAGGCATCCTGTCTGAGCAATTCGCGTGCCAACCTGAATCGATGGCGTCGAACTGCGACTAATTTCGGCGGGAAAGTCTCCAGACGCGACGCAATCGCCATCGGCAAGGACAAGGGCGCGGCTGATCACGTTATTGAGCTGGCGTACGTTGCCCGGCCACGGATAGGCGAGCAAGAGTTCCTCGACGCCAGCGTCCATTTCCATGGCTCGGGGTCGATCGTTGGCGTCCCGCGCCCGGGCCAGCAGATGCCGGATCAGACCCGAGATGTCGCTTTGGCGTTCGCGCAGCGGCGGCACGTGCATATGGAATACGCTCAGGCGGAAATAGAGATCCTCCCGGAATTTCCCCTGTGCGACCAGCCGTTGCGGATCGCGGTTGGTCGCGGCGATGATCCGCGCATCGACGTGCCGCCCCTGCTCGCTTCCCACAGGACGCACAACTTTGTCCTCGATCACATGCAGCAGCTTAGCCTGCATGTGCAGCGGCAGCTCGCCAATTTCATCCAGGAACAGCGTCCCCTGGTCCGCCTGGAGGATCAGGCCCTTGCGCGCACGGTCCGCGCCGGTAAACGCGCCTTTCGTATGACCGAAGAACTCGCTCTCGAGCAGCTGTTCCGGAATTGCGCTGCAATTGACGGCAACGAACAGCCTGTCGCGGCGCCGGCTTTGTTCGTGAATCGCGCGTGCGGCTACACCTTTCCCGGTACCGCTTTCGCCGGTAATAAGCACTGTGGTGTCAGCCGGCGCGATCCGGCTCACCATCCGCTCCAGTTCCAGCATCGGCGGAGAACCCCATTGATAGAAGGCTTCCGAGCCAGCCTTCGCGGCTTTTCTCAGAGCCTGATTTTCGTCGCGCAAGCCGCGCACCGCCGCGATTCGGGCAAGCCGGTGCAGCAACTCCTCTTTGCGCACCGGCTTGACGATGTAGTCGGAGGCGCCCGCGCGCAGCGCCTCGACCGCCGTCTCCATCGAACCGTAGGCGGTCACCATGATGAACGTGGTATCGATACCGGTGGCGAGAGTCTCACGCACCAGTTCGATGCCGTTGCCGTCGGGCAGCTTGATGTCGCACAATGCGACGTCCACATCACCGCGCGAGAGCTTGTCGGCTGCCTCCCTGGCGCTCGCGGCCAGGTCGACCGTATAGCCTGCTTTGGCGATGGTCGAACCGAGAATCTCGCGCAGTGCGAGCTCGTCGTCGAGAACCAGAACATGCATCGAGTACACTGCGCGCTACCCCTGCGTTGCGGGACGCGGCAAGAAAACCGACACCCGCGTGCCGTGGCCTGGTGTCGAATCAAGCTCAATCCGCCCACCTTCCGCCTCGACCAGCGACCGGCACATGAAAAGACCGATCCCGCTGCCGCGACCTGGCGGTTTGGTCGTAAATGCCTCGTCGAACGCGCGCGCCATTGTCGCCGCATCCATGCCGCAGCCGTTATCCGCAACCAGCAATACCACCTCCCGGCTATCCGATCTCGTTTCGATGCAAATCAAAGGCTCGCGTCCGACGATGCCGGAAGTAGCGTCGGCGGCGTTGATGAGGAGGTTCATCAGGACTTGAGTAAGGTGATCGGCAACGGCATTGATCGACGGCACCCCGGAATTGAGCTCCAATTTGAACTCGATTTTGGCGAAGCGCTTGTCGTAGCGAAGAAAGGCGCAGGTTCGGCGCAGAATTGCGTTGAGATCGAGGGATTGCGCCTCGGGCGAATAAGGCGTGGTCATCTCCGCGAGTTGGCGGGTAATCTGGCTTATCCGGTGCGTCTGTTCCAAGATGAGTTCCGGGCGACAGCTTTCCCCGAAACACATTTTGGACATCCGCTTGTCCTGGATCGCTTCGGCAACTCCGGTGATTGCCGCAATCGGATTGTTCACTTCGTGTGCGATCGCCACGGCCAGCGATCCGATTGCAGCCATCTTTTCCTGGTGAAACCGCTGCTGACGCGCAATCTCCAATTGCTTGTCACGCTCTCGCAGTTCGGATTGCATGTTGTTGACCGACTCCATCAGCGCCCCGAGTTCGTCGGAGCGCGTGATTTTAAGAGGTGTACCGCGATAGCCTGTGACCACCTCCGTCGCGCGCGCTTTCAAGTCGCGAATGTCCCGTACCAGAAGCGAAAAGAACCGTATAACGACGCCGCCGAAGATCAGAATGCCGACCAGCCCCATCACCACCGAGGTAAGCGTAATCGAGTCATAGATGCGACCGAAGTTCTCGGTCAGCGCCTGCTGCTGGTTGCGCGCTTCGCTGGTCACGCCGTCGAGTTGTGTCACCAGTTCATGGAGGCTGTCGCGCAATTCGCCCAGGCTCTTGCTGCCCCGGTCCGCTTTGATCATGGCACCGCCATGTTCCAGCCGGGCTATCCAAGGCTGCGTCATGGGATAGCGTTCACTGAGCCCCTGCAAGCCGGCTTGAACCGCCTCGATATCAAGCACGATGGTGTCCGCAGTCGCGCGCGAAGCAGGGGCGGAATAGGCCTCGTTCACGTTGAGAATCGCATATGCCAGAGCAGAATTCACGCGCCCGAGCGCTTCTTCGATCAGGTACAGCGATCGCTGCTGCTCTACCGTCGCGCGCAGCGTTGCACGCTGCTGCGCGAGGGTAACGCCGATCGCCATGGCGTACAACATGACGACGATGAATACGACGACGCCTTTGGTCCGCAGTGATACGCGCGCGCCATCGAAGTTCAATGCGCCTCTGCCGACGCCGCCTGGACGGTAGGCCAAATGCCCGGCCAGTCTCAAATTGCCCCCTTGCACCTGATCCGGCGATGGACGCTAGAGTCTCGAATATGCATAGTCAAACACTCCATGAAGTCGCTTAGGTCCATGTCTGGAACCGCGGGCCGCCGTATCCGTTTGCCCGCCATCCCGTCCATGTCGAGATCTAGACACGCGTTCAACGTCTTACCGCGAGCTGCTCGTCAAGCGCGCGTTCCAGCTGCCGGTTGCTCTCGGTGCTGTCCCAGTCGCGCGCGCCCACGATGCGCGCCGCGATCACACCTCGCGCGGTAACCAGCACGGTTTCCGGCAACGATCCAACTCGCAGCGCGGACTGGAGCTGCTTCTTTTCCCCATCGGTGTAGACGGGAAACGTGAGCCCATAGCTGCGGATAAACTCGGTTGCAAGGTAACGGTCATTGTCTACGGTAACGCCGATCACCTGAACGCCGCGGCTGGCAAGCCGGTGCGACAGACGCTCGAGGCTCGGCATTTCGTCGCGGCAAGGCTGACACCACGTCGCCCAGAAATTGACCACCAGCGGCCTGCCGAGAAACGCGTCCGTTGAGGTCGAGTCGCCGCCAGCCAGGCGCGTCAACGCCACACTGGGCATCCGCGCGCCTATCTGCGGCGTAACCCCGCTGGATTCCCGTCCACAACCAGACAGCAATATTACGAGCGCCAGCAATCCTGCGCGCCAACTGGACGGCACAGCCATGACCCGTACGCCGCCTCGCCCCTGGCAGCGCCCATTCAGCACGCACCGCGCGCCACTCCAATATTCGAAAAGCATGGTATCACGGCCCATGGCGCCGGGTTGATCGCCCATTCTCAATTCCGAAAAAATCAGCGTCAATTCGCAAAAGGGAGAATTGATGCCGCGAGGACATAACGCAGCGCCGGACGCGGCGTACTGGCTAGCGGGCATACGCCTGCCGCGTCCGCGCCCGACCCGCCGCCGCCGCGCCTTCAGGCTCCCGGGCAGCCTCCCACTCCCAAAGCGCGGCTTGCGCCTTGCGCAGGTAGGGATCCTCGGGCCGGCTCAGATGGACGTAGGTGTGCATGGCTCCGATCGCTCCGGGCCGGTCGCCGATGCCGTCGAGCGCGACCGCCAGCCCGTAATATGCATTTGCCTGCCCTTTGCGCAACGCAATTGCGCTCTCGAAGAAATCACGCGCTGCGCCGTAGCGCCGCAGCCCGATCAAGGCAAACCCCATGTTCACATGCGCTTCGGGCATCGCCGGATCAAGTTCGAGCACGCGATGGAATGCAGTCAGCGCATGCTCGTACCGCTTCGCATGCAGCATGACCACGCCCTGCTGGAAGCGCTGGCCGATTTCCTCCAGGGTCCGATCGGCCGCGCGCCCCCGATCGCCCGCGGGTGCGTCGGTTGTCGCGAGACGCCAGCCGAACAGGCTGCCGTCGGAGGCGCCCGAGATCACGATTCCACCGGCAGCTATGACGACTACGGTCAAGGCCAGCGCGCGCCAGCGTGCGTCCCGCGATCGCGTCGGCCGCAGCGCCCGCCGGTTCATCACACCGCCCCCTTGTGCGGTGCGGTCGAAACGAACGGTACGCCGAAGAACGTCAGGAACGCCAGCACGAACACGGCCATGATCAACGCCGCGCTGTAGCATGGCCGAAGCTTGACGGTGACGCGCAGGTGGATGAAGAACGCCAGCATGAGCCAGGTCGCGAACGCCCATGTCTCCAGCGGGTCCCACGCCCAGTAGCGCCCCCAGGCATCCTGGGCCCAGATCGCGCCTGCGACCAGCATCAATGTTTCGAACATGAACCCGACCATGATGAAGCGAAACGCCAGGTCCTCCAGCCGCACGTCATCGGGAAGGCGCGCCAGGGCTGCGGCGCCGGTGCCGGCACGACGCAACAGGATCAGGCCGGAGACGCCGACGGCAATCAGCACCATGCCCAGAAAGACCTTGCCGAACAGCAAATGGACATAGAGCCAGGCGGTGCGATAGGTGGGCGGGAAATGCCCTGCCGCGGGACTGGTCACGAGCAGCCACGCCATCATCACGAACAGGATCGGCATGACGACCACGGCCGCCGAGCGCAGCGCCGGAACGCGCCAATACGCCAGCGCGAAGATTGCGAGCAGGCTCCAAACGTTGCTCGACAGGATTTCGAACAGCGTGATGAACGGCCCGTGGCCCAGCCGCTCCCAGCGCAAGCCGAGCGAGACGGCATGCACCGCCAGCCCTGTCATGATGATCGCGAGGATGATCCGCTCGGGACGCCTCGCCAGTACCGCTGCCCCGACCGCCGTCGAGCCCGCCAGCGTGTAGAGCATCAATGCCAGCCACAGCAGCTGCAGTTCAGTGGTCACGCGCCGCGATCCCACGGTTGCGCCGCGCATTTCTTCCAGAAGTGCCAGGCGAGGCTCGCGACCGCGAGCAAGCTGGCAACGAATAGCCACGGCAGGGTCCAATCATGAGAAACGGTGTAGCCCATCCAGGTGCTCAGGCGTTCGTACGCAAGCACGCCCTGGCGCAGGTTCAGGCGATCGCCAGGGGCAAGTTCGTGCCGCGACTCGCCGATGCGGACTACCAGCGTGTGTTGCGCCGGCAGGCGGAATTGCGAGACGTGTTCCGGATCGAGCAGCACTTCGTCGAAATGCAGCATGGTCCATATCTTCAGCTGCGTGCCGGGCAATGTCCATTCAAGCGCCTGTTGATATTCGTGGATAGGGTAGGAAGGCAGATGAACGGCGCCGCGCCGCGGCGTGCCGCCGTCGCCGGGATACCACACGAACACCGGTGCAAATCCCTTGTTGAAGCTGGTGTGGAAACGGTAACCGTGGCGCACCAGCGCCTCGTTGTCGCCGATTACGGCGCGCTGCTCAGCGCCGTTGTCGTCCAGCCAGCGCACGCTGTTGCGGGTTTCCGCTCTGCGCACGCCCTTCTCGTAACGAATGGTGTAGCCATCATTGACGAACTGCGCGCGTTCGAGCTGCGTGCGGTGCCAGGGCCCGTTGTCGCTGCGGGCGAGCCGGCCGGTGAAGCTCTCGCCCTCGGCGAGTTCGACCTGACCCTTAAGGTAGGTGAGCCTCCCGGCGGCAACAAGCAGCATCAGCGCCAGGAGTGCCAGATGAAAAGTGAGCAACGCGGCCTGACTCCGAAATACCGGATTGGTCAATATCGACGCGCCCAGATTGACGCCGCCCAGGAAAAGCGGCAGCGCCAGCAACCACTCCGAGCCGTCCTCGGAGCTATAGCGGGTAATGACGCCGAACCCGAGCAGGACAAAGACTGCCAACGCCAGCTTGAGCGAAGCCAGGCGCTTGAGCCATGCCGCATCGATCCAACTGCCTGGCATCCCGCCAACGTTCAGTTTGCCTGCGCTAGCACTCACTGCCTCCCCTTGAAGCGGCGCGTCAGCCATCATGGCGCGCTGCTGCAGTTTTCGTTGCTGTCTTTCATCCAGCTGGATCCGCTCTGGCCGTTCCCCGGCGCGCCCTTGGAACCACAGTCGGCTTGCTTCCACAGGCCGCTGGTCGCGAAATTGCGGATTTTCAGCACGGCGTTCATGTAGTAGGGACCGTTGTTGTACGCGGCGGTGGTGTTGTTGCGGACCTGAGTTCCCGCCGCGAGTCCGCCTTCGGGACCGACATCGTTCAGGTTTGCCAGAAACGCCTTGTTCTTCCAGCCATGCGGCACGGCAACGTGGCACCAATTGCAGCGCATGCGCCCGAGCTTATTGGCGTGAAACGAGTGCAGGTCGCCGCGGCCCTTGTCGTTGGGGTCGTTATAGAACCCGGTTCGTCGGCCCGAATCGGTGGCGTAAGTGGCGTAGTCATGGCACTTGAAGCACAGACCCGTCGCCTGCTGACCGGTGCCAATGCTGTTGTTCCACTGGCCCTTGAGAATGAAATTGTTGTTCGAGCCGTGCGGTCCCCATGGGTTGCCGTTCTCGCCTCCGTCGGGAATCACCGAAGTACTGGAGGTAACGTTCGAACCATGGCAGTCGCTGCAGTACATCGTCTGCGCGCCAACCGCATTTCTCCAGGGCAGCAGCCAGTTGCTGGCGGCGAGCCCGCCGCGCACGGCAGGCGGGCGTCCGGTGACGTCCATCACCGGATGCCAGGAACGATGGTTGTTGGTCGAATACGCCGCGGCGGCGCCCGAGTCGACGGTCGTCACCTCTCCGAAATGGGTCGGCGGCGCCTGGATTTCCTTGGCTATATTGGTGTACTGGGAAAGGTTATTGGTGCTCGCAGGTGTGCCGCCCGGATAGCCTGGCGTCGGCCGGTTGCCTGCCGGATAGGTGTTGTTGTCGCTGTAGCCATAATCGGAGTGGCATTTGAGGCAGATCTGGTATTCGCGCGTCACATAGGTGGCCGACGCGCTGGTGTCCGCGCTCGTGCCCGGATCGCCGCGTTTGACCAGGTAACTCGACGGCAGGCTTTGAAACGAGGCGCTGCCATAGACCGGCTGCACCCCCCAGGTTCCGCGCAGCACACCGGAGGCGATGTTGGTGTGTGTGTAGCCGGCACTGTCGGTATGCGCGTGCGTGCCCGCTGCGTCCGGCGCCCCGGACAGGCTGCCGGCCGGGTTGCCGACGACCGAGCGGAATTTCACCACGCGGTGCGGGTTATGGCAGTCGGAGCATTCGACGTGGCGATTATTCAGGTTACTTACGCCCAGCCTCGCGCGGGATTCGATCGCGTCCGCGCCGCACCGGTTCGCCGTGCTGGCGCAGTCGACGAACCCGTCGCTGAAACCGCCGCCGATATCGTGTACTTCGCTCCCGGCGGGCTGGTCGCCGGTAGCGATCGGCATGCGCCGCAGCAACAGGAAATCACCCCTGACGTTGGGCACCGCTGTGGCGGGAGTGATGACGCTGGATGCGCTGTCGGTATGACACTGGTAGCAGGTCTGCTCGAGCGCAGGATTGCCGCCTGACTTCGGCACCGTCACGCTGTCTGTGCCCTCGCGCAACAGCCGGCGCGAACCCTGCACGGTATGCGTATCGTGACAGTTAAGACAGGCCGCCTTCCATACCGGCAGATTGGCCGGAAAATCGCGTTGTGCCGCCGGCGCCGCCTGATAGGTCTGCGTCGCTACCAGGGGATTGGCATGCGCCGAATAGGCCCAGGCGCCGCTGCCCAGGTTCTTGTCGTGGCACGCAAGGCAGATGATGTCGTTCACCACGTCGTGGCTGGTCGTGGGGATCCCCTGCTGAAAACGGTTCAGGCGCAGAAATTTATGGTTGCCCCGGGTCGTGTCGGTTTCGCGCAGATGCGGGTCGTGGCAGGTGGCGCACTGCACCTGGCCGACACTGCCGCCGCTCGCCTCCAGCGGCACTGCAGGACGGTAACCGCGCCCGCGCACACCAATGACGCTGCCGCTGCCCGGTGGCCATTTCTGGTTGGCGTCCACTGCACGCAGCTCGCCGTCGCGGGTTGCGAGGGCGCTGGTAAAACTGACCGAGATCGGATGATCGTTGCTAAGATCGATACCTAGGCTGCGCGTGAACCCGGTCGCCGTGCCGGCACCGCCCGGCATGACGCCACCAGCGCCGATACCGGTCATAGGTATCGATATCGTGCCCTGGGTCGTGGGCGAACCTTGCCCCCCCAGCACATTGACATTGCCTATGGCCAGCGTGCCGTCGTGGCATGACAGGCATAGCTTGGAGCTGCCTCCGGGCTGATCTAGCGATCCCTGGATTGCCGCGGCATCGAGCGATGTGGAGGTATAGACGGAATACGTTGCGTTCGACAACGCACGGTTCCATAGCGGAGTCACGCTGGACGTCGCAGCGTGCGGCGTATGGCAAAACACGCATACTTGCGTCTCCGATACCGCTTTCACGGTGCCGCCGCCACCGGCCGACAGGTTATGCTTGGTGTTGCGCACATCGGGGACGAGCGCCGCGCAGGCCGCGCCCGCCGTCGCGAACGCGGCTGCGGCCGAGGCTGCCAACAGCCAACCGCGAATGTTATTCGCCATCCCCGCTGGTCTCCAGATATTGGAACATCACCACGCGCCCATTGAACATGTCGCCGACGAATACGCGATTACGACCGTCGGTCCAGGCTCCGGCCGGCAGATAGAATTTTCCAGTCTCCTGCCCGAGTCCGCCGATCGCCATCAAGAAATCGCCATTCCGGTTGAATACGAGCAGGTGGTCGTGATAGGACTCCACCACATAGATATTTCCGTCGCTGTCCACCGCCACGCCCTTGGGCCGCACCAGGTTGCCAACGAACAGCCCGCGCTTGCCGAAACTCGAGCGCCAGCGATCCCCGCCATCGGCGAACACCTGTATGCGGCTGTTCATGGTATCCGCGACATACAACTCGCCGCCCGCGAACGCGAGGAATGTCGGGAAATTGAACTCGCCTTCACCTTCGCCCTGGTGTCCGATCACCTTCAGCAGTTTCCCATCGTAATCGAAGACCTTGATGTCGTGCATGTAGGTGTCGGCGACGAAAATGCGCTTTTGCACTGCGTCGTAGGCCAGGCCCGTGGGCCGCTTGAGGACGCCACGCCCGATTGCACTCCCGGGATTCCCCTGCGCGTCGAGGCGGGCGACGATCCCCAACTGCGCGTCGGCGACCAGTATCTGTCCGTCGACTCCGGCCGCGATGCCGATCGGGGCAATGAAGTTGGCGAGCCCGTCCGCCTTGTCCCACAACAGCAGTTCCCCCTTGGCCGGGTCGAACACGAAGACGGCCTGGCGGCTCGCATCCGTAACCAGGATGCGCCCCGCCGCGTCGACCGTGCCGGACTGAGGCCGCTGCAGCACGACCGGCGCCTGCTCGCCGGCGAGGAACACGGCGAGCCGCCGCAGCATGCCGCCGACGCCGGTCGCTGCGCCCGCAGGCCGCTTGAAGTTCGTCTCGCCCAGGAGTTGCCCGGCGTACATGAAGCGCGGCACCTCCGGCGCTTGGGGCCACATCAGGCGCCGGCCTTCGGGCGCATCCTCCATGCCGAAATGCAGCACGCGCGTGCCGGAGGCAGCACATCCGGCCAGCAGCAGGCCAGCCACCAGCGCCAGCGCTGCACCCGCCCAGGCTGGCCCGCGCTGCGTCCCGGCTGTCGCGCCGGCCATGAGCCTGGGCTCCGCCCCCTGGCGGTGCGCGATGCAATTGCCAACCTCGATCAGCACGCACGCGGCCTCAGACATGACCCCTCCGAACCATCGGGTTCAATCCGGCACGAGAGAATACGCCGATCGCGCTGCTCGGTACCAGCTGCCCTTCGGCCATGCTGAACTGGCCCCTCACCACCTGCCCGGCCCCAGCGTCTGATTACCGCCATGGATGCGGCTTTCCAGGCCGGGGCGACCCGAATGACACAGATCGCAGCGTTCCGCGCCCCATGCGATCCTGCCGTTGTGGCACAAGCCGCAGAATTTGCCGTTCGCGACGTCTGCCATGCGCACGTCGTTGGCGCCGGCCCGCATCTTGAAGCCGAGTTCATCGTGGCAAACTTTACAGCGAAAACGTATGCGGTGAAACCAGTGCGAAAACACTACCGGGCGCATTCCTTCCTTTTGCGAGCGTTTGTTGAAGACCACATCGCCGTACTCGGCCTGCGCCGGCGCCAGCGCAAGCGCCACGCCGAACAATGTTATCCCGGCACAGCACATGAGGGTTGCCCTGCGCATGTATCAGGACCCGGGCACGGCCACACCCGGCGGCGACTTTTGCGGCGTGTTGTGGCAGCGCCCGCACCGAGTGAGAGGAAATGCGACCGCCCCATGGCAGACTCCGCACTGCTCGCCTTGAAGGATGCGTTGCATGCTGAACTTGTTGGCGCCCGCCTGCGACTTGAATAGATGCTCGTGGCAGTTGCTGCAATCGAGCCAGAGTGTGTGCTGCCGGTGCGGGAAACGGACGATCGGCGTGCCGCCGCGCAGATTGAGCAGTATGTCGGTGTCGAGAACGCGAATCTTGGTTTCCGGCAGGATGTTGGTGCGTGGATTGATGCGGCCCTGATCCAGCGCCTCGACCCAATTGACCTGGTTTCCCACCCCCACGGCGTCTTTGGGCAATCGAGACAGCGCTTCGCCCGGCTCCTGCAGGAGGCGCAGCGCAGGGTTCTTGGGATCGTGTATCCCGTCCTTCGCCAGCGGCAGCCAGCGCATGGCGAAATCGGCTGCGATAGGCGTCTGCGCGAACAGGAGCAATGCCGCGAGCAACAGCCATATGCCGTACTGCGGCCCCAGCCCTCCCAGCGCGCTGCGCATGCGCGTCGCCTAGCCCGGGATGAAAACGCCGGCGCTGCGAATGGCACGTATCAATTCGCGCGTAGATTCTTCCAGCAGTCTGATTCCGGCCGCGTGATCGGCGCTCGCGCCCGCGGCATCGGCCTGATTGCGCAGCTGCGATGCCTTGGACAGCGCCGTTTGCTGGGCGGGGCTGCGGGGCTTGCCGTCCATCAGCACCGTGATAAGCATCTGGTGGGTATCGTTTCGGTCAACCTCGTATCGGTACTCATCTTCCTTCGTCGCAAAGTGCAGCGAACGCACCAGCGTATCGCCGCTGCGCAGCGAACTCACCGCGGCCTTGGTGAGGAGGTAAGCGCGGTCGAGCGCCGCGCGGCCGGCATCGACCTTGCCCTCGGCCGCCAGGCGTTGAGCGTCGCGGATCAGGGCCTCGATGTCGCGGCTGGTCTCGGCCACGCCCGCCGCAGCCGGCTTTTCCACGGCGACGCGGCGAAGAGCGGCATGCAGGGAATTGACGCTTTCCAAGCGCGCGTCAAAGTCGCGGCGCGCCTTGGGCGCGGTGACCTCCCCTGGCGCGGAGGAGCGCACCGCCTCGAACATCAGTACGCTTGCATCCGGCAGCAGCTCCGATGCGCGCGCGTATTGGCCCGACTGAAACGCGGCCCGTGCCTGGCGATAGATCGCGCGCGCGCTTTCGCGTTTTTGCCGCGCGCTCGCATCGCCGCTGCCTTCCACCTGGCGCGCCGCCGATGAGTTCTCCAGCAATGTTTCCACCGCGGCCAGACGCTGTTCCAGCCGGCCCCGATCCACGGCCGCATCGACCGCTGCCGGCTGTGCCCAAGCGCCGATGGAAGCCGCCCCCCCGCCCAGTGCGAGCAGGAACATTGAAACGCGTATCGCCCTCATCATTGCTCCATCGCTACAGGATTCATTCCGCTCTTGCCTCCAGCGGCACGCGCAGCCCGGCCGCCGCCAACGCGCTTTGCAATTGGGCCGTTCCCCTGCGCAGCGCCGTCAGCGCCGCGCGATGATCCTTCGCCGCCGCATGCCGTTGCGCCTGCTCGCGCAGTCCGCGGTTGGCATCCTCGAATTGCCGCGTCGCGCGCACCGCTTCGCTTCCTGGCTTGAACGCATCCAATGCGATCGGGACTAGGTCGGCGTAGCTGCGGTTACGTTCCAGCTCGAAGTCGTACTCTTCGGTCGGAGTATCGAAACGCTGCGTGTATTCGATGGTGCGCGAGCCGAGTACCCGGCCCAGCCCGAGCATCAGCGACCGTTCCGCCTCGACCAGCGACTTGTTGGCCTGCACGATCTGCTCGGCTTGTGCGAGCCCCTTGGCGCGGTCGACGAGTTGCGCCGCCTTGACCAGCAGCGGGTCGTCCGCGGTCGCCGCCTGCGGCGGCTGTTTGGCGCGCTGCAGGTGCCGAAGGTAGGAAATGCGCAGCGCCTCGACCGAATCCAGCAGCTGTGCATAGCGCATCCGTTGTTCAACATTGCGCATAAGCGGGTCCGGCACAAGCTGGCGCGCCCTGCCGATCAACGAGGTCGCCTCGTTGAGTTGTTTGTCCGCCCCGGCGAGATCATCGTTCCTGATCGAGATAACTGCGTTGTTGAAATTGCCCTGCGCGCTGGCCAGATACTTCTTGGCCTCGGGGTTATTGCTGGCCTCGATGCGCTTGGCGGCCGGGGAATCGGATAGCACGCGCTTCACGAAAGACAGCTTCTGCTCGACCAGCTGGCGCGACACATTGACCGTCGGAGTCGAGGCCTTGGCCTCACGCTCTGCGGCGCACACGGCGACGCAGGCGCAGGTCGTCACGGCGAGTGCGAATTGCCTCAAGCGGCGCGTCATTGTTTCCCCCCCTCCACGGCCCGGGCTTCCGTGGTCCGGGCTTCGGCGTTCTTCTGCCGTGCATGGCACAGTCGGCACTCCGAGATCGGAAACGCGACTTTGCCGTGACACACGCCGCATTGCTGACCGAGCATGATGGCGGCCATGCTGATCTGGTTGGAGCCCTTTTGCGGCTTGAAGATTGCCGGATGGCAGTTTGAGCAATCCAGCCACTCGGTGTGCTGTTTGTGCGGAAACACGACATCGTGCATTGAACCCTTGACTTCGCGCACGATGTTCAGGTCCATGACCGTGGCCTGGGCTTTGGGGTCGCTGACATCCCACCGCGGTTGAATCCGCTTGCTGCCGAGCGCAGCCACCCAGTCGACGTAATTGCCGAGATTGCTTCGCGGCAGCGACTGGAATGAGCGCAAGGGCACTTGCAGCAGAGCGGTGCCCGGGCTCGTCGGATCGTGTATGCCGTCCTCTGCCGGCGGGCGGTTGCGTCGCGCCGGCGCCGGCAACAGCCGATTGAATGCGTTCGGATCGGCAGTTTCCTGTGGAACCGGATCCGGCGCCGCCGACGGCGCGCTCGCAACCATGGCCAGATTCGCCCCCGGTGCCGGCGCAGCGGTGGCTACGACGGCCGCGAGCGCAGGCAGTGCCACGGACGCGCCTGATTTGAGCGGCGCAGCGTCGCCACGCACCTGTGCCAGCATGAAATCGACCGCAGCGCGCAGGTCGGCGTCTGGAAGCGAGGCGTTGCCGCCTTTGGGCGGCATTGCCCCTTTGCCTTTGATCGCGTTCATGTAGATCGCGGCCGTTCCAGCGCCGAGGCGAGGCGTCCAAGCCGCAGCATCGCCGAGCTTGGGCGCCCCCGCGAGCCCGGAAGAATGACAGGCGGCGCAAGATGCCTGATACACCAGCTTGCCCTTCGCGGTATCGGCCAGTTTGGCGCTCCCCCGCGCCGGCGCCGGGGCGCTGGCCGGCGCGACGGTTTCGACCGGTTTGGCGCTTGTCCGCGCTGGCGCAGGTCCGCCTGCAGGAACCGCAGTCAAGCCGACGAGGTGGTTCACCGCCGCTGTGACCTGTGCATCGGTAAGAGACATATTGCCCCCCTTGGGCGGCATTCCCCCCTTCCCCGCAATGGCGCTGCGAAATAGGGTGTTTATGCCCCGGCCGAACCGTTCTGTCCACGCCGCCGCATCGCCGGCGCGGGGGGCGCCCGCAATGCCGGTCGCGTGGCAGGCGGCGCAATTCGCGTCGTACACGGCCTTTCCGTTCGGCAATTCCTGCGCGTGCGTCGATGCGACGAGCAGCGCCGCGAATATCGGTCCAAAGGCAAACTGTCGAAACTTCATCCTGGTTCGTCCTATTTCTTGCTGCCGGCCGCAGCCTTGGCTGTCGCCTGACTCGCCGCGGATGATGCCGCAGCAGCCGCCTTGGGCGCACTCAACAGGTTGATGGTGCTCTCGTGCAACTGCGTCGGCGTACCGGGCTTGGCGGAATGGCACAGGTCGCAGTTCTCCACCGACCATGCCACCGTGCCGTTGTGGCAGGCGCCGCAGTATTGCCCGTCGATGATCTTGAGCATATTGATCTCGTTGCCCCCGGCTTTGAACTTGAACCCGAGGTCGGTGTGACACACTTTGCAGCGGAAGCGCACGCGATGAAACCAGTGCGGGAATACCACCGGCCGCATGCCGGCGGCATCCGCATAATTGTTCATGACGACGTCGCCGTATTCCGCACGCGCCTCGTGCGCGCCACCGGACACCGTCATGATGCAGGCGGCCAGGGCCGCGCACGCCACCACCTCTCTCCAGTTTGCACTCACCTGATCGCCCCAAATTCCATGTCTTTCCTCACGACTAAAAACCTCCAAATTCCCGGTTCATGCGGAAAAAAAGCAGCGCATCCCGCCGCCCCTCGACCTGGGCTACGCGCAGCGACAGCCGCGTCACGATGCGTCCCAGGTTGTAGTCCAGCCGCTGTTCTAACGATTGATTCACTCGCTCACGCGGGGCGTCGAAGTCCCCCTGCAGTCGTGATCTGAATTGCGACTCGTTGATGCCGTAAAGGGCGCTGTAACGCAGCCGCGGCACGCCGAACGCATGCTGCTGGAAATAGCCCAGAGTGCCGCCGGCGTTTACCGATCTCCCCGCGGTCGGCGCGGTGGGCGTTTCCTGCCGTGCACTTTGCACGGTCAGGTTTGCGGCGGCCGAGGCGTTGCGGTTGAACTGGATCTGGCCGCTTACCTGGAAATTGATCATCTGGAAGGCGTTTGCGTTCGCGCCGCTGGTACGCGAGTCGGTCCCGAGCAGACTCACGTAAGCGTTGGTCGCCGTGCTGCTGGTCAGGCGCCAGGATGCGTTCGCATTGTGGCTCAGCGTCTGCGAGCGCCCGGCTACGGTGTCATAGTTGGTTCCAGCGTTCTGCCCGACACCGAATATAGCTTGGGAGCCTTGCCCCAGGGTCACCCATCGAGTGAGGTTATGCCCAAACTGTCCGCCCACGAATTGGCGCATGCCCTCGGCGGCGCCGGTTTGATTGGAAAGGTTCGCGCCGGTATTCCAAGTGTAGTTGGCTCCGAAGATCCCGACTGGATCGCCTATGCGGGTTGCCGAAGCTGTCTGCGTCGTCAGGCGTCTGCTGTCCACTTGCGTCGCCAGTTGCGTTACGGTCGCGCTGGCCGTAAGGTTGGTTTGCCGATTGAGCGCATAAGTCGCGGCCATGTTTCCGCTCAGCGTGAGAGTCTGCGTTCCCTGTGCATTGTTTGCGATCGTAGAGTGGAATATACGGGCGCCGCCGGTCACCAAGAGGGGCGAGTCTTCCTCGGGGCGCCAGGTTGCGAAGGAACTCGCCTGGGCGAAATTCGAACGGTTGTCTGACGGCACTCCGGTCGAGATCAGGTGATAGTCGCTGCTGCTCATGCTGGCCAGGCTTTCGACTGACAGTTCCGGCTCCGGCCGGTAGCTGTGCCGCGCGTACACATTGCTGAACGCGGTCCTCTCGCCGCTGTTGCTGCGCGTATTGCTGGTGTGACCAACGGAGACGTCGAACGACTGCGAGCCGGCGTTGCGGTTCATGTTCGCCGACAGGGCATTCACGCTATCCCGGCCGAAGACCTGCGACTCCAGCGTACTGTGGTTGAAACTGGCGGTGTAGTTTTCGCTGCCCTCTTGCGGGCGATAGCTTTGACGCATGCCGAAGCGGGTATTGGTGATATCGCTGCTGCCCGGTTCGCCGCTGGCGCGACTGTCGCTCACGTCGACGAAAGCGTTGAACGGAAATCTGCTTAGCGGGAACAGCGTCAATTCGCCATTTCCGGTTATGGCGTTGGATTTGGTCCTCTGCGATTGGTCAGCGGTCTGCAGTCCCCCGCTGCCACTCAGATCCTTGCTCATGACCAGTCCCAAACCGCCGCTTACGAGCGCAAACCACGGTTGATAGATGTAGCTGGAGCCCTTGATATTGGCGATTTCGGTCTGCCGCAGCCGCCCCGGTTGATTCCCCACCCTGTCGGCTCGAATATCTATGGACAGGTTCCCGCCCCATCGCAGCGGTGGGAGACGCCATTCGGAGAAACCCCGCAGTGCTCCGACGACCGAGCCGCTCGATGAATCCGAGGATGCAGATGGCTGCGATTCTTGTGGATTGGCGCCAACGTCGTTTCTCGTCCCCACGCTTATTGCCTGAACAAGCAGCAATCCCTCTTGCGCCAGACCTCGTTTGGACGACCGGGGAGATACGCTCAGGACTGCGTCATGTGTCGCGTCTGGAGTGCGGGGCGGTGACGGTTCTCCTGGATCGACGCGAACAACTTTCGTCATCCCCTCGCCCAGGCTTTGCGCGAGCAGCAAACCGCGCCACTTCCGTGGCGGTAGCTTGGGGCCAGCCGATTCGCCCGGGACCGGGTCGTTCGCCGCCTGCCGAGCGCCAGACCCCAGCGGCAATCTTCCAGGGCCGGCCGTGAAATCCGACCTCGCTCTCTCCTCCATGCCCGGCGCGGACCGTGCGCGCGCACCATCGGTATGCGCGATCACTAGCGCACACCCAAGTGCAAGTACTGCTGCGCGCAAACCGCGTTTTCCCGGAATCGACACATTTCTCTACTCGTCTACTCGTCGTTCGCACCACACCACCGCTCAACGCGCCGCGGTAACGCCGACCGTGGCGCCTTCGCGGGCTGCCGCACGGACAAGCTCGCCGCCGATACTGATTTTGGCGTCCGCCCGCAAACGCGCGTTCAGCGCGCGCCACTGGGTCTCCCCTTGCGCGCGCGCCCAAAGTTCGGCAACGCTGCGGCGCACGTCTTCCAGTTTGCTAAGTCGCGCCGGTTTGCGCTCGGCGACGCGAAAGATCGCCACGCCCTCCAGCAATCTGAGCGGCTCGGAAATCGCGCCGACCGCCAAATTGTCGATTTCCGTCTCGATGCCCTGAGGCAGCATGCCGCGATGTTGATGGCCCAAATCCCCCCCGTTGGCAGCCGACTTGTCGCCTGAGTACTGCCGTGCCAGCGCAGCGAAGTCCGCGCCGTTCTCGAGTTGCTTTGCCAAGTCACCTATCTGTTTCCGCATCTGCTCCTGCTCGGCAGCATCCGAAGAAGGATCGATCTTGACCAGGATCATCGACAGGCGCAGCTGCTCAGGCTGCGTGAATTGCTCTGGATGAGATTCGTAATAGGTGCGTAGTTCGGCCTCGGCGGGCGGGGGCACGACGCGCGTCGCCGCTTCCAATTGCGCCATCATGCTTTGCTGTTCCAGCGCGTGCGTGAGTTCCGGCAATACCTGCGCACGGCTTTCCTGCCATTCCTGCCGGTCGCGATTGCGTCGTTCGTAGTCGGCAAGCTTCGTGCGCACCTGTTCCTCGTCCGCGCGAATGCCGCGGCGCTGCGCTTCTCTTGCCAACAACACCCGGTCTATCAAGTGCTCGGTAACCTCGCGCCGCAGCACGGCGAGCTGGTCGTCCGGTGGCCGGCGGTGATAGAATTTCTGTCTGACCGCGGCTGCCAGTGCCGACTCGAACTGCAGCCCGCTGATCGCCGCGCCATCGACCACGATGACAGCCGCGTCCGGCGATACATCCGCATCCGTGCCGTTGGCGGCCCAGCACGCCGGCGCAAGAACCCACGCTGCCGCGGCGAGGCCGGCCAATGTTCGCGTCACCCTGGTCATAGCTGGGGTCCCCTCAATAAGTACGGGCCAGACCCGCCGTCCGGCCCGTGGTTGGTGAAAGCGCGGCTACTTGGTGTGGCAGGAGAGGCACAAATTGCTGGTGCTGTTGGCGCGGCGCAGGAATGTCGCATTGGTATAGTTGTGCGGATCGTGGCAGCTGCCGCATTCCACCGAAGGTCCCGTGCTCGCAGCAAAGGTGCGCCGGTAAAGGATCATGTCCGTCTTTTCGCGCGTACCGGCAGTACCAAGATCGGTGTCAACCCAGAACTGGACCATGCCATTGATCGTCGCTTTGCTGGGCGCCTTGAAGTCCGGGTCTTTGCAGGTGCCGCCGGCTTCGGTGATTCCGCCGCCGCAATATTCGACACCGATCGGGTGGTCGTTGCGCAGATCGGCGCTGAGATTGGTGACGCCAGCGGCAGGCATCAGGCCGTCCGCCAAAGCGCCCGTCCAGGTGTAGCCCGCCGGCCTGGCGCCAGCTGCATTGAAGCCACCCGAGCCTGGCGCATTGACCATGTTGTCCAGGGCCTGGGTGCCGTCGTGGCATGAGAGACAGGCTTGCGAGACCGAGCCTATGACCAGGACCTGTCCGTCCAGAGTCGCCGACTCCCCACCGGTCGATCCGTACGTTTGGTATGTAGTCGCGGGAAGGTTCTTGTTCCACAGCGGGGCGGTGCCGATCTGACCACCGTGTGGCGTGTGGCAAAACACGCATACTTCATCGGTACCCGCAGTGAGGTGAATATTGCCGGTGCCGGTCGTCCCCAGGTTGTGCTTCGTGTCCCTGATGCTCGTCTGCGCCAGAGCGGCGTCGGATGCCATTGCCGCGAACATGACGAAACTCGCGGCGGCGATCCAACCGCCTAAAGAATCCGGCTTACTTGGACGTTCCATAATTCATTCCCCTTTATGTAATTACCCTGCCAAGACCCAATGCGCGGAGCAAAGAAACGGCTCCTGGCGTGTCAATAGCAGCTATCGTGCCAGCACAAATGGAGTGCAAATGCGCCAGGACATCGCTTTTCGCTCCGCATCGGCGGGCGAAAATAAAATTTCGAAGAATTTGGCGGCTCCTTTCCGGGGTCGGCGAATCCGATTCTCGGAAACGCGAATGGGTCGGGACGTATCAGCGGCGCGAATCGAGCACCGGCGACAGGAACTGCGACCGCGGCAGAAATGGCAGCCCGCATTGCGGGCTGCGTTATGGCGATAACAAGAACGCCAGCTGGCAATTGGCAATCTTCGCCGGGACCGGATTCGAAGCCGGCATGTACTCGTTCAACGCGAGCCAGGCTTGGTCCCGGGCCGCTTGCCCAGATAGCCCGCGTCCGCTTTCAGGTTGTAGGGACGAAAGATATCGACCTTCCGGAACCACTGATCGACCATATAAACCCGGCCGTCCTCGTCGACGTAGATACCCGCTGGCAGCATATAACGGGCCGGCCCGTCCTGTTCCGAGCGGTTGCCCACGAACATCAACAACTCGCCCTCCGGATTGAAGATCTGAAAATTACCGAAAGCGGTGTCCGTCACATATATGTTGCCGGACGGATCGCTGGCGATCTCCTTGGGCCGCGAGAACTGTCCCAGCTGCCGGCCGATGTTGCCGAAGGTCTTCAGGAACTTGCCGTCACGGTCGAATATCTGCACGCGGAAATTGCCCGAATCGACGATATAGAGACGCGCGTCCTTGCCCACCACCATGTCGCGTGGAAAGTTGAAGTCGCCGGGATCCTTGCCGCGCGCGCCGAAATCGAACAGGGGCTCGCCGCTCGTCGCGTCAACCACTCGCACACGGTGCTGTTGCGAGCTGACACCGCCAACGTCAACCAGGTAGATGCGATCGCCCTTGGGATCCACCGTAACATTCGCCAGCCGATCGAACCACTTGGGGTCTCCTATCTTGCGCAGGAACTTACCTTCCTTGTTATAGATGAAAATCGCCCTGGCACCGTTATCAGCCACATAGAGATTGCCTTGGCGATCCACATCAATTCCGAGCGGCTTCGACAGCTTACCCGGATCGTCGAAGCCGATTTTGTAGTGGTGTCCGTTCGGCACGTCGAATACCCGGATCACTGCCTCTACCGAGTCGGCAACGAAGATCCGTCCCTGAAAAACCGCGATCGAATTTGGTTTGTTCAGCCCTTCGCCCTTGACGCCTTCCCCGGTGAGCATGCCGCGGAGCTTGGAATCCGTGGTTTCCGGCATGATGTCGCCACTGCCATAGATCGTGCGCTCGAATACGAAACGCGGCTCCTCCGGCGGTGGCGGGAACACCATCGGACCGGCATCCACGATCGGTTTCGCGGGAGGCATGGGCGCGCAGGCCGCTAGCAACACCGCAATGGTGCTGACCAGCGCCATCAGGATGGGCTTGGCGATGGCGTTGAAATGCGTGCTATTCATGCGTGTTCTCCGCAGCGATATGTCAGCGTCCATGGGGGCTCGGATTGCCCGGATCACATCGAGGTGCGCCCACCGATATTGGCTAGACGCACAAATCGTGCCCGTTGCGCATCACGCGATCGTTTCGTGCACCAAATTCGCGAATCGTCAAGAACCCATCATGCCGCAGCTGCCACTATTTCACCCGGCTAAGCAGGTAATCCATCGCGGCCTTGGCTTCCGCATCTGACAACGACGCGTTGCCGCCTTTGGCCGGCATTGCTCCCTTGCCTTTGAGTACCGTCGCCAACATCGAGTCGCGCCCCAGTGCGAGCCGCTGGTTCCATGCGGCCTTGTCGCCGGCTTTGGGAGCGCCTGCCAAGCCATTAGCGTGACACTGCGCGCAGGTCTGGGCGTAAATCACGCCTCCGTCCACGGCGGCCGCGGCGGGCGACGCCGTCAAAGTGCCCGCCACGGTCAAGACCACCACCACCGCCATTCTCATCCATCCACCTCGTAATCAAGCGCTGGAGTCAGCTTGCGAACTCACCCTGCAGCGTAGGTCTTGCATAATTTTGGGCCGACCTCTGCCAAGACTGCCGAGAACGCGCCGTCATCTGCTCGAAGCAAGTGGCATGCCAATCGGAGCCGCGTCCGGACGATTCGCCGCCGACGCGACCTGCTGCTGCACGATGCTTTAGTCAGCCGAAAGCCCCCGATAAGCGCTGTGTTCCCGACTCATCGGTCCGAATAGATAGAAGACAGGAGGCGCGCCGCTCAACGACTGACCTATCCCGAGTTCGTACCTGGCACGCAGCGTGCGCACGAAGCGCAGTACGTGCTGCAGCTGGTCGGGAGAGAACTTGTTATCCCAGTTGGGCATCTCGCCTTTGCCGCGCATCAGGCTGCGCATGAGTTCGCCATCGCTCTTGTCGAGCGCCTCGCCCAGCGCAAACGAAGGCGAATGTACATAGGAAGAGATGCCGTTGAAACCGTGGCAACCGGCACAGTATTTCCCGTACAGCGCTTGTCCCGGCGAAGGCGCCTGGACGCTCGTTGCGGAGGAGCCCGTTTTGGAGGGCGGTCCGGACCCGGTTTCGCCGGCGGATTGCAGGATGGCGAGATTGCGTCGCGCCCTGATGTTGCCCTGCGTTGCAGCCCGCTGGAACCACACTTGGGCGCGAGTTCTGTCCCGGCGCACGCCTTCGCCATGAAACAACATGAAACCGACCACGTTCTGGCTTTCCGCGTCGCCCGCATCAGCGCGCTCCAGGAATTTGCCAAAAGTCGTATCAGGCAGGCTACTGCCGGCGTCCTCCCAGTTACCCCGGGGTACGCTGCAGGCGGTCAACTGCGAAATGAGTAAGACGCCCAGGGCGATCCAGGTAATCCGTGCGATGCCTGCGCTTAGCATGCCTAACCGTATTCCTTTGGATGGGCTATCCAGAACCACGCGCAGCCGGGTGTAGTCTCGAGGATTTGTCATAGTTATCTGGATGCTTCGGGTCCAAGGAGAACTAAACAAGAGACTGTGGTCGGATTCATGGCGACACTTGACGCCATGCCTTGCTTGAGGGGAACGGAACTTCCTCTGGTAATTTCTTCCTGGTGGGTTCTCGATATCAATAGCGACACATTTCTTGACTAGCTGAAGTACCGGAGTTTCTAAGCGGCCGCGGGTGCCTTGCGCGGACGTCTTCCCAGTTTGCCGTTATTGCGAGCTGCATTCACCTTGGCATCTGATGTCGCCTTGCCACCTATCCTGCCGTTTTGCGCAGCAATCCATTGCCGTGAGCCGAGAAAGCCCTCGAGCAGGGATGGTAGATACAGATCGGCATCCAATTTTGGAAAATGAATACCCAACCCCGACGGGCTGATCTCGATCTCGCTCAAGTCGCTTACTTTAGCGTGCTCCAGTCCCTGGGCATCGTGGGGTCGAAATGCAATCGCAATGCCACTGGATAGATTGATGACAAGCCGCCCGATGCGACGGTCATATCGTGCTGCCGTAGCTATAGGCGTCTCGCGAATGCGCTCGGCACCCCGTTTGTTCGCGGCTGAAATCAAGTCATCAGAATGTTCCATGGGCTTTGCTCCACGCGTTACACAGGTACGAAAGTTCGTCCATCAACCGAGCCTGGATACGTCCAATGTCTCTGGACGGAAATCCGAAGTTCTCCCGTAGCTCTGCCGGGCCATCGGGGCAGTGGAGACTGAACACAGCTTCACGCTGATTGCCAATGACATGTACATGCGCCGGACGATGATCGTTTGGGTAAATCACGACGCGCAAGCCGCCTATCGCAGGATGGTAGGCACGACGCAATAATATCAAAGACCCAAGCTGTCTTGGTTATTACCGTAGAGCCTCCGCGCGGCCGTTCCGGCAGCTACAGCCCGAGCGATTTCGAAGGCAGGCCCAGTGCCAGGCCGAGTAGCTGGGTATAGAGCAGCGTGCGGATAGAAGGCTCAGGGCTGCCCGCCTGGACCGCGTCGAAGCGCAGGTGGCAGTGGGGGCAGGCCGTGCATATCGTTTCGGCGCCGGACTCGAGGGCATCGGCGATCTTGGCCCGCGTCATGCGCCCGGACAGCGGGGCGTTCGCCTGGTGCAGCGGATCGCCGCAGCAGTCCAGCCGCCGCGGCCAGTCGACCGGGGTCGCGCCGGTCGCGCGGATCAGCGATTCGAAAATCGTCGGCGCCAGCGGATTGTCGAAGCGCGCCACGTTGCTCGGGCGCAGCGCGTGGCAGCCGTACTGGGCGGCGACGCGCAGGCCCGTGCGCGGTGCACGCACCGCTGCGGCAAGCGCGTCGACGCCGACCTTTCGCGCCAGCAACGGCAGCAGGTGCTCGACCGCGCTCGTCCCCGACCAGGCGAGTCCCTCGGCGGCCAATGCCTGCGTGACGCGCGCGCGCAATTGCGCGTCCTCGCCGAGGAACCGGAGCGCGTGCCGCAGGGTGCCGAAGCAACAGGTGCAGGGCGTCAGCAGGTCGAGGCCGGCGCGCTCGGCCAGGGCCAGGTTGCGCGCCGCGGCGAACACGAAGGCGTCGCGGCTGACGTCGCGGGCGGGATAGCCGCAGCAGTCGAATTCCAGGTCCACCAGCGTGACGCCGAGGTGCCCGAGCACGGCGCGTGTCGACGCCGCGTAGGCCGGCAGCCGCGACGGGATCTTGCAGCCGAGGAACAGCGCGTATTTCATGACCGCTCCCCCAGACTGCGCACTGCGCCCAGCCGGTGCACCGCCAGCGCGCGCAGCTCCAACATGATGTCGGCCACGCGTATGCCTTCCGGGCAGTGCTCCTGGCACTGGTAGCAGCTGGCGCAATCCCAGACCATGCGCGAACCCAGCGTGAGATCGCCAAGGCCCAGCCGCAGCAGGTTCATCACCTTCTGCGGCGTCAGGTCGACGCCGTGTTCGGAGTCGATGCTGTGCGCCACCACCGGGCATACGTTGGTGCAGGTCTGGCACTGGACGCAGCGCGAGAACGTGCGACGGTCGGCCGAGAGCGGTGCAGACCAGGCGTCCGCAGCGGAAAAAATGTACTGCCCGGGACCTGCTTCGAGCGACTCGGCCCATGCAAGGGCCGCTCGCGCCTGCACCCACTGTGCCGGCGCCGGCAGGCCGGCAGCGGCCAGGTCGCCGCGCGCGGCCTCCCACAGGTCCGCCAGGTCCAGTCCCACCGGGCAGCGGCTGGTGCAGCGACCGCAGTCGGTGCAGAGGAACGCGCCTTCGGCGGCGCGGAGCGCGCCGGCCTCGCGGCCTGGCCGCAGCAGACTGCCGTCCGCCAGCGCGGCAGTGGCTTGAAGCATGTGCGCGGGCAGCAGGCCCGGGTTGCCCAGGTAGCGCGCCAACGGCGCCACCGAGCAGCGCATATCGCAGATGCCGCAGCGCACGCAGGCGTCCAGTGCCAGCGCCCGCCGCGAGGCGCGAACCGCGGACGACAACGTCGGGGTCGGGAACGTCTGGCCAGGTAACTCCCGCTGTGGCGCCGCGGCGTTGACCAGCAGGCTGATCGGTGCCGTCACCACATGGAAGAAAAGCGTGAACGGCAGGCTCGCCAGGCCGAGGAAGCAGGCGAACACGTGCAGATACAGGAGCCAGATATCCGCGCGTACCTGGTCAAGAAGCCCCGACACGGGCGCCAGGATCTGAGCGACCGGGTAGGAGACAAAGGCGGACGCGGGCGGCGTGTGGCAGAACGCGCAGGCATCGCGGTGCAGTTCGCGGCCTTGCTGCACCAGGTGCGGGGCTATCGGCGTCTTCAGATCGGCGAACGCGACTCCGAACTCGCTCGCCCAGAGCGCGCGCAGCGGCATGAGTTTCTCCGCATCGGTAGTCCCGATGAACTGCTCCGCCATGCGGTAGAAGGCCCGCGGCGAGGCGATCTTGTGGGCTTCGAGCAGGAATCCGGTGACCAGCACGAACGCGAGCAGCGCGACGAAGGCCGCGTCGATGCGACGCCGCGCCTGTGGCAAGCCGGTCCGCCGGCGCCAGCGTCCGTAGAGGAGCAGGGCCACGCCGACCAAAATCATCGTCCCGAACAGGTTGCGCAGGAAGAGATAGGGATCGAGTGTCGGCTGGTAGCCCTGGAACAGCTTTACGGTCACGCTCGCCCAGAGCGCGTGCATCAACAGCAACAAGGTAAAGCCGACCACTACGAGCAGGTGTCCGAACCAGCGCAGCTTCTCGTTGGCGAACAGACGCCGCTGCAGCAGCACGTCGAGGACGAAGGCGCCGGGGATCTGGAACACCCGCCGGCTGGCGAGCGTCGCGGCGATACCCTGAAACACCGCGGCCACCCGCCGGGAAAGCGTAACGGCGCGCGCGTCGGGACCGACCCGGACGCGGAACCAGGCCGAGACGCGCCAGGCGAGACCCAGCGCGCACAGGACCAGCGATGCGTACAGGGCCGTCTGGAAAATCATCGGCGACATGACGTTCTACCCTGCCCCGGTTCCGCCGAGCGCCAGTGCCACCTGGTCCATCGCCGCCCAGGCGGTCGCGATGGCCAGCCCCGAGCCGCACTTCGAGCGCATCCAGTCCTGGTGCGCGAGGATGGAGCCGACGGCGTAGAGCCGCGGCCAGGCCGGTTTCCCGCTCGCGCCCAGCGGCCGCCACGCGTCGTCGATTTCGAGCCCGGCGCGGTTGATCGCGTGGCCCGAGGGATCGAGAAAGTCGCGCTGGTGCCAGGCCTCGCGCGAACCCGGCTGGTGCACGGGCAATCCGAGGATGCTCTCGCGCACCCCTCCCCGATCGGCGGTGAGCCCGCGGCCGGTGAATCGCCCGGTGGCGAGCACGACCGCGCGGGCGAACACGCGCTCGCCGCCCGCGCCACCCGAAATGCCTTCGAGCTCGAGCGTGGCCGTTCCTGCATGCGCGTCGAACGCCAGCGCGCGCACGCTCGCCTGGTGGCGTCGGCGCACGCCGCGGGCCGACAGCATCGCTTCCAACGCCGAGAGCAGCCGCAGCCCGGGCACCGATGTCGGCATGGTCGGGATCTCGAACACCGGCACGCCCAGCCCCGCCTCGAATGCCGCATGGACTTCGCGCGCGCGCGCGAGGCCGAGGACCGCCGGGAATCCGACCGCCTGCGCATCGCCCAGCAGCGGCTGCACCAGGGCGACCGTGCGCGCGCGCGTCTCCCGGGTTTCGAGGGCACGGGCGAGGTGGGCGGCGTACAGCTCAGGCGCGCCTTCGCAACCGGGGAACTCGATCCGCTGGTGGCGCAGGCCCGGCCAGCTTCGACCCAGCGTCGCGGCGATCTGGGCTGCGCTGAATTCGCGCAGCCCGCGGAAGTCCACCAGGAGGCAGGGTGGGCGCGCATCGAGCACACCGGTGCCGGCGACCATCGATAGCGGCACGCCGAACGTGGTCTTGATCGTCCCGATCGAGGTGAGCAGCTTCCGGTTGCGCTCACCCAGCGGCGCGTAAGCTAGCCCCGCCGCGGCCAGGGCCGTGACGAAGCTCTCGAACGCGGCGCGGATCGAGTGAGCATCGACCCGTGCCAGAGGGTGCAGGGGTTGCTCCCGCGCGAGTGCCGCGAGGGCCGCGTAAGGGGATTGCCACAGGCGACGCTCGGCCACGGGGTGCACGCCCAGCAGGTCCAGCAGGCCGCTCGCGAACAGGAGGCTGCCGCCGTTGCCGATCTGGATGCAGGAAAGGCCGCGTTCCGCGGCGAACAGGGCCGCCGCCATGCCCGCCATGCCGGCGCCGATCACGGCGACGTCGAAGCTGTCGCGCCGTGCGCCCGTCATGGCGACACCTCGCCGGCCGGGGCCGCAGGCGGCGCGTCGGGCACGCCGGCATCGCGCAACTCTTCTCCGCGCAGTTCCTCGCCGCGCAGTTCCTCGCCAAAGAGGCCGCAATGAAGCGCCTCCATCAACTCGGCCTGGGCGAGCTGCTCGCCCCACAGGACCGCGCGCTGGCCGCGCCAGCGCTCGCCGATGAAATCGACAATCTCATCGATGCCGCGCGACGCCTGGAAGTCGCCACGGCTGTAGAAGTGGGCCGCGGTGCGCACGGCACAGAAGGCCCCCTGGCAGGCACCCTTGCCGACGCGGCTGCGCAAGCCTATGTCGGTCAGCGTCGGTGTGTCGCCGGCTGAGCGCAGCGCGGCGTAGATCGCATCGACGGCGCTGCCCGACACCATCTCGCATTCGCACAAGAGCGGATCTTCCAGCCCGTGGGAGCGCATCCACACGCGCGGGGAGCGGCCCGGCTCGGTCCACGCGCATTCCGCGGCCACGGGCAAGGGCGTCGCGGCGGTGAGGCAGGGGCGGATCACCCCCAGGCGCCGGCAGACCAGGTCGGCGGCGCGTTCGGCCATCAGCCGGCAGGTGGTGAGCTTGCCCCCGGTGATCGTCGCCAGGTTGTCCAGACCCTGATCCTCGTGATCGAACAGCGCGAAACCACGGGAGACGGCGCGACCGTCCGCGGCGTCCGCAGTGCCGACCAGCGGGCGCACGCCCGCGTACGCGCGGATGTAGCGCATGGTCGCGAGCGCCGGCAGCATGCGCGCAGCTTCCGCGACGATCAGGTCGGCCTCGGCCGTGGTCGGGCGGATGTCGTCCAGGGCGTCCACACGCGTCGAAGTCGTGCCGACGATCGAGACCGTGCCGCCCGGCATCATGATGTCGGCGTTGCTGGGCGGCCGCAGGCGGTTCACCACCCGGCCGGCCAGGCGTTCATGCGTGACCAGCAGCGTTCCCTTGGAATAGGTCATCCCGATCGGCGCTCCGGCGAGCAAGCACACCTCCCGCGCCCAGGCGCCCGCCGCGTTGACGACCTGCGCGGCCTCGATGCGCAGCTCCTCCCCGCCCGCCTGGGACAGCACCCGCACCGCGCGGATGCGGCTACCCTCGCGCTCGAAACCGATGACGCGGCTGCGCCGCAGCAGGCGCGCCCCCAGGCTGCGCGCCTGGGCCATGCTTTCAAGGGACAGCCGGAACGGGTCGATCGACGCGTCGGGCACCTCGAACACCGCGATCGTACGTTGCGACAGCGCCGGTTCGAGCGCGCGTGCCGCAGCGATGTCCACGGCGCGGGCGCTGATTCCCGCTCGCGCGCACAGCGACGGAAAGTCGGCGACGTAGCGTTCGTCGTCCCCTTCTACCGCGACGAAGTAGCCGCCGGTGTCCTGGATCGTCTGCGCGGCCATGCGCTTCAAGATGTCGCCCTCGGCGCGGCACTCCATCGCCGCCGCGCGGTCGCCGGCGACGTAGCGCGCGCCGCTGTGGAGCAGGCCATGATTGCGCCCCGAGGCGCCGGCATTGATGTCGTCCTTCTCCACCAGGATGCAGGCTACGCCGCGCAGCGCGAAGTCACGCGCCAGCGCCGTGCCGGTGACCCCTCCTCCGATGATCAGGACCTGGGTCTGGATAAGAGACGGGGAATTCAATCCGGCCTCGTTGCGCGCGCCTGCTGATGGCGGCGGTGTGGCGCCGGTCCGGGAGAAAGACGCCGTATGCGGCTGTACAAGCCTTGTCCGGCCCCGCTGCTGCGCCGCTCCTGCCTCACGCCTGCGTCCGTTGCTGCAGCGCCTGCGCCAGATAAGCGACGCAGGCATCGATGGTGGCGAGTTTTCCGGCATCCGCCTCCGGCACGTCCACCCCGAATTCCTGGTGCAGGGCGATCAGAAAATTGAGGAAATCCATGGAATCGACGTCGAGCTGATCGCGCAGACTCACGGCCGGCTTGAGCGTGGCGGGGTCCAGCTCCGGCACAATCCCGGACAAGGTCTTGATCACACGAGCGCGGATTTCGTCTTCGGTCATAAAGCCTCCGGTTGTTGCAGCAGACGGTCCAGCGCCGCGAGATAGAGCGCGCCGCGATGGCCGTCGGTCGCGCGGTGATCGCCCGAGAGCGTCGCCGTCAGCAATGGCCGCGGCACCACTTCACCGTTCACCACCCAGGGCCGCTCAAGCGGCGTGCCGAAACCGACCAGCGCGAGCTGCGGCGGCGTGATGATGCCGAACACCGAATCCACCCCGCGCTCGCCCAGACTGGTGATGGTCACGGTGGGGTCGGTGACTTCGGAACTCTTGAGCGAACCGGCGCGGGCGCGCTTGACCAGGTCCTGAAAGCCGCGCATGAGATCGTCCAGCGACTGCTGGTCGGCGTGATGCAGCGCCGGCGCGACCAGCCCGCCGCCGCGCAGCGAAATTGCGATCCCGGCGTGGATGGCCTCGCTTTGTTGCGCGCGCTGGTCGATCCAGAAGCCGTTCAGTTCCGGCACCTCGCGCAAGGCCAGGGCCGCCGCCTTGATCAGCAGTACTGCATAGATCAGCCGCTCGGCCACGCTGCGTCCGGCATTGCGCTCGGTGAGCCATGCGAGCGCGCGCCCCATATCGATGGTGCAGGCGAGGTAGTAGTGCGGAATTTCACGCTTGGAGCGCGCCATGGCGGCGGCAATCGCTTCGCGCATGCGCAGCTGGCGCGCGGCGACCGTGTCCACCGGCGCCGCTTGCGCCACCGCACCTTGTGCGGTCCCTTCCCCGCCTTGTGCGGTCCCTTCCCCGCCTTGCGCGATCCTTTCCGCGCCTTGCGCAGCCCGCTCGACGTCAGCCAGGGTCACCCGGCCTTGCGGACCTGTGCCTGCCAGCGCGGCCGCATCCAGCCGCAGTTCCAGCGCCCGCTTGCGCGCTGCCGGTGAGATGCGCGCGCGTTCTGCGGTGGCGGCAGCCGGCGGCAATTGCGTCGGTAAAGTTGCAGATGGCACGACAACGTGTGGCGCGGCCGCAGGCGTCACCGCCGCGGGCGCGACCGCCGCAGCAGCCTGCGGCGCGGCCACGGCGGGCGCAGCCGCCGGCGCGGCAGGCTCCGCGCCGGCTTCGACACGTATGAGCGCGAGCGGCGTGCCTACGGGTAGCCGTTCCTCGCCGGGTTCGACCAGGATTTTTTCCAGCACCCCCTCGATGAAGGACTCGACATCGACATTGGCCTTGTCGGTTTCGACGATGGCGATGACATCGCCGCGCTTGATGCGCTCCCCCGGACGCTTTCGCCACTCCACCACCTTGCCGGCGGTCATGTCGGCGCCGAGCCGCGGCATGAGGAATTCCGCCATGGCTAAAACAGTCCCTGCACCGCTTTGACTATCGTCTCCGGCTGCGGCAAAGCCGCCTGCTCGAGCGCTTGCGCATAGGGCATCGGCACCTCCGCCCCGCACACGCGCGCTACCGGCGCATCGAGCGCATCGAACGCCCCTTCCATGATGCGCGCGCTGACTTCCGCCGCAAAGCCGCCGCTCTTCCAGGCTTCCTCGACAATCACCGCCCGGTGCGTGCGCGCCACCGAGGCGAGAATGGTCTCGGTGTCCAGCGGGCGCAGGCTGCGCAGATCGATGACTTCGGCGTCGATCCCAAGTTCGGCGAGCTGCGCGGCAGCGCGCTCGGTTTTGCCCAGCGCGCCGCCATAGGTGATCAGGCTCACGTCGCGGCCGGCGCGGCGCAGCGCCGCGCGGCCAATTTCCATCGGCGTGCCGTCCTCGCTCTCGCCTTCGAGCGGATACAGGGTCGCATGCTCGAAGATCAGGACCGGGTCGGGTTCCTTCAGCGCGGCGAGCAGCAATCCCCGGGCGTCGGCCACGGTCGCGGGCGTCACCACCTTGATGCCCGGAATGTGCGCATACCAGCCTTCCAGGCTGTGCGAGTGCTGCGCGGCGAGCTGCCGCCCGCCGCCGGTGGCCATGCGCACCACCAGGGGGACGCCAAACTGGCCGCCCGACATATGGCGCAGGGTGGCGGCGTTGTTGACGATCTGATCGAGCGCGAGCAGGCTGAAATTGATGGTCATGATCTCGACGATGGGACGCATGCCGCCCAGCGCCGCGCCGATGCCGGCACCGACAAAGGTCGATTCGGACAAAGGCGTGTCGCGGATGCGCTGCGGCCCGAATTCCTCCAGCAGCCCGTGGCTCACGGCGAACGCGCCGCCGTACTTGCCCACGTCCTCGCCCATCAGGAACACGCGCGGGTCGGCACGCATCGCCTCGCGCATCGCTGCGCGCACTGCCTCGCGGTAGGTCATCTTGGCCACGGCGGCTCCCGTTTTTCTAGCGGCACGGGCAGGCGCTACGCACCGGCGCCCGCATAAACGTCGCGCTCCAAATCGGCGAGCGGTTCCCAGGCGCCTTTCTCGGCCTCGGCCACGGCCCAGTCGACATCGTTGGCGACGTCGGTCTCAAGCCGCTTCAGCGCGGCATCATCGAGCATGCCGCGCTGCCTGAGGCAAGCGTCGAACAGCGAAATGGGATCGCGGCCGCGCCACTGCGCGACCTCTTCCTTGCTGCGATAGAGCTCGGGATCGGACATCGAGTGCGCGCGGTAGCGATAGGTGCGCAATTCGAGAAAATAGGGCCCGTCGCCGCGGCGCACCTGCGCCACGGCGCGTTGCGCCGCCGCCTCCACCGCGAGCACATCCATCCCGTCCACGGCCTCGGCTGCGATGTTGTAGTTCTGCGCCTTGAGGTGGATGTCGGTCTGCGACTGCGAGCGCGCCAGCGCGGTGCCCATCGCGTAAAGATTGTTTTCGCACAGGAACAGCAGCGGCAGCCGCCACAGCGCCGCCAGGTTGAGCGATTCATGGAATTCGCCCTCCGCCACCGCGCCGTCGCCGAAAAAGCACGCGGTCACAACCTGCCGCTCCTGCAGCTTGTCGGCGAGCGCGAGACCCACCGCGACCGGCAGGCCGCCGGCGACGATGGCATAGCCGCCGAAGAAACGGCGCGCGGCATCGAACAAGTGCATCGAGCCGCCGCGGCCGCGGCTGCAGCCGTTCGCTTTGCCGTACATCTCGGCCATGATTTTTCCGGCGGGCAGGCCGCGCGCGAGCGCCTGGCCGTGCTCGCGGTAGGTTGCGACCACCGCATCCTCCAGGCCGAGCGCCTGCATCGCGCCCACCGCAACCGCTTCCTCGCCGATATACAGGTGCAGGAAGCCGCGGATCTTGCCGGCGCTGTACAGTTCAGCCGCCTTTTCCTCGAAGCGGCGGATCAGCAGCATCTGCCGCAGCAGCGCGAGCGCATGCTCGCGCTCGCTGCCAGACGGCGCGGCTGTCTTGTGGATGCTCATGCCCGTCCTCTGGTGTTCACATGCTCTCCAGCGTCGAGACGTCGCCCTCGGGCAGACCCAGTTCCCGCGCCTTGAGCAGGCGGCGCATGATCTTGCCGCTGCGGGTCTTGGGCAGGCTCTGCTGGAAATCGATTTCCTTCGGCGCGACCACCGCGCCAAGGCGCTTGCGCGCGTGCGCCATGATGTCCTTCCTGAGCGCATCGCTGGGCGCGTAGCCGCTCTTGAGCGCGACGAACGCCTTCACCACCTCCAGTGCGACCGGGTCGGGTTTGCCGATCACGCCGGCTTCGGCCACGGCCGGATGTTCCATCAGCACGCTCTCCACCTCGAACGGACCGATCAGGTGGCCGGAGGTCTTGATCACATCGTCCTTGCGTCCGACGAACCAGAAGTAGCCGTCGGCATCGCGACGCGCCAGGTCACCGGTCAGGTACCAGCCGCCGGCGAAACACTTGGCGTAGCGCTCCGGTTCATTCAGGTATTCGCGGAACATCGACGGCCATCCCGGCCGCAGCGCAAGCTCGCCTTCGACGCCGGGTTCGTCTATCACGGTGACGCTACCCGCGGCGCTGCCGCCTGCCCCGGCGTCTGACTTATGCAGCACGATGGCTGCATCGATACCGGGCACGGGTTTGCCCATCGAACCGGGCCGGACATCGAGCGCGGGAAAGTTGGCGATCATGATGCCGCCGGTCTCGGTCTGCCACCAGTTGTCGTGGAACGGCAGGCCGAAGGCGGTGACGCCCCAGCGCACCGCCTCGGGGTTGAGCGGTTCGCCCACGCTGGCGAGGTAGCGCAGCGCCGGCAGCTTGCGCCCCGCGAGCGGCGCGAGGCCGGTCTTCATCATCATGCGGATCGCGGTGGGCGCGGTGTACCAGACGCTCACCCGCTGCTGTTCCAGTATCCGATACCAGCGCTCGGCGTCGAAATCGGCTTCATCGACGATGCTGGTGACGCCATTGGTGAGCGGCGCGATGATGCCGTAGGAAGTGCCGGTCACCCAGCCCGGGTCGGCGGTGCACCAGAAGATGTCCTCGGGATGCAGGTCGAGCACCAGTCTGCCTGTGGCATGATGGGTAACCACGGCCTGGTGCACATGCACCGCCCCCTTGGGTGTGCCGGTGGTGCCGCTGGTGAAATGCAGCAGCGCCGGTTCCTCCGGAGCGGTAGCCGCAATGCTGAAGCGCGCGTCCGCCTGGCTCAGCAACTGCGCAAAATCGAGCGTGCCCGCGGCGACAGGTTCCTCATCGGGTGCGCGCACCAGCAGCACATGGCGCAATCCGGGCAGCAGATGCAGGATCGGAACAATCTTCCTTTGATACAGCAATGGCGTGGTGAGCAGCACCCGCGCATCGCCGAGCGCCATGCGCGCGCGGATCGGTTCCGGTCCGAAGGCGGAAAACATGGTGCAGACCACGCTGCGGTTCTTCCACGCGCCCAGTGCCGCAATATACAGCTCTGGAATGCGCCCGGTGAGAATGTAGACACGCTCGCCGGCGCCGACTTCCAGTTGCCTCAGGACATTGGCAAAGCGGTTGGAGCGCTCGCACAACCCGGCATAGGAGAAGTCCAGGACGGCGCCGTCCTTGCTGATCCAGCGCAGGGCGATGTGTGCGCCGCGCCCGCCCGCCGCATGGCGATCGACCGCCTCGTGGGCTATGTTGAGCCCGCCCGCGGGCAGGCCATCGAGCTCGCGCCGGGCTTGGTCCCAGGAGAAGCGGGAGCGGAACGCGGCATAATCGCTAATGTTCGGCGCCACGGCGTGCCCAGCCGGATAGCCGGGAATGGTTTCAACGCCCGTCGTCGCTGCATTGCTTTGTGTTTCGCGCATGTGGCCCAAGCTCCGCGCGGCGCGTCCGACGCGCTGCTTGCATAGTACGGCGGGCGCGACGCTGTCTATGGCTGCAGATTATCCCGGCGCCTTGCTCCGGCCTTGACGAAAGTCAAGCTCTGGTCACAACCGCAGTTCCAGATGCACGGTATCGGCTTCCCCCTGCAGGTGGTAACAGCGAAAGCCAAGTTGCCGCGCGAACTTGAGCATTTTGTGGTTGCTCGCGAGCACGATGCCCTCCATCATGCGAAAGCCGTTGGCGCGTGCCGCGTCCAACAGGGAAATCATCAGCAGCCCTGCCACCCCGCTCCCCTGCCAGGCATCGTCTACCGTCACCGCAAACTCGCAATTGCCCGGATTTTCGGTCGCCACATAACGCGCCGTTCCGATCTCCAGTTCCTTGCCGTCCTGCATCACGGTGGCGACGAACGCCATATGCCGGTCGTAATCGATTTCGGTGAAAAATTTGAGCTTCTTCGGCGGCAATTCGCGCAACGAGCCCATGAAGCGAAAGTAGCGCGAGTTCTGCGAAAGATGGCGCACGAACTCCTGCTCCATGCCGGAGTCCTCCGGGCGGATCGGCCGGATGGTCACGGGCGTACCATCGCGCAGACTGCGACGCCGCACCAGGTGTTGAGGATACGCTGCCATACCTGCGCACCATGCTAGGCCCTGCGCGGCATGGTCCATTGATCGCGATCAACACTGGCTTTGTCGTGAATTATGAGATGTCGCAAGAATGCTATGTATTACACTGATACATAACGTTTTGTGTTGCTGTGATTTTCAGCCAAGACCGGCCTTGAGGGGCACGATAATTCACCGGCGCAGTTGATCTAGAACAAAACGCGCCTGGTCCGGCAATGAGATGATTGCAGCAGATGTTTGGGGGCTCTCCTGCCCATAAGAAAGCATCTGACTGCAGTACTTCGGCCCGGTGATGACAAGCACGTCCCGGGCTTTTTCTTTGCGCGAGAGGCGGCCAGCAGCCTCAGGCAAGCGGTGGATGCGGCCTTCGCACCATCTCGCCGGCGCTTTATCTCAACACCCTGCGCATGGAATCCGCCTTCGGCCGCTTGAGCACGGATGAAACGGCGATCAACGCGCTCGCCGACTCGCTCGGTTTCGTCGAAGCCAATCACTTCACGCGGCTCTTCCGCCGGAACCTCGGCATCCCGCCCTCCGGGTACCGCCGCCGGGTCGAGCTGTTCTCCTGAGCCTGTGCGCACGCGCCGCGACAGCCCGGCCGGGAAGCGCTTTGATGGCCAGGCGCGCGTCAAGTCGGCCGCGTAAGCGGCCGGCGTTAATTCTTGGCCGCCATTCCCAGCCGCTCGATCAACCCCTTTTCCTCCGCGAACGTCGTTCTCGCGAACTTGGTGTAGTCGTCGCCGTTCATGTAGATCACCGGCTGATCGAATTTTTCCAGCATCGCCAGGACTTTCGGGTCGTCCATCGCCTTGCGGAATGCGTCATGCAGAATCTTGACCACATTCGGGTCCATGCCTTTCGGCCCGCCGAAGCCAAACGGCGAATCGGAAACCGTGTCGTAGCCCGCGTCCAGGAGCGTCGGCACCTGCGGCCAGCGCTTGGTGCGCTTGCTGCCATAGGTGGCCAGGATGCGCGCCTTGCCTGCATCAACATGCGGCGCCCAGCCGGTCGAATCGGAGAGCGCCATCGTGTGTCCACCAAGCAGGCTTTGCATGTTCTCGGCAAAACCCTTGAACGGTATGTGACTGAGCTTGATGCCGGCCTTGAGCGCGAACTGTTCGACCGCGAGATGCGGCGTCGTCCCGGCACCCGGAGTGCCATAGGTGACTTTCTCCGGATTCGCCTTGGCGTAGGCGACGAATTCGGACAGATCCTTCCACGGCGCATCGGCCCTCACAACCAGTCCGAAAGTGTAGCCGGTGACGTTGATGATGTAGGTGATGTCCTTGAGCGGATCGAATGGCGTCTTGTTGATGTGAGGAATGCGGAACACGCTGATCGGCAGCTGCGTCAGCGTGTAGCCGTCGGGCCGCGCATTGACCAGGGCGCCGGCACCCATGGTGCCGGACGCGCCGGGCCGGTTTTCGATCACCACCTGCTGCCCGAGCTGCTTGCCCACCGATTCGGCGAAGGCGCGCATGACGAGGTCGGACGACCCGCCTGCGGGCCAGGGGCAGATCAGCGTGATCGGCTTGACCGGGAACTGCTGGGCCGATGCGGCGCCCGCAGCGAACAACAACGACAGGACTGCGCTGCGCAATATCCGTTTGAACATGACCTGGTCTCCTCCGGGGTTGATTTCCGATCGGATTGTAGACCAGCCGACCGCGTTCCGCAGGCATACCGCTTTTGTCCGCCGCAGCACAATGTGCAATTGTCTGCCGGCAGGAGCATGCGTCATCCGGGAGTCTTTTCCTTCATCCTTCCCGTGCTGGCGAGCCGCGCCACCGCCGCGCACAGTTCATCGACGGTATTGGGCTTGTAGATCAGCTCGCTGATACCCGCCGCAGGCGCTTTTTGCCGCAGCTCCTCGGTGATATAGCCCGACGCCAGCGCCACGGGCAGATCCGCCCGAATCTCCTTCAGTGCATGCGTAACCTCCAGCCCCGACATGCGCGGCATGTTGAAGTCGGTCACGACCAGGTCGAACTCACCCGGGGCGGCACGCACCGCCGCAACCGCCTCGCCTGGGTCGGTGAAGCCGCTTACGCGGTAGCCCTGGCGTTGCAGCAGCCGTGTCATCAGGAACACGATTGCTTCATCGTCATCCAGGTACAGAATGTGCTCGCCCTCGCCCTGCAATGCGGGCGTTTGGCCGCCCATTGCCCCGGTCGCGTTTGCCTCCGGCGCCGGGACCAGCGCCGCCGGCGCCGGTGCTTCGGGAAAATAGATGCGGAAGGTTGCGCCTTCGCCGGGAGCGCTCTGGACCACGATGCTCGCCTCGTGGTTGTGCACGATGCCGTGCACCACCGCCAGTCCGAGCCCGGTGCCTTCGCCCACTGGTTTGGTGGTGAAAAACGGCTCGAACATGCGTGAACGCGTCGCCTGATCCATGCCCGGACCGTTGTCGCGCACCGTCAGGCAGGCATAGCGGCCCGGTCGAAGCGGAATGCGCTCACCCTTGATGCGCCGCTCCGGTCCGCGATAGGGCGCGCCATCAACGATATGCGCCGCGAGCCGGATTTCGATCGCCCCGGCGCGCTCCTGCCCCTGGATCGCATGCCAGGCGTTGTTGCACAGGTTGAGCAGCACCTGCTCGATCTGCGTCACATCGGCGAGCACCGCCGGCGCGTCGGGCGCGCATTCGACGTTCAGGCTTATCCCCGCGGGCACGGTGGCGCGCAGCAGCTTCAACGTATCCTGCACCACCGTATCCAGCGCTATCACCTTGCGCTCGAGCAGCTGGCGCCGGCCGAAGGCGAGGATCTGCTGCACCAGGTCCTTTGCGCGCAGGCTCGCCTTGCGGATTTCCTCCAGGCTTTCCGACGCTGCGTGGCCGGGTCCCGCGTCCTGGCGCGCCAGCTCCACGTTGCCCATGATCGAGGCGATGATGTTGTTGAAATCGTGTGCCACGCCGCCGGCGAGCGTTCCCAGCGCCTCCATCTTCTGCGACTCGCGCAGCTGCACTTCGAGCTGGGTGCGCGCGAACTCGGCGCGCTTGTGCGCAGTGATGTCGCGGCCCACGGTGACGATGGTCCAGCCTTCGGCCGACGGCTGGGCGCGCCGCCGCAGCTCGATCCATACGCGCGTGCCGTCTTTCGCATTCCACGACAACTCGACCGCTCCGGTCGTGGCGTTGCCGGCGATGAGGGCGTCGTAGGCCAGTTCCAGTTCCCGGCGCGGCGTCGACAGCACGCCTTCCGGCCCCATGGCGAACAGTTCCGCGCGCGTCAGCCGCAGCATTTTGCAGGCGGCGTTGTTGACGTCGATGAAGCGCATGCTGCTGCGATCGACCAGGAATATCGCGTCTTCGGTGGCGTCCATCGCGGCGCGGAAACGCCGCAGCTTCTCCTCCGCCTGCCTGCGCTCGCTGATGTCGGTCAGCGTCCCGACGTAGTGCGTCACCGTTGCGTTCTCGTCCTTCACCGCCGTGACGGTCAGCCAGGCCGGAAACGATTCGCCGTTCCTGCGCCGGTTCCACATTTCCCCCTGCCAGGCGCCCTTGTGCCTGATGGTCTCCCACATCGCCGTGTAGAAAGCGGCGTCATGGCGCTCCGATTTGAGCATTCGCGGCGTCTTGCCCAGCACTTCCTCCGCGGTGTGGCCGGTGATGCCGGTGAAAGCGTGATTCACCCGCAGGATCACGCAGCGCGCATCGGTGACGACCATGCCTTCCTGGGCCTCGAAGGCGACCGCTGCAACGCGAAGCTGCTCCTCGGCCTGGCGCCGCGTCTGCAGTTCGTTCTGCATGCCGACGAAGGACTGCTGCAGGGTGTCGGCCATCTGGTTGTACGATTTGGCGAGTTCGCCCATCTCGTCGCCGGACTTCACCTCCAGGCGGTGCCCGTGGTCGCCGCGTTGAAAGCGATGAATGCCCTCGATCATCGCGGTGATGCGTCGCGTCAGAAAGTTCGCCATCCAGACGGCGATGAACAGGACGAGCGCCACCATAACGCCGGTGGAGAGGGTCAGCCCCCAGGCCGTGCGCGACAGGTTGTCCCGAATGTTGTCGATGAGCGCGGCGCGCTCCTGCTTGAACACCCGATCCTTCGCGCCGATGACGCCGGCAATGCGCAGCCCGGACTCGGTGGCCGCCTGGTGGAAATCGTCGACATTGGCGCCTATGGTAACGACACCGAATCCGCGCGGATGCCGTCCGTACTGGCCGGTGTAATAGGGGATCGCCGCCGCCGTGGTGAGCTTCCACAGGCCGCTGAAGAAAATGACGAAGGAGCCCGAGCCCCCGGTTTCGGTGAGCTGGTTCCAGCCCTGGCACTGGGGCGAGAAATTGAGGTAGCGGCAGTCCAGCGCCATGGTGCCGGCCTTGACCAGCGCGGCGGCGGGTTTTTTCTGCAGCGACTGATCGAGGTACGGCGGCGTAGCGGCGAGAAATTCGTGGGATGGCTTGCCCGAGGCCTGCCAGGCTTCGTAGAGCGACTGGTCCATCCACGGCGTCTCCGGCAGACCGGTGCGCGCGTTGTAACCCGGGATGAAGTAGTCGCGCGGATGGGCGATGGCGCGGCCCTTGTGGTCCCACATGAAGGCGTAGTTGCCTTCGATGGCGTCGATGATCGGCGTGTAGCGCGCAGCGGTCGGCACGATGCGATCGGTGAACTGGCGGATGTGATCGTGGTCGAGCGCGAGCGTGACGTAACCCACCACCTTGCCGCCTCGTTCCACCGGCGTCGCCCAGCGCACGATGCCGCGGAAACGCCGGCCGACGGGATTTTCGGTGCCGGCGTATGCCGATTCCTCGGGTGCGTAGGCGATGCCGGCCTTCTGCGTCGCCGCGGGCGTATACGCGCCGATGACGCGGCTGCCGACATAGGTGCCGATCACCTCGGACACGAAAATCTCGCCCGGCTTGAGCTTGCGCAACTCGGGCCAGTAGGTTTCCGCCCTGGCGTAGGTCTGCATCCGGTCGCGCACGTCGGCGAGCTTGGTCGAGACTGGCGTGCCGTTGGTCGCCTTCACCCGCTCCCTGCCGTCCAGACCGACAAAGGTCATCTCGGCATAGATCTGCCGCAGTTCGTGGCGGCCCAGATATTCGGGCGGCCGCGCGCGAAAGTCCTTGCTGTTGTCCGGCAGCGCCTGTGTCGGATCGGCGGCAAGCGCGGCATTGGCGCCTTCGGCCGTCGCCGGCTCCCAGTGCTTGCCGTCGTCGGCGAGCTTCCACGGTGCGTGCGCGAACAGCGCGCGCGTACGGGTAGCCAGGAAGGCGCGGTAGCCGGCCGCGGAGGGTTCGATCCGGGCGGCCTGCAGGGCATCCCGGTCGCGGGCGTACAGAAATTCCGCCACAGCGCGCGCGGTATCGGTGGTCAGCCGTTCGATCGCCTCGCTCGAGCGCTGATCGAGCGCGCGGGTGGCATCGAGGGTCACGGCATCTCCCACCGTCTTGACCGTGCCGAGCATCTGGTCGGCCATGGCGGTGGAGCGCCCGGTAAGGTTCTCGCCCAGTTGCTTCGCTGCCTGCCACGCGAACAGCGCGAGCAGCAGCAGCGGCACCACTTTGATCAGCACGAAAATGCCGATCAGCTTGGCGCGGATGCCGGGGAAGAATTTCGAATACAGACCTGTGACTGCCGCACGCTGATTCCCGTCAACGGGCGCTCGCCCCGCCCCGCCGGGGCCCTGCCGCTCGTTGCTTTGGGAAAACATTATTTAATTGCCGCCACGCCAAACCCGAACCCCGGCCTCGCCACACCGGCGGCGATTCCACTTGCCTGGTTCATGTTTGCCGTTCCTTGAAGAAGCGCTACGCCCGGCCCCGATCAGCAGGGCGTGCGGCGTCCACCTGTCGCGCGGAATTCAGTCGCTACCAGTCATAACGGTCCGCCGGCCGCAAACTTGAACCCGGATGCGCACGCTTGCTGCAGGGCATTGCGTTGGGCGAGCCTATGGGCGCGTCCGTCGTGGCTGCCCGAGCGCATGGCTACGGCTTCCCTCCCCAGGGCATCACGGGTACGGTGGATATGCTGTTCGCCGGCGCCCCCTCGATCAGCTTGCGGCTGATGGCCAGATAGACCAGGGTTCGGTTCGCCTCGTCCCACATGCGCAGGATGCGTGTTTCCTTGAACAGGATCGACGTATCCTCGGTGAAGACGATTTCTTCCCTGGGCAACTTGGCCGGCAGGGTGATCGGGCCGGTCTGGCGGCAGGCGAGCGAGAACTGCGACGGGTCCTGCGCAAGGCCGAGCGAGCCGGAGACGCCCCCCGTCCTCGCCTGGCTCACGTGGCAGGTGACGCCGGGCACCTTGGGATCGCGGAAGGCGTCAACACAGATCTTGTGGTTGGCGCCGATGAGTTTCCACGCGGTGGTGACGCAGCCGACCGTGTCGGCGTTGGCGGACAAGGGCGCCAGCAGCAGGCCGGCGGCCAGAAGACGTGCGGGCATGATCATTTTCATAGTCTCGGTTCCTTTCGTGATTTGCCCGCTCAGCCGAGCGCGCGCTCCTCGTCCACGCACAGCAGGCGCACGCGCCCCTGCGCCACGAGCTGCTCTTTTTCGTCGCGGATCCACACCTCCCACACCTGGCTCGTGCGCCCGCGCGTGACCGGCCGGGCCAGCGCGTGCAGCCTGCCCGAGCGCACCGCGCGGATGAAGGACGTGTTGTTCTCCAGGCCGACCACCCGCTGTCCACGCGGATGCGCGACGACCGCGGCGCCGACCGAGGCGAGCGTCTCGATCACCCCGCAATGCACGCCGCCGTGCACGATGCCGTAGCCCTGATGGTGCTTTTCGCTCACCTCCCACTCGCAGCTCACCTCTTCCGGCGTGGCGGTGAGAATCACGATCCCCATCTCCTTCACCCAGCCCGGAAGGGCGTTGACCATGGCGACGAATTCGTTTGTCATTGGTTGCTCCGTTTAATCGATGCTGATGTTGGCGCGCCGGATCGCGTCGGCGCTTTGCGCCACGCTCGCCGGGCGGTAAGGCACGCAGATCATGCTGATGCCGGCCGTGGCGCCGGGGCGCTCGATCCCCGGGATGCGCGAGGTTGCCGGTCAGCGCTCCCCGCGCTGAGCCAGGCAAACAGCCTGATCGGTTTCGCCGGATAGTCTGCCGCCGCTACTCCGCCGTGAAGTACGCCGTCGCCACGTCAAGCGAGCGCCCTGAGCGTCCGGCGAGCACCTCGTTCAGCACGTCGTCCGGCGCTTTCAGCGCGCCGCACCTTTATTTTCACCTCGACGCGTGACCCGAGCCCGTTAATCATCGCCATAAGACGTTCGACGCTGACGCGCCGGAAATCCGCGTTACGCACACGCGAGAAATCTCCGGCATCAATTCCCGTGATGCTCCGCGCCTTTCTCACGCTCAACTCGTCCTTATCGAGCGTCTTGATGATTTCGGCAGCAAGAATCGCCTTCAACTGGCGAACGTCAGCATCCGCCATGTTGAAGTCGCGATAGATGTTCCCGCTTCCACGGATAAGCTCTAGCTGTTCTTTTTTCATTGCCACTTACATCACTATGGTGTGCGCCCGATTCGGGTGCGACCGGGTTCGACTACCGCGAAGGCACCGGTCAGCGCCTCGCCACGCTCCTCTACCAGGCGCAGCAAATCCACACCCAGCGTCGAACGGTAGCGCATCGGGTAACGAACATAGATGACTCCAGATGTCGAAGCCGCGGCGGCGAAAACGAGCTGCCCGAAGTCCTTGTCTTCGGTGATCAGAATGCGCCGCTGGCTGTGCGCGAGTGCGATAACCTTCTTATCGGCGGCGCCGGCCGCCGATTCCGCCACCGCCAGCACGTCATGGCCGGCCGAACGCAAGATACGCACAAACGTGAAATCGCAGCTTTCGTCGGCGAGGAAACGCATTCTCCGGCCGGAACGTTACTTCCTGCCACCCGCGAGCAGCGTTTCTTCGTGTGCGAGCGTATCGGCCGCGTAGACAATGGCCGCCTTGATGTCTTTCTTCTTCAGCGTCGGGTAAGCGTCTAGCAGGGTATCTTCGGTCGCACCCTCCGCGATCTTTCTAAGAATCAGCTCCACCGTGATGCGCGTGCCGCGCACCACCGGCTTGCCGAGCATGATCCGGGGATTGATTTCGATGCGGTCATTGATGGTCATCGCGAACTCCTGATGAAGTGGCATTCTGACGTGGATTCTACTTCGCTTCAGGATTGGTAACTACAAATTCCCGAATATCGCTTTTCGGAATAATCATGCCCTCGCGCGTATTCGCATTATAGAAGAAGAGATAAGTACTATTTCCTCCCACCAAAATCGCTTTAGTTAGGTCAAAACGCAAATCTCTGCTCGGGATAATTCTCACATTCTGATGCAAGGAGTAACTTCCACGTTGCAGTGATAACACGTCCATTACCGCCGACCGGGCGAGTGATATGGAGAATGTAAGAAGAAACATCAGTGAAAACATCGCGTGCAGCGGACGGGAAAAGTACACCGACGAGACTCTTACCGCTAGGAATAGACCCATAATCACGCTGATACCTGCAGTGACGTTTACGTAAGCTAACCCGCCCTCTAGATAATTGAGAATGGCAATAAGAATAAAAACCGCAAGGACTGCATATCGATAAGCTGACATAAATGCAGCTTCTCGCCCATCAAGCATGGCGCTTGGGTTGCGGGAATAGTGGTTAAATTGAAAATAGATAACAAAGAGACAAAGCGCCGTACTCCAACCCGCGTAACGAATCTTCTCAACGCTTGCTGCTAGATAATCGGAAAGGGAAAAATACAGCGATACATCTATCCCAATTGCGTTGTAAACATAGGTGTTATACACATAACCGCTCACCGCGAACAATGCGGAAATAACACTCAAGACACCTCCAATACCTGACAGCGAGAGGTCCATCTTGAAAGTACTCGCATCCCTAGCGCGGTCTGCCAATTGGCGCAATCGCGCTTTTAGTCTGAGAGTCTCGGATTTGACAAATTTGTCAGTTTCTTCGGGAAGTGTTCCGCCGAAATGCTCTATCAATGCCGCCATTTCCTCAGAATCCTCTTTCCGTCTTAGCGTCTTGTAAATCAAATATTGAAATTGCAGTGCTTCAATGATGGTGGACTTTAGGTCTGGATCATCCAAGGCGCCGTTTACAAGTTCTGCGATTTGCTTTTTAGTTGATGGATCATTGAACTTCTTGAAAACATCAGCGTATTCCGCACTTACAGATTGCGTCGGAAACATTAACTCGGCCATGGCGCCGCGCACTGCCAAGTCAAGCGCTTTATCGTTTCCGAGGGGCATTACCCGACCAATTCGAAACTGCAACTGATACCTAAGGACTGATCCAGCCAAATCCCTTGCTTTCTTGAAGCGGATCGCCTTTTTTCTCTGAACGAAAAATAGGATTTTGTGCTTAACTAATTTAAGCAGCGTGTTTAGGCGACTATATAGCGTCATAAATCGTTTCCTCAGACATTCCGCAAATTCGGAATTTGTCCCATTCCGGTCTCAGCAAGTGGGGTCATGGCACAGTTACGGCGCAATTTTCACAACTGTGCCATGGCCAATTACGTCGCATTTTGCCTTGCAGCAAGCACTCTGCGCATGGTATTCACAAACAGGAGCAACCGATCTCCGCCTCGAAATTGCCGAGATAGCTCAAATTGCGCACCCATTCCACGCGCTCCCCGATTGCAGATGTTGAGAGGATGTTCGCCAGGATAGTCGTGCCCTGACATTTCTGCGTTAATTCCGGCTAAGGTCAACGCCGCAGCAATGTCGGTCATTAGGACTTTGTCTCGTCCGCCTAGTAATACCGATTCACCGGACTCCGCGCAACCGTGAATAGCCAATACCGATCGGTGTTTTGCGAGTAACGCAAGGCATTCCGGTTCGTCAAAATCGTGACTGGTGATGTGCAAACGAGCGTTACCGACTGGCTTAAGACCTCTGTAGCAGTAGAGGCTGAACTCTGCACCGGCGATTGCATTGGCAATCTTCGATGTTTCAGGCTCAATTCCGCCGCCGTGGGGCGCAATAACAACCACTTGCATCCCATTGCGGCAAAGAACGTCTAGCTCATAGTCCTTGCCCCTTGTCTCATGTGCCTTCAGGTCGGCAAAACATTTGTACGGACTAAAAAGGGCCGGGCTCAAATTGTTTTCTACTACGAAAATATACCGACCCTCGTCCCTTTGATCCGCCAGAATTGGTGTCTATTGAAGCGACAGACTACGCGAGTACTCTTTGAAGAGCTGGGATGCTGTGAGAGCTCTATGGAAGTGTATGTTCGCGGGTCGATACCCACCTTGGAATGCCAGATCGCCGGCTATGAGTTCTGCATCGCTATCGGACAAACCTAGCGCTGTTGCATACACTGGACCGTCATGTGGTGCCGCCGCATCATTCCTGACGCCATAGAGAAGTTCGAGATTCAGCGGATGGAAGGCAAATCCGAGGAAGGCGATTCTTTCAGCAGAATGAAGGGTAGACCGAATGGACGCGATCTCGCTAGCTGTTTCATCGGTTCCTTCGGTGAACGTTCGAATTCGAGTTGCGAGACTAGCTAGTTGCTGCGAGGTGGGTTCGCCACCGTAGTGAATGCCTGTCGAGGAATCCATCCACGGTAGTAACCCTACGGTGCCGTAAGGATGGAAGATATCAAGTTGACTCAGCTTCAAAGTGACCTCCTCCGAGGTCATCGAATAGTAGTTCTGAAGAGCGCCATGCAGAAAGTGCTCTAAACAGCGATCGTAGTTGAAAGAGATTACAGCGATCTGTCGCAGTCGCTCGGATACTTCGTCGCGTTGGCAACTCTGGACAATGAGTTGGAACAGACTGTTAAACCAAGTGTTGGCCACATCTGCGAACTTGATCGTATTGTAGACATTGCTTCTGTCAACTCGGAGAGAACTTGCTCCCTCGGCCTTAAGGATACACGACACGATGGCGAGCTTCCCGCACTGAGCCATTAGAGTGTCCGACCGGTGGGAGTCAATAAAGTTGTCGATCGACTGCGCCTGCGGCATCGCATTTCGGATTTGCGTCGCCGCCTTAAGATATGGATTGATGTCGCCGCGCTGATTCCCTGTTTGCTGCGCGAGCGTATGAAACACCTGGACGATCCTTTGATCGCCACCGACAACGTCATACATGTTCTCAACCCGGAAGTTCAGACTTGAAGCGATGGCCTGTTTGAGTTCATCGCCAACCGGAAGCTTCACCTCCTTGCTCGCGCCCGCGCCGACGATAAGCACTAGGGATTTGCCGTCGAGAAGTGGTGCGTCATTCATTTGACGTAGTGATCGAAAAGGGGGCGTCTAACGTGTAATAATGATTTGCCTATCTGTTGCCGCAATACTACTCCAGCTCGATATATTCTTTTGGATTTGACCCAAGACGGCCGAGCAATGGGAGGCGGCAACACGCGCAGTGGAAGATACCCCAGAGCAGATAGCGAAAATTCGGGCGAGGCTGCAAATTTGCGGTGTTCTTCAACGATATCAGCGATTCGAGCTGTTCGCGCATTGCGCAGCCCCGCTAATCGCTCAGCGGGGTGCTTTTCGAATGGTCGAGATCGCGCTCAGCCCAACCCTGCGAGCGCGAGCTGCCAATTGATTGGATTTTGGATGGGATCTTGTAGCAATCGCCCGAAGAACCGCATGAATGCTAGCGGGTTGGCGGAGAGAGCGGGATTCGAACCCGCGATACGGTTTAACCCGTATACACGCTTTCCAGGCGTGCGCCTTCAACCGCTCGGCCACCTCTCCTGCTGATTGTCGAGCCCGCTGCTGCTGGCGGTCCCGGGCTCTTTGCGAAGGTGCGCAGCTTACGCCAGAACCCTCTGTAAGGCAATGGAAAAACGCCTTTCTGGATTCCGGCGTAGCGGCTTTTTGGCGCGCCGCACGCCGTCTTTTCGATCCGAAAAAAAGGCGGGAGCTCGTGCTCCCGCCCTATCTCCAGCTACTGCGCCACCGGTCGGCGCCCCTCCGCCGTATCCCTACGCCACCGGCTGCTTGAGCTGTTCCAGAATCGCCGGGTTCTCCAGGGTGGACACGTCCTGTGTGATCTCCTCGCCCTTGGCGATGGAGCGCAACAGCCGCCGCATGATTTTCCCGGAGCGGGTCTTGGGCAGGTTGTCGCCGAAGCGGATGTCCTTGGGTTTGGCGATCGCGCCGATCTCCTTGCCCACCCAATCGCGCAGCTCCTGCGCCATCTTATGGGCGTCGGCGCCGGTGGGGCGCGGGCCTTTGAGCACGATGAAGGCGCACACCGCCTCGCCGGTCACGTCGTCGGGCCGGCCGACTACCGCCGCCTCGGCCACGAGCTTGGTGTTCGCCACCAGCGCCGATTCGATCTCCATGGTGCCGAGACGATGGCCGGCGACGTTGAGCACGTCGTCGATGCGCCCCATGATGCGGAAGTAGCCCTCCATATCGCGGCTGGCGCCGTCGCCGGCGAGGTAATACTTGCCCTTGAAATCCTCCGGGTAATAGCTCTTCTTGTAGCGCTCCGGGTCGCCCCAGATGGTGCGGATCATGCCCGGCCAGGGGCGCTTGATCACCAGGATTCCGCCCTTGCCTTTTTCCACTTCCTGCCCGGTTTCGTCCACGACCGCGGCCATGATCCCCGGCAGCGGGAAAGTGCAGGAGCCGGGTTTGGTCGGCGTCACGCCGGGCAGCGGCGAGATCATGTGCCCGCCGGTTTCGGTCTGCCACCAGGTATCGACGATGGGACAGCGCGAGTCGCCCACCACCGTGTGATACCACATCCAGGCTTCGGGGTTGATCGGCTCGCCCACCGTGCCCAGGATGCGCAGCGACTTGAGGTCGTATTTCTTCGGCAGGTCCGCGCCCGCCTTGATGAGGGACCGGATCGCGGTGGGCGCGGTATAGAACACGTTCACCTTGTGGTCCTGGATGATCTTCCAGAAGCGCCCCGCGTCGGGATAGGTCGGGATGCCCTCGAACATGACTTCGGTGGCGCCCACCGCGAGCGGCCCGTAGGTGATGTAGGTATGGCCGGTGACCCAGCCGACGTCGGCAGTGCACCAGAACACGTCGCCCGACTTGTGGTCGAACACCCATTTCATCGTCATGACCGCCTGCAGCAAGTAGCCGCCGGTGGAGTGCTGCACGCCCTTGGGCTTGCCGGTCGAGCCCGAGGTGTAGAGGATGAACAGCGGATGCTCGGCATTGACCCAGGTCGGCTCGCACTCCTCCGGCTGTCCCTGGATCACGTCGTGCCACCACTTGTCGCGCGGCGCCTGCATGCTGACGGCGCTGCCGCTGCGCTTGTACACAATCACGTTCCTGACCTTGTCGCAGCCGCCCATCGCGAGCGCCTCGTCCACCGCCGGCTTGAGCGGAATTTCCTTGCCACCGCGGAACTGCCCGTCGGCGGTGATGACTTCGGTGGCGCCGGCGTCGACGATCCGTTCCTGCAGGCTCTTCGCGGAAAAACCGCCGAACACCACCGAGTGCGTCGCGCCGATGCGCGCGCACGCCTGCATCGCGACCACCACCTCGATCGACATCGGCATGTAGATGAGCACGCGGTCGCCCTTGTTGATGCCATGCGCCTTCAGCGCGTTCGCGAGCTGGCATACCTTGTGGTATAGCGCCTTGTAGCTGATGCGCGTGACCTTGCCGTCGTCGGCCTCGAAAATGATCGCAATCTTGTCCGGCTGCGTCTTCAGGTGCCGGTCGAGGCAGTTGTAGGAGGCGTTGAGCTCGCCGTCCGCGAACCACTTGAAGAACGGCGCATTGGACTCGTCCAGCACCTGGGTGAACGCCTTGTGCCAAAGCAGGTTTTCCCTGGCCAGGCGCCCCCAGAAGCCCTCGAAATCGCGCTCCGCTTCATTGCACAAGGCCTGGTAAGCCGCCATGCCCGGGACATTGGCTTGCTTGATGAACGCTGCGGACGGCGGGAAAACCCGGGTTTCGTTCAATACCGATTCGATCTGCGCGGACATGACAACGGTCTCCTCTTTCTCTATGCTCGATAAACAAGGATTGAATTGCAGCGATTTATTTGTGTTTGATGCCGGCAACGGTGCTGGATATTATGGAAACCCAGGCTTACGCCAGCCTTACGCCTCTGCTATACGGCACAAATCAAAGCACTAATCCGAAATTTTGTAAAGCGGACGACCCAGACCACAGAAGCTTGCGTCACCCTGGACCCCTACCATGGCGCGTTGACGCAGTTCGCGCAAAGATGGTAACTTCGATCGGGCTTGGTGCGACGCAGCAAGCTTAGACCGCACTCTGCTTCCAACCTTGGCCCACTCAACATGACCCGCCCCCTAGACGGCATTGTCGTCGTCGCCCTGGAACATGCAGTCGCCGCGCCGCTGGCCACGCGGCATCTGGCCGACAACGGCGCGCGCGTGATCAAGATCGAGCGCCCGGTGAGCGGCGATTTTGCGCGCGCCTACGACCAGCGCGTGCGCGGCCTGGCTTCGCATTTCGTCTGGACCAATCGCGGCAAGGAGAGCGTCACGCTGGATCTGAAGCATGCGCAGGCGCTGCCGCTGCTGCAGCGCTTGCTCGCGCGCGCCGACGTGTTCGTGCAGAACCTGGCCCCGGGCGCGGCGGCGCGCCTGGGACTGGATGCGGCTTCGATACACCGGATCAACCCGCGCGTGATCGTCTGCGGCGTTTCCGGCTATGGCGAAGGCGGACCCTACCGCGACAAGAAGGCCTACGACCTGCTGATCCAGGCCGAGGCGGGCCTCCTTTCAATCACCGGCAGCGAAGAGGGCATGGCAAAGTCGGGCATCTCGATCGCGGACATCGCCGGCGGCATGTATGCCTACAGCGGCATTCTGAACGCGCTGCTGCTGCGCGCGCGCACCGGCAAAGGCAGCAACATCGAAGTGTCGCTGCTCGACTGCCTGGCGGAGTGGATGGGCTATCCGCTCTATTATGCGTCGGACGGCGCGGCGCAACCGGCGCGCACCGGCGCCACGCACGCGACCATCTATCCCTACGGGCCGTTCCAGGCCGGCGACGGCAAGACCGTGATGATCGCGATCCAGAACGAGCGCGAATGGGCGCTGTTCTGCGACAAGGTCCTGGGCGCGCCGGATCTGACGCACGACCCGCGCTTCGGTTCAAATGCCGCGCGCAGCGCCAACCGGCAACAACTGGAACCGCTGCTGCACCTGCGCCTCGCGCAATTGAGCTCGGCCGAGCTGATCGCGCTGCTCGACGCCGCGAGCATCGCCAACGCCGCGGTCAACACGGTCGAAGGCCTGCGCGAACACGCGCAGCTGCGCGCGCGCGGGCGCTGGGCCGAGGTGGCCTCGCCGGCGGGACCGCTCCCGGCCCTGCGGCCGCCGCCGCTGTCCGATGCTTACGCTCAGGCGATGGGAAGCATACCCGCGCTCGGTGCGCACACCGACGGCGTGCTGGCCTGGCTCGGCTACGGCGCGGCCGAAATCGAGGCGCTGCGCGCGAGCGGCCTGATCTGAAGCAAGCCCGTCCGCGGGCAATTCCGCACACGCCAATGATGGTAAAATCAGCCTAGAAATCCGCCCCCCGCAGACCCGCATTTCCCACCTCCAAAGCAGAATCATGCAAGCAGACGCACCCAAACCCCTCAAGCCGCTGCCCAACCTGATATTCCTCAGCCGCTGGCTGCAGTTGCCGCTCTATCTCGGCCTGATCGTCGCGCAGGGCGTGTACGTGATCCACTTCACCATCGAGCTCTGGCACCTGGTGGAGAAGGCGACTTCCATCACGGAAGCCGACATCATGCTGCGCGTGCTCGGCCTGATCGACGTGGTGATGATCGCCAATCTGCTGGTGATGGTCATCGTCGGCGGCTACGAAACTTTCGTTTCGCGCATGGGCCTGGAAGGCCACCCGGATCAGCCCGAATGGCTGTCGCATGTCAACGCGGCGGTGCTCAAAGTCAAGCTCGCCACCGCCATCATCACCATTTCATCGATCCATCTGCTGCAGACCTTCATGAGCGCCGCCACGCTGGATGAGAAAACCATGCTGTGGCAGACCATCATTCATCTGACCCTGGTGCTGTCGGCGATCGCCATTGCCTTCATCGACCGTCTCATGCCCTCCCCGGCAAAACCGGGAAAATCCCACTAGCGAGATCATCATGACATCCATCAAGCAGGAAGACCTGATCCAAAGCATTGCCGACGCGCTGCAGTTCATCAGCTACTACCATCCGAAGGACTATCTCGACCACCTCGGGCGCGCCTACGAGCGCGAGCAGGCGCCTGCGGCCAAGGATGCGATCGCGCAGATCCTGACCAACTCGCGCATGTGCGCCGAAGGCCACCGCCCGATCTGCCAGGACACCGGCATCGTCAACGTGTACCTCAAGATCGGCATGGACGTGCGCTGGGACGGCTTCAAGGGCTCGATCGCCGACGCGGTAAACGAGGGCGTGCGCCGCGCCTATACCAACCCGGACAACCCTTTGCGCAGTTCCGTACTGGCCGATCCGCTGTTCACGCGCAAGAACACCAGGGACAACACGCCTGCGGTGGTGCACATGGAGGTGGTTCCGGGCAACAAGCTCGAAGTGACGGTCGCGGCCAAAGGCGGCGGCTCGGAAGCGAAATCGAAGTTCGCCATGCTCAACCCCTCGGATTCGGTGGTCGACTGGGTGCTGAAAACCGTGCCCACCATGGGCGCGGGCTGGTGCCCGCCCGGTCTGATCGGCATCGGCGTAGGCGGGACCGCGGAGAAGGCGATGATGATGGCCAAGGAAGTGCTGATGCAGCCGCTCGACATGCACGAGCTGCTCGCGCGCGGGCCCAAGTCCAAGCTGGAGGAACTGCGCGTCGAACTCTATACCAAGATCAACGCGCTCGGCATCGGCGCGCAGGGCCTGGGCGGCCTGTCCACGGTGCTCGACGTCAAGATCGTGGACTATCCCACCCATGCCGCCAACAAACCGATCGCGATGATCCCCAATTGCGCCGCCACGCGTCATGCGCATTTCGTGCTCGACGGTTCCGGCGCGGTCGCGCTCGATCCGCCTGCGCTCGACGACTGGCCCAAGGTGACCTGGGCCCCCGCCTCCGCGGCCAAGCGCGTCAACCTCGATACCCTCACCGCAGCCGAGGTTGCCGCGTGGAAACAGGGCGATATCCTGCTCGTGTCGGGCAAGATGCTGACTGGCCGCGACGCCGCGCACCAGCGCATCCAGGAAATGCTCGCCAAGGGCGAGAAGCTGCCGGTGGATTTCACCAACCGCGTGATCTACTACGTCGGCCCGGTCGATCCGATCAAGGGCGAAGTCGTAGGCCCGGCCGGCCCCACCACCGCCACGCGCATGGACAAGTACACCGAGATGATGCTGGCGCAGACGGGCCTGATCGGCATGATAGGCAAGTCCGAGCGCGGACCCGTAGCGATCGAGGCGATCAGAAAGCACAAGGCCGCCTACCTCATGGCCGTCGGCGGCGCCGCCTACCTCGTCGCCAAGGCGATCAAGAAATCGCGCGTGCTCGCGTTCGGCGACCTGGGCATGGAGGCGATCTACGAATTCGAGGTGAAGGACATGCCAGTCACCGTGGCCGTGGACTCGGGCGGCGCTTCGGTGCACCAGACCGGCCCGGCGGAATGGGAAAAGAGAATCAAGGAATTCAAGATTCCGGTCGCCGTCGCGTGACCCATTTATACGTGGCGACCTGAATCGTGGCCCCCGCAATTGCAAAGTTGCGATTTTGCGCGGGCGAAAACCCGTCCGCGCGGATCGCCGATTGCGCACGGATGAAAAAGCCATCCGTGCGCAATCGGCGATCTTGTATAAAAACCCGCGCTGTGTCTGTTTTCAATCATAACCGCGTTTTCTGTACGGATGGTTCTTATCCGTACAGAAAACGCGGTTGGCGCGCGCAGCGCGCAATTTCTCCGCTCCTGGCATGCGACGGCAGCTACGACGCCGCATATAGCCTGTTCTTTGGAAGTTGAATAGCGTTGCACGGCAAACCATTCCCGCGCTGGATCAGCATCGCGATCCTGCTGGTCATCGCAACCACGTTCGGCAGCAACCACATCGCTGCCCGCTACGCCATCGATCACGGCGTCAATATCACCACGGCGGTGGCGGTACGCTCCATCGGCGCGGCGCTGTTCGTGGGGATGCTGGTCCTCGCCAGCCGCGTGCCGCTGGCGCTTGCGGCGGCGACGCGCTGGCGCGCGCTCGCCATCGGCGTGCTTATCGCGGTGCAAAGCTACTGCCTCTATTCGGCGGTCGCGCGCATCCCGGTCGCGCTCGCCCTGCTCGCCTTCAACACCTTTCCGATGATGTTCTCCCTCATATCCTGGGCCGCCGACGGCCAGCGTCCGGCGCGGCGCGCGCTGGTCGCCATGCCGGTCGCACTGATCGGATTGGCGCTTGCGCTCGACGTGTTCGGCGCCGCCGGCGACATCGCCGCCCGCTGGTCCGAGATCGGTGCAGGCGTCGCCTATGCGCTGGGCGCGGCGGTGTCCTTCGCCGCGGCCCTGTATCTCACGTCGCGCTGGCTCAAGGACATGGACGGCAGGCTGCGCACGTTGCTCACCATGAGCACGGTCGCGCTGCTGATGCTCGCGGCGGGCGCAGTTTCGGGCGATCTGGCGCTGCCGTCGAACCCGGGCGGGTGGCTGGGGTTGGCCCTGTTGACGCTGTTCTACGGCACCGCGTTCACCGCCTTGTTCGTATTACTGCCGCGCCTGGACGCGTTGAACAACTCGGCCGCGCTCAATTTCGAACCGATCGCGGTGTTGTTTCTCGCCTGGCCGATCCTCGGCCAGGGGGTGGAGCCGCGGCAGATCGTGGGTGCGCTGGTCGTGGTCGGGGCGGTGGTCGCCCTGGGCACGGCGAAGCACTGAATGAGCACGGAGGGGGACCTGCCCCCGCATATCGGATCAGGGACCGAGCGCATGTCCGGCGCAGCAGACACGCATCTCATCGCCATCCGCCACGGCGAAACCGAATGGAACAGCGAAGGCCGCTTTCAGGGGCATCTGAACAGCGCGCTCAACCGGGAAGGCCTGGCACAGGCGCAGGCCCTGGGCGTACGCCTCGCGGCGGAACGCTTCGACCTGCTGCTCTCGAGCGATCTCGGCCGCGCACTGCAGACCGCCGGCGCCATCGCCATGCGCAGCGGGCACGAGATCGTGGTCGAGCCGCGCCTGCGCGAGCGGCGCATGGGGATTTTTCAGGGCCTGACTCCGGCCGAAGTCGAGGCGCGCTACCCCGGCGAATACGCCCGCTTCAGGACGCACGACCCCGATTACGTCATTCCGGAGGGGGAAAGCATGCGCCAATTGTTCGAGCGCAGCGTTGCCTGTTTCACCGAGCTTGCCCGGCGCCATGCCGGACTGACGCTGGCGGCGGTCACCCACGGCGGCGTGCTCGCCATGCTCTATCGCCACGCCAGTGCAATGCCCCTGGATGCGCCGCGCGACTTCCCTCTGCACAACACCGGCGTCAATCGTTTGCGCCATCGGCGCGGCGCCTGGCAGTTGCAGAGCTGGGGGGACATCGCCCATCTCGAACACGCGCTGGACGATCCGGAATAACACTCATTGACGCAACAGCGCTGATCGCAGGCATCCGCAGGGGGTGCTAAAATATTCGCTGAAAAAAACAAATCGCAGTCGTTGTCGCGAACCTCAGGAGCCCTCCATGCCGATCTACACAACCGAAGCCGTCCGTGCCGTCGCATTAGTGGGCCACGGCGCCGCCGGCAAAACCACTTTGGCCGAGGCCCTGCTCGCGCGCGCCGGCGCGATCAAGACCGCCGGCAGCGTCGAGCGCGGCAATACCGTCTGCGACTACGATCCCCTGGAAAAATCCTACGGCCACTCGCTCAACTCCGCGCTGGTGAATTTCGCCTGGCGCGACACCCGCATACACCTCATCGATACGCCCGGCTATCCGGATTTCAGCGGCCAGGCGATATGTGCGCTTGCCGCGGTCGACACCGCCGCCGTCGTCATCAACGCGCAAACCGGGATCGAACTTGCCACGCGGCGCATGATGAAGTGGGCGCAGGCGCGCACGCTGTGCCGCATGATCGTGGTCAACAAGATCGACGCGGAAAACGTCGACCTGCCGAAACTGCTCGCAGACATCCAGGAGACCTTCGGCAAGGAATGCCTGCCGATCAATTTGCCGGCGCACGCAGGCAAGGACGTCGTCGACTGTTTTTTCAATCCGGACGGCGAGTCGGATTTTTCCTCGGTCAAGGCGGCGCACGCGGCACTCGTCGACCAGGTGGTGGAGGTCGACGAGGAACTGATGGCGCTCTACCTCGAGCAGGGCGACATCAATCCCGAACAACTGCACGCACCGTTCGAAAAAGCATTGCGCGAAGGACACCTGATACCGGTATGCTTCGTCTCGGCCAGGAACGGCGCCGGTGTGGCCGAACTGCTCGACATACTCGCCGGGCTCGCACCCAATCCCGCCGAGGGCAACGCGCCGCCTTTCCTCAAGGGCGAAGGTGCGAATGCCGTGGAATTCCATGCCGAGCCTGATCCGGCCAAACACGTGCTCGCCCACGTGTTCAAGGTCATCATGGATCCCTATATGGGCAAGCTTGGCGTATTCCGCGTGCACCAGGGGACGGTGAAGCGCGATGCGCAGCTGTTCATCGGCGACGGCAACCGGCCGTTCAAGGTGGCGCACCTGTATTTGCTGCAAGGCAAGGATTACGTCGAGACCGATGCCTTGGTGCCCGGCGATCTGGGCGCCGTCGCGAAGGTGGAGGAGATCGAGTTCGATGCGGTGCTGCACGATTCCCACGACGAAGACCACATCCACCTGCGCCCGCTGGAGTTCCCGGCGCCGATGCACGGACTCGCGGTGGAGACAAAGAAGAAGGGCGATGAACAGCGCCTGTTCGAGATTCTGCACAAGCTGGAGCTGGAGGACCCGTGTTTTCGCATGGAACGCCATCCCGCGACCAACGAGACGGTCATCCGCGCGCTCGGCGAGCTGCATCTGCGCACGAAACTGGAAAAACTGACCCAGCAATACAAGCTCGAGCTGGATACCAGGCCGCCGCGCATTCCTTACCGTGAGACCATCAGCCGCAAGGCCGAAGGCCACTGCCGCCACAAGAAGCAGACCGGCGGCGCCGGCCAGTTCGGCGAGGTGTATCTGAGAATAGAGCCGCTGCCGCGCGGCGCCGGCTACGAATTCGTCGACCAGGTGAAGGGCGGCGTAATACCGACGGTGTTCATCCCGGCGGTGGAAAAAGGCGTGCGCATGGCGCTGGACGCGGGCGTGATCGCCGGTTACCCGGTGGAGGATCTGCGCGTCATCGTGTACGACGGCAAGAGCCACGCGGTGGACTCCAAGGAGATCGCCTTCGTCTCCGCCGGCCGCAAAGCGGTGATCGACGCGTTCTCCAAGGCGGCGCCGATCATGCTCGAGCCGATCGTCAACATCGACATCGACGCGCCGGAGGCATACGTCGGCGACATGACCTCCGAAATCGCTTCAAAACGCGGGCAGATCACGGGTACGCAGCAGCGCTCGGCGGACATCATCAGCACCACCGGCCAGGTGCCGCTGGCGGAACTGGTCGACTTCCAGAACCGCCTGCGTTCAATCACGGGCGGGCAAGGCTCGTACTCGGTCGAGTTCAGCCATTACGCCCAAGTGCCCGGTCAGCTGCAGCAGCAACTGACGTCGCAACACAAAGCGGCGCAGGAAGAAGACTAGGCTACGCGCACGCCATCCTCGAATTTTTCGCCCGGATCGCCCGCGCCAAAAGCGCTGACGGGGTAGAACGCGCGGAAGTCGGCGTCCACCTTGTCATAGGGAAAATCCGACCAGACGCCGTGGTCCTTGACGTACTCCATATGGCGGCGTTGATTCGCGTCATAAGGCTGGAAGATCGCATCCGAGCGGCCGTCGAACTCGGTCGGCAGCACGCCGAAACGATTGCACAGTTCGATGTTGAACGCAGGCGCCGCTTTCACCCACTTCCCCTCCAGGTACAGCACCGCATAACCGTGGTGCATGAAGTAAGTCGTGCCGCCCATGAGCGCCTTGAGCTTTTCCGTGGTCAGGTGATTGACCACGTCCGACAGGCCGATCGCGCAGGGGATGCCGAGCGCGCGCGCGGCGGCGGCGAGCAGGTTCGCCTTGGGAATGCAATACGCCGATTTCGCCGTGAGCACATGGCTCGCCACGTAGATGCCTGGATCGAGACGCATCGAGAATGGGTCGTAGCGTATGCCGTCGCGCACCGCGTAATACAGCCTGACCGCGCGCCCGATGTCGTTCGCTTCGGCGCCCGCCGCCTGCTGCGCGAAGTCGCGCACGGCGGCGCTGTCCGAATCGAGGAAACGCGTGCTCTGCAGGTACTCGGGGCCGGGTACTGGCTTGCTTCCAGGAGGTGTATGGATCATAGGATGGCATTGTAGCAAGTTGAAGGCCAAGGCAATGAGGGGATACATCCCCTCATACTCCCCTAAATCAGGGGCCATTTCGGTAATTCTGAAATGGCCTCTCAGTTGTTCCCCGTCATCGCCTCCGGCCGCACCCAGGCATCGAACTGCTCCGCCGTGACATATCCCAGCGCCAGCGCCGCCTGCCGCAGCGTTTCGCCGTTCCGGTGCGCGCGCTTGGCGATCTCGGCCGCCTTGTCGTAGCCGATATGCGGGTTGAGGGCGGTCACCAGCATGAGGGAATTCGCGAGCAGCGCCGCAATGCGCTCGCGCCTGGGCTCGATGCCCGCCGCGCAATGCTCGTCGAAGCTGGATGCGCCGTCGGCGAGCAGGCGCGCGCTCTGCAGGAAATTATGGATGATCAGCGGCTTGAACACATTGAGCTCGAAGTTGCCGGATGCCCCGCCGATGTTGATGGCGACATCGTTGCCCATGACCTGGGCGCAAAGCATGGTGAGCGCTTCTGCCTGGGTAGGATTGACTTTGCCCGGCATGATCGAACTGCCCGGCTCGTTCTCCGGTATTGCGATCTCGCCTATGCCGCAGCGCGGTCCCGAGGCGAGCCAGCGCACGTCGTTCGCGATTTTTGTGAGGGAGGCAGCGAGGGTCTTGAGCGCGCCGTGGGCATGCACCAGTGCGTCGTGCGCGGCCAGCGCCTCGAACTTGTTGCGTGCCGTCACAAACGGCAATCCGGTCAGGCGCGCAAGTTCCCTGGCGACGCGCCGGCCGAATTCCGGATGCGCGTTCAATCCGGTGCCGACCGCGGTGCCGCCCAGGGCCAGCTCGCATAGATGCGTCTGCGCCGCCTGCGCATGCGCGATGCCGTGCTCCAACTGCGCGACGTAGCCGGAGAATTCCTGCCCCAGCGTCAGCGGCGTGGCGTCCTGCAGGTGGGTGCGTCCGATCTTGACGATGCCGGCAAATGCGGCCGACTTCGCCGCCAGGGTATCGCGCAGCCGGCGCAAGGCCGGCACCAGCGCGCCGCTTACCGCCTGCACCGCGGCGACGTGCATGGCAGTCGGGAACACGTCGTTCGAGGACTGGCCGCGGTTCACGTCGTCATTGGGATGGACCAGGCGCGCTTCGCCGCGCCCGCCGCCCATCAGCTCGGAGGCGCGGTTGGCGAGCACCTCGTTCAGGTTCATGTTGGTCTGGGTGCCCGAGCCGGTCTGCCACACGACCAGCGGAAACTCGCCGTCCCACTTGCCCGCGAGCACCTCGTCCGCCGCGGCGACGATGGCCTGGGCCTTGGCGGCATCCAGCGCGCCCAGTTGCGCATTCACGTTCGCGCAGGCGCGCTTGACCAGCGCCAGCGCCAGGATCAGCTCGCGCGGCATGCGTTCGCCGGATATGCGGAAATGCGCGAGCGAGCGCTGTGTTTGCGCGCCCCACAAGTGCTCCGCCGGCACTTCGATCGGTCCGAATGTGTCGTGTTCGATGCGGTGTGCGGTCATGATTCGCTCCCAGGATTTGGCGCGGGCGAAAAACCGTCCGCGCGCACTACCGATTTTGCATACCCCCTCGGTACTGCCGTTGATTTTATCCATAACCGTGTATTTGGTGCGGATGCGCTTTTCATCCGCGCCAAATGCACGGTTGGCGCGCGCAGCGCGCAATGGCCGCGCATCGATACGGCGGATGCAGGATGATAAGCTGCAGCGATCAAACTTGCGCGGACGGCGCCCGGTCCGCGCGGATCGCAGATTGTGCGCGGATGAAAAGCATATCCGCGCACAATTTGCAATCTTGGGTTAAAGCAACCCCAACCTGCGCTTGCTCTTATACGCACCAACAAACACGGCTGGTGCACGGGGCGCGCAAGCGCAGCCTACGCCGGTTCGACTCTGAGCCAGATGGTCACCGGCCCGTCGTTGGTGAGGCTCACCTGCATGTGCGCGCCGAAACGCCCGCATTCGACCGCGGCATGCGACGCCCGCGCCCGGGAGACGAAGTAATCGAACAGCCGCTCGCCGTCCGCAGGCGCTGCGGCCGGGGTGAAACTGGGGCGCATGCCCTTGTGCGTGTCCGCGGCAAGCGTGAACTGCGGCACCAGCAGCAGGCCGCCATGCACTTCGCGCAGGCTCAGGTTCATTTTGCCCTCGGCGTCGGCAAACACGCGGTAGCCCAGCACGCGCTCGAGCAGACGATCGGCTTCGGCTTCGCTGTCGCCGCGCTCGGCGCAGACGAGCACCAGCAGGCCCGAACCGATCGTACCCACGCTCGCTGCGCCGACTTCCACCCGGGCTTGGGTAACGCGCTGTAATAGCCCGATCATGGGGAAATCAATCGGTGTATTTTATGGTCAGATTCTGCAGCGGCAGGCCGGTGATCTCGGTAGACCAGGTTTCACCCGGTCTGACCGGCAGTGCGTCGCTGATGGTGCCGGTGCTCACCACTTCGCCCGCGGCAAGCGGCTGCATGAATGTCTGCTTTGCCAGCAGATCGGCGAGAAAGCCGAGCGCATAAGCCGGGCTGCCGAGCACATTGGCGCCGATGCCCTCGATCTGCCTGACCCCGCCTTTGAGTAACGCCGCCCGGATGCCGGGCAGCGCGCGCGCCAGCGCCGCAATGTCCTCTTCGCGAATGGCCTGTGGTTCGCCGATGACCAGGTGCGCATGACAGGCCCAGTCGGCCGCGGCGTCGGCGAGCTTGAATTTCCAGTCGAAATGGCTGTGCACGATCTCGACGCCGTGCGCATACCATGCGGCCGAGCGCAGCAGTTGCTCCGCGTCATTGCAGCCCACGGGAATGGGCGCACGCAGCTTGAACACGATCTCGGGCTCCATGCGCGGCGACACCGTCCCCGCCAGCGATACCTCGGCTGTTCCGCCCTGGGCGTAGCTCACCGTGTCGTCATAGACGTGCGCCCACATGGGCGCATCGACGCCGTACAGCGCCCAGATGCTGCGGTTGGTGAAGCCGATCTTGCGCCCGACCGGCCGGCCGCCGCGGCTGCGGCGTATTCGCATCAGTTCCGCCGCCACCTGATAGGCGGCGTCCAGATCGAAATTCGGATCGCGCGCGGTGAAACAGGCTATCCGTCGCGCCTGCTCACGCGCGTCCAGCAATTCTCGCGCGATCCCCTGTATTTGTTGCGGCGACACTGCGCCCTCCCACGGCCGCATGCATTGCGGAATTATAGGCGCAATCCGCGCGGCCAGAATGCACGGGGGAGTCGCGGGCGCGATGGGCCGCCTGCGCGGCCCTGCGCAGCTGATGTGGCTATTTCAGCGCATTGATACCGGCCGCTGCGGCCACGCCGTCCTGCGGCGCAGTGCCGCCGGAGGCGCCGATCGCGCCAACGATTTTGCCGTCCATGACGATAGGAAGCCCCCCCTCGATAGGCATCGCACCCGTCAGCCCCAGGACCGCATTGCGGCCGCCGGCGACCGCGTCCTCGAATACCTTGCTCGGACGGCGGTAGGCGGCTGCCGATTGCGCCTTTCTGGTGGCGATATCGACGCTGGCATACTGGGTGCCGTCCATGCGCTCCAGGTACACCAGGTGCCCGCCGCCGTCGGTGATCGCGATCACCATGCCCCATTTATTCTTGCGCGCCTCGGCTATGGCGCCGGCCGCGATTTTCTTGGCGGTGTCCACGCTGATCGGCTCGCCATACGGAGGCGGCGTCTGCGCCTGGGTTGGAATTGCAAGTACGGCAAACAATACAGCAGCCGAAGCCGTTTGCATTATGGTTTTTCGCGCTTTCATGAATCCTCCTTGGTCTGGCGGGTCTGGCCGAGATCGGCCAAGCGGCAGCGCGCAAGCATCCGGCCGGCGCTGCGTGGGAGGTAAACAGCGGCGACCGGAGTTTATTCCCGGCCGCAAGGACTCAGCCCGAGAGTGTATCGGCCCCCGCCCGGGCAATCTGCTCGTCCTGCGGCGACTGCACGCCGGAAACGCCGATGGCGCCTACGTGCTCGCCCTGATAGCTGAGCGGGATGCCGCCCTGCACTGCCATCACCGGCATGCTCAGCGTGGACATCCGGCCGGCGGCAATGCGGTCTTCCCAGACTTTGGTGGAGCGGCGCGAGACTGCGGCGGTGCGCCCCTTCTGGATGGCATTCTCCGCGTTAGCGGGCGTCGCCCCGTCCAGGCGCAGCAACAGCAGCAGGTGTCCGCCATCGTCGAGGATGGCGATGGCGACATTCCAGCCGTTGCGCTGGGCTTCGGCCTCGCAGGCCGCGGCCATTTTCTTGCAGTCGTCCAGGGTCAGGCAGGGTTTGGTCTTCACGATTGCTTTGCCATCATTGCATCGCGTACTTGCTGCAGCGCACTCGGATCCTCGATTGTCGTGAGATCGCCCGGGTCGCGCCCTTCGCAGATCGCCTGGATGGAACGGCGCAAGACTTTGCCCGAGCGCGTCTTCGGCAGCAGCGTCACAAAATGCACCCGTGCCGGCCGGCCGATGGCGCCTAACTGCTGGTCCACCGTCTTCATCACGTCGCCCTCCAGCTTCATCCGCCCTGCGCTGTCTGCAATCTGGCTCGGATCCTTGAGCACGGCAAACGCCACCGGCACCTGCCCCTTCAACTGGTCGGCGACGCCGATCACCGCGACTTCGGCGACGGCCGGATGCGAACTGATGGCCTCCTCTATCTCGCGCGTGCCCAGGCGGTGCCCGGCGACGTTGATCACGTCGTCGGTGCGGCCGAGGATGAAGTAATAGCCGTCCTTGTCGCATATGCCCCAGTCGAAGGTCGAATACACCAGCTTGCCGGGAATGGTTTCGAAGTAAGTATTGACGAAGCGCTCGTCATCGCCCCACACCGTGCTCATGCAGCCCGGCGGCAGCGGCGGCACGATGACCACCACCCCCTTCTCCCCGGCACCGACTTCCTCGCCCGTGGCTTCGTGCAGCAGCTTCAGGTTGTAGCCATAGGCGGGAAATGATGGGCTGCCGTACTTGATCGGCGTTTGCTCCACGCCCGGCACCGAGGTCAGCAGCGGCCAGCCGGTTTCGGTCTGCCAGTAATGATCGATCACGGGTCGCCCCAGGCCCTCGGTGATCCAGCGGTGACTCGGTTCGTCCAGCGGCTCGCCTGCGAGGAACAAGTAGCGCAGCGAAGACAGGTCGTATTTCTTCAGATAGGCCTGATCCTGTTTTTTCAGCACGCGGATCGCGGTGGGCGCGCTGAACATTACCGTGACCTTGTACTTTTCCACGATGTTCCACAGGATGCCGGCATCGGGGCGCACCGGCGTGCCCTCGTACATGATGGTCGCCATGCCGGCGAGCAGCGGCCCGTAGATGATGTAGGAATGGCCGACGACCCAGCCGATGTCCGAGGTGGAAAAATAGGTCTCGCCGGCGTTGCCGCAATAGATGTGTTTCATCGACGCCGCGAGCGCCACCGCGTGGCCGCCGACGTCGCGCTGCACCCCCTTGGGCTTGCCGGTCGTGCCGGAGGTGTAGAGGATGTAGGAGGGCTCGTTCGACTCCAGCCAGACGCAGGGCACCTGCGCGTTCATGTGCTTGGCGCGCAACTCGGCCCAATCCAGGTCGCGCCCGGACACGCGCGTCATGCCCGGATCGAGACCGCGGTTGACCAGAATCACTTTTTCCGGCGGAAACCGGGATAAGCGTATAGCCTCGTCCAGCAAGGGTTTGTACGGCACGACCTTGCCCGCGCGCGAACCGGCATCGGCGCTGATGACGAGCTTGGGACTGGCGTCATCGATGCGGCTGGCGAGACTGTGCGATGCAAAACCGCCGAACACCACCGAGTGAATGGCGCCGATGCGCGCGCAGGCGAGGATCGCAAAACAGGCCTCGGGGATCATCGGCATGTAGATCAGCACGCGATCGCCCTTGCCCACGCCCAAGCCTTGCATCATCGCCGCGCAACGATTGACCTCGGCATGCAGTTCGCGAAAACTGTATGTCTTCTCGGTATCGGTTTCGGTCGAAACGAAAATCAGCGCATTCTGCTCCGGCCGGTCCTGCAGATGGCGGTCGACCGCGTTATGGCAAAGATTGGTCTCGCCGCCGACGAACCACTTGGCGAACGGCGGCCGGCTGTAATCCAGCACCTTGCCAAAAGGCTTGTGCCAATGGATCAGCTTCGCCTGTTCTCCCCAGAACCCTTCGGGATCGCTGATTGAGCGCCGGTGAAATTCCTTGTAAGTGGTCATCGTCTCCTCTCCTCCCTGCGCTTGCATCCCGCCATTGTTAGGCCGCCAAATCCACCACGATGCGCCCCTTGGCCTTGCCTTTGATGAAATCGTCGAACACCCCGGGCAACTGTTCGAAGGCGATGGTGCGCGTCATGCCGGCGAGGTGCCTGGGCTTCATGTCGGTGGCCAGGCGCGCCCACACCTGCTGGCGCAAGGGCATGGGCGTGTAGCCCGAATCGATGCCGAGCAGGCAGGCCCCGCGCAGGATGAACGGCAGCACGGTGGTGTTGAGCGTAGGACTCGCCGCCAGGCCGATGCTGGCGATGGTGCCGCCCTGTGCCATGGTGCTCGCGATCCAGGCAAGCACGTCACCGCCGAGGTTGTCCACAGCGCCCGCCCACAGCGCCTTGTCCAGCGGCCGGATCTTGGCCAGATCCAGGCTCTGGCGTAGCTTCACCTCCTTCGCGCCCAGGCTCTTGAGGTAAGCTGTTTCGGCCTCCTTGCCGGTAAGCGCCACCACCTCGTAGCCCAGGCCCGCGAGTATGTCGACTGCGATCGAGCCGACGCCGCCGCTCGCGCCGGAAACGATCACCGGCCCGTTGGCCGGCGCGAGTCCGTTGGCTTGCATGCGCACCACGCCGAGCGCCGCCGTATAGCCGGCCGTGCCCAGCGCCATGGACTCAAACAGATTCAGCCCGCGCGGCATGGGCACCACCCAGTCGGCGGGCACGCGCGCGTATTCGGCGTAACCGCCGTGGTGCGCCACGCCGATGTCATAACTCGTGGCGATCACTGCGTCGCCTTTCTTGAACCTCGCATCGCCCGACTCGACCACGGTACCGGACAGATCGATGCCGCCGACGCAGGGATAGCGGCGGATGACCTTGCCCGCGCCGGTGGCGGCCAGTGCGTCCTTGTAGTTCACCCCCGAGTACGCCACGCGTATCACCACTTCACCCGGGTCCAGATCGTCCTGCGTCATGTCGACGAATCCGGCGACGGTTTTCTTGTCCACCTCGTTGATGCGGAATGCCTTGAACTTGTCCATGCGTTGATACCCTTGTTTTGAAAGAACCAGTTTCTAATCTCTATATACGGCGTCTAGAATGATGTCGCATGCCAATAGCGATCATTGCGCGCTCACGCGCGCCAACCGTGCTTTTTGGTACGGATAGAAACCATCCGTACCAAAAAGCACGGTTCCGGATAAAGGCAATAACAGCTTGGGGTTGCTTTTATCCGAGATCGCCGATTGTACGCGGATGTGCTTTTCATCCGCGTACAATCGGCGATCCGCGCGGACGGATTCTCGTCCGCGCAATATTGCAGCTTTGCAGCAACGAACAACAGGCGGACGCGATTCAAGTCGCCATGTATGGTGTCTAGACACTACATATGCAGTGCGCGCTTGTCCACCGCCAGGGCCGCCTCATGCACTACCTCGGACAGCGAGGGATGCGCATGGCAGATGCGCGCGATGTCCTCGGCGCTGGCGCCGAATTCCATTGCCATCACCGCTTCCGCGATCATCTCCGAGGCATGCGATCCGATGATGTGGATGCCGAGGACGCGGTCGGTCTTGGCGTCGGCGAGAATCTTCACGAAACCGGCGGTCTCGTCCTGGCCCAGGGCGCGGCCGTTGTGCGCGAACGGCACCTGGCCCGCGCGGTAGGCCACGCCTTCGGCCTTCAACTGCTGCTCGGCCTTGCCCACCCAGGCGATTTCCGGCGCCGTATAGATCACCCAGGGAATGGTGTCGAGATTGACCTGGCCGGCCTGGCCGGCAATGCGCTCGGCCACCATCACCCCCTCGTCCATGCCCTTGTGCGCCAGCATCGGTCCGCGCACCACGTCGCCGACCGCGTACACGTTGGGCAGGCTGGTGCGGCAATGCTCATCCACCTCGATGAAACCGCGCTCGTCGATCTTCAGGCCGACCGTCGCGGCGCCGAGGTCGCGCGTGTTGGGGACGCGCCCGACCGACACCACCAGTTTGTTGCAGTCCAGCGCCTGCCTGCCTTCCGCGGTTTCGTACTCCACCGTCACGCCGCGCTTGCCGCGGCTCACCTTGCCGATTTTCACGCCGAGCTTGATCTCCAGCCCCTGCTCCTTGACGAACACCTTCCACGCTTCCTTCGCCACCGCATCGTCCGCGGCGCCAAGAAAATTGGGCAGGGCTTCGAGGACCGTGACCTTTGCGCCCAGGCGCCGCCACACGCTGCCCAGTTCCAGGCCGATGACCCCCGCGCCGATCACGCCGAGCTTGTCCGGCACGGCGTTGAAAGCCAGTGCGCCGATGTTGTCGCATATGGTCTCGTTGTCCACTTCCAGGCCGGGCAAATGGCGCGCGCTGGAGCCGGTGGCGAGGACGACGTGGTTCGCCTCGACGATCTCGGCAGCGCCACCGTCGGCGACTTCGATCATGTATTTCTCGGCGCTGCCCGCAAGCTTGCCATGCCCCTTGAGCCAGGTGATCTTGTTCTTCCTGAACAGCATCTCGATGCCGCCGGTGAGCTGGGATACGATCTTGTCCTTGCGCGCCTGCATCTTGGCGACGTCAATTTTCGCTCCGGTAACGGAAATGCCGTGATTGCCGAACTTGTAGGCCACGCGCTCGTAGTTTTCCGACGATTCCAGCAAGGCCTTCGACGGAATGCAACCTACGTTGAGGCAGGTGCCGCCGAGTTTGGCTTCGCCCTTTTCGTTCTTCCATTCGTCGATCACCGCGGTGGAAAAACCGAGCTGGGCGCAGCGGATGGCGGCGACGTAGCCGGCCGGGCCGGCGCCGATCACTACGACTTCGAAGGATTTCAGCATGGCATTTGCTCTGGGTTGGGTGCGTCCGGCGCCGGCTGCGAAAGCGCCGCCGGTCGCCGCGGGCGGATTGATTCCTACAGTTCCAGCAACAGGCGCATCGGGTCTTCCAGCGCGTCTTTCATCGCCACCAGCGACAGCACCGCCTCGCGCCCGTCGATGATGCGGTGGTCGTAGGACAGGGCGAAATAGTTCATCGGCCGCGCCACGATCTGCCCGTTCTCGACCACCGCGCGCTCCTTGGTCGCGTGGATCCCCAGGATGGCCGACTGCGGCGGGTTGATGATGGGCGTGGACAGCATCGAGCCGAACACGCCGCCGTTCGAAATGGAGAAGGTGCCGCCGGTGAGTTCCTCCATCGAGAGCTTGCCCTCGGTCGCGCGTTTGCCCAGATCGGCGATGGTCTTCTCGATCTGGGCAAAACTCATCTGGTCGGCGTCGCGCAGCACCGGCACCACCAGGCCGCGCGGGCTGCCCACTGCCACGCCGATATCGAAATAGCCGTGATAGACGATTTCGTTGCCGTCGACCGAGGCGTTCACCACCGGATATTTCTTCAGCGCATACACCGCCGCCTTGACGAAAAATGACATGAATCCGAGCTTGACGCCGTGTTCCTTCTCGAACTTGTCTTTGTGCTTCGCGCGCAGATCCATCACCGGCTGCATATTGACTTCGTTGAAGGTGGTGAGGATCGCTGCGCTCGCCTGGGACTGCAGCAGGCGCTCGGCCACGCGCGCGCGCAGACGCGACATCGGCACGCGCTGCTCGGGCCGGTCCCGCAGCAGTTTGTCGACATTGATCGGCGCCGGCACCCCGGGCAGCGCCGTCCTCGCGGCCGCAGGCGCTGCGGCCGGCGCCACCGCGGCGGGCCGTGCCGCGGCGCCGCCTTCCATATGCGCAACAACGTCGGCCTTGGTCACGCGGCCGTCGCGGCCGCTGCCGGCGATGGCCTTGGGATCGAGCTTGTGGTCCTCGACCATCTTGCGCGCCGCTGGCATCAGGTTGCTCTGGTCGGAAACCTGCTGTGCCGCTTTCTCCACCGGAGGCGCGGGTCTTTCGGCCGCCTTGGCCACGGCGGCGGCCGAGTCGGCGGCGGTATCGATTATGGCGATGACCTCGCCCGATACGACGGTACCGCCGTCCGCCTTGACAATCCGGGTAATGACCCCGCCCGCCGGCGCCGGCAGCTCCAGCACCACTTTGTCGGTCTCGACGTCAATGAGGTTTTCGTCGCGGGCGACGGCGTCGCCCACTTTCTTGTGCCAGCTGAGCAGCGTCGCCTCGGCCACCGACTCGGACAGCTGCGGTACTTTCACCTCGACTAGCATGACGGCTCCGTTCAGTTTTTTCGCCGCCATCGGGTATCCCTTCGGCGGCGTACCGCAAAAACAAGTGCGCGCTTCGCGCCCGGTAAGACTCTTTCTGCCTGACGCGTTGTCTCGCGTCGAGGATCAAGATACTACAGAAAACCGCCTGCTGCAGTGCCAGCCGGCCAAAGTTGCTACTTCGATGGCGCCGACGCCTTGAACTTGCCAAACGCCGCCGCTACCAGCGCCTTCTGCTGTTCCTGGTGCTTGGCGTAGTAGCCGACCGCGGGCGAAGCCGAAGACGGCCGGCCCGCATACAGCAGTTTCTGGTCCTCGCGCATGTTCTCGGCGAAATAGTGCCGCGTCTGGTACCAGGCGCCCTGGTTCTGCGGCTCTTCCTGGCACCACACCACCTGGGTCGCATTCGGGTAGCGCTTCATCTCCGCCACGAATGCCTTGTGCGGGAAAGGATAGAGCTGCTCGATGCGGATGATGGCCGTGCCCTTGATGTCGCGCTCGCGCCGGGCCGACACCAGATCGTAATAGACCTTGCCGCTGCAGCAGATGATGCGCTTCACCGGCTCCGCGTCGAGGTGCTCGGTCTCGCCGATGACGGTGTGGAACTGGCCCTTGGCGAACTCGGACAGGGGCGACATCGCTTCCTTGTTGCGCAGCAATGACTTGGGCGTCATGATGATCAGCGGCTTCCTGAACAGCCGGATCATCTGCCGCCGCAGCAGGTGGAACATTTGCGCGGCGTTCGAGGGCACCACCACCTGCATGTTGTGCTCCGCGCACAGTTGCAGGTAGCGCTCCAGACGCGCCGATGAGTGCTCCGGACCCTGGCCCTCGAAACCGTGGGGCAGCATCATCACCAGGCCGCAGACCCGGTTCCATTTGGTTTCGCCCGACGAGATGAACTGATCGATCACCACCTGGGCGCCGTTGGCGAAGTCGCCGAACTGCGCTTCCCAGATAACCAGTTCGTTGGGCTCGGCCGTGGCATAGCCGTACTCGAAACCGAGCACCGCCTCCTCCGACAGGACCGAGTCGATCACGGTGAAAGGCGCCTGCTTCTCGGTGACGTGCTGCAGCGGAATGAATGTGCCGGAATCCCACTTTTCCCGGTTCTGGTCATGCAGCACGGCGTGGCGATGGACGAAGGTGCCGCGGCCGGAGTCCTGGCCGGACAGGCGCACCGCATAGCCGCTCGCCACCAGCGAGGCGTAGGCGAAGTGCTCGGCCATGCCCCAGTCGACCGGCAGCCGCCCCTCGCCCATGGCCTTGCGGTCGGCGACCACTTTCTCCACCAGCGGATGCAGCTTGAAATCGGCCGGAATCGCGGTGATGCGCTGCGCCATGCGCTGCAGCTCGGCCGATGGCACCGCGGTGTCGGCCGCATCGGTCCACTTGCGATCGAGAAACGGCACCCAGTCGACCGCATACTGGCTCTTGAAATTTGAGATCACCGGATCGACGCTAAGCTGTCCGGCATCGAGCGCAGTGCGCATGCTCTTGATCAGTTCCTCGGCGTCCGCCTCCGTGATCACGCCTTGCGCCGCCAGCTTGTCGGCGTAGAGCTTGCGCGTGCCCGCATGCACGGCAATTCTCTTGTACATCAGCGGCTGTGTTACCGAAGGCGTGTCCTGCTCGTTGTGGCCGAGTTTGCGAAAACAGACGATGTCCACCACGACGTCGCGGTGGAATTCCATGCGGTAATCGAGTGCAAGCTGGCTCACCAGCACCACCGCCTCCGGATCATCGCCGTTGACGTGGAAAATCGGCGCCTCCACCATCTTGGCCACGTCGGTGCAATACAGCGTCGAGCGCGAATCGCGCGGGTCGGAAGTGGTAAAGCCGATTTGATTGTTGATTACGACGTGTACCGTGCCGCCGGTGCCGTAGCCGCGCGTGTTCGCCAGGTTGAGGGTCTCCATCACCACGCCCTGGCCGGCAAAGGCGGCGTCGCCATGCAGCAGGATGGAAATGACCTGGGTCCCGTCCTTGTCGCCGCGGCGGCGCTGGCGCGCGCGCACCGAGCCCTCCACCACCGGATTGGCGATTTCCAGGTGCGAAGGGTTGAACGCGAGGGACAGGTGCACCGGCCCTCCCGGCGTGGACACGTCGGAAGAGAAGCCCTTGTGGTATTTGACGTCGCCCGAATGCAGGTCGTCGGCATGTATGCCTTCGAACTCGGCGAACAGGTCCTTGGGCATCTTGCCGAGCACGTTGACGAGCACGTTGAGGCGCCCGCGGTGCGCCATGCCGATGACGATCTCCTGCACGCCCTGGCTGCCGCAGCGCTGGATCAGTTCGTCCACGCAGGGAATGACGCTCTCGCCGCCTTCGAGCGAGAAGCGCTTTTGCCCGACGTAACGCGTATGCAGGTACTTCTCCAGGGTCTCGGCAGCGGTGAGCCGGTCGAGAATATGTTTCTTGGTCTCGGCCGAGAAGCTGGGCACGGAACGGATCGACTCGAAGCGCTGCTGCAGCCAGCGTTTTTGCGCCGGTTCGCTGATGTGCATGTACTCGATCCCGACCGAGCCGCAGTAGGTTTCGCGCAGGCCCTTGATGATCTCGCGCAAACTCATGCGCTCCTGGCCGAAGTACAGGCTGGCGGCATCGAACTGCATGTCCATGTCGGTTTCGGTCAGGTCGTAGAACGCCGGCTCGAGTTCGGGGATCTGCGGACGCTCCTGCCGCTTGAGCGGGTCGAGCTGTGCCCAGCGCGAACCGAGGAAGCGGTAGGCGGCGATCAACTGCTGTACGTAGACCTGCTTGCGCGCGACGGTCAAATCGGTCTGCGTCGCCGACGGGCGCAGTGTGCCCTGCTTGGCGCGCATGGCGAAGGATTCGACAATCGGCGCATGCGCCACGTCGCGTTCCTCGGCCCCCTTGCCCGGCCCGGCGACGAGCTGCATCTGATCGAAATACTCGCGCCACTGCGCCGGCACCGAGCCCGGATTGTCGAGGTAGGACTCGTACAGATCCTCGATGTAAGGGGCGTTGCCGCCGAACAGGTGGGAGTTGCTCTGAAAGAGTTTCAGCATAAGGGCGGCTCGCGTCGCAAATGTCTGGAATGGGAATCCACAAACGACGCGAAGGCCACGGGGAAAGGCCAGGGTTCCTGGCCCTCCCCCATGCCCTTCGCGACGGGGACCTATCTTCTCAGTCTTCTCAGCGTTTGTCGATAGGCTTGACGTCGCGCCTGGTGGGGCCGTTGTAGAGCTGGCGCGGCCGGCCGATCTTGTATTCCGGATCGGTGATCATTTCCTGCCATTGCGCGATCCAGCCGACGGTGCGCGCCAGCGAGAAGATCCCGGTGAACATCGACACCGGGATGCCGAGCGCCTTCTGCACGATGCCCGAGTAATAGTCGACGTTCGGGTAGAGTTTGCGCTTGACGAAATAATCGTCTTCGAGCGCCACCTTTTCCAGCGCCATGGCCAGTTTGAACAAGGGGTCGTTTTCCAGGCCGAGCGCGTTCAGCACCTCGTAGCAGGTTTCGCGCATGAGCTTGGCGCGCGGGTCGTAGTTCTTGTACACGCGGTGCCCGAAGCCCATGAGGCGCGTCCCGGAGTTCGGATCCTTCGCCCTGGCGACGAATTCGCCGAGTTTGGCCGCGCCGCCCTGCGCCTGGATCTGCTGCAGCATGTTCAGGCACGCTTCGTTCGCGCCGCCGTGCGCCGGACCCCACAGGCAGGCGACGCCGGCCGCGATCGCGGCGAACGGGTTCGTTCCCGACGAACCGCACAGCCGCACCGTAGAGGTCGAGGCGTTCTGCTCGTGGTCGGCATGCAGGATGAAAATGCGGTCCAGCGCGCGCACCACAACGTCATTGGGTTTGTATTCCTCGCACGGCGTGCCGAACATCATGCGCAGGAAATTAGCCGTGTAAGACAGTTCGTTGCGCGGATAGATATACGGCTGCCCCATGGAGTATTTGTACGACATCGCGACCAGCGTCGGCATTTTCGCGATCAGCCGCTTTGCCGAAATGTCGCGATCCTGCGCATTGTTGATGTCGAGCGAGTCGTGATAGAAGGCCGACAAGGCGCCGATCAGCCCGGTCAGCACCGCCATCGGATGCGCGTCGCGGCGGAAGCCGCGCAGGAAGAATTGCATCTGTTCGTTCACCATGGTGTGATGCGTCACCAGGTCCACGAATTCCTCCTTCTGCGCCTTGTTCGGCAGCTCGCCGTAGAGCAGCAGGTAGCAGGTTTCGAGGAAGTCGCAATGCCCCGCGATCTGCTCGATCGGGTAGCCGCGATACATCAGTTCGCCCTTGTCTCCGTCGATGTAGGTGATCTTCGAACTGCAGGCCGCCGTCGACAGAAATCCCGTGTCGTAGGTGAACATGCCGGTCTTGCCGTAGAGCGCGCGGATATCGATGACATCGGGGCCGACAGTGCCGCCAAACACGGGGAAATCGATCGATTTGCCTTCGCTGTAGGTTAGCGTGGCTTTACCTTTGGACTCCATCGTCATCTCCTTCGCCTTAGCCTTATTGTTGGACAACCACAAGCAGAACTGGAATTTCCCCTGACGGGGTGTTGAAAAAGGGGGCACGCCCTCTTTCACCCCCCAAATCAAAGGCTGCGGAAAAACGGTTCCCGCGGAAAGAATGTATCAGAACACGCGTTTCGTGGCAGCGGCAAGCGTTTTTCAACAGCTCGCTAACCGCCGGGCATCCATCCCGCCACCTGGGCAAGTCCTATCAGTTTGACCCAGCTCTCTCCCCGGACAACTGCTGGTGCGCCATCAACTCGAGCGCGAAGGGCGTGGTCCCGTGCATTTCCGGAACAGAGGTAAAGAACTGGGGCGCGCCGGACAGGAGGACCGCAATCTGCGGGTCGAGCCCCGTCGCGACGAGCTTGCGCGCGATTCGAATACCCTCGTCCCGGACCATGCGCGTGAAACGCTCATGACTACGGTCGGCCTCGGCCACCTCCTTGAAGTCAAAGTACTCTCCGACGATCTGCGGCGGCTTGAGTATCACAATGGGGCGCTTCAGCTCGTCCTCCTCGATGCGCCCGCGATAGGTCGCCTGGAAGTGCATGGGCGAAAGGTCCTCGTGCGAAATGTTCCATTCGCTCTGGTAGGGCTTATGCGTGAACATCTCGACCCGGTCATCCTCGGTGACGGCCATGGCGAATATGCACCCGGGAAACTGGGCCCTGGACTTCCGGTAGCATTCAAAAAGAAGCCTGCCGCAGGCGCGCGCCTCGTCGCGGTCCCCGCCGGACGGTGCCTCCTGAGGTGGGGTAGGCGGGACCGGCGCCGCTGCGGCTGCACGGGTCATCGCCGCCTTCACCGGCAAAGCCCGCGCCGCGTCGGGCTGCATCGGCACGGTCCGGTACTTCTCCGGCAGGCGATATTTGCTCCGGTATGACGGGTCCGGCTGCAAAATCCTGTCCTTCAGGTAAGGCAGGCGCAGCGTGATGGTCGTGCCCTCGTCCATGACGCTCTCTATCGCCAGTTCGCCGCCGAACTCGGCGACCGTCTGGCGCACAAACACGAAACCGAGCGAGTGGATCTCGCCGTCCAGCGTCTGGCGGTCAGTGAGGAGCTGCAGGATCTTCTCCGGGGGTATGCCCACGCCGTCGTCGCACACGCGCAGCGCCACGCGGTCGCCTTCAATGACGGTGCTCACGCGC